>OLPY01001965.1_pt1 | contig 13357 bp, 7 predicted proteins | sample 1672481 | NCBI WGS metagenome assembly OLPY01 (sample SAMEA3136691, study PRJEB25190) | human gut metagenome | biome: human gut; feature: human-associated habitat; material: faeces | place: Austria | collected 2013 | reverse complement strand
CGCTGGCTGCGCGTGCGCCCGGGCTGCGACCTGGCGCTTCTGTTGGGTATTGCCCATGTCTTGATTGCCGAGGACCTGTATGACCACGACTTTGTGACCCGCTTTACCACGGGCTTTGACGAGCTGGCGCAGTCGGCTGCTGATTGGACGCCTGAGTGGGCCGAGTCGATGTGCGACGTGCCGGCCGCAGGGATTGTCGCCACGGCGCGCGATCTGGCTGCCGCCGCGCCTGCCGCCGTGGTAGATGCGGGCTTTCATGGTGGCATCGGTATCGCGTATGCCAACAGCACCCAGACCGCGCGCGCTATCTGCTTGGTCGATGTGTTGCTGGGCTGCATCGGACACGCGGGCGGTGCCCTCAACCCGCCCACACCGCTTGCGTTGGGCGATTTGGACCCTGCGCGTTTCGCGACGCCGTCGATGCCACGTGAGCCCAAGTTGGGGTCCGAACGCTATCCACTGGTCGATCCGGTGCGCGGCCTGTGCACGACCATCGGTCAGTCGATTCTGGCCGGCGATTTGCGTGGACTCATCGTCTATGCCAGTAACCCCGGTGCGGGCTATGGCAATGCGCAGGCTTGGTTGAGTATTTTGCAGCAGCTCGACTTGCTCGTGACGATTGATATTCGCTGGTCCGAGACGGCGCGTGCTTCTGATTTCGTGCTGCCCGATGTGACGTATCTGGAGGCTGACCGCGGCGTGGGCACGGTCGTGGGCCGCAGCGACGCGCGGGTGTTCTACCGCAACGCCGTGCTGCCTGTGCAGCATGACGACACACGTCCCGGTCGGGAGATTTTTGCCGGTCTGGCGCAGGCGTGTGGCGTGGGCGAGTACTTCCAGTTTACGTCCGATGACCTGGCGGCTGCCCAGGTGGCACCGTTTGGGATCGACCCGGACGAGCTCAAGGAGCGAGGCTGGGCCGACACGGGCGTTGCGCTGCCCTCGCGTACGGGCGAGCCGGTGATTCCCTTGAACGGCGGCAAGATCGCGCTGGCAAGCGACGTATGGGAACGAGCCGGCCTGGGTCGTGTACCCAACTGGATCGCTCCCATGGTGGAGCCTGGCCCGGGGATGTTTCGCCTCATTAGCGGCAACCGTCCCTTTGAGTCGCATACCTCGCGAAGGCTTGCAGCCCAAGGTGCCGCCGAGGCTGGGTCGGACCTGGATGCCGTGCAGATGAATGCCGATGCTGCTGCGCGCATGGGCATCGCCGACGGTGAGGTCGTCGAGCTTGTGAGCGATATGGGCCGCGATCGCGTGCGCGTGGAGACGACGCCCTATCTGCATCCGGCGTGCATCTTTACGTCGGCCGCTCCCGGCGGACGTTCGTTTGGCCGCGATGCCGGTGACGCTCAAGCCTTGGGCGTGGGCCCGCTCGACCATACGCCGTTGCGTTGGGATCCGTTGACGGGTGCCGCGCTCACCCAGGAAAACGCCGTTCGCGTGGAAAAGATCGCGGCGCGCGAGGATAATAACGAGTAATTGACTCAGCTGATGTATTCGACTGATTCACGTTTCTTTTGAAAGGCCGCACATGAGCGATAGCCAGAACATGTCCGATGAGGTACGCGCCCGCCTGCGCGCCATTCCTTCCGTCAACGAGCTGCTTGCCGAGTGGCCGGTAGTGAAGGCGGCGGGGGAGACCTGCGACGCGGTGGTGCATGCCGCCGTCACGGCCGAACTCGACGAGGAGCGCGCTGCGATTCGTGCCGGTGCCGCCCCGCGTTCCAAGCGCGAGCTGGCCTCGGCCATTGAATTTCGCGCACATCGCTCTGCACTGCCGAGCCTGCGCCCTGCCGTTAACGCCACAGGTGTGGTCATCCATACCAACTTGGGCCGCGCCCCGCTCGCGGAGTCGGCCGCCAAGGCCGTGGCCGAGGTCGCGCGCGGCTACAGCACGCTCGAGTACAGCGTCGACACCTGCTCGCGCGGGTCTCGCAAGGAGCATGCCGCGCAGCTGATCCGCTCACTCACCGGTGCCGAGGACGCGCTCGTGGTCAACAACAACGCCGCCGCGGTGCTGCTGGTGCTGGCGACTCATGCCGCGGGCAAAGAGGTTATCGTCAGCCGCGGCGAGCTTGTCGAGATTGGCGGCAGCTTCCGCATCCCCGACGTCATGGCGGCCTCGGGCGCCAAACTCGTCGAGGTCGGCGCCACCAACCGCACGCATCTGGACGACTACGAGCGCGCCATCACGCCCGATACGGCGATGATCCTCAAGGTCCATCCTTCCAACTATCGCATCGAGGGTTTTCACGAGGAGGTTGGTTCTCGGGAGCTTGCGGCGCTTGCTCACAAGCATGGCCTGCTGTTCTATGAGGACCAAGGTTCGGGCGCGCTGCTGCCCGACGATATCCTGATGCGCGGCGGCGAAGAAACCACGCCGGCTTCGGTTTCGGCAGGGCTCGATCTGGTGTCGTGCTCGGGCGATAAGCTGCTCGGTGCCGCACAGGCGGGCATTATCATGGGCCGTCGCGATCTGGTCCAGGCCTGTGGGTCGCATCCGCTTATGCGCGCCCTGCGCCCGGGTAAGTTGGCGCTCACGGCGCTCGAGGCTACGCTGCGTATCTACATGGACGGCACCGATGTTGCCCATCGCGATATTCCGGTGCTCAGCATGCTCACGCTTCCGCAGGCTCATCTGGAGCGACGTGCCCGCAAGCTGCGCGATCGTATGGTCGCCGGGCTCGATAAGGCCGGTTGCCCGTGCGTCGTTGAGTTGGAGATTGTCGAGGAATCGTCGACCCCCGGTGGCGGCTCGCTGCCTACCGTGGAGCTGCCCACGATGTGCGTTGCCGTGCGTCTTGTTGACGAGCGCCTGACGGTCGACGCGCTCAAGCGCTCGCTTGTCCAGGACTTCGACACGCCGGTTGTCACGCGAACCTCGCACGATCGCATTTTGTTTGATGTGCGCACACTCGTGGGCGACCGCGATATCGAGACAGCGGCGTCGACGCTTGCCGCATGCGTTGAGAAGGCGATTGCTCGATGAGTGAGGTTCAAGCGCTGGTGGAGTGCCCCGTTATCGTTGGCACGGCGGGCCACGTTGACCACGGTAAGTCGGCACTGATCGAGGCGTTGACCGGCAAGAATCCCGACCGTCTGGAGGTTGAGCGCCGTCGCGGTATGACCGTGGAGCTGGGCTTTGGCGAGCTGGCACTGCCGAGTGGCAAGATCGTTGGCCTGGTCGACGTGCCAGGCCATGCACACTACCTGCGCGCCATGGTGCAGGGTGCCACGGGTATCGACGTGGCCGTGCTGGTGGTTTCTGCCGTCGAGGGCGTGATGCCGCAGACCCGCGAGCACGTGCATGTGCTTGAGCTGCTGGGCGTTACGCATATGGTGGTTGCGCTGACGATGTGCGACCTGGCCGATGCCGAGATGACCGAGCTTGCCGAGCTCGATGTCGATGACTTTTTGTCGGGTACCGTGTTTGCGGATGCGCCGATCGTGCCTGTGTCGTCCAAGACCGGCGCGGGAATCGATGACCTGCTGGTTGCGCTCGACGAGCAGGTTGCCGCTTGCTGGGATTCCTGTCGCGACCGTGCCGAGCGAAGCGATGCCGCGCCGCGCCTGCCGATTGACCGCTGCTTTACGATCAAGGGCGCCGGCACCGTCGTGACGGGAACGCTGCACGATGCGCCGGTTGCGGTGGGCGACGAGCTGATGGCTTTGCCGTCGCGTACGGTCTGCCGTGTCCGCGGGATTCAGGTGCATGGCGATACGCCGCGCGCGCTGCCTGGGCAACGCGTGGCGCTCAACCTGGTTGGTGACGGTGTCGCGGCGCTTGACCGTGGCGAGATGCTGGGCGTGGCGGGCCGCTTTGGTCAGACGTTGCGCTTTATGATGACGTTCACCTACCTGGGCCGCGAGGGCGCCAAGCCGCGTGTGCTCGAGTCGGGTGCGCGCGTGCACGTGATGGCCGGTACGGCCGTGGTCGTCGGCCGCATCATGCTCATGGAGGGCGAGGCCCCCATGGCGGTGGGCGAGACCCGTACCGTGCAGGTGCGCTTGGAGGAGCCGCTGCCGCTACGAGCCGGAGACCATGCCGTGGTGCTGTCGTATTCGCCCGTTATGCTCATCGGCGGCGGGCGCGTGCTGCTTTCGCGCTGCCGTCGTTCGCGCGAGCTTGCCGAAGGAGAGCGTGCGCTGTATGCGGCGCTCGAGTCCGGCGATATCGCGGGCGGTGTGGGCGCTTGGCTGGCACTGCAGACGCTGCCGGTTGCAGCTGTCGATGTTACTGCGGCACTCGATCTTGTTGCCGGTGAGGCTGAGGCAGCGTTGCACGAGTTGGTGGCGAAGGGCGTTGCTTGCGCGCTTGCTGGCTCGGACGGCTCGCTGTACGCAGATGCTTCCGTGCTCGATGCCGCGATGGTTACGCTGGCGGCGACCCTGACCGCCATGCACGCGGCGGCTCCTAAGGAAACGGGCTTTACGCCCGGCGCCGTTGCCCATGCTGCTTGGCCTACCGCTGACGATGCAATTGCCGCAGCCCTGATTTCCGAGGGCTGCTCGCGCGGCGTGTGCGCCGCCGAGGGCGCCGAGGTGTTCGACCCGCACTCCGCAGTCGCCGCGGCGCGTGTGGTGCGAGAGGCTTGCGAGCGGATCGTTTCCTTGCTGGACGAAGCTGGCCTCGATGCACCGACGTTGCCCGAGGTGGGCGAGCAACTACAGCTCGACCGCGACGTCATGACGCGAGCCCTGCGCGAGCTTTCGCTCAACCGCGCGATCGTTAAGGTCGAACGCGACGTTGCCCTGTCTGCCATCTCGGAAGCCCATGCGCGCGAGCTTGTTGCCGCTGCCATTGAGGCAGCCGGCGGCGCTGCCACCACGAGCGTGCTGCGCGAGGCCCTTGGCGTGTCGCGCAAACGCGCCATCAGCATCCTTGAGCATCTAGATGCCGTACGCTTCACAGTCCTCGACAAGGATGCCGGCGGCCTGCGCTCCCTACGCTAGACCGGTCATACCGCCCCGCCCCCTTCAGTTGCGGTGAAATAGTTCCTAGTTGGAGGCTTTGTCAGCAAAACCAGGAACTATTCCACCGCAACTTCTTGCTCGTCTTTTTGGGATGGGGCCTGCTCGGTTTGGTAAAATACCGGCGCACTTGGGAACGGATGGGCTCCGGTGGGCTCCGCGGTCCTCAAAACCGTTGCGAGGCGTGCAAAACGTCTTGGATGTGTTCGATTCACATACGTTCCCGCCATACGCTACCAGCGCTTTTGTGCTCGCGGTCTTGCTGTGTGCCGCAAAGGCGCTGTTTTGTTTTTGCACGAGCTTTTCGTAGCGCCGCTATTTCGGCGGCGGTATTTAGCTTCGTGCACCGGGTTTTGAATGTGCCGATGGGGGTGTTTTGCCGTATGACTACCGTAAGACGGGCCAATCTTTCTTGTGTCGTCCAGGCGGGCGGGCTGTCATCGCGCATGGGCTGTGATAAGTCGCGCATGGCGTTTTGCGGCGAGCCGCTCATCGAGCGCGTGCTGGGCCGGCTGGCGCCAGTTGCCGGCGAGTTGGTCGTGACGACATCGCGTCCCAGCGAGCTTGCCTATCTTGAGGAGCGCGCGTTTGGCGGCCTGGTGCCGCGTGTGGTGGCGGACCTTGAAGGCTCGGCAGGCGCCATGCGTGGCATCGCGAGCTCGTTGGCCGCGGCCCGATTGCCGCTCGTGGCGATCGTCGCCTGCGATATGCCGTTTGTCTCGCCAGAGCTCATCGGCGCGCTTGCCGATCATGTTGAGGCCGAGGCGCTCGATGTATTCGTGCCGCGCGAGGAGCGTGGCATTGAGCCGCTTTGCGCCGTCTGGCGCCGTGATACCTGCGCGCCGATTGCTTACGAGCTGCTCGCCGGTGACCGTCAGCGCATTCGCTGCCTGATCGACCGGGTGAACGCCGGGTATTTGGACGAGCCTCAGATTGTCGAGGTCGCAGGCTCGACGCTCTGCTTCGAAAACGTCAATACACCCGAGGAGTTTGCGGCGGCCGAGTTGCTCGCCTAGATTTGCACACATCAATGACGGGAGATACCGTGTCACATGATATTTGCCCCGATACCGGGGAACCTTGCACTTGCGATGGGTCCGAGCCTTGCACCTGCGGTTGCGGTGGCTGTGGACATACTGCCGAAGAGGAAGCGGCCGCCGCGGCGTATCGTGAGGCACATCGCGACGGCCCATCCGGAGATGCCCTCGACCACGAGCGCAAGATTATCGTGTCTTTTGACAGCACCTTCGATGTGATGGAATGCGAGCAACTGTGCCTGGATGCCGGCGTGCCCGGGCGCATCATGCCGCTGCCCGGCTCCATCACCGCCGGCTGCGGCCTGTGCTGGGCCATGCCGTTCTCGGGCGATGCGCTCGCCGCCTTCCGCGCTGCCACCGAAGGCCGGATAACCCCCGCCGACTACCATCAACTCGTCCTCTAACCATCAACACCACCACATTGGGGACAGGCACCTTTATGGTGGTTTCGCTGCTTGAATGGCCTTCTTGTGGCATTACGAGTCAAAACCACTACAAAGGTGCCTGTCCCCAATGTGGTGGTTTGGAACATGTGGACGAAACAGCTTCGAAACACGCGATTTGTTCGTCAGGCACTCAAAAACGCATCTACCTGCATCGTAATCAAAACGAAACATCTGCTCGTCGGCTTATGCGAAACTTTGCTGCAACAGTGCGATATTATCCATACTCGATAAAGCTCGCGGCGCATGGGGCGCCGCGAACGACACCTTTCTTTTCCATCAATTGGAGGAAGCATGAGCTACACGCAGAAAGTTCTCGACGAGCTCAAGGCCCGCTATCCCGAGCAGCCTGAGTTCATCCAGGCCGCGACCGAGATCCTCGGCACCATCCAGCCGGCGCTCGACGCCCACCCCGAGTACGAGGAGGCCGCCCTGCTGGAGCGCCTCGTCGAGCCCGAGCGCATCGTCATGTTCCGTGTTCCCTGGGTCGACGACCAGGGCAAGGTCCAGGTCAACCGTGGTTACCGTGTCGAGTTCAACTCTGCCATTGGACCCTACAAGGGCGGCCTGCGCTTTAACCCGACGGTCACCCTGGGTATGCTCAAGTTCCTGGGCCTGGAGCAGATCCTCAAGAACAGCCTGACCACCCTTCCCATGGGCGGCGGCAAGGGCGGCTCCGACTTTGACCCCAAGGGCAAGTCCAACAACGAGATCATGCACTTCTGCCAGTCCTTCATGACCGAGCTCTATCGCCACATTGGCCCCAACACCGACGTTCCCGCCGGCGACCTGGGCGTTGGCGGCCGCGAGGTTGCCTACCTGTTCGGTCAGTACAAGCGCCTGACCAACGAGTGGACCGGCGTCCTTACCGGCAAGGGCCTCTCCTTTGGCGGCTCGCTCGCCCGTACCGAGGCCACCGGTTACGGTCTGGCCTACTTTGTGGACGAGTACCTCAAGAGCCGCGGCGACTCCTTCGAGGGCAAGAACGTCGTCGTTCACGGCTCCGGTAACGTCGCCATCTATGCAGTCCAGAAGGTCTCCCAGCTCGGCGGCAAGGTGCTGGCCTGCTCCGACACCCACGGCTGGGTCGAGGATCCCGATGGCATCGACTACACCGTGCTCGAGCACATCTACAACAAGAAGCGCTCCGGCCACGACAAGGGTGTTACGCTCGCTATGTACGTTGACGAGAAGCCCAACGCCGTGTGGCACGAGGGCGACGGCCGCGGCGTGTGGCAGCTTCCCTGCGACATCGCGCTGCCCTGCGCTCGCGAGAACACGCTGCTGCTCGAGGATGCCCAGGCACTCGTCGCCAACGGCTGCAAGGTGGTCGGCGAGGGCGCGAACATGCCCACGACCATCGAGGCCACGACCTACTTCCAGGAGAACGGCGTTGCCTTCATGCCCGGTAAGGCTGCCAACGCCGGCGGCGTGCTCGTGTCCGGCCTGGAGATGAGCCAGAACGCAGAGCACCTGTCCTGGACCTTCGAGGAGGTCGACGGCAAGCTCGAGCAGCTCATGCGCGGCATGTTCCACAACGTGGACGACACCGCCAAGGAGTACGGCCATGAGGGCAACTTTGTCATGGGTGCCAACATCGCCGGCTTCCTGAAGGTCGCCGACGCCATGCTCGCCCAGGGCGTCTGCTAAATCTTCGCTCGATATAGCATGTGATGAGGCTCCCAGCTATCCGGCTGGGAGCCTTTTCTATCCCGGAGGACTCTTCATAACTTGCGGTGAAATACGGACTGTTTAGCGTCCCAGAACGGCTAATCAGTCCGTATTTCACCGCAAGTTATGGATGGGTGGGTGGATTTTGTCCTAAAACGGTGTGCGGCCCCTCGTTTGGTACACTTAAAAGTACTGGACAAGTGAAGAGATGGGGGAGAACGTGCTCAAGTTCGGTACCTACGTCCGTGTTGGAAACGCGGCCGAAGCCTATGAGCTCTTGCAGAAAAACCGCAACAACAAGATTGTGGGCGGCGGCATCTGGATGCGCCTGGGTTCGCGTCGCGTGGCGACGGCGATTGACCTTTCGGCCTGCGGACTCGATCAGATCGAGGAGACCGAGACCGAGTTTCGCATCGGTGCCATGTGCACCCTGCGCCAGCTCGAGCGTCATGCCGCGCTCAACGCGCTTGTCAACAATGCCTTTGAGTTTGCCGTCCACGACATCGTGGGCGTTCAGTTGCGCAACACCGCCACGGTGGGCGGCAGCATCTACGGCCGCTTTGGCTTCTCGGACGTTCTCTCCGCCTTCCTGGCGCTCGATTCCTATGTTGAGCTGACGGGCGCCGGCCGCGTGCCGCTCGCCGAGTTCGTTGACATGGGCTACGTGCGCGACGTGATCGAGCATGTCGTAGTCGTTAAGCACGATTACCGTGCGAGCTACGAGGCCGTGCGCAAGGCCGCGACTGACTTCCCCTCGCTGAACGTCACCGCTGCCTGGTGGGACGGCTCTTGGCACGTCACCGTGGGTGCCCGTCCGCTGCGCGCGACCCTGCTGCAGGGCGAGGCATGCGGCCTTACCGGCGAGCAGCCTTCCGAGGACGAGCTTCGCGCCCTTGCCGCATCCGTGCGTGCCCTGAGCTACGGCACCAACCTGTGGGGCTCGGCCGACTACCGCCGCCGCATCTCGGCCCCGCTGGCGATTCAGGCCGTGCGCCGCGCCGCCGGTATCGAGCTTTCGGCCGTGCTTGCCCACGAGCTCGAGACCGTGCAGATCCCTAAGTTCGCCACGGACGAGTATTCCTGCCGCCGCGTGCCCGGCGTCGATTCTAGCGAGGTGCGCTAATGGCTGCCAAACTCATCGATCTTTCCTTTACGCTCAACGGCCGCAAGGTTAAGGTTCAGATTGCCCCCGATACTATGCTCTTTGCGCTGCTGCGCGAGCAGGGCTGCGCGTCGGTGCGCTGTGCCTGCGAGACCACCAACTGCGGTCTGTGCACGGTGTGGCTCGACGGCGACCCGGTGCTGAGCTGCTCGGTTCCCGCCGCCCGTGTTGAGGGACATACCATTACCACGCTTGAGGGCCTTAAGGCCGAGTCCGAGGTACTCGCCCGTGCGATGGCTGCCGAAGGCGCCGAGCAGTGTGGTTTTTGTGCCCCCGGCCTCATCATGAACGTTCTGGCGCTCGCCCGTGCAGCCAAGGAGGACCCGAGCCTCGTCGCCACGCGCGAGGAGCTCTCACGCCAGCTCGCCGGCAACCTCTGCCGTTGCAGCGGCTACGAGAGCCAGCTGCGCGCCATCGTGCGCTTCCTCAACGAGTCTGGCGTACAGGTGGGCTTCGAGATGCCCGAGCTGCCCGTCAACGACACCAGCTCTGACGGCGTCTCCTACAAGCAGATCACCCACAAGCAGCCCAAGAAGGATTCGAAGGCTCTGCTCGAGGGCCGTCCCGTCTACACGGGCGATATGGTGCCCGCCGGCGCGCTCATCGTCAAACTCAAGCGCAGCCCGTATGCTCGCGCCAAGATTCGCTCTATCGACACCTCGCGCGCCCTGAAGGTGCCCGGTGTCGTGGGCGTCTACACTTACGAGGACGTGCCCAAGCGCCGCTTTACCATCGCCGGCCAGAGCTATCCGCAGCCGAGTCCCTACGACCGCCTGATTCTCGAGAACCTCGTGCGCTACCAAAACGAGGAGGTGGCGATTGTCGCCGCCGAGACCGAAGAGGCCGCCGATAAGGCGCTCAAGCTCATCAAGGTCGACTACGAGGTGCTCGAGCCGCTGCTCGACTTTACCCAGGCACTCGATAACGACATCGTGGTCCACCCCGAGGGCGACGTGACCTTTATGTTCCCGCAGGGCGGCGATGTCCCACGCAACCTGGTGTGCAGCGGTACCAGCGATTATGGCGACCTGGACGAGGCGTTCGCCCAGAGCGACATCGTCTTTGAGCGCACCTACACCAGCCAGGCCACGCAGACCGCGCCCATGGAGACCTTCCGAGCCTTCGCGACGACCGACGCCTTCGGCCGCATCTCGGTGACCACCTCTACGCAGGTGCCCTTCCACGTGCGCCGTATGGTCGCGCAGTCGCTCGATATTCCGCAGTCGCAGGTGCAGGTTATTAAGCCACGCATCGGCGGCGGCTTTGGCTCCAAGCAGACGGGCTGCTGCGAGATCTTCGTGGCGTTCGTGACCCAGCAGACTGGCCGTCCGAGCTACTGCTGCTACACCCGCGAGGAGACCATCACCGCGGGCAACTCGCGTCATCAGATGCAGATGACCGTCAAGCTGGGTGCCATGAACGACGGCACCATCACGGCCATCGACCTGCATACGCTGTCCAACGCCGGCGCGTACGGCGAGCACGCCACCACGACGATTGGCCTCTCGGGCCACAAGAGCCTACCCATCTACAACCATGTGAAGGCGAGCCGCTTTAGGTGGGACGCCGTCTACACCAACACCAACCGCGGCGGCGCGTATCGTGGCTACGGTGCCACCCAGGGCCAGTTTGCCGTGGAGAGCGCCGTCAACGAGCTCGCCGACATGCTGCACATGGACCCCGCCGACCTGCGCCTTAAGAATATGGTGCACGAGGGCGAGGTCATGCCGCAGTACTACAACGAGAAGCTCAATGCCTGCGCGCTCGACCGCTGTCTGCTGCGTGCGATGGACATGATCGGTTGGCGCGACAAGCCGCTAGCCGTCGACCTGGGCGACCGCGTGCGTGCCCTGGGCTGTGCGCTCACCATGCAGGGCTCGGGCATTTCCAACGTGGATATCGCCGGCATCGACATGCGCCTGGAAGAGGACGGCTTCATTACCATCGGCACCGGCGCCACCGATAACGGCATGGGCGTCGACACGATCCTGGCGCAGATTGCCGCCGAGGAGCTGGGCGTGGAGAGCTCGCTGATCGTGGTGCGCGGCGTGGACACCGATGTGTCGCCGTTCGATGCCGGCTCGTACGCGAGCTCGGGCACGTACGTGACGGGCCTTGCCGCCAAGAACGCTGCGACCGAGCTGCGTGAGAAGATTTGCGCCAAGGCCGCCCAGATGTGGGACGTGGACGCCGCCGAAGTGGTCTTCGATGGCCAGTACGTGCGTCTGTTCGACGAGCGCGCCGCGCGCGAGCAGAACCGCTACCTCACGCTGCGCGACTTTGCCAACCTGTGCGTAAAGAACATCGCGGGCGGCGACGCGCTCACCTCGCACGCTTCTGCCTGCCTGCCCGTTTCGCCTCCGCCGTTTATGGCCGGCATTGCCGAGGTCGAGGTCGATAAGGCCACCGGCAAGGTGACCGTGGTGGACTACGCGGCGGCCGTGGACTGCGGCACCGTGATCAACGAGGCGCTCGCGCGCGTCCAGGCCGAGGGCGGCATTGCCCAGGGTATCGGCCACGCGCTCTACGAGATCGTCGAGCACGATGAGCGCGGCCGCCTGCGCACCGGCAACTTTATGAGCTACAAGCTGCCCACGCGCCTGGATATCGGCAGCATTCGCGTGGCCTTTGAGCCGAGCTACGAGCCGACGGGTCCGTTTGGCGCCAAGTCGATCGGCGAGGTCGTCATCAACACGCCGCTCGCCGCCGTCGCCTCGGCCGTGGCGCACGCCACCGGCCACCAGGTCCGCTCGCTGCCGATCACGCCCGAGAAGGCCCTGCTGGGGGAGTAGGCGAGGCGACGCAGCCGCCGCTCTTGGCCTAGCCCGGGGAAACTGCAGCCCACTTTTCGACCGAATTGTGGGCTGCAGTTTCCGTTTGAGGCCCTTGGCGGAAAGTGCATCCCGGAATAGGGGCTCAAAACGGGTTGCAGTTTCCGGTTGATGGCTCTAGCGGAAGCCGCATCCCATTCCGAGGCGTCAAACCGGGACGCGCTTTCCGGCGCATGGCCGGCACCGCCAGACTGCCGGGTCCCATCGAAGTTGCGGTGGAATAGTTCCTGTTTTGGAGGACTGGAGCCCCAAACAGGAACTATTTCACCGCAACTCATAGAGGGGAGGGTGGCAGCCGCCTCTGTTGGCTTGCACTCGTGGTGAGGTCGTGAGCCTGCAAATGGTGTGCGTGCGCTTGTCGTTCGTATCTGCTATCATTCCTAGTCTGTGCGCTCATGCGGGCGTGGCGGAATTGGTAGACGCGCCAGATTTAGGTTCTGGTGGGATTCCCGTGAAGGTTCGAGTCCTTTCGCCCGCACCATCGCACCTGCGTCGGCCCTGGCCGTCGCGACATTTTGTTGCATAAAGGTACCAGCACCTCAGATAAGCTGGGCAGTATGAGGAGGAACGTGTTGAACATCACCGCTTCTGACGTCAAGGACGCCAAGCTCACCGCTACGGTCACCATCCCGGCCGCCGACGTCGACGCCGCGATCAAGAAGGCCTACAAGGACACCGCCAAGAAGTACCGCTTCCCGGGCTTCCGTGCCGGCAAGGCTCCCCGTCCGGTCATCGACTCTGCTCTTGGCGCTGAGGCTACCCTCGCTCAGGCCACTAACGACCTGATCGCCGCCAACGAGCCCGTCGTCCTCAACGAGCTGGACATCGTCCCCACCAAGAACGGTGACTACAAGGAGCTCGACCTCGCCAAGGATCACGAGGACTACACCTACACCGTCGAGTTCTCCCTGCGTCCTGCCGCTGAGCTCTCCTCCTTCGACGCCGTCGAGATCGAGATGCCTCCCGCGGAGGTCACCGAGTCCGAGATCAACAACCAGGTCGAGATGCTCCTCAACTACCGTGCCACCTTCGAGGACGTCGAGGGTCGCGCCGTCGAGGCCGAGGACTACGTCACTGTCGACCTCAAGGCCGTCGAGAACGCCGACAACTTCGCTGCCGAGGGCCGCATGCTCATCGCCGGTAGCGACAGCAACCCCAAGGAGTTCAACGAGGCCCTGATCGGTGCCAACGTTGACGACGTCAAGACCGTCACCTGGACCGACGAGGTCGAGGAGGGCG
>OLPY01001962.1_pt1 | contig 13369 bp, 15 predicted proteins | sample 1672481 | NCBI WGS metagenome assembly OLPY01 (sample SAMEA3136691, study PRJEB25190) | human gut metagenome | biome: human gut; feature: human-associated habitat; material: faeces | place: Austria | collected 2013 | reverse complement strand
CAAAAGCAATCCTGTGCCCAGCGCAATGATGCCCAACACAAAGCCCGTCTGCTCCTCTGCCGCACAGGCTGTGGTCACTGTGGATGAAATCTGATTGGAAAGGGGGAAGTCGTCATGCGGGATTCCGACGGAATGGAATTGTTCGAGTCCTACCTGCGCGATGTCAAGCGCTCGTCGCAAAATACGATTTCCTCATATCTGCGGGATATCCGCCAACTCAGCGAATATCTGCACGCACACACGGATGCCGATCTTGGCTCCGCGGAAGAGGAAGAGCTGTGTGAATACATCGACTGGATGCGCAGCAACGGCAAGTCCGTTGCCACGGTTTCCCGGGCGATCGCATCGCTGAAAAATTTCTATGGGTTCCTGCTCAACAATCACTATGTGCAGCACAATCCGACCGGCAAGCTCGTACCGGACAAGGCCAAGCAGAAGCTGCCGCAGATCCTCTCGAGCAAAGAGGTCGAGCTGCTGCTGGCGCAGCCGGAGTGCACGGACGCCAAGGGCTACCGTGACCGCGCCATGCTCGAGCTGCTGTATGCGACCGGTATCCGCGTCAGCGAGCTGATCTCGCTGAACATCACGGACGTGAATCTGTCTGCAGGTGTTATCCGCTGCCAGGGCCGCGACAAAGCGCGCATGATCCCCATGTATCCGGCGGCTGTCCGTGCGCTTACGGAGTACATCAACTTCATCCGCCCGCAGATGATCGCAGCGCCGGATGAACAGGCGCTGTTCGTCAACGTCAGCGGGGAACGGATGTCGCGTCAGGGCTTCTGGAAGCTCATCAAGAACTATCAGACCAAGGCCGGCATCGAAAAGACGATCACACCGCACACGTTGCGCCATTCCTTCGCGGCGCATCTGCTGGAAAACGGCGCGGATATCCACGCCATTCAGGAAATGCTCGGCCATGCGGATATCTCCTCGACGCAGATCTATTCGCACCTTGTCAGCAAGCAGCTCAAGGATGTCTACAACAAGGCGCACCCGCGTGCGTGACATACGTGTTTTCAAGCGCTCCGAAACGACTCGGGGCGCTTTTTTCTTTGCCCGGCAGTTGCCTACGGGGCGAAAATATGCTATATTTATTTAATTGGAGTGATGCATATGCGGATCCTGGGCGTTGACCCCGGCATTGCCACGGTCGGCTTCGCGGTGCTGGACGCGGAAAAGCGCAGCCAGCGACTGCTGACCTGCGGCGTGATCACGACGCCGGCCAAAACGCAGCTGTCCAGCAGGCTCGACCAGATCTACCGCGACCTGAATGAACTCATCGCGCAGTTTCACCCGGAAGTGATGGCGGTCGAGGAGCTGTTTTTCAATACGAATATCACGACCGGCATCGCCGTTGCCCATGGCCGCGGCATCATCCTGCTCTCGGGCTATCAGGCCGGGCTGCAGATCTATGAATACACGCCGCTGCAGGTCAAGCAGGCGGTCGTCGGTTATGGCCGTGCGGACAAAAAGCAGGTCATGGACATGGTGCGCCGCATCCTGTCCCTGCAGGCCGTGCCGAAGCCGGACGACGCGGCGGACGCCGTCGCCATCGCGCTCTGCCATGCGCGCAGCGCCACATCTTTGATCCATCAACAGGAGAGATTTGATCCATGTTCTACCACATAAACGGAGTCGTTACCGATATCGAACCGAATCTGGTCGTGCTGGAGTGCGGCGGCGTGGGCTATGCGCTCAACGCCTGAACACGATCAGCAGCGTCAGAACGGGCGAGCGCGCCAAGCTCTATACGTATGAGTGCATCCGCGAAGATGCGCATGATCTCTACGGCTTTGCCAGCAAGAGCGAAAAGCACTGCTTTGAGCTGCTGCTCGGCATCTCCGGCGTTGGACCGAAGGCGGCGCTGTCGATCCTTTCGTCCAACACGCCGGACGGGCTGGCGCTGGCGGCGGCCCAGGGTCCCGGTGCCGTCCATGGGCTGGGTCGGCTCTTCTGGGACGGGCTGAGCGCCGTGGAAGGCGGCCAGATTATAGTGAAACTCCACCTGAGGATTCTTACGGAATTCCTCCAGGTCCCGCAGCATGGCCTCGGCGTTCATATAGCGCTGGTCGATGCGGGAGGCCATGGCCTTCATGGTGATCTCCTCCAGGCCAATGGGAATGTCCGGCACGATCTCGCGGGGCGACATGGGCTTGGCGCTGATGTGCTGGATGGCCACGGAGACGGGGGTGTCCCCGTCGAAGGGCAGGCGGCCGGTCAGCATCTCATAGAGAACGACACCGGCGGAGTAAATGTCGGCGCGGGCGTCGATGTGGCTGCCTCTGGCCTGCTCCGGGGAGATATAGTGGACGGAGCCAAGGGCCTCCTGGGTCATGGTGTTCTGGGCAGCGGACATGATGCGGGCGATGCCGAAGTCAGCTACTTTGACGCTGCCATCCCGCAGGACCATGATGTTTTGGGGCTTGATGTCCCGGTGGATGATCCCCCGGCTGTGGGCGTGGCCCAGGGCCCGGACGATCTGGGTGATGAAGTAGAGGGACTCCCGCCAGTTCAGGCGGCCGTCCTTTTTCTGCATATATTGTTTCAGGGTAATGCCGTCGATGAGCTCCATGACGATATAGTCCAGGTCATCTCCCTTGCTCACGTCGTAGACGGAGACGATGTTGGGGTGGGAGAGCATGGCAACGGCCTGGGCCTCCTCGTGGAAGCGGCGGCGGAACTCGGCGTCCGAGGCCAGGTCTTTTTTCAGGACCTTGATGGCAACAAACCGATGCAGCCGATGGCAATAGGCTTTGTAGACCACCGCCATGCCGCCGACGCCGATCACGTCTAGGATCTCATATCGGTTATCGAGCATTTTACCGATGTATTGATTCATGGCAACACACTCCTTCTCACAGCTGGAACAGCACGACGGTGACGTTGTCCGGCGCTCCGTGGTCCAGGGTGCGGGCCACCAGCCGCTGGCAGATCTCTTGGGGGGAGCCGCCGGCCAGAACTTCCTTTTGGATCTCCTGATCGGTGACCTCGTTGATGAGACCGTCGGAGCACAGCAGGAGCGCATCCCCCGGCGCAACGGTCTCTTGGAAGAGGTCCGCCTTCACGCGGGGCGAGGTCCCCAAGGCCCTCGTAATGAGGTTTTTCTGGGGATGCCGCCGGGCCTGCTCCGGGGTCAGGTCGCCGTTGGCGATGAGATCCTCCACGACGGAGTGGTCACGGGTGATGCGGCGGATGCCGTCCGGCCGGATGAGATAGGCGCGGCTGTCCCCCACGTTCACCACTTCCAGGGTCTCCCCCTGCAAAATGAGGCCCACCAGGGTCGTCCCCATGCCGATGCAGGCGTCGTCTGTGGAGGCCTTGTGATAGACCACCCGGTTGGCGTCCTCCGCAGCGGCCAGGAGCAGCTTCCCCGTCTCTCCGGGGAGGTCCGGGCCGCGCAGGTCTTCCAGGTGGGTGCGGAAGGTCTCCACCGCCAGCTTGCTGGCGATGTCCCCCGCCTTGGCCCCGCCCATACCGTCGCAGACCACGCCCCAGGCCAGGCCGCGCTCCGGAATGGTCTCATAGGCGCAGGAGTCTTGGTTTTCTCGTCGAACGATCCCTTTGTCAGTCAATCCCCACACAGAAACCATGGGGAATCATCTCCTTTCTCCGCTCTCATCGCTGGCCCTTGGCCTGCTCCCGCAGGGCTTTCCGGCGCAGCTGGCCGCACGAGGCGTCAATGTCGCTGCCCAGGCGGCGGCGCACCGTGGCGGTGATGCCCCGCTTTTCCAGCTGCCGCTGGAACTGAGCCACGTGGGTGCTGGGGTGCAGGCTGCTCTCCTCCACATAGTTCAGGGGAATGAGGTTCACGTGGGCCACGGTCCCCTCCAGCCGGTCGCCCAGCAGGGCGGCCTGGCGAGGCGTATCATTCACCCCGTCGATCATGGCATACTCATACGAAATGCGCCGCCCCGTCTTTTGGAAATACCGGCGGCAGGCCGCGAAGAGGGCATCCACCCCCGTGGCCCGGTTGACGGGCATGAGTCTGCTGCGGGTCTCATCGTCGGGGGCGTGGAGGGAAACGGACAGCGTGAGCTGTAAATTCTCCTCCGCCAGCCGGTCGATGCCCTTGATCAGGCCACAGGTAGAGAGCGAGATATGGCGCATGCCGATGTTCATTCCGTTGGGGTGGTTGACCAGGGTGAGGAATTTTCGCACGTTGGCGTAGTTGTCCAGCGGTTCCCCGATGCCCATGAGGACGATGTTGGAAATGGGCGCCCCGGAATCCTTCTGGGTAAAGATCACCTGGTCCAGCAGCTCCCCCGCCGTGAGATTCCGGATCTTGCCCCCCACGGTGGAGGCGCAGAAGGCGCAGCCCATCGCGCAGCCCACCTGGGAGGAGATGCAGACGGAGTTGCCGTGACGATAGCGCATGAGGACCGTCTCAATGCAGTTGCCATCGGCCAGCTGCCACAGATATTTTATGGTACCGTCCAGCTTTGAGACCTGCTTCCGGGCCACCACCGGCGGGGTAATGCCACCGGCCTGGTCGATCTTGGCCCGGAGGGCCTTGGGGACGTCCGTCATCTCTTCGGTGGAGGCCACACCCCGGCTGAGCCATTGGAAGAGCTGCTTGCCCCGGAACGCGGGCTGACCCTGGTCCTTGCACCAGGCGGTGAGCTCTTCCGGGGTCATGGACTTGAAGTCGATCCGTTCCGTCATTTGGCCCCCTCCTTTCGGAGCTTGGCCAGGAAAAAGCCGTCGGTCTGCAAGCGCTGGGGCCAGAGGGTACACTGGCCTGCGGCCACCTCGCCCAGTGGGCCGGGCAGCAGAAAGCGCTCCAACTGATAGTCTGGATGCTTGGCCAGGAACGCCGTCACAACGTCTTCGTTTTCCGCTTGCAGCAATGTACAGGTAGAATAGAGCAAGACGCCGCCGGGCTTCACATAGCGGCTGACATTGTCCAAAATGTCTTCTTGGATCTGGGGCAGGCCCGCCAGCTCCGCCGGGTCCTTATAGCGGATCTCCGGCTTTTTGCGGATGACGCCGAGGCCGGAACAGGGCACGTCGGCCAGGACGGCGTCGAATCGTTCCTCCCAGCCCTTCCGGGGCTTTTTCCCGTCTAAGACCTGGGCGGCGATGGACTGCAAGCCCAGGCGGGCGGCCCCGGCTTCGATGAGCGCTTTTTTATGGGCGTGGAGGTCGCAGGCGTGGATCTCGCCCTGATCCTGCATACACATCGCGGCGGCAAAGGACTTGCCGCCGGGGGCGGCGCAGGCGTCCAAAACGGTTTCCCCCGGCTGTAAGCCGGCGGCCAGGACCGCCAGGCGGGCGGCGGGGTCCTGGGGATAGAACATCCCCTCCTGCCAAGCCGTGCGCTGGGCCAGATCACCGGTGTCCGTGAGGACCAGGCAGTCCGGCAGCCAGGGGTGGGGCAGGACGTTCACGCCCTCTCGCTCCAGGGCCAGAACGACCTTGGGCGTTTCAAAGCGGCAGGTGTTCACCTGCACCGTCACCGGCGGCTCGCTGTTGTCCCAGCGGAGCAGGGTCTCCAATTCTTCCCCGTCCAGCTCCTTGGCCCAGGTCTCGACCAGCCACTGGGGGTGGCTGTACAGCAGGGAGAAATAGGCCGTCTGGCTGCTGCGGTCCAGGGCCGGAAGCTCGTTGATGTTCCGGGCCAGGTTCCGCAGGATGCCGTTGACCAGGCCTCCGGCGCGGGGATTCTTGCAGTGTTTCTTCGTCAGCTCCACCGATTCGTTCACGGCGGCGGTGACGGGAATTTTGGTGAGGAAGAGCATCTGGTACAGCCCCAGACGCAGGCTGTTTCTGACCTTGCTCTCCATTTTTTGCAGCTTCATGGTGGAAAACTGCTGGATGTAGTGGTCCAGCAAAAGCTTATTCTGGACCACGCCGAAGCACAGGCGGGTGGCCAGGGCGGCGTCCCGCTTGTCCAGGTGTTCCTCCTGGATCACTTTTTTCAAGTGGCCGTTGGACCAGGCCTTCTGGCGCTCCATGGCCACGAGGGTCAGCAGTGCGGCTTCTCGTGCGGACATGCCCCGTCCCCCTCCTTTCTCTTGGGCGCTCAATCCACGGGGATGGGATGCCCGCGCAGGTAATCTGCGGCGGCCATCCGCTTCCCGCCGGCGGCTTGCAGGGTGTCGATGCGCAGCACCGTGCCCTCGCCGCAGGCAATTTTCAGGCCCTTCTTATCCGCCGCCAAGACACTGCCGGGGGCTTTCCCCGTGGTCTCGTCCAGCACGGCGGTGGCAAAGATCTTGCATTTCACCCCGTTGAGCTCTGCCGTGGCAGAGGGCCAGGGGATGAGGCCCCGCACCTGGTCGTGGAGCGTCCGGGCGGGCTTTGTCCAGTTCATGGGCGAAAGCTCCCGGCTGAGCATGGGGGCCAGCGTGACTTGGCTCTCGTCCTGGGGGGTGCGGGTGGCGGTGCCGTCGGCGATGTTCTGGACGGTCTCCACCAGCAGGTCCGCACCCAGGCGGGCCAAACGGTCGTGGAGCATCTCCACCGTCTCGTCGGGGTCGATGGGTGTTTTGACCTGGGAGATGATGTCCCCGGCGTCCAGGGCCAGCGCCATGTGCATGATGGTCACGCCCGTCTCCTTGTCCCCGTTCAGGATGGACCAGTGGATGGGGGCAGCCCCGCGGTACTTGGGCAGCAGGGAGGAGTGGACGTTGATGCAGCCATACTTGGGGTAGTCCAAGATCTCCTGGGGCAGGATGCGTCCGTAAGCGGCCACCACGATGAGATCCGGGGCCAGGCTCCGGATGGTTTCCAGGGCCGTGCCGTCCCGCAGTTTGGTGGGCTGATACACCGGCAGATCATGGACCATGGCGCACAGCTTCACCGGGGTAGGCTGGAGCTTCATGCCCCGGTTCTTGGGCTTGTCCGGCTGACTGAACACGCCAACGACCTGGTGCCCGGCGGCGACCAGAGCCTCCAGCGAGGGCACGGCGAACTCCGGCGTGCCCATGAATACGATCTTCATGGAGGTCCCTCCTCAGTCCGCGTCTACGGCCTGCATCATGTCGTCGACCTCAGCCTCGGTGAACAGGCGGTCGCACTTTTCATAGTACATGTGGCCGTCCAGATGCTCGATCTCATGGCAGAAGCAGCGGGCGGTGATACCCTCGCCCTCGAACTCCACAGGCTCGCCGTGGCGGTTCTGGGCCTTGACCTTCACCTTCATGGGGCGCTCCACAATGCCGTACATGCCAGTCAGGCTCAGGCAGCCCTCGAAGCCCTCCTGCTCCCCCTCCTGGCTGACGATCTCAGGGTTCACCAGCTCCAGGTATTCCTCCTGGTCGTTGAGCACGATGCACACCCGGCGGAGGATGCCGATCTGGGGCGCGGCCAGGCCCAGGCCCTGGGCGTCCTTCAGGGTGGCGGTCATATCGTCCAGCAGGATGGCCAGCTTCTGGTCAAAGTTGGTGACAGGGTGGCAAACCTTGTGCAGGACGGGGTCGTCCTTCTGTAAAATCTTTTTGATCATGATAACATTCCTTCCTTGATTCTCTCAGTCTCTCTTGTCGTGTGTCTAGTGTATATTGTCATTCACCCATCCATAGGGTCTACGTCAATTAATATGGACAGGCCTTTGTTGGCCCGGTCCTGCTGGGCGGCCCGCAGGATTTGGGCTAAAATGGCCCGGATTTCTTTGTCATTGCGGCATTTCACCAGCACCCGGTAGCGGTAGCGGTTGTTGATCTTTAGAATGGGCGCCGGGGCCGGGCCAAGCACCTCCGGCCCCTCCGGGCCGTGCTGCCGGGGCTTGATCCACGGGTCCAGGCTCCGCCGCACCACGGCGCAGGCCCGGAGCACCTGCGTCTCCTCCGGCCCGGAGATGGTGATGCGGAACAGGTTCAGAAACGGCGGAAAGCGAAGCAGGCGGCGCATCTCCCGCTCCCCGGTGTAAAAGGTATCATAGTCCTGGCGGGCAGCCAGGTTGAGGATGTCGTTGTCCGGGGTCCAGGTCTGGATGATGGCCCGCCCCGGCTTGTCCCCTCGTCCGGCCCGGCCCACCACTTGGGTGAGCAGGGAGAAGGTCCGTTCGGCGGCCCGGTAGTTGTCGGCGTAGAGGGAGAGGTCTCCGTCCACGACCCCCACCAGGGTCACGTTAGGGAAATCCAAGCCCTTGGCCACCATCTGGGTCCCCAACAAAATGGGCACTTTCTTCCGGCGGAAACGGTCCAGCAAGACCTCATGGGATCGGGTGGCCGTGATGGTGTCGGCGTCCATCCGCATGACTTCTACGTCTGGATAGAGGGCTTGCAGCTCCTCCTGGAGCTTTTGGGTGCCCATGCCCACGAACTGGAACCGGCCCGCGCAGTGGGGGCAGACCTCCGGCAGGGGCATGGAGTAGCCGCAGTAATGGCACATGAGCCGCCCGTTGGCGCTGTGGTAGGTCAGGTGGACGGAACAGCGCGGGCAGGTGGGGACCTCGCCGCACTGGCTGCACAGGGCCATGCGGCTGTTGCCCCGGCGGTTGAGAAAGAGGATGCTCTGCTCTCCCCGCCGCAGGTTTTCCTCCAACTCCGTCCGGAGCAGTTCGGATAAGCCGGAGTTGTTTCCAGCCCGTAATTCCTGCTTCATGTCCGCCAGCACGACCTTGGGCAGCTGATGCGCATTGTAGCGCTGCTGCAAGGTAAAGAGATGATATTGTCCCGTCTCGGCGGCGTAGCGGCTCTCCACCGCTGGGGTGGCAGAGCCCAGGAGCAGCAGGCCCTTGTGCTGCTTACAGCGGAACTTTGCCACCTCCCTGGCATGGTAGCGCACCATACTCTCGGACTGGTAGCTGCTCTCCTGCTCCTCGTCCAGGATGATGAGGCCCAGATCGGGCAGGGGGGCAAAAACTGCCGAGCGGGTACCCACAACGACCTTGGCGCGTCCGTCCCGGACGCGCTTCCACTCGTCATAGCGCTCGCCCGTGGGCAGGCAGCTGTGTAAGATGGCGACCTGTCGGCCGAAATGGGCCAAGAAGATTTGCAGTAAGCTGGGGGTCAGGGCGATCTCTGGGACCATGACGATGGCCCCCCGTCCAGCCTCCAGGGCCTTCTGGATCAGGTGGAGATAGACCTGGGTCTTGCCGCTGCCGGTGACGCCGTACAGCAGCGCCGCCTGGGGGGCAGGCTCCTCCATCAGGTCCAGCAGGCCCTGATAGGCCGCCTGCTGCTGGTCGTTGAGGGTAGACAGCGGGGTGATCTCCCCCGTCTCCGGCATGGCGCGTCGGAAAACCTCTTTCTCCTCCAGGGCGAGCACGCCCTTTTTCGCCAAGCTCTTGATGGTGGTGCGGGAGGCCCCGGTGAAGTAGCACAGCTCCTTCACGCTGGCGCTGCCCAGGCGGCAGAGCAGCTCTGTGACCCGGTAGCCCATGGGGGAGGTCTTTTGCTTGGGCGCTAAGAGCGCCATGGCCTCGGCGGGGTCCATGGTCAGGCGGGCGATCGGCTCCGTTTTGTCCCCCACTTTTCGCTTGGCCTGGGTCTGGCGGGTGATGAGACCCGCCTTTTCCAGCTCCCGCAGGGTGGCGCGGGGGTCCTTCAGGTCCGGGATGGCCTTGATCTGGTCCAGGTCCGCCTGTCCCCCGGCGGCGTAGAGCAGACCCATGATCTGCTTGGCCTTGGGGCTTCGGGCGGTTTTCTCTTCCCAAGTCTCCCGGTCAACGCCGGGGGCGATGGCATAGCTCTCCCGCAGCACATACCACAGCCCGGTGGGCAGCATGGTGAGGGCGGCGGCATAGACCGTGCAGAAAAAGCGCTCCCGCATCCACAGGGCCAGCCGGATGCCCTCCTGGGTCAGAACGGGCCGGGGGTCCAGCAGGGTGCCGATCTCTTTGAGTCTCCCCTCCGGCACCTCGTCGGCCAGGGAGAGGACCAGCCCCTCGCTGGGCCGGTTGCCCGCCCCAAAGGGGACCAGCACCCGCATCCCAGGGACCAGCTTCTCCGCCAGAGCATCGGGCACCCGGTAGGTATAGGGCCGGTCGATGGCAAAGGTAGCGGCCGCCAGGGCCACCTTGGCAGTCTTCACGAGCTTATCCATGCGCATGGCCGCAGTCGGTTATTCTGCGGGCTCCTCCGCGTCCTCAGTGGCAGGAGCAGGCTCCTCGGCAGGGGCAGCGCTCTCCAGGACCGGCGCGGCTTCCTCAAAGGCAGGCTCTGCGGGCGTGGCTTCCACGGGGGCCGCGTGATGGGGCTGCTCGTAGCCGGGGGCGTTCTCCTGCTCATGGGCAAAGCGGCCCTGCAGGACGCCTTCCTCCTGCATGACCTCCTCCACGGGCTCGTCCAGCTTGCCGTCGGCGATCTCCTGAACGGCGATGCTCACGGGCTTTTCCTCCAGCATCAGGCCCTCGCGCTCGGCGCGGGCAGCGATCTTACGGGCGCGGGCGGCCACCACGTTCACCAGCTGGTAACGGCTGGGGACCTGCTTCAACAGTTCGCTCATTGCGGGATACAGCATCATAATTCATTACACTCCTTTGAACAGTTCCAGGCGCCGTTCCTTGCGGCAACCCTCGGCGACGAGGATGGCTAAGATCTCCCCCACCGCATTTTCTATTGTGTCGTTGATGACGATATAGTCATAGTGCTCCAGCTCTCTGACCTCTTCCCGGGCGGTGGCCAGGCGGCGCTGGATGACCTCCTCCGAGTCCGTTCCCCGGCCGTGCAGACGGCGGGATAGTTCCTCGAAGGACGGGGGGACCAGGAAGAGGGAGACGGCCTCCGGCATCTTCTGCCGGACCTTGGCCGCACCCTGGCTCTCGATCTCCAGGATCACATCCACACCCTGGTCCAGTTTTTCCCGGATCACGGCCATGGACGTGCCGTAAAAATTCCCCACGTACTCGGCGTACTCTAAAAATTCTCCCCGGTCGATGCGCTCCTGAAACGCCTCGCGGGTCACAAAATGATAGTTCACGCCATCCTGCTCCCCGGTGCGGGGGGCGCGGGTGGTGAAGGATACAGAATAATATAGGTCCGTCCGTTTTTCCAGCACCTTGGACAGGACCGTGCCCTTGCCTGCGCCGGAAAAACCGGAGACCACCAATAGGGTCCCTCGCTTCATTCTTCTTCCTCCCCTGGGATCTCTTCCCGTCCGTTGAGCCGGCTGGCCACGGTCTCCGGCTGAAGGGCGGAAAGGATGATATGATCGCTGTCTGTAATGAGCACGGCGCGGGTGCGGCGGCCGTAGGTCGCGTCCACCAGGACCCCGCGTTCTCTGGCCTCCTGGACCATGCGCTTGATGGGGGCCGACTCAGGGCTTACGATGGCGATGAGCCGGCTGGCAGAGACCATGTTGCCAAAGCCGATGTTGATGAGTCTCAATGGCTCGCCTCCTCTCCCCGTCACTCAATGTTCTGGACCTGCTCGCGGATCTTTTCGATCTCGCCCTTCAGGTCCACGACCACGCGGGAGAGGGCCACATCGCTGCACTTCGAGCCGATGGTGTTGGCCTCCCGGTTAAACTCCTGGATGAGGAAGTCCAGCTTCCGTCCCACAGAACCGTCCTGGGCCAGCATCTCACGTAGCTGGTCCAGATGGCTGTGCAGACGGACGGTCTCCTCGTCCACGGCGACTTTGTCGGCAAAGATGGCGGCTTCCGTCAGGATGCGGGTCTCGTCGAGCTGGGTGTTTTCCAGGACCTCCTGCATCCGCTGGCGCAGCTTTTCCCGGTATTCGTTCACGCTCTCCGGGGAGCGGGCCTCTACCTGGGCCACGAGCTGGGCGATCTTCTCCGCCTTGCCCCGGATGTCCTGGGCCAGCTTTTCCCCCTCGCGGGTGCGCATGGCGTTGAACTCCTCCAGGGCCTGGGCCAGCACCTGGCTGATGTCGGCCACGATCTCCTCGGCATCCCCCTGTTCCTTTTCCACCAGGAACACATCCGGGAAGCGGGAGAGCAGGGAGACGGAAATATCATCCCGCAGGCCATAGGCATCCCGCATCTGGGTCAGGGCCGTGTAATAGCCGTCGGCCACGGGCTTGTTCAGGGTCACGGAGACCTTGTCCGCTGCGGCGGAGTCGATCGTCAGGAACACATCCACCTTGCCCCGGCCCACGCTCTTCTGCACCTGGGCCTTGATGGCCTCCTCGGCAAAGACATACAGCCGGGGCAGCTTCACGGAACAGTCCAGATAACGGTTGTTCACGGCCCGCAGCTCTACGGTGATCGTCCGGTCGTGGAGCACCTGCTCGCCCCGGCCGTAGCCTGTCATACTTCGTATCACGAAAAACACCTCATTCTCAGTTCTCTTTCTCTATTGTCCACTCCCGTCGGTGCCGCTGGGGTCAATTGCAGGAGTTGCACAGGCAGTTCAGACAGCACAGGGTCGTGCAGAGGTTGGCCAGGTCGTCGCCACCCTGGTAACTGCCCCGCTGGGCCTGTAAATTCATCTGGTTGACTGCCTGACGGTATTCTATATTATTGGGTTCCATGCTGCTGGCCGTCCAGAAATTCTGGCGGGCATCGTCCATCCAGCCACGCTTGTAAGCGATGCTGCCCATGAGGAAGTACCACTCGGCGCTGTTGGCGGCGGTGGAGCGCAGGATACGCTCGGCCTCGGCCAAATTGTTCTGGACGATGAGCTGACGCACCTGAAGGAAGGCAGGGTTCTGGCTGGCCTGACCGCCGGTGCCGTAACGGTTCCCGTTGGACTGGGCCTGCTGCTGATAGCCCCCCTGGGTGCGGCCCTTGACGATGGCGTCATAGGCCTCGTTGATCTCCTTCATCTTGGCCTCGGCCAGGTCGGCCAAGGGGTTGTTCACATAGTTGTCCGGGTGATACTTCTTCACCAGGGCCCGGTAGGCGCGTTTGACCTCCTCATCGCTGGCGGAAGGACTGAGGCCCAGCACGGCATAGGGATCGTTCATAGTTTTTTGTTCTCCTTATCGGTCTCCCCCGCCGGGAGGGCGGGAGCTTGGTCACGTTGGAATAAACGGGGATGCTTGGCCTGCTTCCATTGGCCGGTAAAAACGGCTTCCTCCACGGCAGGCAGGCCGATGGTGAGGATATGGCCCAGCAGCGGCTCCCAAACGCCCCAGTCTAACAGGGCGTAGGCGGTGTTGGCCAGGCCCAGAGAGACGTGCATCGTCTCCCGCAGGGCGGCTTGATGCTGCTCCGCCTGGTCGCCGTAGCGGGCCAGGAGGGGATTATAATTCCCTGCTTCCCGGTCCTCGGCCAGATCGTCCCAGGCGTCGGCCAGGTAGATCCAGCGGCCCACATGGTACAGGATCTGCGCCACGGCGCTCTGCCGGGCCGCCGGAGAGACTGCTATGGCCGCCGCCTGGAGCAGGCGGGCAAAAGCATCGGCAGGGCGGTCCAGAGAGGGAGTGTTGGCCTCCTCCAGCTGGTGCAGCTCCTCCAGGCAGGTCTCGGCCACCCGGTCAAAGTCCGGGCGGCGCTGGGCCGCGGCCCGATAGGAGCG
>OLPY01001941.1_pt1 | contig 13460 bp, 10 predicted proteins | sample 1672481 | NCBI WGS metagenome assembly OLPY01 (sample SAMEA3136691, study PRJEB25190) | human gut metagenome | biome: human gut; feature: human-associated habitat; material: faeces | place: Austria | collected 2013 | reverse complement strand
GGAGATCAACAAGCCGATGACCACGAGGAACATGCTGGCATCGACCCTCACCGACTACAAGAAACCGGTCAAGCTGCCCAAGATCACGGTGGAGCTCGACCCCATGCTCAAGAAACGGTTCAAGGCCGAGGCCGTGCGACGCGGCACCACCATCCGCGACATGCTCACGGCATGGATCGAATGCGACTGCCCTCCCCTCGACGCGGCGGACGCAAGGGCCGAGGCGAAGCAAGACGGAAGAAGGAGTGGATGATGACGGATGACATCGAGGAGCGGGCCGCACTGGCCCGTCGCGGGGTCATGGACCATTCGGATTGCGAGGAGTGCACGGAGGACTGGACGTTCCTGATGCGTCAGGGACGGCGGGAGTTCCCGTTGGGATTGCGCACGGTGCTTGCGTGCCTCGCGTTCGCCGAACGCGAGGGCGCGGTGCCCGAGCTGCCGGCGGATTGGTGGGTTAGAATCAACAGGAGGTATCGATGACGACGATGCGCGGCGAGGGGGGCCGACTATGGATGTGTTCAAGGCATGGCCGGGAAGGGCGGAAAGCATCGTGATCAGCCAGGAGTCATACATGAGGTGCACCGGCGGCGTGGCCCCGTGGCGTCGTGACGGCGACAAGGGGCCGTCCTACTACGCGGTGTGCCCGCTGTGCGACAATCCCATCCAGATTGTCGGCCTGTTCCGTCGGCAGGAGGAAAGCCGTGCGCGTCGGCCCTACGGGCGGCACCACCGGGGCGATGTGCCGGGCCTGTGCCGCTACGACGAGGACGCCTATCTGCACTGCCCGTATGCGGATCCGAACCATCGGACGGACATCCGAGCGAGACGTCATCCGAAGGATCCGACAGGTCGGGCCCTGTATGGTCTCATGCGCGGCGAGTTCGACCGGGTGGCGCTGGCGTGGGAACGGTTCTCCGGCATCCATCTGGGGCCGGGGGCCGCCCGTGACATGCTTCGCAAATGGCGGGACGACCAGGGATGGCGCTACTACGACGCGACCTACGGCAATCTGCCGCAGATGCTGTTCTTCGCGGCCGGCGGACAGAACCTGGTCAAACGCTACATCGTGCCGGACAGCCCGTTGCACGAACGGCTGAAAGGCGTGCCGCGGGTGAGATTCACGCCGACGCGCTCCCGGTACGTGCAGGTGGACAAGGCCGGGCCGGGGTTCCTTACTCTGGATTTCCTGCTGTACGCCCGGCGCATCGAATGGGACGGACAGCACATGAACGAGACGTTCAGGCTACGCGGCCTGCTGGGCCGCGACGACGGGCAACAGGCCTTCGATGACCTGACCCTCGACGTCGATCAGGACTGGCTCCCCCACACAGCGGACGCCCAACCCGGCCGCGACGAGCGGCTACTCGACATCGCGCGGGAAACGCTGCAATCCGACGCGGGTATCCCGGCAGATCAATAAAGCGTTATCAATGCAAGGAGAACAATGATGAACGAGAACGACAAGACGGAAATCCTCGAACCCGTCGAAACACCCGCCGAGAACATCACAGAGCCAAGCAAGGATGGAAGGAAGTGTCCGAAGTGGCTGCTGCCCCTGGTCGCGGCCGTCTGCGCGGTGATTCTGGTCGTGGCCGGCATCATCGGCTGGAACGCTTACAGCGGCGCGAAGCTCGCCGAGGCCAAGGAGGCGTGCGCCACCGCCGCCGACACCGTGCGCAACAATGCCAACGAATACAACGCGCTGCTCAACGGCGATGCCGCCGATGCCGCCGCCGTCAAGGCCGAACAGGTCAAGGACTCGAAGACCGTCGAATCCTTGGGCAAGGAGCTCAAGGCCATGGCACCCGAATACGAGGGCTGCGTGGCCGAAAACGCGCAAGGACTGGATGCCGCCACCATGAAGCTCAATGAACAGGCCGACTGGTACGAGACCCACGAGAAGAGCCTGTCGAAGGCGGTGAGGGCCGTCGCCGAATCCAAGGCCGCGAAGAGGCTGGATGACGCGAAAACGAATCTGACGGCGAAGCTGGACGAGGCGTCGAAGCTGCTCGCGGATTCGGACGGCAAGGTCGCGGACAACGCCACCCGCGACGCATTGTCGAACGCCATCGACGCGGCGAACGGGCTGAAGGACGGGAACGATCCGGCGAAGATCGACGGGGCGCGCAAAACGCTGGAGGATGCCATCAACGGCGTGAACGCGAGCGTCCAGGCAAAGACGGACGCGGATGCGCAAGCCGCCGCAGCGGCAGCAGCGGCAGCCCAGGCTCAGGCGCAGGCCCAATCCACCTACAGCGGCGTCTCCTCCTACTCCGGCGGCGCGTACAGGCGCACGGAAGGCTCCACTTCCGGCTCCAACACATACCGTGGCACCACATCGGGCGGCTCCGGCCCGGCCGCCGCCGCCCCAAAGCCGAACCTCAACGGCGCATACGGCTGCACTGAGGACTGCTATGTTCCGCCGAACAATCTTATTCAGCACTGATTGATGATTGGCTGTTTGTGGCCCGCACTGGGGAATCGGTGCGGGCCTTTTTTCATGGATTTTGTGAGGAAGGGACATGTTCCCGCGAACCTGTATTCCCTTATTCCCGTGTACCCGTATTGCCGGGAAATACTTCCGGATTTTTTGTAGACGCCATGCTCCGTGGTTCGGCGTGTCGTCTGTGAGGCTTGTTGGTGGCCGTCGCCGCGCCCGCCGAGGAGGAATCATGGAGATCAACAAGCCGATGACCACGAGGAACATGCTGGCATCGACCCTCACGGACTATCGGAAACCGGTCAAGCTGCTCAAGATGCGAGGAGATGGAGCGCCGGCTCTCCGACATACGCAAGGCGAACGGCGGGCACATGTTCGCCGGGGCGAGGGCGGGATCATGACGGCCCAGGCTCCCTGCGCGAAGATCGCGCGGCGAGACCCGGACCTCGCGGATCGCATGTGGGCGACCATTACGGTGGGAGGCCGTGAGGTCGTCGATGCCGAGAAGCGCGCGCTCGGGCGCAGGGTGTGCGAGACGTGCCCCCTGCGAACCACCTGCATCGCCGACAGTCTCGTCGGCGGATGGAAGGACCGCAACCTCATAGGAGGTCTTGACTACAGGCGTCGCACAGTACTCTCGAAACTGGTCTGCCGAGACCTCGGCATCACGGCGCGCCAGCTGCACGACATGCCCGCGCAACGGGTGAGCGACTGGCTTGAAAGGCATCCGGACTGGGCCGACCGAACCAGACTGGCGGACTCCAGCGACTGGCGGCAGCGCAAGCGCCTGCAACGTCGCAAACGTGAACGCCTGTCTGTCGCGCCGAGCTTCACCGACGCGACGCCGGTTCCGCCGGCCATCCAAGGCGTCCTGTTTTGACCACGCCAGAATTACCGGAATACCGAAAAACCGGAATACCGAAAAACCGGAATACCGAAAAACCGGAATACCGATACGAATCCAACACCGAAATACCGATAGGAGAAACAACCATGATCGTGACCATCGCAAACGCCAAGGGAGGCGTCGCCAAGACCACAAGCGCCATCTATCTCGCCGCCGCATACGCGCGGCGCTTCGAGGAGGGGGCCACGGTGCTCGATGCGGATCCGCAGTCCAGCGCGAGCCTGTGGGCTTCCGCCGCCGAACAGACCGCGGGCCCGCTGACGTTCGACGTGCTGCCCGCCAACCAGGCCACGCTCCGCCAGCTCGCCGCGGGATCGGATCCGGACGAATGGGCGATCATCGACGCGCCGCCGCAGGGGCCGACCCTGGACATGGCCATCAAGGCGGCCGACTTCGTGATCGTGCCGGCATCGGACTCGCCCATGGATCTCCAGCAGGCATGGAGCACCCTCGACATGGCCAGGATGAGTACGCCCGCCGCGCTGCTGCTGGTCAAGGCCGAACGCAGCACGAAGGCGTTCCACGACACCATGGACGCCCTCAACGCCATGGACACGCCCCGGTTCGACACGATCGTGCCGAAGGCCCAGTCCTACAAGCGTTCGCTCGGCACCAACCCGCACCAGCTGGGCAAATACCGCGACCTCGTCACCGAACTCCAGCAGATCGCCGGAAAGCAGGAGACCATGCAGGGCAATTATCAGCCGCTGGCACGACCGGTACCATTCGATGACGTGCTGCGCCAACAGAACAAGACCTCCAAGACCGCGGGCGAACCGTTGGTCATGCTTTCATTGCGCATACCCGTGTCGCTCAAGACCCGGCTCAAGACCACGGCCGCCGCGCACGACCTGCCCATGCAGCAGCTCCTGCGCGCCGCTATCGAGCGCGAGCTCGACCGGCTCGGCGGCGACGACGAGCCGTAATCCGTCGGACAATCAAGCAATCAAGCAATCCAGCAAGCAAACAACTCAACGACCAAGCATTCAAGCAATCAACCTGCAGACACGATTCCATGAGACGCGCCGCGTCTGCGGAAAGGAGCCACTATGGACTATTCGATGGAGGTCTCCGCGCTCGACGACCGGATCAGCATCGGCGAGGAGGCGCACGTCATCACCCTCGGCGTGAGCACGGGATTTCCCGCGGGTTCCACGGCGGGTCTGGCATACACGCTTTCGCCGTTGCAGGCCCGTGTGTTCGGTGCGCAGATGCGCGCGGCTGCGAACGCTGCGGAGGGGCATCCGGGCATGCCGTCCGACGAGGAGGTGAACGCGGCGGCGAAGGTGTTCTGCGGCGGCGTGTGGAACGGGTTCGATCCCGCCACCATGATGCCGACCGAACGGTTCGACCGGTTCTGGGGCGACGGCGAGGGCCACCAGCTCTATCTGGCGATCGCACGTCACGCGCTCATCGCCGCCCGCATGTCCATCCTCGCCGGACAAGCCGAAAGCTGACAAGCAGACAAGCCCGCATGCAGATAATCAAACAATCAAACTTGATTGCATGCAGGCAATCGGACATGCAAGCAATCAAGCAAGCCAACAATCAGGAAAACAAACAATCCAACAATCAGGAACGGAGCAGAACCATGAACGACAACCACAACGAAGACGAAGCGCCCTTCGATGGCACGAGCGAGGATTCCACGCTCGAAGACCAGATGAGCGCGCACATCGCGGCCATCGCCGCCAGCGGCGTCGCCGCCGAAGCCGAGGCCCTGGCCAACCGGCAGGCCGACATGGCGGCCAGGGAACGCCGTGAAACGCGACTGGCAATCCTCGCCGCCATCGCTATCATTGGCGCTTTCGCTATCTGCGTCATTAAAACGTTAAAAAAATATACATGACCCGGACGATAATCACTTTGATAAATATAGAAAATTAACCCAATTAAACCAATTGTTCCTCAGATTGCATTAGGCCAATAAGTCGCCGAGTTAAACTGACGTTTTTCTTTAGTTTTGCGGTTCTTGTTTCAATAAACAGGAACCGCCTATTTTTTGACGATAAAGAAAAGTAGCAGATATAAAGCAATAGGATAAACAATAAAACACAGCTTACATAAAACAGGCATTGATGAGACGTAAGAATAAAAATCATACTCAAATACATTGATGCGGTAAATGAGAAAACTGACAATGCAATACGATAAAGTATTTTTAGTGGACGAATTTCTTTCGTCAATCCTTCAAACACCTTTATTGAATCATAAAGGATGCTTCCTAGAACGTAAACTGACAACCAGTAAAAAACAACCAATGTAAAAGAAATCACCAAATTGGCCAACAATAACTTATGCTGATGCACGGATGAGCAAACATAGACCAGAATCACAAACGACAATCCGATACTATTAAGAGTCCTATTCCATCTTCCTACACTGCGAAACACATAGCGCTTTCTTTTCCTATTGGCGACATTGCATAGCTCTTTTTCCGCTTCGTGCAATCTATTGGATAATTCCTTCAATCGAGTACGATAATTCACAGATATATCGCCTATGCCGTAAAGCATAGTGAAACAAAACAATAAACCAAAAATAAGAAGAACACCAAGTCCTTTCCCATACCGGAGAATCAGACTAGCGGATGACAGGCCGAGAAAGCAGACGGAAAGATTACTGAATCGTATGAGCGTTCTACCCATAGATCTGAATCTAAACATATGATTTTTTGAAAGATCCTCAACTGCGATACCCACGGAAAGACCCGCAACTATCGCCAATAAAGCGAGGATAATAGACAGGCCTGCATCTTCTGCAAAACAGGGGAAAGCTTTTAGTATAGATTCCGTCTTATCCCAAGAAGATTTTTCTGCCAACTCATTTAAAGATAATTCCTTATAATGACGGGCTATGGCCGAAATAGAGGATAATATTATTCCAATAATAAGCCAGAAAGACTCATATCCAAGCCATCGTAAAAATTCAGCGTTTTCAACCTTGTTGTCATTATATATACTATCTAGGTCGATTCCCTGATTACCAACCGAAATATGATATTCATTATTGCGATATAGCGGACTTTTATAAGGTGCGGAGATATGTTTTTCATGTATTATCATATTGTATACTTCCTTGTACGTAATCATCTGCAATTCATCGACAATGTCTTATCGACTGCGAATCCGCGTTCCATATAGTCCTCATTATCTACATCATGCCCGCATTTGTCGAAACTGAAATAGATGCGAAATACAATGTTATAGACGACCTCTGCGTTATGTTACAAATACTCTAAGTCCATATTCTTAACCATAATTCGTGTCCGCAGCCGGATGGTCCTAGGATTGCTAATGCGACTCCAGGCTATCCAGCTACGGATGACCTATTGCAGTTCGCCTGCCAGGTATGGTTCCACGAAGGCGAGGTTGCTGCCGCGTTCGAGTGAGTGGAAGTCCTGCATGGCGTATCGCCAGGATTCCTCCCAAGTGGCCGGGTTGCCGTGTATGCGTCGCAGGGATTGGAGAGTCGTCGAGAACAGGTTCGGGTCCCGTGTGAAGCGGTCGGCCAGTTTGATGGCGCCGCTCTGCTTGTGCTGCGCGTCCAGGTTGTCGGTCCTGCCGCGGAACGCGTGTTCGAGGTTGCGGCTGACATAGAACAGACGGTATGGAATCAAGACGGTGCGACCGCCCTGCTTCTTCCTGAATCCGTCGAGTTTGAGCAGGGAGCCCACGCCGTTTCGCTTGGTCGTCCGGTCCGCGATCAGAGCGTCGCGGTTCGTGGTGACGATGTCGGTCGTCGAATACAGGGTTTCTTCCGCTGACGGGTTCTCCCGCACGCTGTCGTCAGGCGCGAACGCACCGTCCAGATCGCAGATCTGGATGACATGGCCGAGCTGGCCCCATGTGCGATCATGGTCCTTGAGATAATACTCAACGAGTTCGCGCACCGTTTGCGAGGGTTTGTCCGCGGGGTAGAACCCGTTGCGCCGATGGAATTCCTCGCGGTGGTTCGGCGCGGTCAGCACGTCGCAATGGAATTCCTGACCTTGGAACAGGCGGTTCTCGATCAACGCCGAGAACGCCGGCACGAGCAGGCTGGCGTCGCTCGTGCCCTCCACGACCAGCAGGACGATCTTGCGTTTAGCCACGGTCCGCCTCCGTCCCGGCGGCATTGAGTGCTGCCAGATCGTCGTCGATGTCGTCGTCCTCGTCGGGGTGGCCGGCGGCGTAGAGGCTGTTGCCGAACATGCGCGGTATGGGCGAATCATAGATGTCGGGGCCGTTCCATCCGAGCTCGCTGGCTGTCAGGTACCGTTTGCGCTGGTTGTTCGTGGAGGACTTACGGGGGATGGTCGCGAACCGGTTGTCGGGATCGGTCACCGTCGTGCGAATGCAGCTGTTCGGCAACACCTCCAACGCACGCAGGTTGTGGGCGGTGAACACCAATTGCCCCGCGCACCCGTCCGCCAACTGGTCCAGCATGTCGCCGAGCAGCAGTTCGAACACGCCGGAGTCGAACTCGTCCACGGCGACCAGCGCGTTCTCGTCGTTGTACGCGTGCTTGAGGTAGCCGAGCAGCGCGGTGATGCGTATGATGCCCTCGCTCTCGCAGCGGAAGGGCACCATGACGTCGCCGCGGCGCGAGAACAGTTCCGCGGTGACCCGGTCCTCGCCGTCCTTGCCGGAAGGCGCGGTGCCGGTCTTCAGCAGGACGTGCAGGCCGGGCACGATGGTGGGCAGGATGCGGTCGAAGGACTCCACGGTCTGTCCGAGCCGCTTCGCCTGGCCGGGGGTCAGTGGATTGGGCTGCAGCAGGTCGAACGGGAATTCCGTGTTGCGGCCTTCCGGGTTCTCCTCCATGATCGGGATGATCGCGAACGCGGCGTAGGAGCCACGACGGGTGGTGGACACGAAGATGTCGTTGGTCGCGTAACCGCACAGCGTCTCGCGCAGGCGGACGAACTCGCCGAAACGCTCGTTGATATACGTCAACGACCTGGAGGACACGCCATTCGTCTCCCGCACACGGGCCACCGCCCAGTCGATCAGGAACTCGGCGTCCGGCCGGTCGTCGAGCGTGGCGCACCGGGAGAACAGGAACGAACGCCCTTCCATGTACGCGCGGTCCGCGGTGCGCGAGACCACGGTCTTCACCGAACTGACCGCCTCGATGGAACGCCACACGTAGACCGGGGTCGACACGAACCCGTCCGCCTCGGAATCCTCCATACGATGCCCCAGCACCTCACGGCCCAAACGCGAGGGATCGTCGCCGATACGCACCGATTCGGCGACGACGCGCGCCCGCGTCGAATCCGGATTCGCCTTGCGCATGGACACCCTGTACTCAAGATAGCTCGGCTTCTGCTTATCTCCAATGAGGAACGTCGCCGTCACGGTCGCCGAACCGGCGCTGGCGCTGACGACATCACCGGCGGTATCCGGCAGCATATTCCCGGACAACAGCGCGCGCAGTATCCCGATGGCGTCGATGACGGTGGTCTTGCCCGACCCGTTCTGCCCGTAAATACCCGTGACGCTGCCGCCGGTGGGCAGATCATCGAAATCCAAGACGCCATGCGATATGTTCCTCATGTCATCCAGAACAAGTCTTTTCAAACGAATCATCACATTGCCATTCTCTAAAACTCACAATAATCAATTTTTAATTGAAATACATGACTATTATACAGCGTAACCTGTGTGCATACCACCGCGTTTCGTAATCAGATCATAACCGGAGCGACACAACAGCCCCGATCCACGATGAGGTGGTTCGACCGAGGCAACGTTTGTCCGCCGCAGAGGAACCCGACGCGGGGTGATGCTGATGGTGCGTTCGGGGTCCGGCGGCCGGCCGTCGGGCTTGCGGGCGTGCTTTTCTTCCAGGGACCCGGGAGGAGGCGGGTTCTGGAGTCCCCGTCTCCTCCCTTTCCCGGAGAGGGGCTTGTGATTGCATGTGGGAAAGGATTTCGTATGAGGTTCGGGAAGAAGGGTATCGGCGCGGTGGCGTCAATCACGGCAGCCGCGGCGTTGCTGACATGTCTGGTTCCGGTTGCGTTGGCCGATAACGGCGGTGGCGGTTCCGGCGAGGGAGGCGGAGGCGACCATGGCGGTCCTTCTCAGACCGCCGACGTGCATTGGATCTACAAGGATTCATGGCCGGCCACGCTGGATGGCATGAAGTCAGCGCTGCGCGACGCAAACGTCACGCTGTCGTCGGACCTGTCTGATGGCGCGAACGAGTACGTGGACATGAACAAGACCTTGAGCGACGCGATCGATGAGTGCCGGCGCTCCTATACGGGTGAGGGAAACGCGGACTGTCGTATGGTGGCCGTCGGATACGCCCGGCTCGGGAACGGCTTGTTCAATGGCAGCTATGTGAGTTCGAATGCGAAGAATCGTTGGGAGGCGCAGTGGAGGGCCGAGGCGAAGGGCGACTACACGTATCAGGGGCAGAAGTACTCGACCTCGACCACGTGGAAGGACAAGCTCGGCACACGCAGCGTTGACTCTCTGGCGCAGGAGTCGATCAACTCCAACCCGAACGCCTCGTTCCGCGTGATTGTGCTGGCGCAGAACCAGCCGCCGGTCGATTACAAGCTGAACGTGACCACCAGCCACAAGCAGAAGACCGACATGCAGGTCGGCTCCACCGACCCGGTCGGCGACGTCATCCACGCCGACAACGGCGGTTCCGCGATCAAGGAGACGTTGAACGGCACCGCGATCATCCATTACGAGAACGGCCCCTACCTGCCCGCGAAGAGCGTGAGCAAGCCGATCAGCTTCTCCAGCAATGGGGACACTCAGCTCGACGATCTCGCCTCGCCGAAGGATTTCGGCATGAAATACTGGGCCGAGGGCTCGTACTGGATCGACATCCAGGTGCCCAAGCAGGGCCGCATGCAGGCGGCCGTGGACACCGCGGACCGTGACCCGGCCGAATCCTGGAAGGTGAGCTCGGTGCCGCCCGAGCCCCCGGTCAAGAAGATCGAGGACGGCGTGAGCGCCGACCGGATGACGAACCGCACCACCATCACATACGGCACCGGCCGCGGCGGCTACGAGATGCGTTTCCGCGACGTGATCGAACCCAACGGCGTCGAATACTCCGTGGACAACTACAGGCTCATCGACAGGACCGACGACAATCGCGACGTTTCCGGCGAGTTCGAAATCACTTGGGACAAGGCGTCGAACACAGTGTCGGCCGCTCGTTCGGCGGACAAGGGCGAGATGCCCATGGACCATGTCTACGAGTTCAGCTTCGACGTGACCGTGTCGAAGCCCTCCGACTTCCAGCAGGTCAAAGACCATGCGTGGGGCCAGTGGAACCACGAGCCCGAGGCCGACGCCGGAAAGAAACAGTTCGATACGTGGCGGCCGAATCCTGACAAGAGCTGGATCCGCCTGAACGCGAAGGGCCAGTGGGAGGCGGTCATCGACCCGAAGGAGACCAACCGGACCGGCGCCGACGATATGACGCTTCTGGACGGGGACCGGGTCGCCTCGGTAGTCAACGGCACCATCGCCAAGAACCTCATCCAGGCCCCGGAGACCCTGACGCTCACGGACGACTGGTCGGCAGCCGACTACCTGTTCGACGCCGACGACAAGTCGAAGATCAGAGTGTACGAGGCCGACGCCGGCACCGATCGCGAGTCCAGCGTCACCGACATCGCCAACCACGGCAGGGACGTCACCGACCAGTGGACGATCACGATGGAAGGCACCACGGTGACCGCCACCGCAGGCCAGACCTACCGCGAGGGATTGAAGGGGCTGAAGACCGCGAAGCAGGTCACGCTGCTCATCCCGGGCAAGGCGGCCTACGCCAACGGCAAGGGCACGGGCCAGGTGCGCGACGACTTCGGCAAGCAGTCGAGCGACGAACTGTCGTTCTGCACCGCGCCGGACGGCAAGGCGCTGACGAACAAGGGATCCCAGAGCGTCAACACGCACACCATCCCCACGAACGAGCCGAAGATCTGCGGCTACATACCGCCCGTCGTCAAGGACGTGGTCGGCGAATCCTCGCAGGGAGGCGACCAGGCGTCCGTGGACGGCAAGGTCGTCTACCCGGGCCAGCGCGTGGAATACCGTCTGGAGACCCAGCCCCACCTGCCCGGCAATCTCGCGTACCCGGTCGGCGAGGTGGCGGTCACCGACACCTACGACGAGCATCTTGAAGTGGACAAGCAGACCCTGGAGGTCACCGACCTGTCCACCGGCAGGTTCATCCCGAAGACCGAGTATGAGACCCAGTGGAACGACGCGCAGCACGCGGTGCGCCTCGTGTTCTCCGACGGGTACGTGAAGACCAACTGGCGCAACGGGGCGAACCCGCGCATCATCGTCCGCTTCGAGGGCACGGTCGCCAAGGACGCGCCCACGGACACCAAAATCGGCAACCAGTGGGCCCTGACCCTGAACAACATGATCACCCCGAGCAACAAGGTATGGAACGAGCCGCCCGACTTCACTCCCGTGAAGAAGGACACCCAGGCCGACCCGTCCATCAGCATCGACGGCAAGACCGCGCTGCTGGGCGACCGAATCTACTACCGCGTGACCATCGACGCCAAGCAGACCAACCAGGCCTACAAGGTCTGGAGACTCGGCATGACCGACGACTGGGACGACGAATACCTCTCCCTCGACGCCAAGCACATCGAGGTCACCGACACCGCTACCGGCAAGGACGTGACCGCGAAGTTCAACATCGCGGCGATCGACGGCGTCGCCTACGTGTACGCCAGGACCGCGGACACGAAAGTGCCGGCCACCGGCGAGATCATCAAGGGCGACCCCCAGCCCAGGAACCTCAAGGAATACGCCGAAAAGAAAACCCACGACCCGTTGAAGGAGCCGGCCATCGACCAGTCGATGCTGGGTACGAGCTACGAGGTGAGCCTGCCGATGACCGTCATCAAGGTCACCGACGGACATATCGTGAAGAACAAAGCCACGCAGGTCGTCAACGACACCCGCAAGGACACCAACGAAGTCGCCAACCCCCTCAAACCCGTCAACCCCTCCAAGGACGTGGTCGTGAAGGTGGACGGCGAATCCATCGACAAGCACAGCGTGTACCTCAACAGCCTGTTCCTCTACCGTCTCGACAGCTCCGTGCTGCCCGCGCACCGCGCCTACCAGAAGGTCACCGACTGGAGCATCACCGACCCGCTCGACACCGAACATGATCAGTACACCGGCCAATGGGCCGTGTACGCCATGCGCGACCTGACCGAACAGGGCAAGGTGATCGCCCGCAGGGGCGTGAAGATCGCCGGCAGCGGCTTCGACGCCGGTATGTACGGCGGCGAACTGTTCACCCTCGCCCAGGATGACAAGGGCGTGGTCACCGTCACGGCGACCCAACGCATGCTCGACCTCGTCAGCGGCAACGACGAAAACGAGCAGGCATGGACCGCGTTCATCCAGTGCAAGCGCGTCAAGACCGGCGAACACATCGCCAACCGGTTCGACGAAACACTCAACGGCACCAGCCGCCCGTCCAACCAGGTCGAGACGCACACGCCCGACATGACCCCGAGCCTGAAGATCGAGAAATGGGACGAGGCCTCCGGCTGGCCGACCGGCGACCGCGACCAGGTCAAGGACGCATTGGCCATGCAGGGCGACACGCGCATCGTGTTCACCATCACCAACACCAGCACCACCGACCCCGACACCAAGCAGGGCGCATGGTACCGAACCAAGGACCTGAACCTCAAGGACCAACTGGTCGCCGGCGACGGCCAAGTCACCGACCTCGAATACCCCGCCGACTGGGACACCCATATCCTCAAGCCCGGCGAGAGCATCGAGGTCAGGGGCGTCCTCAAGGGCGTGACCGACCATCACACCGACCGTGTCACGGTCACCGGCACCCCGCTGGTCGAATGCGTCGTCTCCGACCCGGATCCGTTCGACGGCAAGGACGAGACGTCCACGCCCGATAACGCGGTCACGATCGACGGCATGCTCGTCTGCCCCGACACCGAGGTGGTCAGCAACACCGATGACTGGAACGGTTACCGGACCGGGCTCGCCCACACCGGCACCGCCATCCAGGGCGTGATCGCAGCGGCAATCACCCTGCTCGCCGCCGGCGTGGGACTGGTCGCCGCCCGCAGGTTCAGGCGCGGGAACAACG
>OLPY01001924.1_pt1 | contig 13541 bp, 10 predicted proteins | sample 1672481 | NCBI WGS metagenome assembly OLPY01 (sample SAMEA3136691, study PRJEB25190) | human gut metagenome | biome: human gut; feature: human-associated habitat; material: faeces | place: Austria | collected 2013 | reverse complement strand
GCTCCTTCGGGGCATCGTCATACAGCTGGGCGAAAAATGCCAGTGCATCTTCGGGCGGGTCTTCCTCCATGAGCTGCTCGAAAACCTGCTGTTCCTCTGCCGAGAGGTTGTTCCATGCGGCTTCCAACTCCTGTTCGTTGGCTGCATTGACAAAGGCTTCGATTTCTTTTTTCATGGTTCATCCTCCTTTGGCTGTGAAAAGCGGATTTTCAAAAAGCATAGGTTTTCGTGAGAGCAAGAATCGTCCCGTGGCCACAAATTTTCAATTCTTGAAAATTCTTGCCCCTTTGGGACAGCTTCTTGTTGGGGCGTGCCTGCCCCAAACCCTGCTAGAAACAAGTACGGCAAACTGGAATTTATCTGCTACCACTTTCTTCTCGTTTTCCAATTCCTTTTCTGTAATTTTCCATAAGCCTAACACAATGGTCTGCTATATTCTTCATTCCAAGTTTCTCGAAAAAAGCAACCTGCATTCCCATCATTTCTTCACAAACAACCATTTTCTGCTCATCTGCATTACTAATAGCGAGCCATGGGAATGCCTTATATCTTTTAGTGTCACCAATGAGAAAATTGTACCCTATCAACTTTTCTTCGCGAAAAACAAAATAGAATTGAGGTCCTGAACCCGGAACCGATTTTTCCATAATTCGCTGCATTGTTTTCACTCCGCCGTATGCTGGAATAAAACCTATTTGCGCAAGAGCGTTTAGAATATCAGTTCTTTTATCTGTAGGTATGTCTCTATAATTGATGATCTGCTCCATTTGCTTTGCCCTTGTTGGATTCCGATTTTTTGCTCTATTTGTTCTCCGCTAAATAGGAAATTAGCTTTCTGTTTAAAAGGCTGGAAGCTGTCACTTTATTTTTTGTTGAATCTTAGCCAAAATACTTTCTATTACAAGTGTTACCGTTATAAAGGCTCCTACAAAGGTGTAGTAGTTTAAACCATACATCAACGGCAAAAGAGAAACAACTACTGTAATAATTGAAAGGACAAACAATGCTTTGAGAACACTGTTCTTCTTCAATGAAAACAATGAAAGCAAGAAGATGGCAACGGTAAGTATGGCTGTAATAAGTGGGGCAAAATTTGCATAGCCAAACGGTGTAAGGCTAAAGTATGAGAATGTTTCTTTTACTCTTTCTGTTGGAGATGTTGCAAAAATGCAAACTGCTCCCAAAGGCAGCGATTCTAACACTATTGTTAAAGCCGGCAAAACCACTAAGCAAACTTTCTTCATGTTGTACATCTCCTTTACAAATTCCGATTTACTGGGCCAAACCAAGTATACCATATTCTCCAATGAAAGAATACCCCTATATAGGAGAATTTGGCCGATTTACTGCGTACATACGTACCAGAACCCTGTACGCACGTACGTAGCGATTTGCCCGAAACGCACTCTATACAGCCGTTCCCCCTCGGAGAGCCCACTACACTTTGCAGACCGCAGGGATGAAAGTGTCATAGTGGGTTATTACACTTCCGCAGAAGTGCCTTTTCCTCGCCGCAGACAGCCCGGTGCACCTTTGTGAGAGCTTTCTGTGCGGCGAATCCACATCGCCCACAGGCGATGTGAGCAGGGATTCCAAGGGGTGCAGCACACCCTTGGCACACGACTTTGGTACAAAGTCTAGTGTGTTACACCTTGGTAGAGGTGTATACGCTCCTGATATGCAAAAAGTCCCATGCCCAACACCTTTGCGGTGCGGACATGGGACTTGATGCTTCCTCGGCTTAGCCGGGTACTCGTAACCAATCCTGACAGGCAGTTGCTGTGTCATTTCTCGAAAACTGTTTTACGGATACCCAGCAGTCCGGCCCTCTCTCTTTTTATAAGCAAAACAAAGCCTGAAACTTCTTGATAAACCGAGAAGTTTCAGGCTTTTTCTTTTATGGATCTGCAAACGGACAGACAGAACGTTCTACCGCAGGAGAAGCAAATGTGAAAAACATGGAGGCTTTCTTACATCTTCAAAACTGACTCCCAGATCTCCTCGACCACCGGAACACCAAGCTCGCGGTTTTCTTTGATGGTGCGCAGCATTCCCTCGCCGGGCCAGCGGACTTCGCCATCCGGTCTGGCCGGGGTGCTGGCCTTGATGTCCGCAAGGATGGCGCTGATGACGGCGTCGTTTTCCTCGACGGTGCCAAATTTAGTGGGGTCGATCGCGATCATGATTTGGGTCAGACCGATCTCGTCGCCGAAGGTCCCGATGGTGTGGACGGCATTGCCGCCGGAAAGGAGGGTGGCGATCAAATCCAGCAGGATGGAGAGGCCGCTGCCCTTCCAGTAGCCGATGGGCAGTGCGCGGCCGCTCTTTTCGATGGCGGCGGGGTCTGTCGTGAGCTGGCCGTCCTCGTCGCAGCCGCCGGGTACGGGCAGCTGCCTGCCAGCCAGACGGGTGCTCTCCAGCTTGCCGTAGCTGAACTGGCTCAAGGCGCAGTCCACCATGACGTGCTGACCGTCGGAGCGGGGGACAGCGAGGATGAGCGGGTTATTGCCGATGCGGCAGTCTTTGGCGCCCCAAGCAGGCATATTGGGGGCGGTGTTCGACCAGCAGATGCCGATGCAGCCTTTTTCGGCGGCCAGCCAGCCGTAGGTGCCGCCGCGCATCCAGTGGTTGTTGTTGCCCAATGCCACAATGCCGACGCCGTTCTCTTTGGCGAGGGCGCAGGCACGCTCCATTGCACGCTGTGCGTTCAGCGGGCCGAAGCCGCGGTGGCCGTCCCAGCGCTCCATACTGCCCATGCGGGAGATGCACTCGGCGCGGGCAAGCGGGTCGATCTCACCCTTTTCGAGGTAGCTCACCACCCGAGGAAAGCGATTCAGACCGTGGCTGTACACGCCGGAAAGGCTGTTCTGGGCGAAAATCACAGCGGCGTCTTTGGCGTCCGCCGGGGTGAAGCCGTGCTTTTCCAGCACGCGGGTGAACTGAGCGACCATTTCTTCGTAGGCGACACGTTTCATGAAAATTTCCTCCTGAGCAGTGTTTGAAAAGAATAAATGTAAGCGCTTTCTTTGCTTGATTATAGCATAACAAAAGCAAAAATCAAGTATTTTCAAAAAGAAACGCAGATTTTTCGGTGAGAATTTGTAACCGCTTACATTTTAAGAAACACACACTCCTAAAATTTTACACTTTAACTGCTCTGCCTCTGAACGAGTTCCGGCTGCAAGGTGACAGAAGAATAGTCCTCGCCGTGCTCGATGCGACTCTGCAGCAGCTGGACGCAGAGCAAGGCCACCTGCTCCGGTTTGTTGTCCACGGAAGTCAATTCCGGCTCGCACAGGCGGGCATAGGTGGAATTATCATAGCCCACCACGGCGGTCTCCTCGGGGACGCGGATGCCCGCCCGGAGCAGGGCTTTCAGCACACCGGCAGCGGTCAGATCCTCACCGCAGAGAATGCCGTCCGGGCGGATGCCCTCGGCCAAAAGCTGCTGCACCGCGCGGATGCCGTCCTCCAGCGTCTCGCCGGTTTCGAGAACATGCCCGTCTGCGTCCAGACCGGCAGCGGCCATCCCGGAGAGGAAGCCCTTCGCCTTGGCAGCGGCGCTGTCGGTGGACTTATCCTTAATATAGTAGAGGTTCCGGCGTCCGGTCTTCACCAGATGCTCCACGGCCATCTCGACGCCCCGGCAGTCATCGACCATGACGGAATAGGCGTCCGGCAGAGCCAGCGTGCCGTTGGCAAGGACGACGGGCATTTTGCGCAGAAGGTTCTCCATCTCTGCCCCCTGACAGATGGTGTTGAAAATCGAGCCGACCAGGATGAGGCCGTCCACCTGCTTTTGCGCCACAGCCTGCAGGGTGCGCAGCGTCTCCGCCCTGTCGCCGCCGGTGTTGCAGAGGATGACCTCGTACCCTCTGCGGCCAAACTCGCGCTCGATGGTGTAGGCTGTGCGGGCATAATGGGAATCCCGGATGTCCACTGTGAGCACGGCCACCGTGTGCAGGCTCTTGCTGACCATGCCCTGTGCAATGGCACTGGGAGCGTAGCTGCAGCGTTTGAGCACCTTTTCCACCTTGGCGCGGGTGTCGGCGCGGACAGTATCTTTGTGGTTGAGCACGCGGGAGACGGTGGCGATCGAGACTCCGGCTTCCCGTGCAATATCGTAAATATTCATAGACCCTCTTGTAAAATCAGATGTAGTTGGATGGTTAAAGCATACCCTGCCGCCGTGTGGTTGTCAAGATGAAGGGGAGACGGTGTACCGAAAAACTTGCCCTTGTTCCAAGAGGGAAACTGGGCTATAATAAAACCACTCATTAGCCGGAAGGAGGGGATGCAGATGGAGCTGTTTCGGCGGACATTGGCGGGGATGCTGATGCTGGTGATTGCGGTGTCAGTGGGCATCTGGGTGCAGGGAAGGTTTAGCGACGCGGTGCGTCTGCCGACTCATACGCGGATGATCGGGGCGACGTATACGACCCTGAGTGACCCATTTTATGAGACCATCAACGATGAGATCCAGATGCAGATCAAGAGCAACGGCGATCTGCTCCTGGTGCGCGACCCGGGGCAAGATCAAGAGCGGCAGAATCAGGAGATCGAGGATATGCTCAATAAGGGCATTGAGCTGCTCATCGTGAACCCGGTGGATTATGTGGGCGTGACGCCTGCGCTGGAAAAGGCGAGGGAAAAGGGCGTGCCGGTCATCCTCATCGACTCCAAGGTGGACGACCCGGAGCTTGTCACCTGCACCATCACCTCCAACAACTACGGCGCCGGTCTGCTGGACGCCCGTCACCTCATCAGCCAGACCAAGAACGCCCGCATCGTGCTGCTGTCCAACTCGGATTCGTTCTCCAGCTGGGACAGGCTTTCGGGCTTCTGCCAGACCCTGACCAAAAGCGGCAACGACTACCGGATCCTGGAGCTGCGGGACTGCGGCGGCGAGCTGAACCGTGCCATGCGCGCGATGGTGCAGCTGTTGGAGACGTTCCCGCGCATTGACGTCGTGATGGCCGTCAACGAGCAGGCGGCCCTGGGTGCAATGGCGGCGCTGGAAGAAAAGGGCGCGCTCTCGTCCACTTTGGTCTACAGCGTGGACGGCTCACCGGAGGCGAAAGCCCTGATCTCCGAAGGGCTGATGACGGCCACCTCGGCACAGTCGCCCCTCCGCATCGGCCGGATGGCGGCAGAGGTGGTGTACGAGATCCTGGAGGGCAAGCCGTACCTGACCAACATCGTGGTGCCGGTAAATCAAATCACGCAGGAGGATATTCTGCGCTACGGCACGGAGGGCTGGCAATGAAAACTGAAAATTTGTCCATCGGCCTCCGGGTGCTCTACCATGCCATTGAGTGGCTGACGGTATTTCTGATCCTGCTCATCTTTGCGGTGCAGATCATCACGCCGCTCTACGCGGTGAGAGTTGGCCGTGCAGACTCGTTTTTGCAGCAGCTGCAATGGCTGCCCTACCGCCCCGGTGTGCTTGCCCTGGGCGTGATGCTGGCAGCGGTGGGCACCATCCTGAGCAAGTGCTCCCATGAGGTGGACAGCGGCTTTCTCTCCCGCAGCAGCTGGCAGCTATATTTATTGGAGGGTGTGCTGTACAGTGCCTCGGCGCTGATCTTCCAGCAGAACTGCGACAAAATCGCTCTGTTTGCGATCGTGGATATGGTGGACGACCCGCGCGCTCTCCGGCAGAAGCGCTTTCTGAGCGCCATGATCGTGGTGTACCTTTTCTGCAACATGGACGCCGCCACCAGCGCCCTCCATGCCGTGACGCTGAAACAATACCTGGCTTTTTACAGCCTGCACACCCGCAGCGTCCTGCAGCTGGTGATCGAGAGCCTGTCGGCGCTGGAAATGATACTTTTCATCCTGTACATGGTGCTGTTCATCAGCCAGCAGACCAGCGAGAAACAGGAGATTTTGAATCTGAACCAGCAGCTGCAGCAGGCAAACGAGCAGCTGCGCATCTACGCCGAGGAGAGCGCCCACACCGCACAGGTGCAGGAGCGCAACCGCCTTGCGCGCGAGATCCACGACACGTTAGGCCATGTGCTCACGGGCATCACAGCGGGCGCAGACGCCTGCATCCAGATGATGGACGACTCGCCCGAGATGGCACGGCATCAGATGGAATTGATAGCCGACACCGCCCGCAACGGCATGAACGATGTCCGGCGCTCGGTCAAGGCGCTGCGGCCGGACTCGCTGGAAAAAGAAAACCTCTCGGGGGCGCTCAACAAGATGTGTACCAGCATGGCGCAGAGCAGCGGCGCGCAGATCCAGCTGGAAGAGTCGCTGGCCGGACTGACGCTCTCGCAGGATGAGGAAGACTGCGTCTACCGCACCGTGCAGGAGGGCATCACCAACGCCATCCGCCACGGCCACGCCACCCGTGTCCAGGTGCGGTGCCATATCGAGGACGGCGTGCTGGAAGTGTCGGTGAGGGACAACGGCATCGGATGCAAGAGCGTGACGCCGGGCTTTGGCTTGCAGCATATGCAGGAGCGGATGCTCATGCTGGGCGGCACGTTCTGGTATGAGAACAGCGACGGGTTCTGCATCCGGGCAGAGATCCCTCTGCGCAAGACCCCGGGCAGTGAAAAGAGGAAACAGGAGGAAACGGTATGATAAAGGTGCTTCTGGCCGACGACCAGGAACTGATCCGTCAGAGCCTCAGCTTTGTGATGAGCAAGCAGGAAGACATTGAGATGGTGGGTACAGCCGCCAATGGCTGTGAAGCGCTGGAACTCGTGGAGGAAAAGCAGCCCGACGTGGTGCTGCTGGACATTCGGATGCCCGAGATGGACGGCGTGGAGTGTACCCGCCGCATCAAGCAGGAGTTTCCGGGCATCAAGGTCATCATCCTGACCACCTTTGACGATGACGATTATGTGTTTGACGCTCTGCGGTACGGCGCTTCCGGCTACCTGCTCAAGGGCGTCTCGGTGGACGGCCTGACCAACGCCGTGCGGGAGGCCGCGCGCGGCGGCTCCATCATCGCCCCGGATGTGGCGTCCAAGGTCTTGCAGATGTTCTCCCGCATGGCACAGGGCGACGTGCAGGTGCGCGTGAACAAAAAGAATGCGCTGGAGCTGACCAAGATGGAGTGGCAGGTCATCCGCGAGGTGGGCTGCGGCCTCTCCAACAAGGAGATCGCGGGCAGACTCTATCTCTCCGAAGGCACGGTGCGCAACTACATCAGCAGCATCCTGCGCAAGCTGGAACTCCGTGACCGCACCCAGCTGGCCATCTGGGCGGTGCAGAACCAGAACAGCCAGCCGGAGGCAGACGTATGAGCCGGTACTGGAAAGCCGCGCTGCCCTTTCTGCTGGCAGCGGTCATCATTCTGGCGGCTGCCAGCCGTCCGGTGGTGCTGCACATCGGCTTCCCGTGTGACAGCTATTGGAATGTCCCGGGCGAGAACTACTATACCTTTATTGACGCCGCCATTGAAAAGTTTGAGGCAGAGCACCCCAACGTGAAAGTCGAGTACACCAGCGGCATCCGGGTCGAAGACTACACCGAATGGCTCAGCGGCCAGTATCTGCTGGGGCAGGAGCCGGATGTGATGGTGATCCTTCCCGAGGACTTTGTAATTTTCAGCGATACAGCTTCCCTGCGGGAGCTGGATCCGTTCATGAAGCAAGACCCGGAAGCGGATCTGAGCGGCTTTTACCCGGCGGCATTGCAGGCCGGAGCCGACAAGGGAAAACAGTATGCGCTGCCGCTGGAATGCGTGCCGCAGATGATGTTCATCAATAAGACACTGCTCCAAAAAGAGCACATCCGCATCCCGGATAACGATTGGACGTGGGATGAGTTTTACAGCCTGTGTGAGCAGCTGACGAGAGACACGGACGGGGACGGCATCGTTGACCAGTTCGGCGTCTACGATTACGGCTGGGAAGAGGCGCTGGTGGCCAACGGCTGTTCGCTGTTCAGTGAGGACGGCCAGCACTGCCTGCTGAACCAGAGCGCACAGGAGTCCGCCATGCAGTTTGCGCGGAAGATCTACCAGCTCAACGCCGGAACGGATCTGAGCGAAAAGACCTTCGACGAGGGCAGAGTGGCGTTCCGCCCGATGCTCTTTTCCGAGTACCGCAGCTATGAGCCGTATCCGTGGCGCATCAAGCGCTCGTCGAACTTTGAGTGGGACTGCATCGCCATGCCCAGCGGCACAAGCGTCGGCGGCGGCAACTACTCCCGGCTGAGCACCCTCATGCTGGGCATCAGCCAGCGCACAAAGCATTCCCGGCTGTCGTGGGAGCTGCTGAAGACCATTGCCTGCACGGAGGAGATGCAGACGATGGTCTACACCGAGTTGAGCGGCGTGTCCGCCCTGCACAGCGTGACGGAATCGGATGAGGTCGCCCGGCTGCTTCAGCTGGACTCGCAGGACACAGCCTCCCGCGGAATGTCTACTCTGCCTGCCATCATGGAGGATACGCTTGCCACGCCCCGCTTTGCGCGGTATCATCAGGCGATGGAGAGCGCCGACCGCCTGATCACCGAGGCCATGTCGGCAGACAAGAACTTTGAATTGCAGCTGCTGCAAATTCAGCAGCAGCTCGACGTCACATTGACAAGCTGACAAAAAATCCACGCAGAAAGCCCGCTTTTGTGCAAACTGCCGCATAAAAGCGGGCTTTTATTCGACTATTTGACGAAAGAAGTGACATTTGTCATGTTTTGTTTGGCAGAATGTCACATTCTGGTTGTGACATTCTACAGCTGTGAACAGGACATGAACATGGTATGATAAAGCCATGAAAATCAGATGGGCCTGCGCGAGGCTCATCCGAGAAGAGCAAGATCTGTTTGGAAAAATCAGGAGGAAAAATCACATGAAGAAGATTTCTCGTCGTTCGTTTCTCGCTGTCTGCGGCGCTATGGCTGCAACTGCTGCCCTGACCGCCTGCGGCGGTTCTTCCGCTTCTACCGCCGGCACCGCTGCTTCCGGCTCCACTGCCGGTTCTGCTGCATCCGGTGAGGTCTTTGAGCTGAAGCTCTCCACCACCCAGACCGATACTTCCATGATCTATCAGGGCCTGCAGGCTGCTGCCGACAAGGTCGCTGAGGACACCGACGGCCATGTGAAGGTCACCATCTATCCTTCCAGCCAGCTGGGCGGTGAGGAAGACATGATCGACCAGGCTCTGCAGGGCATGGGCATCGCCGTCCTGACCGACGCAGGCCGTCTGTCCAGCTACGTCAACGACATCGGCATCATGAACATGGCCTACATCGTGGACAACTACGAGGACGGCATGAAGCTGATGGCTACCGATACCTTCAAGGGCTGGGACGCTGACCTGGCCAACAACGGCATCTGCGGCCTGTGCTACAACTACTACGACGGTGCTCGTTCCTTCATGGGCCACAAGGCTTACAACACCCCCGCCGATCTGAAGGGCGCTGTCATCCGCACCCCCGGTGCTGACCCGTACGTTGAGTCCATCTCCGCTATGGGCGCTACCCCGTACAACATCGCATGGTCTGAGGTCTACAACGGCATCCAGACCAAGTCCATCGACGGCTGCGAAGTCCAGTACACCTCCGCTGTTTCCAGCAAGATCTACGAGGTCTGCGAGTACGTCAGCAAGACCGAGCACATCAACCTGTTCAACATGGTCATCTGCGGTCAGGCATGGTTCGACAAGCTGCCCGCCGAGTATCAGGAAGTCATGAAGAAGGACTTCAACGACTGCGCATACAACAATGCTCAGGACATCATCGCTGCTCAGGATGACATGGAGAAGACCCTGACCGACAACGGCATGACCATCGTCGAGGTCGATAAGGACATCTTCCGTGAGGCTGTCAAGCCCGCATACGAGAAGCTGGGCTGGACCGAGCTGCGCGAGCAGCTGTACAAGGAAGCCGGCGTCGAGGCCTGATCCCTTAAAAAGCTGAATCGACCATAACGTAAATGTCCTCCTGCATGGCAGCTCGCTGTGCAGGAGGTATTGTGAATAAGGACGACTTTCTATGAAGAAATTTTATGAAAAAGTCTGTAAGCTGGAAGAGCTGATCGCTCTGATCCTGGTTGCAGGCATTGCGGTCCTCGTCTTTGTTTCGGCGCTGATGCGTACCATTGGCCATCCGCTGAACTGGGCACAGGACGTTGCACTGATCGCCTTCGCATGGCTGATCTTCCTCGGCAGCGACGTCGCAATGCGCGGCTCCGGCCTGATTGGCGTTGATCTGTTCGTCAAGAAGTTCCCCGCCGGTGTGCAGAAGGTGCTGGACATCCTGTTCAAGGTCATCATCGCAGCGTTCCTCTGCGTGCTGATCTACTGCGGCTACGGCATGACCACTTCCGGCTGGGCGCGTCAGATCACTTCTCTGCACATCAGCTACAGCTGGGTCACGATGGCTGTGCCTGTCGGCTCCTTCTTTATGCTCATCTCCACCATCCGGAACATCATTGAGCGCATCAAGACGCCTGCTGGTCAGGAAGTCAAACACGAAGCAGGGAGGGACGTCGGCTAATGTTTATTGCAATCGGTATCTTCTTTGTGTTTCTGCTGCTGGGTATGCCTGTGGCATTCTCCATCGGTCTGTCGGGCTTCTCGTTCTTTATGATCCGCGACCTGCCCATGACCGTTCTGGTGCAGAAATCCATTTCCACTTCTCAGAGCTTTACCATGCTGGCCATCCCCCTGTTCATTCTGGCCGGCAACCTGATGAACAGCTGCGGCATCACCAAGCGCCTGATGCGCTTTGCCAACGCCTGCACCGGCCATATGTACGGCAACATCGGTCAGGTCTCCTGCCTGATGTCCACCCTGATGGGCGGCGTCTCCGGTTCTGCGGTTGCAGATGCTTCGATGGAGTGCCGCATCCTCGGACCTGAGATGACCCGTCTGGGCTACGACCGCGGCTGGTCTGCCGCCATCAACGGCCTGTCCGGCCTGATCGTCGCCACCATTCCGCCGAGCATGGGCCTGATCATCTACGGCACCGTCGGCGAGGTGTCCATTGGCCGTCTGTTCATGGCTGGCTGGGTCCCCGGCGTCCTGATGTGCGTGCTGCTGATGCTGGCCGTCACCTGGAGCGCCCGCCGCTTCGGCTACAAGCCCGAGCATGATCATCCGGCTCCGCTGTCTGAGATCCTGAAGGCTCTGCTGGATAGTATCTGGGCCATTCTGTTCCCTGTCCTGCTGATCGTCCTGATCCGCTTCGGCATCATGAGCCCCACCGAGTCCGGCTCCTTTGCCTGCGCATACGCCCTGCTGGTCGGCACCGTGTTCTACCACGAGCTGACTTGGGAGAGCCTGCTGCAGACCCTGCGCGACAGCGTGAAGGACATCACCGTCATCACCATCATTCTGGCGTTCTCCGGCGTGTTCGGCTACGGCATCGTGTTCGATAACATCACTGTTACCATTGCAAACGCTCTGCTGGGCATCACCAGCAACAGCGCGATCCTGCTGCTGCTGGTCGTCGTCTTCCTGCTGATCTGCGGTATGTTCATGGAGACCACCGTTATCGCCCTGATCCTGACCCCCATCCTGCTGCCCGTCATGCGCAGCATCGGCGTCAACGAAGTCGTGTTCGGCATGATCATGATGACCACCGTCACCTTCGGCGTCATGACTCCCCCTGTCGGCACCGCGCTGTATGCCGTGTCTGACATCATGGAGTGTCCCATTGAGGAGACCTTCAAGAAAGGCTGGCCCTTCTACCTCGCGATCGTGTGTGTCATCCTGTTCATGATATTCTTCCCGCAGGCGGTGCTCTTCCTGCCGAACCTCGTATACGGCGCTTAAATCAAGCGTTCCACATCTCTCTGATTCTTCTATCTATTAAGCGGAGCCTGTCTTTCCTGCCTTGGAAAGGCAGGCTCTGTGCCTTTTATGGAGGTTTTTATGAAGCCGACGACAGATTTCCCGTTCCTGCTGGACAACCCCCGGGCGTGGCGCACCTATCTGGGAGGCCGGATGCTGGACGCCCTGCACGGTGACTCCAACGGCGAGGACGGGCATTTCCCCGAAGAGTGGATCCTTTCCACCGTCGCCGCCCGCAACGCCGGACGGGAGCAATTCCCCGAAGAGGGCATGAGCCATCTGCGCGGCACCGACGTTACCCTGAGATCGGTGCTGGAAAGCGATACGGAGGGCTATCTCGGCAAAGGCGCAGCGCAGCCCACCCTCGGCGTGCTGACCAAGCTCATCGACAGCGCCGAGCGCCTGACTCTGCAGGTGCATCCCGACAAGCCGACGGCCCTGCGGCTGTTCCAGAGCCAGTACGGCAAGACCGAGTGCTGGCACATCCTCAGCGGCCACCCCGTGAACGGCGAAGAACCCTGCATCTACTACGGCTTCCAGCCGGACATGACCCGCGCGCGGTGGGAAGCGCTGTTCCACGCGCAGGATATTCCCGGGATGCTGGCCGGGATGCAGAAATACCCGGTGCATCCGGGCGACACCATCCTGATCGAGGGCGGTATGCCCCACGCCATCGGCGCGGGCTGCTTCCTCGTGGAGATCCAGGAGCCGACGGATTATACGATCCGGGTGGAGCGCACGACGCCCAGCGGCTTTGCCGTGGCCGACAGTATGTGCCATCAGGGGCTGGGCTTTGAAAAGATGTTCGAGTGCTTCCACTACGAGCCGCACAGCCGCGAGGAGATCCACGACCGCTGGTTCATCAAACCGGAAACGGTGCTGAAAACGGCGGGCGGAAGCATCACGACGCTGGTGGGCTATCGCAATACGCCGCTCTTCCGTCTGGACGAAGTAAACGTCTCCGACACTCTGACGGTGGACTGCCCGCCCCGCGGCAGCGGCATCTATGTGCTGGAAGGCGCAGGGACCCTGAGCGCAAACGGCCGCAGCCTGCCTCTGAAAAAGACCGACCAGCTCTTCGTCCCCGCTGGAACGGGAAGATTTACACTGGATGCGGAGGCTCCGCTGAGGGTCCTGCATTTCTTTGGCCCTGAACAGAAACAATAAATTCCAATGTAAAAAAGACCTCCGCAGCCTTGAAAGGCTGCGGAGGTCTTCTGCTATAGGGGAGAGGTCACTTCCGTGCGATCATCTCGGTGTAGGCCAGCACCAGCGGGCCGACGCCCTTTGCATCGTTGCAGACCACCGGCTCACTGAAATAGTAAGCCAGCGAGCCGTCGCGGTGGTCCTTGCCGCCGAGGCCGGCCACGAGGCAGATGCCGTCCAGCTGCAGGCTGCCGTCCGGGTTCTTGCTCAGATACTTGTCACAGGTGCCGTAGAAGGCTTTCTCGGCCCATGCGGCCATCCGCTTGGGCAGGTAGCCGAGACGCACGCCCTTGAGCACAGCGTAGGCGAAGAGGGCCGTGCCGCTGGTCTCGAGGTAGTTGCCCTCGACGCCGGGGTGGTCCATCACCTGCCAGAACATGCCGGTCTCCTCGTCCTGGAACTTGTGGACGTCCTCGATGGTCTGCTTGAACATCGCCATGATGCCGCGGTACTCGTTGTAGAGCTGCTCGTCCATCCGCTCCAGCACATCCACCATCGCCACCATGAACCAGCCCATGGCCCGCAGCCAGAAGTTGGGGCTGCAGCCGGTGACGGGGTCGGCCCAGTACATCTGGC
>OLPY01001908.1_pt1 | contig 13661 bp, 6 predicted proteins | sample 1672481 | NCBI WGS metagenome assembly OLPY01 (sample SAMEA3136691, study PRJEB25190) | human gut metagenome | biome: human gut; feature: human-associated habitat; material: faeces | place: Austria | collected 2013 | reverse complement strand
TCTATTCCCCGTGCAAAAAATCCATCCCCGAGGAAAAAGTGAAGACCCTTTTTTTGAATCCAGCCCGGGGGCCGGCCCGAAAGAGGCGCCGCAGCGAGCCGGGCAGTAAAAAGTTTGCTCCCCAAGACGGAGTCATAAGGGCTAGCGGGGAGTGGGGAGCAAACCCTGGGCCCTTCCGCCGGCGCGGTTCGCGCCCGGCTCCTGGCTCTAACAAAAGCCCCGGCGCCGCTGGCAATGCGAGCAGCGCCGGGGCTTTCCTATACTGCTTTCTACACCGGAAATGTGGCAGTAATCCGCAGGGACTTCCCGTCCGGTGTGTAGGCGGCAATTTTGCCGCCGTGGGCTCGGACCACCGCCCGGGCAATGGAGAGACCGATGCCGTGCCCGCCGGTTTCGCTGTTCCGGGAGCTGTCGGCCCGGTAGAATCGGTCGAAAAAGTGCGGGATGGATTCCTTCTGAATCTCATCCACGGAATTGCTCACCGTGAGGAAAATGTTTTTACCCTGACGGTAGAAGCGGAGCCGGATATCTCCGGAATCCGAAGAATATTTGAACGCGTTGTCCAAGAGGATGCTCACCAGCTTGCGGAGGGCACTTTCGTCGCCCCGCAGGAACAGATCGTCCGCCACGTCGCAGTTGTATTTTTTCTCGGAAACAAGGGCCCGGGATTCGAAAGAATGGGCCACGTCGCCAATGATTTTCGAGAAATTCAACCGCTTCATGTTGACGGAGGTTTTCTGCACCTCCTCCATGCGGGTCAGGTACACCAGCTCTTCGGTGAGGGTGGACAGGCGCCGGGTCTGCTGGCGGATATCCTCCAACCATTCGTTGGGCGCATCGTCCGGCTGTTCCATCTCCAGAACGGATACGTCTGCGTTGATGATGGTCAGCGGCGTGCGGATTTCATGTCCCGCATCGGTGATGAACCGCTGCTGTTTTTCGTAGCTTTCCGCCACCGGCCGGAGAATTTTTCCGGAGAAAAAGGTGATCAGTGCGGAAATGATGGTGACGCCGATGAGGCACACCAGAATGCTGACGTTTCGGAAGGCCCGGAAATTGTCCAGGGAACGGGAGCAATCCAGGTAGATGTAGCGGATTCCGCCCTTTTCCGTCACTCGGGTGCAGCGGAAGTCTTCAATAAAAGCACATTTTCCGTCCTTTGAAAGCTTCCGTTCCGCCTTTCGCTGAATGGATTCCAGCGCATCCTTATTCACCGCCAGCAGCTGGGAGGAATCCACTTCCCGCAGGGTTCCGGCGGAATTGGTCAGCACCGAAAAATACCGGGTCTCAAATGGCTGCGCGGAAGTGCGGGCCTTGTTGTCTAGCTGAATTCGGAAAATATAGCTGCGGTCGCTGGTGTCATCCTTCGGATTTAATTTAGAAAAGCGGCGCTTCTTCTGAACGATGATGGTGGATTTTTCTTCCACATCGCCGCTGCCGGAAACCTCCACGGAATCGCGTCTTCCTTTTATTAGCAGGCTTTCCGGAAACGTCCCGTGGTTGGCCGACAGAATCGAAAGGGTCCAGTCCGCGCGGTCTACCACGTTTCGGTAGCTGATGCCGTTGATGATAATCGTCAGCAGCGCGATGGTGAAGAATACCGATAGGATGGTCACCGCGATGAATCGGTGCCGTAATTTTTTTACCATATTAGTCCTCTTCCTCCACCACCAGGGAATACCCCACGTTCCGAGTGGCCTTAATCAGCACGTTCGCCCCCAAAGTCTTGAACTTCCGGCGAAGATAGGAAATGTACACCCAGATGATGCTGGTCTCCGCATCGCTGTCCAGCCCCCAAATCCGCTCGAAAATCTGCTCCGTGGACAGCACCTGTCCCGGATTGCTCATGAGGAGCTCCATCAGCTGAAACTCCTTGTTGGCCAGCCGGATGGAATTCTCCCCGCAGGCCAGCTCGTAATTGGTCCGGTCCAGAGTCACGTTCCCCAGCTGCAGCACGGAGCTTGGATTCTTGGTCTGAACTCGGGTAATGGCCCGAATCCGCGCCATCAGCTCCTTCGGCTCGAAGGGTTTCGTCAGATAATCGTTGGCGCCGCTGTCCAGTCCCAGCACCTTGTCGTCCACCTCGGAGCGGGCGGTGAGAATCAGCACCGGCGTCAGGTCGTTCCGCTCCCGCAGCGTGCGCAGCACCGTCAGGCCGTCCACCTTCGGCATCATCAGATCCAGAATGACGGCGTCGTAACTGCTCACGTCCAGAAAATCCAACGCTTCCTCCCCGTTGTATGCCGCATCCACCGAGTAATGGCTGCTCTCCAGAATCCGGGTCAGCGCCCGGGAGAGAGATTTTTCGTCTTCCGCAAGAAGTAGTCGCATAAGCTTTTTTCCTTTCCGCTAAAAACATTTTCGCTAAAAATATCTTCCATTTATATGTCACCCGTTTCCGGCGAATCCCCACAAAGGCGGCACACATCGCCAGTTCCGTCAGAAGAAATATCTCTCCGATTCGGAACGCCGTGTCGGAGAAGAAACCCTCCGGCAGCAAGTTGATGAGATTGTCCTTCGCCGGATCCAGAATCCACAGGTCGTTATCAAAGAACAAATGATGAAATATCACGAAGTACCGGTCGAAACTTCCGGAAACGATCAGTGCGGTAAGGCCGGTAATCGCCAGCAGAACGCCGGTTATTTTTGGGACCCGTACGATGAAGTCCGGGAGCCGGTGCGGATGCTTCTTTCGGCCGAACCAAAGCACCCCGAGAATTCCCATGCTGATGAGGGCCGTGATATTTCGAAGACGGAATCCGCCCAGAAAAAGTGCCCGGCAATCCTTCAGGTGAGCCTTTTCTCGATTGGAGAAGAATTCCTGTTGCTTGCCGTCGATGGTGGTCATTACGGTGAGATCTTTTCGGTCCCCTTTGAGGTAATCCATCATCTCTTCCGTCACCTGCAGTGCGGATTCCATGGACATCTCGCCTCGCACATCCTCCAGCACCATGTATTTGTCGTATTCTTTTTCGAACCAACCCGGAGTGCGATAGAGCAGAATTTCCGCAGCGGTGAGCAGCAGGCACAGCATCATTGTCAGGCTGAACAGGAGGCTCAGCACCCAAGCGGCCCCGGGGCATCGTCGTTTGTCTTCCATATTATATCCCTTTCCGTATCATACCCGGAATACCTTAAGCGAAGCTGAGTTACGGCGGGCATCCCGATAAAATATTATATCTTTCAACGGGGAACATATCAACCGTTTGCGGTGGCTGCCGGCGGGGACCGCATCCAATCCGAAGGTATCCGAAATGAGCATAAATAAGTGGTTATGCATAATATATCTGTGGTTTAATAAGCAAAAAAGTACTCTTTCGAGTACCCTTTCCATCCGTACCGTTATGATAAAATAAATAATCATGGAGATGTAATGCATGAATGGTCGGCAAGTACGCAATATCACGGAACACCGGCCGGACATCATCCTTCCCTGGGGGTTGCAGGGGAGAATGAGGAAGGGGGAAAAATGATAGGCTATTTTCGTAAGCGAAAAAGAGTTGCCTGGATCGTGACGCTTTTGATGTCCGTGACCATCCTGTTCGGGATGTCCGGAACAACAGTGTCCGCGGCAACCGGTGCCGTGGCAGACGATGTAACCATCAGCCACTGGCACGATTCTATTGCAATTGATGACACCACAAAGAATATCGGGAGGATTTGGACGGACAAGTCCGTATCTGCCGGCAACATTGTGATGGGGAAGCTGGATAACTCCGGCACGAAGACCGTGGAGAAGAACGGGGATTCCGACTTCCTGGTAGGTCTGTCCGCGCTGTCTTCCGCCGCGAAGACCATGGGACAGTCCACCGTTCCGCTGGACATCGTGATGGTGCTGGACGTATCCGGAAGTATGGATGACAACAATAAAATGAGCACCCTGAAGACGGCGGTGAATTCTTTTATTGACGAGACGGCAAAGACCAATAGCGAGCGGTCCAACGAGAACCTGCACAGCCGGATTTCGCTGGTAAAGTTCTCCGGTAAAAAGACCGACAAGGTGGGAAATGACACCTACCGAGAGAATCGGGTCACTTACAATTACACTCAGATTGTAAGCAACTACGAAGCCTGCACCAACGACAACAAGGCGGAGCTGAAGAACAAGGTCAATGCGCTGAAACCGGCAGGTGCCACCGCAGCGGATTACGCCATGGATAAGGCCAAGGAGCAGGTGAACCAAAGCAAGAGCGACGAGGCCACCAATCCGAACCGCAAGAACGTGAAGCGCATCGTCATCTTCTTTACCGACGGTGAGCCGAATCATCAGAGCGGCTTTGATGATTCGGTGGCCAATACGGCAATTCAGACGGCGAAGGAAATCAAGGCTGACGCCAAAATGTATTCCATCGGGGTGTTCAAGGATGCGGATGCCAGCATCACCACCGGAGGTTCCGGTTTTTTGGGCACGTGGACCGATAAGGAGCTGTTCAACACCTACATGCACGGCATGTCCAGCAACTATCCGAACGCGACCGCGTACGACAATCTGGACACCCGTGCCACGAATTCGGACGGAAGCGAGACCGCCTTCTACAAGGCCGCAACCCATGCTTCGGAGCTGAATAACATCTTCAATGAAATTCAGGAAGAAATCATCGCGACGGCCCAGTCTCCGACGGAAGTGGAAGGTGCGGATCCGACGCAGAGCGGCTACGTGACTCTGGTGGATCAGCTGGGGGACTACATGCAGGTAGATGATTTGAATTCCCTGCTGTACGCAGAGAACCAGTACCACAACCCAAAGAAGGAGAAGGTTGTGACCAAGGAAGGAAACACCACCAAGGTAACCTATACCTTTGAGGCGGAAATCCCGAACACGAATCACGTATATCCGACGGGAAATCTGAGAGACATCAAGATTACCGTAGAGAAAGCCGATGCGGCGACCGCACTGGCGACGGGAGACAAGGTGACCGTAAAGATTCCGGCCAACCTGATTCCGCTGAGATACTATGAAGTTACCAAGGACAACAAGCTTACCGTCGACGACACCTATCCATGTCGACTCTTCTATGACGTGAGCCTGAAGGCAGCGGCAGAGAAGAAGCTGGAGAGACCGGATGAAGCGATGGAGGCTTATATTGCCGAAAATTCCAACGAAGACGGTCAGGTGGCGTTCTATGCCAACAAATACGACAAGAAGTCTTCCAACCGGGATTCGGAAGGCATCGGCGCATATGCCAACTTCACGCCGGCGTCCACCAATGACTTCTACTACTTCCAGGAAGACAAGGTACTGTACACGGATGAAGCCTGTACCAAACCGGCAAAGGATGCCATCGATACCAGCGGCGACACCACGTACTACTACCAGCGTCAGTACTACGAAAAGGGCGCTTCCGGAAATGCGGTGAAGAAGACCAACACTGTAAAAATTCCGGGCAACAGCAACCTTCTCTTGGAAGGCTATGCGAAGAAAAACACCAAGACGGGTGAATACTACATCCCGGCCGGAACACCGAGAACCACCAGTCTGACTTATTTTACCGAAAATAAGGCGGACGGCGCCAATAAGTCCCAGACATCCAATCGGGTAATCAGGCCGGTATGGGAGAACAACTACGCCGGAAAGACCGTATATACCAATCTGGGCAACAACGGAAAGCTGGTCAAGGAACTTCCGGGCGAGCTGGACATTCGGAAATCCGTACAGGCGGCAGAGGGCCATCAGGTTCCGGACAGCCTGAAAGATTCGGAGTTCGAGTACAGCCTGACATTTACCGGCGGTACAAAAGAAAAATATACCGCTCAGAAGTACACCGGCGCGGACAAAGAGGGAGACGAGTTCACCGTCAAGTCCGGAGATACCTTTAAATTAAAGGATAATCAGACCTTGAAGATTTACGGTGTGGATGGCGGAACCCGGTACACCGTAACCGAAGCAAAACCGGAGCATTTCACCGGAAGCGCTGCACAGCGGAATGCCGGTGAAGGCAGCGAGACCGGAACGAACAACGACGGCGGTGTATATGCGAAGGGAACCGTTGCCGGCAAAGATGCCGCAGTGGTAGATTACACCAATATCTATCAGGCAGACTCCACCACACTGAAGGGTTCCGAGTCCCTTAAGATTAAGAAGAATTTCGAAACCGCATCCGGTGCATCCGCATGGGATATGGATTATTTGAAGGACGCGAAATTCCAGTTCATTCTGAGCCCGCTGGATAACGAATCTCCGATGCCAAAGGATGCCGCTGCTGTGGACGGCATGAAGGTTTCCCGCCTGAACGTAAACTCCAAGGCGGAAATCGAAAAAGCCTTTGGCGATATCGAATATACCAAGCCGGGAACATACGAGTACCAGATTACGGAAAAGGATCCGGGAGATACGGCGAAGCAGGGTGTAACCTACTCCAACGCATCGTACCGCGTTACCGTAAAGGTGACCGATGAGAACGGAAGCCTGAAGGCAAATGCCACCATGAAGAAAATCCGCAAGGATGACGGCTCGGAAGTGGCAAACCCAACTGCTGTGGACAACAAAACCGCGGCATTTGCGAACGTATATGACGCAAAAGAACAGACCGTTACTCTGGGTGCCGGAAAAGAATTTACGGATTCCACCGGAAGCAAGACCTTAAAGGACGGCGACTATAAGTTCCGACTCACACCGGTTACCGAAGGGGCACCGCTGCCGGATGGCGCATCCGGACACGTGGACGCGTCGAATATCGGAAATGGCGTGAAATTCGGAAACATCACCTTTACGGCAGAGCATGCAAAGGGTGCAACGCAGGATAAACCGCTCACTTACGAGTACAAGATGAAGGAAATCCTGCCAGAAGGTGCGACCGCATCCAACCACTACACCGTAGACGGATTGACTTATGACAACGCGGAATACAAGGTGCGCATCAACGTGTACATCGATGACGTGGATGGTCAGGACACGGTAGTTGCGGATTACAAGTATCTGGATGCAGACGGAAAAGAACTGCAGACCGTGCCGATTTTCCGGAACTCCTACAAAGCAGATGCCGTGACCCTTACCGGAAACACGGCACTGGCGGGCGAGAAGACCCTCACCGGAAGAGACGGAAAGACCGACGAAGCATTTAACTTCAAATTGACACCGGACGCAGAGACGCAGAAGGCGATTGAGAAGAACGATGTTTCCATCGCCGAAAACGGAGACACCGCTTCGGTAAAGAATCTGAAGAACGGTGAGGCAAAGAACTTTGGATTCGGCAATGTCACCTTCCGAAAAGAAGGCGTATATCGTTTTGACATTACCGAGAAGGTACCGGGAACACCGGCCGGCGGAATGACTTATGACCGCCACGCTGCCAAAGTGACCGTGACCGTAACCGACGACGGGGATCACCCGGGCAAACTCAAAGCCAAGGTGGAATACAACAACGGCACCGCATCGGATCGGACGGACAAAGCCGTATTCAAGAACAAATACGAATCCAGCCTGGTATACGGAACCACCGGCGCCCTGAACATTCAGAAGGTGCTGAACGGCCGTACCATGAAGGCGGGCGAGTTTGAATTCACCTACGGACCGAAGGACGGCCAGACGGCGAAAATCACCAACCCGAACCAGTGCGGATCCGGCGAACCGGACACCATGAATGTTCTTGCAGATCTTACCTTTGACCAGACCATGTCCGGAAAGACCCAGACCTACATCGTTCGGGAAACCAAGGGAAGCATCAAGGGTGTGACCTACGACGAACGAATCGGTACCGTGGAAATCACACCGCAGGACAACGGCGACGGAACCATGCACGTGGTAACAAAGGTAACCATGAAGAACGCAGACGGTTCCGGCGAATTGGTAAAAACATACGACAGCTCCAACCACAATTCCGGCACTCCGACCGTTCGGTTCACCAACACCTACGCGGCGGCAGCGACGGATCCGGTACAGGTCATCACCGGCTTCAGCAAGAAGCTCACCGGAAGAGAGTGGAAGGACGGCGAAACCTTTACCTTTAAGCTGAAGAGCGTATCGAAACCGGATGGCGTGGAAACCGCACCGATGCCGGAGAAGGACGAAGTTACCGTCCGCAAAGCAGATGTGAAGGACGGAAAAGCTCCGATTGAATTCGGCGCACTGACCTTTAAGAAGGCGGGCGAGTACAAGTATCAGCTGAAGGAGCAGGTACCGAGTCCGGAAGCAGCGGGCATGACCTACGACAAGGCGGTTCGCGACATTACCGTCACCGTTACCGATAACGGAACGGGCAAGCTCACCGCAGCGGTAACCGCTGTCAGTGGAAACAAGACCTTTACAAATGAATACAAGACAGAGGATCTGTCGATGGATCAGGTTCTGGGACTGAGCATGACCAAAGTTCTGACCGGTCGGGACATGACGGAAGATGATTTTAGTTTTACCCTGAAAGGCACAGACGAAGCGTCGGCGAAGAAGCTGAACATCGAGCAGGACGGTGCAACCGTACCGGGCAAAGCCGGTGCGGACGGCGAGACCGTTACCGTACTGAGCGGATTGAACATGACCCTGAAACAGGCGGATATCGGAAAGACGTACGCATACACCTTCGAAGAGGTGAAGGGCTCCGCAAAGGGCATCGTTTACGATGAGAGCCAATATAAGCTGGAAATCACCGCGAAGGACGGCGGCGACGGAACGCTGAAGGCGGAAGTGGTACTGAAGGACAAGGCCGGCAAGGAATTGTTCCGGAAGACCGTAAGCAACGAGAACCCGGCAATGGGCGAAAAGGGCATCACCCTCGCTTTTGCGAACCGGTACGACGGATCCACGGATGTTTCCGGCGGAACCAAGGCGGACATCAACGCTTCCAAGAAGCTGACCGGCCGGAATCTGAAAGCCGGCGAGTTCACATTTGAGCTGATGACGAAGCCGGGTGACGGCAGCGAAGGCACCGTACTTCAGACCAAGAAGAACGGCGCAGACGGCAGCATTCATTTCGATGCGCTGAGCTACCGGACCAACGAAAAGGCGGCAGGCAGCGGCACCGTACTGAAGAAGGCGGTAGAAGACGGATACGCTACCAAGACCACCAAGGATGGCAAGGTGGTATACACCGTGAACTACCGTGTTGCAGAATCGGCAAACAACCTGCCAAAGGGCGTTACCGTGACTGCAGGAAGCTTCGATCTGTCGGTAGAGGTTACCGACAACAACGACGGAACCCTCACCGCGAAGACCATCTATCCGAAGGATTCCGGAGATAAGTGCGAATTTGTGAACACTTACGGAACCGGGGAGGCCGTTCCGGTGAACGTATCCGGAAGCAAGACTTTGGAAGCAGAGGAAGGATTGAATCCGCCGGATATCAGCGGCAAGTTCACCTTTACGCTGAAAGCGCTGACCGAAGGCGCTCCGATGCTGAAGGATGCAACGGTTACCAACGACGGAAACGGCAACGTAACCTTCGGAACGTTGGCATTCAAGAATGACGATCTGGAAGACGTGGCCCCGGCAGATGACGGTTCCCGTGAAAAGACCTTCAAGTACAGCGTGACGGAGTCCGGAAGCGTACCGGGCGTTGTGAACGATTCCAAGAGCACGAAGGAATTCGAACTCACCCTGAAGGATGACGGAGAAGGACACCTGTCGGTAAGCCGGAAGCCGGAGACCGATAACCTGTTTGCTTTTACCAACACCTATCGGGTAGAGGAACTCTCCTCCAGCGTGACGGATCAGATTGACATCACCAAGAAATTGGACGGAAGAAATCTGAAGGACGGCGAATTCAAGTTCCGTCTGATGGAGGACAGCAAGGTGATTTCGGAAGGGGCAAATGACGCAAACGGCAAGGTGACCTTCGATAAGATTACCTACACAAAGCCGGGAAGCCACACCTACACTGTCTGTGAGGAGAACGACGGCAAGGGCGGCGTGGTCTATGACAGCAACAGCTACACCGTATACACACTGGTTGTGGACAACGGAAACGGCAAGCTGGAAGCGACCCACCGCATCGATAAGGAAATCTCCGGTGACCAGCCGGCTGCGAAGGATATTACCTTCGCCAACAAGTATCAGGCAAAGCCGACAGAGGTAAGCCTGGGCGTGACAAAGCGTTTGAACAACGCAAATTTGAAGAGTGGACAGTTCACCTTCGTGCTGAAAGATGCGAACGGCGAGGAAGTGGAACGCGCTAAGAATAAGGCGGACGGAAGCGTTCAGTTCAAGGCAATTGCGTTCGACGAGGCCGGAACCTACGAGTACACCATCGAAGAGCTGAATGACAAGCAGAAGGGCATCACCTATGACACCAAGGTTCATCATGTGACCATTAAGGTGACGGATAATGGTGAAGGTTCCCTGAAGGCAGAGCTGACCGGCGACAAGGCGGTATTCAGCAACAGCTATGATAACGGTGACAACGGCGGTGGCGGCAACGGCGGCAACGGTAAAACACCGGTTGTAACGCCGACCGGCATCCAGACCGGAGACTACACCAGTGGTTTCATGGGAATGGTAGTACTGTTCCTGTCCGCATGTGCAAGCCTGGCAGTGACCCTTCGCAAGAAGAGAGCATAGCAGCAGGGGTTTTGTAACGGAAGAAACCTTAAAGGAAATGTATCCTATCAATTAATCCCCAAAATAAAGGGAGCAGCGATTTCGATTTTGAAATCGCTGCTTTCCTTTTTTTTGTGCAAGGGATCTGCCGGAGGCCCGGGCTCCGGCATGGGGCACAGGGTTCGCGATCGCCTGCCCGCAAAGCCAATGAATTCGGTTTTTGAGCGCGAACTTTGAGCCGGGAAAAGGGGAAATAGAGCCCGGGCGGCGGCATGGTTCGCGCACGGTTGCCCGCAAAGCCAATGAATTCGGTTTTCGTGCGCGAATTCCGGGGCGGAAGAAGACAAGGCGGATAGGATGCCAGCGGGTGACAGCAGCGGTTTGTATTAAATAAGTACAATCTCACAGAAAGTACTGCATTGTGTGAGAAAAAGTTTAAAAGTATGTCGTATGAAATTTTACCTTCTTAGCAGTATGTGCCATACTGAAGAAAATACAAGGAGGCACATATGATTTGTAAGGATATCAGTTTTATTGAAAAGGTTTTGTCAGAACACGAACTCTTGAAAAGTAAATGTGAGAATAAGTTGGATTCCCTCCGGGAATACAAGGGACAACTTTTGAAAGTCGGTTATACAAAAGGCCATCCGTATTATTCGGCATATTTTCCGGGAGAAGCAAAACATTATTTGGGAAAAGAAACGCATCCGGATGTTTTAGGAATTCGAGAATACAGATTATATGAAACTCTATTAACTTTAGCTGAAGGGAATATTGAAGCGGCAGAGTATTTTTTGAGTCATTTTGTGCCAATTTCGAACGAGGAACTATTAAAAGTGCTTCCGAAACATTATATTCCATCTACTTTGAATGGAGCTATGGAGTGCAGTGATGCGAGAGCGCTTCTGCTTAAAGATTTGCAGCACCTGAAAGATATTTGTCCGGTTCCACATCCGGAATCGTTGCAAGTATCAACGGTAGACGGATCTTTCGTGCGAAGCCGCTCAGAATCATTGACGTACAATTTACTGCATTCATATGGGTTGGATTTTTTCCATGAGCTACCAATATATATAAATGGCCGATATATTTATCCGGATTTCACAATTGTGCATCCGTTTGAACCGATTCTTTACATCATAGAACATTTGGGACTTTGGTTTAAGGATGATATTGGTGAAAAATACAGTTCTTCATTCTATCAAAAGTCTCTTATTTATGAGAAAATGGGATTTTCGCCGGGTGTAACATTGTTGTTGTCTTTTGAAAACTCAAAAAGTGGTCCGGACTTGGAAAGTCTTGCTAAAATAATTGAACAAACCTTCGGAAGAGTTCCGACAGCACAAGCCCGAAAAATTGGAATAACGGCAGAAGATTTTCTGAAATCCCAGACGGCACATCTTCCTGCAAATATAAGAGAGTCCTTTGCGACGATTTCTATCCACTAAAGAGCAGAAAAGGCGGCCCGGGTCCCGGTGAGGTTCGCGCACGTCAGCCCGCAAAGCCAATGAACTCGGTTTCCGAGCGCGAACCTCGGGGCGGGAGTACCCAAGATTTTTTTCTTAAGAAATCTTAAGAAACTTTTTTTTGTATAGCAATGTTATTTTAGTTTCTAGATGGTACAATTATGAAAATAAATGAAAGACCGTGGTGTTCTGTGCATAAAGCGGAGGGCGGAACGATGAGAAGATATATTGAGAATATTATCGGGTTTGTACTTGTTGGAATTTCGATGTTGGTGCAAATGCGATACATTCAAAAAACTCAATACTTAATATATGCGTTCTTCATATTTTTCGCTGTAGGTATGATTTTGCATACAATAAAAGCAGTGGCAATAAAAAAATATGATCGAAAAACCTATGGGAATACATATATCCTACTTTGCATAAGTTTGCTTTCCGAACTTCCGATAATTTGGATGTACCGGAATTCTATTGCGGCAAATCAACAGGAAATCACAGGTGTTGTCCGTACTCTTATTTTTATTTTGGTTTTGCAAACGCTTCTAAGCGCAGTACTCAGTTTTACTTATCGGAAAAAGAAGTAATCGGTTATTTCAGAGAGGATTAGAATTGACGACGAAAAGGGGCAGAGGAAGCATTCGTCGTCAATTCTTTCTCCTTTGGAATTATGATGAGAAGAAGAGATGCACGAAGGGGCGCCACGCCCCTTCGTGCATCTCTTTTCATCTGAACGCGGCCCGGATGCGGTGCGCCCCGATTCAATTCGCTCGTGTACTTGGGTGCAGGCTCTGCTGCGGGTTCGGCGCACCTCTAATTCGGGCCGCTTGCCGGGAAGTGGAGGAAAAGTGATGCGGGAACGCTCCGAAAAGAGGTTCCCGCATCACTTTTCCTCGCGGCCGTTGGGTAGATTAGGATAAAATGCTTGGGGGAACCGGAGGTATGTGATGCATGGAAGTAGAAAACAGGGACTCGTACATCACTTTTTCACTTAAGTGAAGTCAAAGTAGAAGAAATGAAGTGTAGAAATGATTGGAGTGATGCATGAGATGAAAAAAAGAGGATTCATGCATCAACATTGAAAATGAGGTTGATGCATGGAGTAGAAAAACAGGAGCTCATGCATCACTTTTTAGGAAGCGCCGGGCGGGCAGCCTATCCGACCCTAGAGACGTGGTGCCCCGCGACGAGGGAACAAGGGTTAGCGGGGAGTGAAGCACCACGCCCACCCGGCGGGCAGCCTATCCGACCCTAGAGACGTGGTGCCCCACGACGAAGAAACAAGGGTTTGCGGGGAGTAAAGCACCACGCCCAACTTGCCGGAGGCCCATCCGGCCCCAGAGACGTGGTGCCCCGCAACGAAGGAACAAGGGCTTGCGGGGAGTAAAGCACCACGCCCACCCGGCGGGCAGCCCATCCGACCCTAGAGACGTGGTGCCCCACGACGAAGGAACAAGGGTTTGCGGGGAGTAAAGCACCACGCCCAACTTGCCGGAGACCCATCCGACCCCAAAGGCGTGGTGCCTCGCGACGAAGGAACAAGGGTTTGCGGGGAGTGAAGCACCACGCCCAACTTGCCGGAGGCCCATCCGACCCTAGAGACGTGGTGCCCTGCGACGAAGGAATAAGGGTTAGCGGGAGTAAAGCACCACGTCCAACTTGCCGGAGACCCATCCGGCCCCAAAGGCGTGGTGCCCCGCGACGAAGGAACAAGGGTTAGCGGGGAGTGAAGC
>OLPY01001903.1_pt1 | contig 13679 bp, 8 predicted proteins | sample 1672481 | NCBI WGS metagenome assembly OLPY01 (sample SAMEA3136691, study PRJEB25190) | human gut metagenome | biome: human gut; feature: human-associated habitat; material: faeces | place: Austria | collected 2013 | reverse complement strand
GCTGCCACTGCTTTTTTTCTGTTTCTGTTCATGTTCTACGACTCCTTTTCCAGCCTTTGGCTTCATTTATATGTTTCAATCATCATGTACGTATTTTGTTATTTCTTATCCGGTAAGAATCCTTTGGATGTATGAACAATGATCGGGTCAAATACCATAAACATTGCCGGCAGAATCAGCAATACTACGATCGTACTGATCACCGCACCTCTTGCAAGAAGGGTACAGATGGAACCGATCATATCAACCTGTGAATAAAGAGCAACACCGAATGTTGCGGCAAAGAAACTGCATCCACTGACAATGATTGACTTCATGGAGAATTTATGTGCAATGGAAATAGATTCTTTCTTTGTCTTTCCGAGGTGTCTCTGTTTCTGGTAATTACTTGTCATCAGGATCGCATAGTCAACGGTTGCTCCCAGCTGGATCGCACCGATAACGATACTTGCCACGAATGGAAGTGTTACTCCCTGATAATAAGGAATTGCCATGTTTACAAAGATCGCAAACTCGATAACTGCCAGAAGGATGAAAGGCAGTGAGATTGATTTGAATACAAACAGGATGATCAGAAAGATTGCTGCCATGGAGAGGATATTTACTCTCTGGAGGTCTACGTCTGTCGTATCCTGAAGGTCTTTCATCAATGGAGCTTCACCGATGACCATAGATTCCGGACTGTAGGATTTGACGATCTCCTGAATCTTGTCAAGCTGTGCGTTACATTCATCTGTTGCTGATGAATATTCAGAGCATACAAACTGCACTTCATAATTATCGGATTCAAGCATTTCCCTGATATTTGACGGAATCATGGATTCCGGGAAAGTCGGTCCGATCAGGGAGTTCATACCCAATGACCATTTTACACCGTCAACTTTATCGATCTTGTCAAGCATCTGTGTCTTCTGTTTGCTGTCCAGTCCGTTTTTCAAAAGCACCATATGTACGGTACTCATATCGAAGTCTTCTTTCAGTTTGTCATTGGCAACATTACTTGCCAGTGTGGAAGGAAGAGATTTATCAATATTGTAATAAATCTGTGTATGGTTGTTTCCGTAAATTGCAGGATACAGAAGTACAAGGAAAATAATCAGCCATACTTTGTAATGTTTTGTAATAAATCCGGATGCTTTATCAAGGCTCGGGATCAGAGCTTTGTGTTTTGTCTTCTCGATTGCTCCGTCAAATACAAGGATCATTGCCGGGAGAACAGTAACACAGCAGATAACGCCGATGACAACACCTTTTGCCATAACGATACCCATGTCACGTCCAAGTGCAAAGGTCATAACACAGAGTGCAAGGAAACCGGCAATTGTTGTAACGGAACTTCCTGCTACGGATTTAAAAGTATCTCCGATCGCATGTGCCATCGCACGTTCTTTTTCATCGTATTTCTTCTTATAAGCTTCAAAGGAGTTCAGAAGGAAAATGGAATAGTCCATTGTTACACCAAGCTGAAGCACTGCTGTCAGTGATTTTGTGATGTAGCACACCTGACCGAAGAAAATATTACTTCCGAGGTTATATACAACCGCAAGTCCTACACTGATCAGGAACAAAACCGGAATTACCAGTGAGTCCATCGCAAGAAGCAGAACCAGAAGGGAGAGGCACGCAGCGATCACAACGTAGATCGGCATCTCTTCCAGGGCAATGTTCTTGATGTCGGTTACTACTCCTGACATACCACTGATGTAGCACTGTTCATTTGCAATCTTACGCATGTCTGTAACTGCTTCCATCGCAGCATCAGAAGATGTCGTATTATCAAACAGTGCGATCATCATCGTTGCATCTCCATTGAAGAATGCATCTTTGAATTTGTCCGGAATCATGCTTACCGGGATGCTTAAATCAGCTACACTGTCATACCAAAGCACATCCTTTACATGATCCACATCCTGAAATTTTTCCTTTAATGCCGCTACGTCTTTCAGATCCATATTTTCGACAACTACCATGGAGAATGCACCCATTCCGAATTCATCCACCATGATGTCCTGACCTTCTACTGTCTCCAGAGAATCCGGCAGATAACTTAAGATATCGTAGTTGACTCTCGTTGCTGCCATTCCCAGGAATGATGGTATCAGCAGAAGCATACTGATTATTACGATCAGGACTTTATGCTTCGCAATCCATTTTCCAACCTTAATCATCATGTCCTCCTTATTGACTATCTTTCTCATTTATGACTATTAGTCACTTTTTATTCATACAGAGTTATATACCAAAACTGACCATTAGTCAATATACGTTTTGACCAATGTGTCCAAAAATTCTTTTGTATTTTTTGTAATATTGACTTTTGGTCAGTTTTGACTATAATAAATAACGAAGTTGTTTTTCGTAATTTAGAGGGAGGTTTTCTGATGGGAAAAGTAGAGTCAAATAAAAAACAGAAAAAAGATGCTCTGTTTAACACTGCATTTGAGCTTTTTACCACAAAGGGCACAAATAAAACTACGATCTCAGATATCGCAGACAAAGCCGGTGTCGCCAAGGGAACCTTCTATCTGTATTTTAAAGATAAATATGATATAAGAAACAAATTAGTTTCCTATAAAACAAAAGAACTTTTTTACCGGGCCTATCAGTCGGTTCTCGAACATGAAATTTCAGGATTTGACAACCAGCTTCATTTTATGGTTGATTTTATTCTGGACAGTCTCGAGCAGGATTATGCCCTTCTTGTTTTTATCTCCAAGAATCTTTCATGGGGCGTTTTTCAGGCAGCTCTCGATGATAAGATGCCGGACAGTGATCAGCAGTTTTATCAGCAGTATCTCGAATTAATAAAAAAAGATGGCCGTACTTACGACCATCCTGATCTGATGCTTTTCTCGGTTATTGAGCTGGCAAGTTCCACCTGCTACAGCTGTATTCTTTATCAGCAGCCGGTTTCACTTACCGAATATCGTCCTTATCTGCACCGGACGATTGATGCAATCCTGACAAGTTTTGAATCAAAGGGACTTTAGTTTTCCGTCCTGCCGCGCTTTTTCAAGAAGTTCCACAATTCTGTGATTTGCACTTCCTATAATTATACCTGCATTGATAACACTTTCGCAGGAATCCATCAATTTCACAGCCTCTTCAAATGTCTGGTCGCTTATTTTCTCAAAAGGCTTTTCAGTTACTGTCTGTACTGCCAGAAGTCGTGCAAGCTGATAATCAATGTCATTCGGGTACAAAACCCCTGCCGCAAAAGGTATATTCTTACGCTGCAGCCTCCTGTAAACCGGTATTCCGCTTCCCCCGGAAGATATCACAAACACTTTTGGTTCTCCCTCTGGTCTCGGAAGTTCCAGACTGCCGAAGACCGGGTCAAAATACCCATTATCTATTCCATACAGCTCTCTGATCGTCTCCTCCTGAAAAATAGTTTCCGGTTTGCCGCAATGAGCAATCCTGTCGCCTTTGACGCAGATAATTTTATCTGCTACTTTTTCAGCCAGATCAATCTCATGAAGAGACATAATTACCGTAATTCCTTTTTTCTTCGCCATATTCCTGAGAATTGAGAGTAATTCCAGTTTATAACGTACATCCAGAAAAGATGTCGGCTCATCCAGAACAATAATCTCCGGTTCCTGACAAATTGCTCTTGCCAGAAGAACCCTCTGACGCTGTCCGTCACTGATCGCATTAAAATCTCGTTCTCCAAGTTCCTGCGCATGAACCGCTTCCATAGCTTCGTCAACCTTTTGTTCGTCTTCTCTGCTTAAGATTCCCAATTTTCCGGTATATGGATAGCGTCCTGTCGCAACAATGTCATGACAGGTCATAAGTTCCGGCTTCATACGGTCAGTCAGAACAACCGCCATTTTAGTAGACAAATCTCGGAACGAAAGTTTTGTCAGATTTTCCTCTGCAATTGTCACATTTCCAGAAATAAGCTTTAACTGACGTGTGATACTTTTCAGAATTGTGGACTTGCCTGCACCATTGGGGCCGATCAGCGTCACAATTTCTCCTTTTTCAATTCCGATACAGATATCATGAATCAGTGCTTTCCCATTGTAGCCGACTGCCAGATTATCCATATTTATATATTGATCTGTCATATCATTGTTTTCCTTTCTGGCGTTTCAACATCATTGCAATAACTACCGGCGCACCAAAGATTGATGTCACAGTACTGATATTCAGTTCCAGCGGTGCAAAAGCAGTTCTCGCAATCAGGTCACTCAGCATACAAAAAACAGCACCTCCCAGGAATGTCCCCGGTATAACAACAAGTGGTCTGGATGTATTCAGTGCCTGTTTTACCAGATGCGGGACTGCAATACCTACGAAAGAAATCGGTCCTGCAAATGCAGTTACCGTCGCAGACAACACACTTGACAAAAGAATCAGCGTTACTCTGAATACTCTTATGTTTACGCCCATGCTCTGCGCATAGGCTTCTCCCAGCTGATAAGCTCCAATTGGTTTTGAAAGCATAAAGGTTAGTATAACCGCCACTGCAATGATCAGTGCTGATATTTTTACATTACTCCAGCTCATACCGGAGAAACTTCCCTGTGACCATCCATGAAGGTTTACAATATCAGAGTCTTCTGCAAAAGTAATCATAAAATCCGTAATCGCAGAGCATATATACCCGATCATGGTACCTGCAATCAACAGTGTTGCCATATGCTTAATCTGTCTGGATACCAGAAGAATAAATCCGGTTGCAATAAGTGAACCGATAAAAGCTGCGATTACCAGTGTATAAGAAGATACTTTGTTAAATTTTTCAAGGAAATAGATCATTGCCAGCGCAACTACCATCTTCGCTCCGGATGAGATTCCCAAAAGATAAGGGCCTGCAATGGGATTCTCAAAAAAGGTCTGAAGCAGAAAACCCGAAAGAGAAAGCGCACCGCCCAGAATCGCCGCCATCAAAAGACGTGGCATTCGAATCTTCCATATAATGTTGTATTCTGTCTGTGCTCCTTCCCTCAGAAAAATAATCTTCAAAATACGGGAAACCGGAATATTTGTAGTACCTGTGTTGATATTCAGAATCAGAATTGCAAAAAGTGCTGCTGCCATTACTGCAAATACTACTGCATAACGCGAACGCCGCCGGAAATTTTCCATATGGAAGCTTCCGGTGCTTCCGTCTGTTTGTGATTTCATCATGACCGCTCCTATAATTAGTTGATTTTTGTTATAAATGTCATCTGGCTTTCATCCCCGTCTGTAAGCATCAGATGAAGATCCGTGATCATATTTCCTACTATATCCGTTGCCTGATAAAGATATTTACCTGCGCACCAGACGTTTCCCTCTTTGACTGCCTTAAAGTCAGCAAAAAGTTCACTTTTCTGCAGGAGCTCGTCCACGCTGTTGATCGGGTCATCAATGGTTCCATTGTATACCAGATAATCCGCATCAATTGCCTGAGTATAAAATTCTTCCATCGTCATCGGCACAGAAGAACGTTTTGTTTCTTCTTCGGAATCAACCTGTGTCGGCACATAACGTCCACCGGCGATTTCAATCATTTTGGGAACATAATCTGTCGGTTTTCTTACTACTACAGAACCATCACTGCTGATATAAAAGAATGCAACGGTTTTTTCGGTATTTTTGAAATCTTTCAGATCTGAAATAACTTTCGCCTGTTCATCAAAAAATGCCTTTGCTTCATCCCTCTTATCAACCATCTCCGCATAAACTTTGATCCACTCCGTTCTTCCAAGAGGATGATTTTCATAGCTGGAACGATCTGTAAAAACAGGAATTCCCATCTGTTCGATCATTTCCTGAACTTTCGGAGTATGCAGGATCATGGTTGATTCGATTGCCAGATTACAGCCGGAATTTACAAGCAGCTCGTAATCCGGTTCACTGTACTTGCCGGCAAAAACAATGCTTCCATCTTCCATGGCCTGTTTTGCCGCCTCTACATACCAGCCAGACTCCTGAAGGGAAGAAAATTTGATATTGTCCAGTGCATCCAGCGAAGAAAACAATGACATAGCCGAAGTTGCTGCCAGATAAATATTATCCAGCGGTTTCTGAAGCACTACGATATCACTGTCCAGACCGTCCGGTGCTGTTTTTCCCTCCGGCACAAGCAGGAACTGTCCGCTGTCCGGTACATCGATCAGAGTGTAATCATCATTGTAATAATATATATGGAAACATTCTGCAAAATCGTTCTGCATTTCCGATTCAAATGTCAGTCCCGGAATTTCCGGTGCAGAAGAATCCGTGTCTGCGGCCTTTACATTCATGGAAATGCTGAAAATGCCTGCTACAAAAAAGCATACCATCAACAATGATAACCACAGAGTTCTTATACTTCTTTCTTTCATTTTCTTATCTCATCCTCCGATTTTGTATAAGGGGCGATCCGAAGACCGCCCGTGTTTTATTCTGTATCTGTGTTTTCTTTTGTGTCTGTACTTTCCTGAGTATCTGTACTTTCTTTCGAATCGCTGCTATGTGCACCTGCAGCAGATTCATAAAGTTTGGAAGCTTCTTTCTCGCATCCGAACAGCGCACCATATACCTTGCTCCATTCGTATTTCGCAAGTACATCTTTTTCATCTTTTGAACGGTCAAGTATCATAGGAATCTTGAGGATTGCAAATTTTTCTGCAAGAGCTGTCATAGCCGGATATTTTGTATCACCCTGCTCCTCTTCCGATTTATCTTTCAGAATATCAGACGGCACGATCGCAAGCTTACATTTATTCTTCACAAGATCTTTCAGGTCAGCCTTATCATAAGTTCCCGCAGAAATGATATCACCATTTTTTATGGATTCTTTTATTTTATCAATTTTGCATTCCTCTTCTGTTACTGACACCGCTGAAACGTTTTTATCCGCACCGATCTTATTGATCATTTCCAGCGCCACATCAGATGCCACGTATGTTTTGTCCATCGGAAGCTGAATGACGATGATTGATTTGTCAATTCCTGCCGGAATCTGATCCGTCTTGTCTTCCGGAACCAGCAGATAACGGATAGCATCCTGTTTGTAGAGTTTTGCATAATCCTGTTCGGATGCTGCTTCTTCTCCATCTGTACCGGAGGATTTGGAAGAAGTTGTCTCTTCAGATGATTTTGCAGAATCACCATTCTCACTGTCCGATGTAGTCTGTGCTGCATTATTCTGTGTAAGATCCACACTTTCTTTGCCAAACTCATCATTTAATGAAATTTCAAGTACTGTCATATCATTGCTGTAATAATGAATTTTGAACATTTTTGAATGTTCCAGTTTCAGTGAGCTCATATATTCCAGCCCCGTGATCTTTGGTGCTGCATCATCTTTGTAAACAATACCTGCATCTGTTTCGGCCTCTTCGCCCGCAGCTACCTTCTTTGCGCTTCCGGCTGCTTTTGCAGAGACACTGCTTCCTGATGAACTCTTGCTGCTGTCTGAAATATCCATACCAAAATACAATGTATATTCGATTTCGTATGGTTTTGACATAGCCGTAGTACAGCCAACTACCTTATTGTTGGCATTCAGCTGAACCGGAATCTTGAAAGTTGTATAATCACTTCCCTGCTCTACCGGATCATACTGGCTTCCACTGGCTTTAAGATAAATCCACTTGCCACTGTTAAAAGTTACATAAGCCCATGCCTGTCCGTTCTCTACACTGATCTTATCGCAGGTGATATTCAGCCCGTGTGTACCGGTTCCGCCTGACCATGAAAACGAAAAGGCATCTGAACCATATTCACCATCTTTTAAGCTTCCCGCCGAAGAATCCACCTGACTGGTCTTACCGTCTGTTTTGGACTGATACTGGCTGCCGGATGAACTGCTTCCGCCGGTGCTGCTTCCACTGGAGCTTCCTCCGCCGGTACTGCTTCCGTTCGAACTGCTTCCATTGGAATTACTTCCATTAGAACTGTTACTTCCACTGGAATTGTTTCCGCCTGTGTTACTTCCGTTAGAGCTGTTATTTCCATTAGAATTGCTTCCGTTGGAATTATTTCCACCGGAGTTATTGCTGCCGGAATTATCACTCTTTGAACCATCCCCGCCAGTCTCGGAACCACTGGTATCTACTGTAAATTTCAGGGTATGGTCATACCACATTTTTTCTTTGTCTCCGGCTTCATAATAACGATGGGAACGTGCTGCCAGTTTTACTTCCTGATTCAGACCCGGGAGTGAAAATGTATAAGTATATTTACCATTTCCGTCAACTTTGTAGGAGATCAGATTGCTGTCATCTGCCTTAAGTGCATCTTCTTTGCTTCCCAGGAACAGCCTGTCATATCCATCACTGCTCAGCGTGATCGTAGCCGTGACTTTACCGCTTTGGGCAACAAGTTTGCAGGCTATGATCTTAAACATCGTCTTTGTTCCATATGTATGTTCTACATTTCCGATATAAGTTCCATCCTTTACCTCATCGCCGGATGGCTTATCTGAAGACCCTGTATCGTTTTTTGTAATATGGATCGTATAATCAATGTCATGGGGTTCTGTCATAGCTATTGTCGTTGCAGTAATGACCATATCTGTGTTCAAGGCAACCGGAATCTCAAAATAAGATCCTCCCTCATTGCTCGTCGGCAGATATTCCTGACTGTCAACTACTACTCTGGTAAATTTCTCACTGCTGAACTTGATGGTTGCGTATGTCTTACCCTCCTTTACAGTGATACCTTCACAAGTGATCTGCGTTTTCCCTGTGCCGCCTTCAAAGGAAAATCCATCTGCTGTATATGTACCATCAGCAAGTGCAAAAACAGATATTACATCCTGTGTATCCTGTTCTGTATTCTCACTGTCTTCTTCCAGACTTTCTATGCGATAAGAATCTTCGTCCGTATCCTGTGTTTCTTCTGCAGTATTTCCTTCCAGTGATCCGATCTTCCAGAGCGAATCTGACATCTCATCTGCACCGCTCTTTGAAATAGTTCCCTCGCCGGAATTATCTGCCGGAATATTTTCTTCTGTTTCCTGCGGCTCCTGCATATTTTCTGAATTATTATCATCCACTGTCTCCTGTGCAGGTTCTGCCTCAGACGGAAGCATGAAATAAAGATCTTCCTCTGTATACCAGCTGTTATCTGCAGTGTTACCTGGAACATATCCTGCCTTTTCTCCCAGATACTGCGGATCAATATAAAACAGATAATGATATCTGCCCTCTTCGTCCATTGAACCTTCGATCACAGGTGTTTTATCCTCATCTGATCTGTTTCCAATATAAAGCCTGTTATATGCTGTATTTGCAGATACAATTTCAATCAGAACAGACTCGCCTTCCTGAAAAGCCCTTTTCTCCGTGATCTGCAGAAATTCTTCGTTCACAGGATCTGTATCAGCGTTCTGCTCTGTTTCTTCTGTCGTTGCTTCATCTGGTTCTTCATTTGCATCTGAGCCAGATTCTTCACCTGCATCTTCGCTGTTTTCTTTTTCCGGTGCAACATCACTGTTTTCCTGTACTGTCGCATTCTCTGCTGATGCCGAAACCACAGCCTGTGGTGCCGTCGTCATACTCAGTGCAAGAAGTACAGCAAGCGCCTTTTTTGCCTGCATGCTTACCTCTCCTTTTTATTTGAAGTGCTGTTTTTATGAATGTTTAACTTTTATAGGATAAAAATAAAGCCTGCTTTCCGTACAGAACAGGCAGACTTTTTCATACAAATAAAGTGTACACTTCCACTTTAAGCTCAATAGCATTCTGATCTTTCGTGGATTTGTTACACTTGCATTGATGCGATCTGCTTTCTTCGGAAGCTGTTCATCATCCCTCCAGCAGGTTTCCTGACTTACACAGTATCACATGCCCATTCCTTCTCACGCCTATTTCACGCAATGGCTCTTATGAACACCTCTTATGTTTACAGTGACCGGATCGTTCAGGACTTACACCTGATTCCCTATTATCCGCCTGCGGCAGCACTGGAGTTCCTATATTCTACTTTATTATAACAATATCTCCGATAAGGTGCAAGAGTCTGAACCCGATTTACATTTATATAAGAAAGCTGTTCATAAAATGTGCTGAAATGCACCGAAAAAGCCGCTGATTTTTTGATTAATATTTGTCAATTTTACTAATAAATGTTATTATAATTTTATGGGATGTATACGCGGAGCATTCCAGCCGCAACAGACACATGTAAATGTGTCCGAATTTATTTAATTACATAAGGAGACTATTATGAAGCAAAGAAGAAAAGCTATTTTGGCGCTGCTTCTCAGTGCGTCCGTGGCAGCTTCTCCAATTGTATCTGCAACATCCGTTTTTGCGGAAGATCTGGATTTTGCAACAGTTGAAGAAACTGAGGTTACATCAGAAGATGCGGGTTCTGATTTCTCAGATGACTCTATTTCCATAGAAGATTCTGATGACGTGACCGAGGCTGATACAGCCGATGATTCCATTTTAATTGACAACTCTGATTCTGCTGAGTATTCAGAATCAGATACAGATGTATTCAGTGCCGGTGATGAAGTAGACGCATTCACTGCAGCAGATGAAGTATCTGTACAGGCTGACGAAGAAGCAAAGACTCACTCTATTGATGTTACTGTTGTCAACAGTTCCGGAGACGTATCCGGCATGTATGCCATGGAAAATGCCATCATCACCAAACAGGACGACGGCACTTACCTGGTAAAAATGCATCAGAAAAATAAAAACAGAAACTACATGGCACTCACCAGGGATGTCACCGCTGCCACTCAGCACAGAGTTGACTGGTATATTGCTGATACAGACTATTATTACACTATCCCGGTTGCAAACCTGACGGAGCCTGTATATGCAAGTTTCAGCTATACAAGAAACGTAAACAAAGGTGCTGCATGGAGTAATGTTCAGACAATTACTTTTGATACTTCCTCTATGGCAGATACAACTGAACCTGCTGTTGACGCTTCCGGCATGAACAAACAGGCAGCTCTTAACTATACTGCTGCTGATGCCGCTCTGGCTTCCGTTCCGGAAGATCTCTCAATTTACACAGATGAGACAGCAAAGGCAGTTACCGCTGCTGCCAATGCGCTCAAAGGAAAATACAAAGCAATCCAGCAGTCTGACGTTGATACCCTTGTCACCGCTCTCACTGACGCGGTTAAAGCTTTAAGAAAAAAAGCAGTTTCTCTTACCGTTACAAATAAGACAGGCATGTTTAATGTTACAGATGCAGTTCTCGATAATGACAAACTCATCGTTACTCTTAATGGAACTGGTTATCGTTATCTGTACAAGGGTACTTATGAAGAAGCTGTTGCAAATGGGGATAACAGAGACAAATGGATTGCAGGCGATAATTCCAGCGGAAAATGGCAGTTTACCATTCCTGTTGCTGAAGGTGAAACCTTCGTCCCGATCGTAGCTATCTCCCACAGCTACCTTACCAAATATGAGCAGGGTAAGAACTCTCTGGAAAGAGCTTTCTATCCTCGCCAGGCTGTAATTGACCAGAACGCAGCTACTTTAGTTACCGGTGATTATGATCATACAAAAAATCTGACTGTCACCAATAATGTTAAAATGTTCAAAGTTGACACCGCTTCCCTTGAGACAATTGGTGGACCTAACTCTAATAATTATAAGGAGATTCTTCACCTCACCATGGGAAGTACCAGCTTCGATAAAGTATTTATCGGCTCTGCTGTAGATGCGGCCGCTGCTGAAACAACAACTGACATCACAGACCAGAAAGCAGATCTCACTGTAAAAGCCAACGCAATGGGCGGTGAAGCTACTGTTGACTACCTCGAAAAAGAAGTGATCTTTTCTTTCCATTCTGTAAAGAATGATTCCTGGTATGAACGTGTATTCAATGTAAACAAAACAAATGGTACCCTTACCATTACACCTGTTTCAGTTCCGGCTACTTCAATCACACTGAATGCATCCAGCCAGAATCTGATTACCGGTGAGTCCTTTACATTAACAGCTACTGTTGAACCTGCTAAAACAACTGATACAGTTGTATGGTCATCCAGCAACGAAGCCGTTGCCACTGTTTCCGACGGTACTGTAACTGCTGCAAAGGCTGGTACTACAGAAATCACTGCTACAGCAGGAAACGTAAAAGCAACATGTACTGTTACAGTTTCTGATCCGGTCTACAAAGTAACAGACATCAAACTTACGGCTGCTCCTTCCCGCCGCATTGCAGCAGGCAAGAAAGTAAAGCTTAAAGCTTCCATTGCTCCTTCTAATGCTACAGACAAATCTGTAACATGGACTTCCAGCAACAAAAAAGTTGCCACTGTTAACGCAAAAGGTCTGGTTACATTCAAGAAAAATGCAGGTGGCAAAAAAGTAACTATCACAGCTACAGCCAAAGATGGAAGTAAGAAATTTGCAAAGATCACGCTTACCTGCATGAAGGGTTCTGTAAAGAGTATCAAACTTTCCGGAAAAACTACTGTTAAATCTGGTAAAACTACAAAATTAAAAGCAAAAGTTTCTACCAAGAACGGCAAGGCAAACAAAACTGTTGTATGGTCATCCAGCAACACCAAACTTGCCACTGTTGACAAAAACGGTAAAGTAAAAACTGTCAAAGGCAAAAAAGGCACCGTCAAGATTACCGCAAAAGCAACTGACGGATCCGGCAAGAAAGCAACTATTAAAATTAAAATTAAAATCAAATAATATCAATTGTTTTTAATAACAATATGATACAAAAAGCTCCTGCGAGATTCGCTTTATTACGAAGCCTCACAGGAGCTTTTATTATCACATTATATTTACAGAACTTTTATTTTTATGTTCTGTATTCTATTTTTCTGAAGCCTTTTTTGAAGTATCTTTCGCATCCTTTGTTTTTTCCGCTACTTCATCAGACTCTTTCTGAGGATTTGTAACTTTTACTTTATGATCATACCACTTATTCTTCTTGCCAATAAGTGCAAGATCAAACTCTTCGTCAATAGCAGGTACCGGAATATCAAAGCCATATACCTCTTCAGACATCCCATCGCTGTATGTCACCTTATCAGTAGTCGGCTCGATCAGTTCTGCTCCGTCTTTCTGAGCATCTTCAGCCATTCCATAGAAAAGATTTACGATCTTTTTGGATGCCAGTGATACGTGGATCGTCATCTTGCCATCCTTTACCGTCAGTGTTCCTTTACCGTCCATTGCTTCATTTACGTGGAACATACTGCTGTCTGTATCAAACTCAGCTGTATAGACGCCATCTTCCAGAGTCTGGGATTTCGCTGCATCTTCTGATTTTGCTTCTCCATCCTCAGCTTCTTCTGTGGTCTCCTCTGTCGTTGTTTCCTCTGTGTCATCTGTTTTCGCCATAACAGGAGTTGTACTTACAAGTGCTGCAGACAGTGCAAGCATTGACATCATCATGGTAACGGAACGTTTTTTCATAATAGATTCTCCTTTTTTCTGAAAATATATCTGCCCGGAGACTTATAAAAGTATCCGGGCAGTCTGAAATTCTGATTAACTGAAAAATTATTCAGCGTCTGTTGTTTCTTCTGCAGCATCATCTGTTGCAGTATCATCAGCTGCAGCATCATCTGTAGATTCTGCCTCTGCATCGTCTGTTGTCTCTTCATCAGATGTTCCAATGGAATCGATAGCTGCCTGTGTATGTTCTACATAGAGATCTTCTACTGCTTCGATTCTTCCAAGTCCTTCGATCTGGCATTCAACACTGTCAAATGCTCCAGATGCTTCGAACTGGCTCTTCCAGGAATCATCATC
>OLPY01001901.1_pt1 | contig 13693 bp, 9 predicted proteins | sample 1672481 | NCBI WGS metagenome assembly OLPY01 (sample SAMEA3136691, study PRJEB25190) | human gut metagenome | biome: human gut; feature: human-associated habitat; material: faeces | place: Austria | collected 2013 | reverse complement strand
AAGACGCAAAAATAACCGCCCAACGTCCTGAGAAAACTTGAGCGGTTATTTAACCCTATAAAACATCAGGCGAACCGTCATCGGTAGCACCTTTCTATTTATTATATTAGCATTTCTTTTTTCTTATGTCAAACAAATCTTTCACTCTTTACCTCACACGATGTGCGATCAGCAGCCTCACACCGCACTGTCACTCTGCTCTTCCCATCCAGCGTACATGTGAACAAACTTAACGCCCACTCTCCGCTTGTCATATCTTCCACGCTTTGTGGAGTCAGTGCCTCTACCGCCGCCACTTTGTATTCGAACCGGTTCCCGGCTGCATCTGTGAAGATCACCTCAGTTCCAACTTCCAGTTCCTTCAGCTTCCCGAAATATGTTCTGTAATTATGTACCGTGATCACGAGATTATCCAGATAAGCACTGCCCGAATAGCGACAAGGTGCCCTCTTCAGAAACGGATAGCTCCACTCACTCAGTACCGGAAGCTTCAGGTCAATCGCCGGTATCTCAAGAATTCCTATACATGCCGCGCCGTTGCTTTTATCGATTTAAGATAGGTGTCAGCAGCTTCCTGTGCTGCCTGAAATACGCCGCTTAACTGCATTGCTGAATCAGCAATTGACCCTGACTTCTCAATCGTAATTTCTCTGTCCTTAAGCTGTGCCTCAGCTTCGTCTAGTCTAGCCTGAAGCTCTATCTCCCGTTTTTTCATCAATATTGTTGCGGTATATTTGTGATTTCTTGTGAATTTTCACCATTTTTCCGTATTTTACACCAAAAAGAGACAGAGCCTTTTCTCGCATTGGAAAAGTATCTGTCTCTTAATTTTTCATCTCTTTCAAAATTGATTAGAATTCAGCGATCACTGTCTCGCCCTGTACTGCATCCATTCCTGTGTGCAGCTTCATATCCGGATAATCGTCTCCGTTCGTAACTACGAGAATACATGTTTTCTCATATCCGTGTGCTTTGATCTTCTCCGGATCAAATGAAAGCAGCTTGTCTCCTGCGCTTACCTTATCTCCTTCTTTCACGAAGTACTCGAATCCGTCACCTTCCATGTTCACTGTGTCGATTCCTTCGTGGATCAGAAGCTCTACTCCGTTCGCAAGTGTAAGTCCAACTGCATGTCTGGATCCTTCCATCAGTACAGATACTGTTGCGTCACATGGTGCCACGATCACATTCTCAACCGGCTCGATTGCAAGTCCGTCACCTAATGCTTTAGATGAGAACACTTCGTCCTTTACTTCCTCGATTGGTACTACTTTTCCTGACAGATAAGCCTTTACGGCAAATGCCTTTTTCTCCTCTGCAGGAGCCTGTTTTTTCTTAAAAAATGAAAACATACCTACTTCTCGCCTCTTTCTTTTAAACATTGTCCATTGGTTTCAATTACGTTCTTATACCAGTCAAATGATTTCTTCTTTGTACGTCTCAGCGTGCCTTTTCCATTGTCATCTTTATCAACATAGATAAAGCCATAACGCTTTTTCATTTCACCGGTTGAAGCACTAACTAAATCAATGCATCCCCATGAAGTATAACCCATAATTTCCACACCGTCAATCTCTACGGCATCCATCATAGCCAAAATGTGCGCTTTCAAATACTCTATGCGGTAATCATCTTCCACATAGCCGTTCTCATCCGGCTGATCTGCCGCACCGAGTCCATTTTCTACAATGAAGAGCGGTTTCTGATATCTGTCATATTAAGAGACCATTTGGGGACGGAGTTTACCGGCTTTTTTCGTAGAAAAAAGCCGGTAAACTCCGTCCCCAAATGGCCTCCCTTTTCATTATTTTACACCGGTCTTAAACACGCCGATTCTTCTTCCACTTATATACTACTATTATAAGAAGTGCACTCAAAATCAATACAATCAACGATATAAATGACTGATCGTCTCCTGATTTTGGGACACTTGCTGTATTTTTCACTGGTGTCTCATCTTCCACTTTATGTTGAATTGTAAAACTCAATGTCGGAGATTTATTACCATCTTTTCTTCTAATTGCAGTCTTAACTAAAAAATCTTCTGAGCCATTCTGCATTACATAATTCTCTATGGTATAAACCTGCCCATCATAATCCTTGTTATCTTTTTCAACAACCTGTTTCAGCTGATATCGATAAGTAGCTGCCTCCTCATAAGAAAAAACCAATTCCTTACTATCATTACCATTAAGGCTAAATTTCAACCGGTCTCCATTGCTTCCTTCCGGCATTGGATTGCCAGAATCTAAACTTGTCAACTCATATTGAAATTCATCTGTAACCCCATTTGTTTTCCCTTTTACAGTCTGTTCCACCGTCAGAGCAGCTTCTTTATTTTTCCCCGCTGCATATACCTGATTTGGAATGGCCACACATACCATCATCACAAAAGCAAGGTATACCAGCTTTATTCTCTGTTTATATCTTTCACTTTTCACATACGTACCTCTGTCAGTTTTCCAGTTTTCTACTGTTATTTTTTGTTTTCTTTCTCTTTCCGCTCCTCTCCACTGCCATCAGTAACAAAATACTGAACAACAGCAGAATCAGAACACCTAATCGCTTCATACTGGTTTTCCAGAAAATTCCCCAGTCGATTCGGTCGATCTGACTGTTCCTTTTCAAAGTTTTCTTATACGTATCTTCATACGTTTGTTTTGAAAGCTTTCCTATCAGAATATGCCTTCCATTTGTGATATTTTCCGTACACGTAGACATCACTACCAGCCGGTCCTCTGTGGAAAGACTGATTTGACGATACCACAAAGCAGTATCTTCTATCTCTTGCAAATACTGTTCTTTCCGAGAAACTTCCTGCACTGGTGTTACATAAAGACCTGTATTATAAGCATCCAACTCCAAGAATGCAAATAACTCCAGTCCATAATCTTTTCCATTGGTAAAAATATTTCCATACAAATGACTGTCCGCAAAAGACTGATCCAGATACTGGTCAAAATCCCCAAACATCGCTCCGCCATCCATATGGTGACCATAAATAATGGTATTAAAATCTGAAAAATCCTTCTGATTCATATAATCCATGAAGATTGAGCCCGACAAGCTATATTCTCCACGCGGATTCCTCATTAAATATGTGCTGTTATCCTCCGACTGCACTACCGGATAATCCACATGTGTTCCATAAATCGTAATCCAGCCACATACATCACTGTTCTGCGCCTTCAATTCGTCAAAATTCCCATAATCTTCTTCCGTTGGACGATAGATTTCATAATGTTCCGGCATAGCATTTTCTTCCAACATGTAGCTGTCTCCAATGCCATAGGTTCCATAACAAAAAAGAACAACTAAAATAATTATCAAAATCCAATTCAATAGCTCGTTACAAATATCCAGTATACGAAACGCTCTGTCAGTTTCTGCGTTCTGTCTCTTCATTTTGATATTATTTCCGTCCTTTCCTTCTTCGTCTGCAAATCCACTGGTCTGCGAAACAGATTAATATCAATAGAAGCAGTAATAAGAATAAGGCAGTCTTCCATCCAGGTATAAAATCTCTCCACCCACCTCGTCGGTCTACCGATTCATTCCCGGCATGATCTTGATCTTTGGCACTGTATGTGTCTTTGTATGTCTGGTCTGTAATTCTTGCTACAAGAATATCCCTTCCATTAGTTGACTCTGATGAACAGGTAGATAATAGAAGAATTCTATCATCTGCTTCTAACGTAATGTCATTCATATAGACCGCATGATTTCGAATCACTTCCAAATAGGGGATACTGTCATTTCTTGTTACATTTATATTGAAAACAGAACTGTCATAAGCATCCGCTTCAATTAATGCAATGATTTCCAATCCAAAATTACGATTCTGAACAAATAGATTACCATATGGGTGTGCTTCGTAAAAGGCTTGTTCTTTAAATTCCTTGATACTTCCGAACATGACATTTGGAACCATGTTATGTCCATAGAGAATTGTATTAAAATCCTGAAAATCCGGATTATTTTCGGAATCCATAAAAATTGCACCGGTCAGAGAATATTCACCTTCTGCATTCTTATTAACATATTCCCAATTATCCTTTCCCTGTACAACCGGATAATCAATCGGGGTATCATACACTGTGATCCAGGCAATCACATCCGAATTCATCGACTGTAATTCCTGGAATCCCAGCGTATCTTCTTGGGGTTTATAAATCGCATATTGTTCTGACGTTGCTTCCTCTGCCAGATTCTGCGAATCCCATAATGCATAGCATCCATATACCAGACCCAGAAGCAAAAGCAGAAGTAAACCATAATCCAGTATTCCATTCATCCCTCTTATTACTCTGCAAATACCTCTGTGTCTGCACATGCTAAATCATTCCTCTGTCTATATTCATTACCCTTATCTTCTGTTCATTCTCTTCTTGCTATTCATTGCTACGATACCTGCAAGTGCAACAACTGCGATAGCAATCATGATAATGAATGGGAAGTTATTTACGATGATACCTGTTACTGCGATATCTTTGTAAATGTTTTTGTATTCAACCTTGTTTTCTTTCTGTCCAAGAGTTTTGTTTGCAACCTGAAGGTTCTTACCTACTGCTGCTGATAATTTCTGAGTATCTTTTACTCCATTGAATGTCGTTTCTGCTGTTGCTGTCCAGTTTGCTACACCTTTCTGATCAACTGTTACTTTAGATCCAGCATAGCAGCTCTGAATCATCATACTCTTAGTATCTGGCAGTGTAAATTTCACCGCTGTTCCATAAGTTCCAGTTTGTTTTGTTCCATCTACATAATAAACATATGTATTATCAGCTGTTGTAATTCCTGATGGCTTTGTTACTGTCATAGTATATTCGAAGCTTCCAGTTTGAGTTCCTTTGCTCTCAGTATTATTCGTTACTTTGAATGCGTAAGATTCTGGATCATTCGGATTTGGTACAATCGGATCTGTTGGATCTACGCTACCAGCTTTTGCAACATATTCATTCACGAATTTAAGACCACTAAAGTTACTTGCTGTACCACCTGTTGTTGATCCTGGCTTACCATCTACTTTTGTATTGTTGCCAGTATCTGTTCCAGCATCATTCTTAGTATTAATAATTGAAAGACCTTTGATGTATAATTTACCATCTGTATTCTGTGCTACGAAAATATCAAGTTTGTATTCAGCATTTGACGCTGTAAATACATCATTATTTTTTGCCTTTTTTACAGTACTAGTTGACTTTACTGTATACACATATTCACCAGTTGTCATTTTTGTACTAGTATCCATTGCTGTTTTGAAACTTGCAAGAAAGTCATCGCTCTGTTTTCTTAACACTTTGATGTCTGTAACAGAAGTATCTTTAATCAAATCTTCTCCTGCATTGAATTTAACATTTCCAACTGAAATAGCCGGCATATCGTTCAGATTCATTCCTGTAGGTGCACTAGTTTTAGTAAAGGTAAAGCTGACATCATTCGCTGGGGTCACTACATCATTTCCCATCTTGTACTCTACAGTAATTGCTGCGCTTGGAATCTCTGTTGGTCCCCATTCAGCAGGAACATCTGCTGCGTTTACATTTGCTACATTTCCGAGACACATTGTTCCGACTAATACTGCGGCTGCAAAGAGTCTGCTCATTTTTTGTAAGGATTTTTTCTTCATCTTTCTTTCTCCTTTTCCTTAGTATATTTTTTTATTTAACACCCTCCGCCATTATACGGAGAAATATTAACAAGTTCTTGCGGCTTATCAAAAGCCTCTTCTTCGGACTATCGTCATAACTTTTCCCTTCGTGTCTTTCACATCTACTGCTCCGTACACTCGACTGTCTGACGCATTCTCACGGCTGTCTCCCAGGACGAAAATCTGCCCTTCCTGTAGTTTGATTGGGAAGTCCACTCCCGTATCATACCGCTGTGTCTTTTCATAAATCTGATGTTCTTGTTGCGGTGCTCCGTTAATTGTAAGACCATCCTCTGTAATATCCACCACATCTCCTGCAGTAGCAATCACTCTCCGGACCTGTTCTTTTCCTTGATAGTTCAAAACAACCAGGTCCGAAGCTACATAACTCTTCCTTAACCGATAATAAAAGACCAAATCACCATCTTTCACTGCCGGAAGCATGGCATTGTCTGCATAACGGAACACACCGAAGATAAATGTGAAGATAACCACAATGGCAGTTGCAATTGCTACAATCTTCAACAGAAGGTACAAAATCTCACGGAAAATCCCTCCTGCCACTGATTCCTCAGAAATTACTTTTTCCTCTGCAGTGTCCATCTAGGATCTCCTCCTCCCTCTTAATCGTAAGACGGAGGTTCCTGCGATCAGCAGGACTCCCATCAGACCTACAAGTAACAGACTGTTATCTGTATTTCCTCCATCAACACCTGTAACTACGATATTCTTCGTATTGGTAAAAACAAAATTGGTACTGATCTCATCTACAGCTACATTCTCTACACTTGAAATGACTTTTGCATCTTTTTGAATCTCGCAATTTGTTCCGTTGCTGTCTTGAATGATGCTCTTAATCGTATATTGGTTATCCCCAGGTATCAGTTCTAAACTCTGTCCTGCTTTCAGCTTAAATGTAATCTCCTGATTCGCATCTACTGTCAGCGATGTAATATTTGGTGCATTTACTGCCGGTGATACATAACTTCCTTTACACGGAATCACTTTTCCTTTTGGATAACTTGTCTTAACCTTATAAGTAAATTCTTGATTATTCCAGATACCATCTCCTTTTATCATCTGTTTAATTATTACACCTGGTTTGTCGTAATCTGCATTTAAGATTACCGATTTTGTCATCTGTGCTGTTTTCAGATCTACTTTTTTCTTGTTCGGATCTGTGCTATCTGACCACTGCGTAAATTTCTGGCTTGTAGTATCATTATAGAAGCCTGGATTAGATGGAATCTGACTTGGCGAAAGTTTCTGTCCCTTTGCAACCAATTCTCTCTTTAGTCTCTTGTTATTTTCAAAACTTGCTTTCTTGTACTGTGCATTTCCTGATGCATCAAATCCAACCAGTACATACTGCTGTGCTGTCGTATTACCATAATAGTCCTGAGCATATACATAGAGCATCTCTCCATTATTCATTGACTCCACAGCCGTATAAGTTCCCTCTATTTTTGTAGGAGTTTTGTAAGTATCTGAAAATTTTCCAGTTTTGTTGTTACGTACAAGTGAAACCTCCGTTCCCTTATATTTTGTTGCATTTGCAACATATGTAAAGTTCTCCTGCGACTCGTTTGTCAAATCGGACGTACCATTTGCTGCATCAATCATTTCATCCTTGACTTGAATCTTTGAAATTGTAAACTCCGTGTCATTATCATTCTCTTTTGATTTCGTGATAGTTCCTGTATTCTCTATTCTAGGTCCCTTAGTATCTAGCAGATATTTTGTCCACTTTCCTGTAAGATCGCGCACATAAATGAAATAATTCTTATTCTGATCGAACTGATAATTACCAGTCATCTCAAATTTCCATACCGGTTTTTCAAAAGTTGCCTTCACTGTTTTACCTTCAATATCTGTAAAACTTCCACTGTTAAGCAGATAACAACTGCACAAACTTTCCAAGATCTCAGATTCTGCGTCCTTATAACGGAATTTGAATCCTCTGTCTGCCTTTGGTGCATCATAGGTGCTGAGATATACCTGTGCATATGTACATCCTGGGAATTCTGCTTTCTCCGATGTTGAGAATGAACTTCCTTGTGTGTCAATTCCATCTCCATAAAGATCTCTGATATAAACTGTCAGTTTTCTTCCATAGTTATCTCCTTGGTCTTTTGTCCATTCACCTTCCATCTTTTGCTGATAGATTACCGGCTGACTGGAATCGTTGCTGTTGACAAATGCAAGTGACCGGTTTGTCGCATCCATACTGATCGGATTCTCGGTGGCATTACTGTTAAACTTCTCATCTGCCTCTGTCGTGTAAGTCGTCCAATAAGTAGATATCTCGCTCTGTGTCACCTTCACCTGATCATAATATCCCGGTAACTGGATCGTAACTTTCTGTCCATGGGAAAGTGAGATCTTAATTTCTCCACTTGAATTGCTGCTTGCAATTCCATTCGCCGGAGCGGTAACCCCTGTCTCTCCATCGACTGTTCCTCCTGTATAGGAGAAGGACTTTCCACTATAAGCGGTTCCCGATTCGTTGTTTACGGCAATCGTATAAGTAAATATCTTGCTCTTATCTGCCGTGCTTCCTGTAATCTGGTTACTGATCGTTAAGGTCGGATACGTCCACTGCGGATAATAAGTAGTTGCACCACTTACCGTCACACTTGTTAGAAAAACTTGAGATTTTCCACTGTTCGTAGAATTATACCAGTAGCGGAATGTCTGATTTCCAAGTACCGGACTTGATGGCACCTGTGCACTCTTCAAAGTACTTCCCACCAGTCCCAGTGTAGATGAAGTGGTAGACCCATCGCTGAACTTTCCAGTTGAGGTAGCCCCGCCGCTCTGTGCATCAAAAACAATTGGTACATAAGTAAATTTCGAGATATTTCCATAGCCATCCTTTACAAAGACATATAATTTTTCCGTTACTGAAACAGATACATTACTGAGTGTACACGCCCCTGTACTGCTGTTAACGGTTGCACTGGTATAAGTGTTCCCTGACCATGGGTCTAAACCTGTTTTGTTATATCGTACCTCTGCTATCTTCTTACTACTCTGAATATACTGCGTTGCATTCGCATTGTAACTTACATCTGCAATATCTGATGTTCCATATGTTGCAGTTTGTATTGGATCTGTAAATTTTAGCCCCGTAAATGTATAACTGTAAGTTCCATCTGATACTTTCTTTGATGTAATATTTGTGTAAGTACTTGTCGGGCCTTTCGTATCCAGAAGGAATTTACTCCAGTTTCCGGCATTATCTCTTGCGTAAATAAAATAATTTGTGTTTGCCTGATAAATACGTGAGTTCAATTTCAAATGCAATACCGGTGACTTTGTTGTAGCTGTCACTGACGTTCCATTGATATCTATAAACGACCCACTGTTCATCCAACCATAAGAAGATACATTTGCTGACTTCAACTGAATATCTGTACTGGAATTATATGTATATCCATAAACTCCATCCTTTAACTGAACATCCTGCGTACTTAAATACACTTGAAAACCAGTTGGATATGCACCATCCGATGCATCATTAATGCTATAGCCACTCTTGTCAATTCCGTCACGATATAAATCCTTCAGATAAATCTCCAATTGTCCTATCTGATTTCCACTCAGAGACATAGACATATTCGTTGTCTTCGCCTGATATACCAGCGGCGCATATGTATCTGCACGAAGTACGATTTGGTTACTGTTTTGAGAACCTATTGTCAAATAATATTGTTCGTCTGCAATCCAGTTATACTGCTCCAGCTTCGCATTATTCGAAGAATCGAACTGAATCAACGGATATTCCACCGTTCCCTTATGTCTTGGTGGAAGTGTTGTTGATATGCGAAGCATACGAGTTGGTGCTTGCAACGTATTCTTAATAATTAATGGTCTTCCACTTGGAGAAGTCTCACCTTTATAGTTATATGTAACCGATACTTCTGTACCTGTATCATCTGTTGTAAGGCTGTTGATTGTCCGGTTCGTTGATGTAGAAGACAAATAGTCTAACATCAGTTTTCCTTCATTCTTAAGAGAAACATCCGCTGCTCTTGAACTGCTTCCAAATCCACCTTCCACTAACTTGGCGCTGTCACCAAGATGAAGTTCTCCTCCATTAATCTCTATCTGGTCAAAGTAGTCCAAATTTACACTTGTAGCATCTTTCGGCCTTACTTTTGCAGTTACATACAGACTAGACGATCCAGCTGGTGCATATTCCGCTCCGTAACAATCTCCCAACAAAACGACTTCATGATCTGAAGAATCCTTGTTAAGGTAAACCTTTGCAGTATGTCCGCTTGTAACACTTGGGTTAGTGAACATCAGCTGTGCGTTCTCTGCTGTCAGTTTATAATCCCCTCTGACTTTTTCGTAATAAGTATAACTTGGAACAACCTTTGCAACACAATCCTTCAAATTAATGTTCAGATTTTTAACACTGGATTGTGCCGGATCAATTGTTATAAATCCACCTTCCGTACCAGTGTAGCCTGTGCAGGACTCCACATTAATCGTTGTATTTCCTAATCCTTCTTGTTGCTTTGCGGCATAGATTACATTTACATTTACGCAATTTTTTAATGTAAGTGTAGAGCCTGATGTTCCCTGTGTACTGTTTCCTCCTGCGTTTATCGTCGAATTACCTGTGAAAGTACAATTTTCAAATGTCAGATTGTGTCCATTTCCATGCATCACAAATGAATACTCATTAAATGCGTGGAAATCTGATCGAAATTTCACATTTTTCCACGTCAGTGAATTAAATTTAGGAAAGACTTGATCCCAAAGCCTTAATCCTGTACTCGGAGATGTCCGCTCATCTGACCCTGCTATTGCACCATCCGACATGATTATCACATTTTTATCTATAAACCCTGTTGCATTATTAAATGCGTCAACATCCTTCTGTACCAGAGTATACCCTGTTGCAAATGATAAAGTATAATAAGTTCCCGTCTGCTTTCGAAGATGGTTTAATGCATCTGCAAATGAATCTGTCTCATAGATTGCAGTTCCTGTATTGGAAGTTCCACTGTATAAATAGATTCCTTGCTGCGAAACGTCGGTAAACAGTTTAATCAAACCATAACTTTTTCCTGCAGTATACTCTGAAGCTGTTGTCATGAAGCACGTAACATTTGCATGAGTTTTCAAAGTCTCAATACACCTTGTTGCATTTACTAATTGTGTATTTTCTACTCGAAGCATAGCATATGCATCATTCTCTTTTGTTGGTGCAAATCTTCCTTCCATCGAAATCGTAGCTCTATATGATCTACCAGTTGTAGGCGTAAGTGAACTCATATCTACAACATTGGTACTATTCGTTTTGGTAGCATTGTATACTTCAAATTTGTTATTATTGTCCCTCAATTCAATACTATTAAATCGCTGACGGTTCCATCCGTCATAGCAGTCTCCGCCAGAACAAATAGTTGAGTTCTTCATATATACATATCCGATACACTCCGATAAATTCGGGGCATAATTCTTTGGAACATATCGATCTCCCCCATTGGCATCCTGCTTTTTCTGTTCTGTCCAATAGTGATAGAAACTAGAATCATATTGCATATGTCCGAAATTGCTCACACTACCATCACACGTAACTGAATTATCCAAATGCAGTTTTCCCCATCCAAACACATTCGCCACCTGTGTATTATATACAGAGATTTCACCTCGGTATGCATCTGTTGGATCGTATCCCGGATATTGATATGCTCCTACAAATCTCAGACTCTCCTTAATATCAGAGAACGCATAATATATACGTCCTGCTTTGCAGTCCTCTTTTGCGGTAAACCAGGTTCCACATTCTGCTACGTAACTTCCTGATGCATCTAATCTAAGATTTCCTGTTACTTTCCCATACAATCCCCAGAAAGATCCACCTACGGTATGGACTTCATTCGGTTTCAACATTGGATCTACTACAGTTGTATCGAATTTACGAATGGCTGTATCTTGCAGTGTTGCATGGACATCTCCTGTATGTGTATAGGTGGTAGAACTGTTATATGGCCCACTTGATGCATATACATTTCCATAGATTGTACAATTTGTCATTGTTAGATTAATAGTTCCTGTTGAATTATCCTGTCCGCCTCCAAAGATCTGCTTTACAGGAGCATCCTTTGTCATCTCTACATCTATAAATTTCAAATTATAGGATACATTAGTACTATTACTAGTATATCTTCCACCATAAATTGCTGTTACTGCTCCGCCTACAAATTTCACATCATCAAAAGTGGTATCGTTCTGATTACCATAGACTGTTGAACCACTCCAGTCCAGATTAACGTGTGTAAAATAAGCATTGAATCCATTAAAAAAGATTCTTTGTTTTTGGAAAGTAAATGTTGTCCAACTGCTATACGAAATACTTGTGCTATAATTGGTTGCTCCTGTGAATACAATTGTTGGTTTATTCGTTGTTCTATTCCCTAGTGCTCCACTCGTAACTGATGAACTTCCCATCGCTCTTAAATCAGCTGAGCTTGCCGTGTAATTATCTAGGAATGTAATTTTAAAGCTGTTGGATGTTGTATCAGTATTGATTGCAGTCAGCGCACTTTCCAAGGTTCCATACGCATGTCTTACAGTACCTGCTGAAGGCGTCTGGTTGGTTCCTCCCTGCACCAGAACCGACCACTTTCCATTCGTTCCTGCATCACCCACACGCTGTACTACTGTCATATCCTGTGTCAGGGCAATCAAGCTTGCTATCGACATATTCGCCTGTGTACTCAACAATGAAATTCCATCATCGGCTGCTGTCATCTGTACTTCGCTAATCTTATCGGCTGGAATGACATCTCCCATCTTAATCTCAGTCCCATCTGGATAGGACAACATAATACCTGCCGTCTTTGCTACTTGCCAGCCAATCAGTGGATTTGTGTTCTCCGCATCTGCATCCTCTTCCAACTGTACATCATCTGAAAGTGAAACCTCCGGTGCCTGAAGCCCTTCTCCTGTCACAGCCATCTGTGTGTAGCTGTCATATTCTTCTTCCGATACAGCAGATGCTGTCAGCTCCTGCGTATTACTTTCTATCCCTTTCTCTTTCTGCTGTTCAATCAGCTTTTGTGTTGTCTCATCCCCAAGTGCCTGTTCAATTACTGCACTTTTTGCTTCTTCCTGTGCTTCTCCTTCGGTATAGCTGTCCGGTGCATCTACCTGTAAATTCTGTGATTTCGGAAGATAATAGTTGACTGTTACGGGTACAACAGCATCTGCGATATTTACCGTCTCTTCCGCAGTCTCACCTGTTGTCTCTACTTCTGGTGACTGTTCTGCGTCGGCTGCATCTTCTGTCTGTTGTTCTCCCGACTGTATCGGTTCCGATGATTCGACGGTTGTATCTTCCGATACCTTATCTTCTGTCTGTTGTTCTTCCGATTGTATCGGTTCCGACGGTTCGGAGATTGCATCTTCCGACATTGGCAGTACTGTCTCTGCTCCATCCACCACAGTTTTCTCTTCTGTATTACTTTCCTGACTGTAATTCGTATCTGCGGCGAATACAGCCGGCATGATTTGGGAATGAATGAGCACAATTGCTAACAATAATGCTAAAACTCTTCGTAAGATAACACTCCTTCTTTTCTTCTGTCCTTTCTTCATAAGCTCTGCCCCTCACTTTTTCTCATGTTTCTTTAATATTCTGAATTCAAATAAAAAAAACCAAATTTTACAAACAACTGTCTCTTCAATGATGTTCATAAAATCCGGTTTTGCCTACTGAAAGTAACAATCCTACTTATATTAATTTATTAATTTGTTTTCCCATGTTGTAATTTCTTATCAATTTTTCTAACAACATCATACCCCCCCCCGTATTTTTTGTCAATATCTTATAAATATTTTTTCCACATGAGGGGCTGTGAAAAAAATAATCCAATCCCTGTTTAACTTGCTGTTCATAACTCAATTTTTTTGTTTATAAAATGTGGATAACTTTTCACAATCCCGCCAGATCCACCTCGTAGATAAATCTCTCCGGTTCTTTCTCCGGCTGATAAAACATACTCAGATACCAAGGGTAATACT
>OLPY01001868.1_pt1 | contig 13854 bp, 9 predicted proteins | sample 1672481 | NCBI WGS metagenome assembly OLPY01 (sample SAMEA3136691, study PRJEB25190) | human gut metagenome | biome: human gut; feature: human-associated habitat; material: faeces | place: Austria | collected 2013 | reverse complement strand
GTCGACCATCAGGTAGTAGTCGGCGTCGACGTCGCGGAACATGGAGCGGACGACGTTGCCCTTGCCCTGGCGCCCCTCGAACTTCACGATGGCCCCGTGCTCGCGGGCGATGTCGGCCGTGCCGTCCTTGGAGTTGTTGTCGTAAACGTAGATGTCGGCGTCGGGCAGGACGCGCTTGAAGTCGTCCACCACCTTGCCGATGGTCACGGCTTCGTTGTAGCAGGGTATGAGTACTGCGACCTTGTCTGCCATTGGGCTCCCTTTCAAACAAGCAAACAGCAAGCGCAAAAGCGCGAAATGTATCAATTGCCGACTATGCACCTACGGCGCATACCGCCCGATACCCCTCAGAGCAGCAGTCGAAGCGCATAGCCATAAGCCATATTAGTTTACTCGCTTTTTACGTTGAAAGAAACGACGCACGGAAAATGGGCACAGGTGGGAATCTGGCACCTGTCCCTATTTTCCCATTCGGTTAGTTATGCGTACGATGATCGCGGTAATTGGCCAGATACGTTGCGAATTCAGCCGAGGTGTCAGAGTTGCCAGAACGCCACATTTTGTGGTCGATGATGGTGCTTTCGCTGCCGTAATACGCATCGATGTAGGCAATAAGCCCGTCAATCGCTTCAAGCTGCGCTTCGGGATAGGCGCCCTGCCCGCCCACATGCACTATTTCGATGCCAATAGAATACGAATTCATACCGTAATCGGTAATACTCTTCGAAGGAGCTTTGGTGGTCCCCTTTTTGTCGTCGCGTCCATCTTCCGGCACGCCATACTCGCTGTTGTGACCTGCGTCGCCATAGCCGGCATGATGGGCAATGGCATCCATCGGCACACATTGCACGATAGATCCGTCTTTATTCACGATGAACTGCGAGGCCACTTTGTTGCCACTGCTCTCCCATGAATTAACGATAGAAGCCGCGCTGCTATCCACTTCGGTGTCATGTAACACGATGTACTTCTGATAGCTGGCCCCTTTTTCGCCGTGGTTGAAGTCGGGACGATAGTCTTCCGTTATATCCAGCTTCGCGCGCAACTCACTTGCCGTCGGCTTAGCTTCCTCCGCAGAAGAAACGCCCCCTTCGGCTCCTTCGCCACTTTGGGCACCGCCATCCGAAGAAACGCCCGCATCATTCACCTTGAGCTGAGAGTGGTCGGGCTGTTGCTGCGGAGCTGCGCAACCCGCCAACGTGCACGCCAAAGCAGCGGCGGCAAGTATCCCTATCAGTCTCATACGTTTTCCTTTCAACCGAACGGCGTGCCCAACACAGCGGCGCCAACGTTCTCGCTAGGCACAAATCACAGCGAGCCTGGCCAGCTGCCCTTTCCGGCAACCATACCAGGCTCGCAACATATCAATGCAAGAAAATGGAGATCAATCCTATTTTCTCAGGTCAACGCCAAGTTCAGCATCCACCAAATCAAATGCCGCGTCGATGGCCTTGTCCATATCGTAGTACTTGTATCCACCCAAACGGCCAGCGAATACCACGTTGCCTTCCTGCTTGGCAAGCTCAACGTACTGCTCGTACAGGGCGCTGTTGCGATCGTCGTTCAGAGGATAGTACGGCTCATCGCCGCGCTCCCAGTTTGCGGGATACTCGCGCGTAATGATGGTGGTTGGCTGAGTGCCGTACTCGAAGTGCTTGTGCTCGATAATGCGCGTGAAGGGCACCTCGCGCTCGGTGTAGTTAACCACCGCGTTGCCCTGCCAATTCTCACATTCAATACGCTCGGACTCGAAGCGCAAAGAACGATACTCCAGCGCGCCAAGCTGATAATCGAAGTAAGCGTCGATGGTGCCGCAGTAAATAGCGCGGTCGGCAATACCTTCGTTTTCAGCAACGAACTCACGATACTCGGTATTCAGCAAAATTTCCGTATCGCCGAACATGCGCTCAACCATAGCAGTGTAGCCGCCCATGGGGATGCCCTGCCAACGGTCGTTGAAGTAGTTGTTGTCATAAATGAAGCGAACGGGCAGGCGCTTGATGATGGAAGCGGGCAGCTCGGTGCAGCTCTTGCCCCACTGCTTTTCGGTGTAGCCCTTGATCAGCTTCTCGAATACATCCTTGCCGATAAGCGAAAGCGCCTGTTCCTCGAGATTAGAGGGCTCGCCTTCGCCAATCTGCTCGGCTGCTTCCTGCTTCTGGCGCTCAATGATTTCCTTCGCTTCAGCGGGGGTCTTGATTCCCCACATCTTCGAGAAGGTGTTCATATTGAACGGCAAGTTGTACAGCTCGTCCTTGTAGCTGGCAACGGGGCAGTTCACATAGTTGTTGAACTCGGCGAACTGATTTACGTAATCCCAAACGGGACGAAGCGACGTATGGAAGATATGGGCACCGTACTTATGCACGTTGATGCCATCGATTTCTTCCGTGTAGATGTTGCCTGCAATGTGATCGCGGCGGTCGATGACCAAGCAGGTCTTGCCGATCTTGGCGGCTTCATGAGCAAAAACGGCGCTCGTGATGCCAGCGCCAACGATAAGGAAATCGTAATGGTTGCGCTGCATGCCATGCCTTTCTGTGTGTAACGTTTCAGCCAGCAAGCTGCCGGCCGCTCTAGTATGTTTAGAATGCACCGCACGGGCGCACTGTTTCTTATTTTAGACGATGCTGCCCTACTATCGAAACTCAGGCCCAATAAAAAAACGTCCACAAGGACGTTAACGAGCTTTGGGGTATGCACCAGTAGAGTCAGCGAGTAAGATTCTGGCGAGTGCGGGGAGATTGAAAAGCCCATAGGGCTGGCCTTTGCGCCGCCCTATGGGCTTTGAAATTTCCCTGTGCCGCCAGAATCCCGCGCAGCATCGTCGCGTCTCAGGAGCATGTTGCGCTGATCGTAGATCAGCGCAACCGACTAATCCTGCTTTACAACAAGAACGTCGCAGCGAAGGTTCCTGATCAGATAAGTGGAAACGCTGCCAACGAATACGTAGGTGATGTTCGAAAGACCGCGCTCACCGCAGATAACCAGCTCGGGCTCGAACGGCTTGATCATCAGGTTATGGATGGTTTCCTGAATGCGACCAACCTTAACGACAACCTCTACGGAAGGAATGTCCGGATCTTCCTCAGCTGCCTTCAACGTATCGCCCAAGGAATCGACCAAACGGTTGCGAACCGTTTCAGCAAGCTCTTTGTAGTCGGTGCCCGTCAAAGAATCAGGAACCGAATCTACTACATGGCCGAACATCAATTCTGCATGGTTGAGCTTCGCAATCTGAATTGCGCGCTCGGCTACTTCCTGCTGAGTGCTGCCGCCATCGAGTGCTGCAAATACGCGCCTGTACTGCTTCATAGCTCTCGCCCCTCTTTCTCCTTCGCCATACGGCAAAGGCCCCAGTATCGAAGCGCCCCTGCGCCTCGCTTATTATCTTTCTTTATTCTAGCAGGATACCCAAACAAAAACGCCACAATGCTGTAACACGTTCATTCCTTCTTCCCCAAAGAAACCCCAAATGATGAGGGGGATTGTAAATGGTTGCCTCTGCGAAAGCCATACCTGTCACGAAGCTGCTCCGGCACCCCCTCCCGAACCTGCATTGGCCACTCTTGGCTTAACTCCAGCTAAAGCACGGGCGTTCTGCATTGCCTCCAAATATGCTTGAGCATCGCCTGGATCGTCGTCGATAGACTCATCGCCCAAATCAACCTCGCGAGGAACGCGACGATACAGGATGTCGTACATAACCGGCACCACATACAGCGTCATGAACGTGGCGTACAGCAAGCCGCCCACAACCACAACCGCCATGCCGCGCTGCATCGACGATCCCACCGCATCGCTGAACACCATCGGCAACATAGCGAAGATGGTGGTAATTGCCGTCATCATGATGGGGCGCATGCGGGTACGTCCCGCAGCCACCAGGGCATCGTGCTTCGACAGGCCACCACGGCGCAGCTGGTTCACATAGTCAACGAACACGATGCCGTTATTCACAACCGTGCCCATAAGCACCGCGAAGCCCAGCAGCGAAAGCATGCTCAGCTGTTCGCCGGCTGCCACCAAACCGAACAAACCGCCGGTAAAGGCAAGGGGGACAGTCAAGATCACGATGAAAGGAGAAAGCAGGCTCTGGAACTGCGCCACCATAACAAGGTAGATCAGCACAAAGCCCAAAATCAGAAGCAGCATCATTTGAGAAAGCATTGTGTTGATGTTTTCCAGTTCGCCACTGGTTTGGATGGTGTAGCCCTCGGGCAGCTGATAATCCTTGAGCTTGGTCTGCAGATCGCGCGCAAGCAAAGCATTGTTGTAACCATCTTCGACATCGGCCGTCACCGTAATAGCACGGGTTGAGTTCACATGAATCATCGTGGGAGAGGCAACTCCCTGCTCAACCGTAGCGAACTCGCGAAGCTTGTGCGTGGTGGTATCGCCCGTCTGCTGATTGGTTATCTCAATCTCGGTATCAAGAAGATTGTCTGCCGTAACAGGGTTTGTCTTATCCACTACAGACACATTCATCTTGCTGCCATCGAGCGTCATGGAAGGCGCATCGGCGCTTTCGGAAAGCTTTTTCGCCAAATCGCTATACAACTGAGCAACCGTATAGCCGTCCTTGGTAAGCTTGTCGCGATCGACAACCAGGTGAAGCTCGGTCGCAGCATCTTCCATGCCGTTTTCGATTTCGGTATAGCCCTCCACCTGGCCAACGATCCCCATCACATCTTCGCTGATACGCACCAGCTCATCCTGATCGGGACCTTGGATCCTCAGCGAAAGCCCACTGCCGGTCATAGAGCTCATCGCCTCGGAAGAAGCGTCGGTAATCACTTCGCAGTTCAGGCCAGAAGTACGCTGCTGCAGCTGATCCAAAATCGAAAGCACCTGGCCTTCGGTGGTCACTGAACTGTCGGTCTGCACGTAGAACGTGAACACCTGGTGGAACTTGTCGCTGCTGCTACTGCTGGAAATATCGCTAGCAACCATCGAGGTCGAAGACGTTCCGTCCATAGCGCCAACGAATTTCACTCCGTCGATGCCCATGGCTTCGTCCATAACCTTATCCGCCGTAGCGTACGCCGTCTCCTTGTCGGTATCTTCAGGCATGGTCACTGTCACCGTTGCCGTTTTCGAGGTCATGGTGGGGATCATAGTGATACCCATGTTCACCACACCAATCACTGCAACAACCAAAAGCACTACCGACACCACAAGAGGCAACGCCTTATGACGCAAGAAGAATGCCAGCGAATGAGCATATTTCGTCTGCAGCGTCTCAAACCAGTTGTTGCGGCGAGGAATATAGTTCTTGAACAGGAACGAAGAGGCAGCGGGAACCATGGTCAACGCGATAAGCAGTGACGCGGTAAGCACGTAGGCAATGGTCAACGCGAAGGGCAGCATCAGCTGGTTCACCATGCCCGTAGTAAACACGATGGGCAAGAATACGCAAATGGTAGTAAGCGTGGAAGCAATTACCGCGCCCGAGATCTGCTTCGCACCCTGAACGGCTGCGCGAGCAGGCGGAATGCCGCGGCTGCGCAGGCGATAGATATTCTCCAGCACAACAATCGAATTATCTACCAGCATGCCAATAGCGATGGAAATACCGCCAAGCGACATAATGTTCAGCGAGATGCCCGAGAAGTACATCACCACCAAGGCGCAGAGCACTGAGAAGGGAATGCTGAAAGCCATGATGAGCGTGGGGCGCCAATCGCGAAGGAAAACGATGAGCACCACCACGGCAAGAAGCGCGCCCAAAAGCAGCGACTGCAAAATAGAGTTGATGTACAGCGCAATGAAAGACCCCTGGTCGCTCACCACGGTTAGATGCAAGCCGGGATTGGCCTGCTCAATTTTGGTAAGCGCTGCTCGGGTATCCGCAGAAACTTCGCTCGTAGAAGCAGTGGAATTCTTGAACACCGAAAGCAATACGCCATCTTTGGCGTTGATACGCATGTACTGATCTCCGACATTGTCAACTTCGGTGATGTCGGCAACATCGGCAAGGCGGATTTCACCCACGCCATCGATGTCGGCAAGCAAAAGCGAGCGCAGGTCGGAAATGGAAGAGATGTTGTCGCCCACACGCAACAGCCACTGATCGTCCGAGCCGCTATCAAGATAGCCAGCCGGCATCGAAAAATCCTGGGCTTTAATAATGCCTGCTAGCGTTTCCTTGTCCACCAAGGCATCGACATTCGCTTTGGAAAGAGCCTCTTCACGCGAGCTTTCGTACTGAGAACGGGCATCCGTCAGCTGTTGTTTGTTGGAGTCGATGGTCTGTTGGGCGCTGGCAAGCTGAGCGCTGGCGCTGCCGAACTGCGTTGCTGCGGTAATAGAGCCCGATTGCACTTCGGCAAGCTGCTTTTGGTAGACTTCGAGTTCTCCCGTTACCGTTTGCGCCTTCTGCACAAGCTGCCCAATTTTCGCCTGAACCTGGGGGTTTGCGCCGCTAGGATCGACGGCCTTCAGCGCTCCGATCCCCGCCTGCAGCGAAGTGATCTCGCTGGTTTTCCCGGAAATTGCCAGCGTTAAGCCAGAGCTTGCCTGACCAAGCTGATCGCTTGTTTCCTGTTGCTTCTGCTCGAGCGCTTCTTTCTGGCTGTTTAGCTGGCTCTCCGCTTCAGCCAGCTTCGCCTCACCTTCATCGATGCTTTTCTTGGCATCGTAAAGCTGGGAATTGACGCTGGCCAGCAGCTTGTTGTTGATGTCTTCAATCTTGCTGTCGGAAAGGCGCACCTCTACCGATTTTTCCGCCGCCCCAACCGTAGAAACGTCGGCAACACCGTCAATGCGCTCCAATTCAGGAACAGCTTTGTCTTTCACCAACGAAGTGGTATCGAAAATATCATGGTCGTCGTAGGATGCGGCAACATACAAGGTTGCCATCATATCCATGCTGATTTCCATGTAGTTAGGGCTGCCAGCAGTTTCAGGCAGCTGGGAAGAAACCTCGTTTACCGCAGACGAGGCCTTCACCATGGCGGAATCCATATCGCTTCCATCCTCGAACTCGAGGAATATCATGGAATAGTTATCAGCACTTTGGCTTTGGACGGAGGAAACACCGCTCACCTTCGAAAGCGAGCCTTCCAATACATCGGTAACTTCGGATTCCACCTTTTCAGCGCTAGCGCCAGGGTCGGTGGTGATAACCGCCAGATAGGGCAAATCCATATCGGGCAGCAAGTCGGTCTTCATCTTGGTAAGCGAAACACCACCCAGAATCAGGATGATGATCACCGCAACCGTAACGATATATGGCTTCTTTACGCTAAAGCGGCTAAGCACAGCAACTCCCTTAATAGTGCAGTTGAGGTAGGTTTCGGGCGAGTGCCGAAGAGAGTCTATTGACTCCCGTATGTTTTATTTAGTAAACATTGTGATTTTATGCCGCATCACCACAGATCTCGGCCACGAATCCGCGAAGAAAGCCCCATACACGCCGATTCCACACTATGCAACGAAAAGTCGAACGATCTGCCCTGATTGTTGAAACGGCAAAGTAGGAATATAGGGACAGGTACCGTTTCCCACTTTAGCTTTGAGGCGCCGCCCGCACTAATCGTATGGAGTTGCCGGGCGCCCCCTGCCTAGTGGGAAAACGGCGTCTGCCCCCATACCCCACTAATAAAGCTCCGGCCTGCGATGCTCAAGGACGGGCATGGCTGCGCGAACTCCGTCAATCGCCGAAAGGTCTATGCGGGCAGCAACCAGCTCTTCGCGGACGCTGCCACTGGCCAGCATCACACCATCAGGCCCAAACACGGCACTTTGCCCAATGTAGCCCTTGTCAACGCGACTTAAGCCCGCAACGAAGATCTCGTTCTCAATGGCGCGCGCCGAAAGAAGTGTGCGCCATTGCTCCGCCTTCAAGCGGCCATCCACCCAGGCGGCAGGGTTGATTAACAGCTGGCACCCATGCGTTGCCGCAAAGCGCGCCACTTCCGGAAAACGCAAATCATAGCAAATCGAAAGACCGATGCGCCCAAAGGGAGTATCAATGGGCTCGAACAACGCAGAGCCCGCCGCCATACGATCGGATTCCTTAGTGAAATCGGTATCGAACAAATGCACTTTGCGGTAAACCCCGTGCTTTGTCCCATCGCTTCCCGTAATAACAGCCGTATTAAAGGGATTCCCCTCATTGTTTCGCTCATTCACGGTGTATACAAGCCAAAGGCCATAGCGCGCCGCAAGTGCATTCATTCCGCAGCAAAACGGCCCATCAATTGACTCGGCCTCAGAAGCGAACGACCGTTTATCCAGTTCATAGCGGGTCATAAGCGACTCGGGGAACACCAAGATATCCGCCCCACGAAGAGAAGCTTCGGCACACCATTGTTCGGCCATTTCCAAAACAGCTTCCGTACCGTCTTCTTCAGGATGACGGCACTGAGCCAGCCCGAGGACAAAAGTCATGGCAACTCCCTTCACGCGCAATGCGGTCAAACGCAAGCTCAAATACGGGTTTGCTTCATTTTCCCACTAAAAAACGAATGGACCGGGAATAACCCAGTCCATTCGCCTGCTAGTACCTCTGCCTCAAACGGACAGCGTATGCATTAGCTAGTTGCTGCGACGGCGGCGAAGCAGCGCAGCAGCGGCAGCCAAGAGGCCCGCGATACCGCCAATGCCAGCGACAACGGCAACGTTGGTGGAGTCACCGGTCTGAGGGGCGATGCTCGATTCATCCACCGCTTCGGCGTCATCACCGGCAGCTTCCTGTTCCACGGCTTCTTCACCATTAGCGGCGTCGTCCGCAGCAGCCTGGTTTTCGGAGTAGAAGGCGTAATAGGTTACCACACCGTCCTGGTCTTCATCCTCAACTGCCTTGCTGAAGTCAACGGGGGTGTACTCCCAGTTGCCCTCATCGTCCTTGAGGGTGGAAGACCAACCCTCGAAGGTCCAACCGTCATAGGTGGGGTCGGCAGGCTTGGCAACAGCCTCGCCCTTCTTGACCTCGGCGGAAGATTCGGTCCCGTTGAAGTTGTCAACAAACTTAACGGTGATCTGCTCAACCTGAGCATCGGCGTTCTTGGTCCACTGGGCGTAGATGTTCACGTCGGACTGCACGGGCTGGGAGAAGTCCACCTTGTCGGCGGCCTTCTGCTCATCGGTGTAGCCGGAGTAGTCAGCGTGCCAGTACCAGCCGTCGAAGGTGTAGCCCTCGCGGGTGGGAGCCGCAGGCTGGCGCATCATGCCGTCGGAGTCGGTGACGCCCTGCTGGAAGGTCTCGCCGGTGGCGAACTGGCCGCCGTTAGCCGCGTAGAGAACGTCGATCTCGTTCTGGTCTGCGTTCTTGGTCCACTGGGCGTAGATGGTTGCATGGTCCTTGCCGGCGATGGACTGGCTGAAGTCGACCTTGTTCAGGTCCTTCTGCTCGTCGGTGAGGCCGGAGAGGTCGGAGACCCAGTACCAGCCGGCGAAGGTGTAGCCATCGCGGGTGGGCTCTGCGGGCTGGCGCATCATGCCGTCGGAGTCGGCAACGCCCTGCATGGTATCGTTGCCGTCAGCGAACTGGCCGCCGTTAGCAGCGTACAGGACGTTGATTTCGTCCTGGTTCTTCACCCACTGGGCATACATCGTTGCATGAGGCTTGGTAACCGGCTGAGTGAAATCGACCTTGTTCTGCTCTTTCTGCTCTTCGGTGAGGACGCTCAAGTCGGAAACCCAATACCAGCCGGCGAAGGTGTAGCCCTCGCGGGTGGGAGCCGCGGGCTGGCGCATCATGCCGTCAGAGTCGGTGAGGCCCTGCTGAACTTCTTGACCGTCAAAGAACTTGCCGCCATTGGCAACATACAGAACGTCGGTCTCGTTCTGTACTTCATCCTTAGTCCACTGAGCGAACATCGTAACGGTCTGACCAGTAACCGCCTGGTCGAAATCGACCTTGTCGGCAGCCTTCTGCTCGTCGGTGTAGCCGGAGTAGTCAGCGTGCCAGTACCAACCAGCGAAGGTGTAGCCATCGCGGGTGGGCGTAGGAGGCTGACGGAGTTTGCCATCAGCGTCGGCAACGCCCTGCATGGTTTCGTTGCCGTCTACGAACTGGCCGCCGTTAGCAGCATACAGAACGTTGATCTGGTTCTGTTCCGTTTTCTGCTCGTCGGCCTTGTAATACACATAAAGCGTGGTGATGCCCTCCAGGGAGGAGGTCATGTTCACTTCTTCTTCGCTGGTTGCCGCACCCGAAACAATCTTTGTGGGGGTATACCCTTCGAAGCTCTTAACGCAATCTGCAACGCTGCTGTCTGCAGTAACGTCAATCGTAGTGGTTACGCTGGAACCATCACGTTCGCCGCCTTGGAAGAAGCTTACAACCTCAACACTCTGAGCCTGAACCTCTGCGTTCTTTTCCCATGCAGCAAACCAGCTGCCTGCCTTGGCGGAAGAAGGATCGAGCTTGTAATACTGCTGATAATTCTCAGGAATGCCATCCATGTCGGACTGAGAGTACCAACCCTTGAAAGTATAGCCCGCACGAGTAGGCGTAGGAGCATTGATGCTTCCGTCCTCGTTCGCCTTGACGGTTACTCCAGTGCTGCCATCGGTGAACTGTCCACCATTTGCCGAAAACGAAAGCTCGGCCTGGGTAGACTGCTCGGAAGTAGCTCCCTCGCTATTCTCATCGGCGTCATCGGCCAATGCTACTGCAGGCACGCTACCAAGAGCAAGCGTCAAGCTCAGGCTTGCCGCAATTGCTTTCTTAGAACGCAAATCCTTCATTTATTCTCCTTTTCGCACTGCATTAGCCCGCGCCCTTACGCGTCAGACTAGTTACCCTTTTTATGCATTCGCTATTTAAAGGCAGTTTGAAAAGGATCCGTTGCGCAACATTAGTTACCGATTTGCTTTGTGCACAACATGCGCAACTGAGAGGTTTACCCGTTAAAACTATTCAGAGATAATGGCATTGACTTCGTATTTCTGAGTTAGAATATGAATTACGCGCAGATAGTAACCGTTTTTATCGTTTTAACTTGCAGCGAAATTGCGCTCCGGACAAGGATATAGATGCACACACCGAGCTCCTATATGTATTCTGATCTACGCAGCTTTGGCGGCATCACCAATAAAGAAGCTGCAAGCGAGCTCCTTACCGATCGAATTCTGTGTGGCAACGGTGCGCCCCGCGATCGAATTAATGAAAGAACTTTTTTATCAAGGCAGATCGTCCACGCAACCCCAAGCCAGGTACATCCTGAGTTTTTTGGCGACTTTCATCAAAGCGCCCAAGCAATAACAAGCAAAATCGTTTCCAATTTAGCCAAACCCTGTGCGTACCACGAGGTTATAGAGCACTACGGTGGTGTAGCGGCAAAGGAAATGGGGGCTCTTCTCAGGCACTATTCCCTTGATGGAAATCTGTATGCCAACGTTATTCGCAGAATCAACGCATCACCTATGTCGGAAACATCCGATAAGGCCGTGCTTTTGGTGATGATGTTTCTGACTACTGGATGCCTCGCAGATCCCGAAATTGCGGCAAGAACAACGCACAGTTTCATGGAGAAGAAGCTTTCATTCACATTTTCAACGCTTCAGCCAACACTAGCGCAACCAAAGCACACAACCAAATCCGCTGACAGCCCCATAAAACTTGGGCTAATCAGGATCGATAACGAGGTTGCGTGCTCTCCTATATACCCTCTCTCTACCTCCGAGGAAGGAACCACTATCGAGCTCTTGGCAACAGGTAGCAACAGCATCAATGATGTCGATATTGATGTTTCCAGAAAACATCTTCGCATTTTCGAAGACGGAAGCGCCTGGTATGCTCAGGGATTAGGATCGACAAACGGCACTACTCTAATTTCAGGGGCCGATAAATCTATCACTGAGATAGAACCGCAAGGATCTGCTAATAAAAAGTACCCCCCCGTCAAAATCAGCCATGGTGACACACTCTGTCTAGGCAAAACAACGAGGTTTCTTGTTCTGAAAATTGCCGATTAATAGTTAACTGGCTACATGGGCCCATTACCTTGTTGCGCAACATTCAAGGCTCATCAGATTGCAGTATTGATCAATCACACTGTATGAAAGAAGGGCAGTTTTGGATTCAGTTGACCCATGCTTCGGGTTCAATAACCAATTAGAACAACGAGTATCTATTCTCTCCCTGGACTCCTTTACGCCAGCTTTCGTGGACCCAAACTGCACAAAGGAAGAAACGAGTCGTCGTTTTCTAACATTTTTCCTGGAAAATAAAGCCCCATATTCCAACAGCATGGTTTTGCGCAAAGCCTACAACACGCTCAATGAATGCGTCGCGCTGAAATCCCCTTTGTTCCACGAAGACGGCATTAAGGAAATCAAATACAAGGAAACCTCTCAAGAAGCGCTGCAAAGATACGAAGAAGTTCAAACACTGCTTACCATGGAAGAATTTCGCAGTTCATTGGCGGTTTCACATTTAAAGGGTTTTCCCCGCATATTTGGGCTAGGGAACGCCAAGGGCAAGCCAATTATCGTCAGAGAGTATGTTGAAGGGGTCACGCTGGCAGCAACAATAGACTTACTTCCCCATGTAGACCTTGATGCGTGTATTGGGATCGAGCCCATTGCGGTTGCCGCAATTGCCAAAGCGGTCCTAAAAATACTCCTCAATGCCCAATCGCTTGAGGGTACCTTCGTGCACCGCGATCTATCACCGCGCAATATCATTATCAGAACAGATAGAGCAAGCCTTCAGCAACAAGTAGACTCCTGCTGCTTTGATATATGCCTCGTTGACCTGGGAAGCGCTTCGTACATTGAAACAGATTCCCCGTTTACCACCACTCAATATGGCATCTGGCGTTACGGAACAATTGAGTATGCCCCACCTGAAATGCTCACCCGCGATGTAGAGAGCATTGAAGAACTTCGGCATTCAGAGACGATCGATACCTATGCTCTCTGCAGCATAATGCATTTGCTGCTCACGCTAGAAACCCCGTACCAACTTGCTTCGAGGATCAATGATTCGCCTTACTTGGTTAAGATGAAAGAAGAGCCGAAAATAATCCCAAACGTTCCTGTATGCAAATTGCTGAAGCTTGCTGATCAGGGAATCAAGGCGAACCAAGAAGAGCGCTTCAGCATCAGGGAACTATACAAAGAGCTATGCCAGCTCGTCTAAGCGGTATAGCAACACTTAACTAGATAAATTTGGATAACGGACCGGGATCAATCCGGTCCGTCTAACTATTAGCACGTTTAATGAAAAGACAGCGCAAGAAACAATTAGTTGTGCGACGGAGGCGAAGCGGCGGCAGTCAAGATGCCCGCGATGCCGCCAACGCCGACCATCGCGGCATCATTCATTGCCCCACCGGTCTGTGAGGAGGCGATGTTCGACTCGTCGGCGTCATCACCAGTTGCGTTGGCATCATCGTCAGCGGTATCCTGGCCAGCGGCGTCCTCGTCGTTGGCAGCGTCATCCGCAGCAGCCTGGCTCTCGGAGCAGAAAGCGTAATAGGTCACCACAGCGTCCTGGTCTTCGTCCACGATTGCCGTGCAATAAAAAAGCCGAGGCAGATAACCTCGGCTACAATTTCTATGGTGGGCGTTACCGGGATTGAACCGATGACCCCTTCCGTGTGAAGGAAGTGCTCTCCCGCTGAGCTAAACGCCCGATATAAAAATGCCACGCAAAAGCGTGGCATGTAATTAATGGTGGGAGATACAGGATTTGAACCTGTGACCGTTTGCTTGTAAGGCAACTGCGCTCCCGCTGCGCCAATCTCCCATATGTCACGATCAAAGATTATCCCAGATTCTATACAGAATTTCAAGATAATTTTTAACCACTGAGATACATCTCAAATTTGCTTGGGTCAAATGCCCTGCATGAGCGGAACGGCCTATCCTCCCACGGACTGCACCGCAGTACTTTCG
>OLPY01001846.1_pt1 | contig 13995 bp, 14 predicted proteins | sample 1672481 | NCBI WGS metagenome assembly OLPY01 (sample SAMEA3136691, study PRJEB25190) | human gut metagenome | biome: human gut; feature: human-associated habitat; material: faeces | place: Austria | collected 2013 | reverse complement strand
GGGAGATTTGGCGGAACTGATGAAGGGCCATTTCCATGTGGAAATCGACGGCGACCTGTTCAAGGCGGTGCTCACCATGCCGCGAATCTTCTGCGAGACCGAGCCGGTGAAGCCGCAGGACATTAAAGATGATGAAACCGTAAACTTGAATGATGCCACAGCGTCGGATTCGCCGGACATCTTAGAACTATAAAATGTTTGTAAAATAAATTATTTTTGCCGCGACAAAAGTAGTGTGCAACAGCCCCAAAAATGATACAATAACCACGTATGTAAAATTAAGTGATTTACGATTAGGAGATGTATTATGACCTTACTTGATGCGTTTTCGCTGCTTGGAGGTGTGGGGCTGTTCCTTTACGGTATGACCGTCATGTCGGCGGGACTGAAGGATGCGGCCGGAGACAACCTTCAAGCGATTCTGGAGAAAGCGACGTCCAATAAGATAACCGCGGTGTTCGTGGGAATGGTGATGACCATTCTGGTGCAGAGTTCTTCGGCGACGGACATCATGGTAATCGGTTTTGTTAACTCGGGAATGATGACCCTGTTCCAGGCGCTGGGCGTTATCATGGGTGCCAACATCGGTACCACGGTGACGGCACAGATTACGGCCTTCAACCTGGCGGCTTACGCACCGGTGATTATGTTCCTCGGTGTGGTGGCATTCCTCTTTATTAAGAACAACACGGTAAAATATGTGGGCGAGGTAATCATGGGCTTCGGAATGCTCTTCGTGGGCATTACCATCATGAAGACGGCGATTGCCCCTCTGTCCCAAAGCGAAGCCTTTATCCGAGTGATTTCCGGACTGGATAATCCGTTCCTGGCGGTGCTCTTTGGCGTGGCCTTCACGGCGCTGCTGCAGAGTTCCTCCTCCTCGACGGTTATCTTCCAGGCCTTTGCGGTACAGGGACTGCTGAGCTATCATACGGCGGTGTATCTGGTAATCGGTGCGGCCATCGGTTCCGTGACGCCGAACCTGATTGCATCCTTGACGGTGAACCGGAACGGAAAGCGTTCGGCCATCCTGAACCTGGTATTTAACCTGATTCGTGCCGTGGTGCTGATGATTCTGATTGCAATCTTCCCACAGATTCTCACCGCAATCCAATCCCTGTCCCCGAACGACATCGGAAGACAGATTGCGAATACCCACACGATGTTCGCCATTATCGCAGTAATCATCGAGCTGCCGTTCATGAAGTATCTGGTAAAAATAGTAGAACGTCTTATCCCGGTGCTGCCGGAAGAGAACGAACGGATGATGGATCGTTCGCTGCAGTACATGATTAATGTGAAGAAGATGCCAACCAGTATCGCCCTTCGTCAGACCCAGCTGGAAATTGCCAGAATGGGACGCATTGCGGCAAAGAACCTGCGCGAATCGGTGGAATGCTTCTTCGACTACGATACGTCCAAGGCGGAACGGATTCGGATTCGGGAAGACAGCGTGGATATTCTCAACGATTTGATCGATGAGGGAATGGCGGATCTTCGAGATTTCGCCTTCGGTTCGGAAGGCTTAAAGCATATGTCCGAGTTCTCCATTACCATAACGGATTTCGAGCGTTTGTCGGATCACGCGGTGAACATCGTGGAGTATGCGGAGCAGATGCTGGCAAAGCACAGTCTTATGTCGCCGGATGCCCGGGATGAACTGTACATGATGGCCAGAGATGCGGTAGAAATCGTGGAGTTGGCGGTAGATGTATTTGAATCCGGAGAGACCATTCCGCTGCAGCGGATTGAGAAGCTGGAGAACCGACTGGACCGTCAGGAGAACGAATTGGTGGATCACCACATCGTTCGTCTGATGGGAAATACCTGCGATCCGTTGGCAGGAGTCATCTTCACCAATCTGGTAACGGATTTGGAACGCTGCGGCGACCATGCATATAACGTTGCATACGCGCTTTCGGATATCAATCCGAAGGAAATGGAAATGCCGGGTGTGACGGTGGTTCCCACAGAAGATGAAGCGGTGAACGAATAGAATAATGATTATACGAAAATGCGGCTCCGGATGGGGCCGCATTTTTGTATGACGCGTTGTATTGTCGCAATCCTTTGTTATTCTTGATGAAATTTGTCCTTGTGGTTCACCGGATAGAGCCAGTGTCCAAATATGGTGTAGAGAATCATCAGCACGACGCCCACCGCCCAGGAGATTGGGTACAGCACGAAGATGCCGTCAATTGTGGTGTAGTGAGGCAGAATCAGCTGAATCCAGAAAATCCGGAAGAGGCAGAGGGAAATCAGCAGCACTGCCATCGGCGGAATGCTTTTTCCCGTTCCTCGGATGGTTCCCGCCAATCCGTGAAGGATGCTCAGCAGCCAGTAGAACGGACAGAAGTAGCGCATAGCTTGCTTTCCGTAGGTCACAACCCCCGGATCGTCGGTGAACAGGCGCATAATCGGGTCGGCGAAAAGCAGAATCAGAGCCCCGGTGACGATGGTGTAGATGATGCCGATCCACAGGGTCTTGTTCATCCCCTTCTTCACCCGGTCCAGCTTTCCGGCGCCGAAATTCTGTCCGGTGAAGGTGGTAACCGCCATGCTGATGCTCATCACCGGAAGGATGTTGAATCCATCGACCTTCAGGTAAGCCCCGAAGCCGGCCATCGACGTTGCCCCGAAGCCGTTGACGCTGGCCTGTACCAGCACGTTGGAGATGGCGATGACCGTGTTCTGGATTCCTGCCGGAAGACCCACCTTGATAATCCGAATGCACACCATCTTGTGGAAGCGGATTTTCTTCAGGGAGACCTGATAGGACTCATTTGTCTTCAGCAGGAAGCGCATGGAGAACACGCAGGAAATGAACTGGCTGAATACCGTAGCGAAGGCCGCACCGGCAATGCCCATCCGCAGGAGGGCTACCAGGACAATATCCAAGACGATATTGGTGATGGAAGCGATGGCCAGATAGATCAGCGAACGCTTGGAGTTTCCCACAGCATTCAGTATGCCGGAAACCATGTTATACAGCACGGTAAAAATCGTTCCCGCAAAATAAATTTTCAGATAGACGATGGATTCCGGCAAGACCTCTTTCGGCGTATCCATCCACAGGAGCAGCGGCCGGCTGACCAGAACCCCCAGGATGCTCATGACAACGCCCAGAAAAAGGGCAATGGCGATGGATGTATGAACCGTTTTCTGAACCCCGTTTCGATTCTGTCCCCCCAAGTATTGAGAGACGATAACTCCGGCACCCACGGCGGCACCCTGGGCGAAGGAGATGATCAGGAAAATCATGGATCCGCTGGATCCCACGGCTGCCAGTGCATTGGCGCCGACGAATTTTCCCACGATGATGGAGTCAAAGGTATTGTAAAATTGCTGCAGCAGGTTTCCCAGAATCAATGGCACGGAAAAAAGGAGAATTTCCTTGAGAATATTTCCTTCCGTCATCAGATGGGTGCTGCTTGAATTCGTACTCATGAAGGCCCCCCTTTCTTTTTTATCTATAATGGAATTTTATAACGTAAACTCAAAGGACACAATAGTGATTTTAAAAGTCTAAACGGAATCTTCGGATTTGTCAAATGTACTCTTTCGAGTGCTGTTAAAAATAACCAAATAGTTTAAAATGACAGTACGAAGCACTGCGCAATAGGGCGGCCGACGGTTTCAGGGTCGGAGAGCAAGCCCGATGATGAACAGAAAGGAGGTTTGTCATGAAGAAGAAATTTTTTGCCATTCTTGTGGCAGGAGCGGTATTTTTCTCGATGCTTCCGATGGTGGCATTCGGTGATACCGGAAATGGAAGCGAACCCCCGAACGGGACTCCGCAAACCGAAATGGGTACGCCGAATTCAACCGATCCGGATAATTTGATCGATTCGGAAGAGCCGGATGGTGAGGAGGATGTATACGCCGATTCCGGAGATATGAGCAAGACGTCGGCGAAGATAAAGGCCGGCGAGAAAATGCAGCTGTCGGTAATCAATGAAAATCCGGCAGGATCCTTCATCGACGTGTATTGGGAAACCACCAATAAGAAGGTGGCAACGGTGGACCAGGATGGCAAAGTGACCGCCCTGAAGGCCGGTAAGTGCACTATTAAGGCAACCTTCCCGAACGGAAAGGTAATTACCTGTAAGGTAACGGTTGTTCCGCACCTCAAGTACACAAAGGTGACGCTGTGGAAGCAGAGTTCTCAGACCAACAAACTGCTGGGGGCGACATCGAAGGTGAAATGGAAGACTTCTTCCAAGAAGATTGCAACGGTATCTTCCAAGGGAAAGATTAAAGGAAAGAAAGCCGGAAAGTGCAAAGTAACCGCGGTTCACAAGGGGAAGAAGTATGTGTGCACCGTATACGTACGGAATCCGAAGCTCAGAAGCAAGAAAACGACCATTCATAATACGGCATATTATCAGCAGAGAGTTACCGGCGGCTCCGGAAAGATTAAGTGGACCACTTCCAACAAGAAGGTGGCGACGGTGAATTCCAAGGGCAAGATTACTGCTCGAAAAGCGGGCAAGTGCACCATCACCGCTGTGAGAAACGGCGTGAAGATGCATTGTAAGGTAACGGTTCCGTCCAAGTATCAAGGAACGAAGGTTCCGGACTTTGGCGCAAAGTTCGGCAAACTCCGTTACGATACCGAACATTGGGGCGAGGATCCGGATGTTCACATCTACTACAAGAAGGTGAGCAAGGATCAGGTAAAAAAATACTTGGCCGCGGTAAAGAAGGCCGGTTTGAAAAAGCAGAAAATGAGTGACGGCCGGACTTGCTACCAGCATGCAAACGGCGACGGAATCACCCACAGCCTGAAAAAGGGCAAGGGCTGGAAGAATATACCACGATCAGGAGTGTGAATAAGGATGTTCCGTATATTGAATCCACGGATGCCATAAAAGAATATGGCGTGGTGACAAGGACTGTAAGTTTTGAGGATGTCGGAGAGCCGGCCAATTTGAAGAAGAAAGCAGAGAAATATCTGTCAGATATTCAGTTTGAGAACCTGTCTTTGACCTGCAATGCCGTGGACCTGAACATGGTGGATGTGGATATCGAACGGATCAAACTGGGGGATTCCATCCGGGTCGTGTCAAAACCACACGGAATGGACCGGTATTTTCCGGTTACTGCACTTACCATTGACCTGCAGAATCCACAGAATAATACGGTAACGCTTGGAACAAGTGTAAAGGCAGGAATTTCAGAACGTACAACAAATCAGAACGATTCGCTTGTACAGAAGATCCAGTCACTGCCGCCACAGTCTGACACCCTGCGGATGGCGATAGAAAATGCAACAGCCCTGATCACGGCAGCAACCACGGGGCATGTGGTGACAAGACCGGAAGAGATCCTGATCATGGATACTGCAGATAAGGATACCGCAAAAAAGGTGTGGCGATGGAATTTAAATGGTCTGGGATATTCCAGTACGGGATATAATGGGACATTTGGAACAGCCATTACGATGGATGGAAAGATCGTAGGGAAATATATTGCTGCCAGAAGCATCTATGCAGATTCCTTTATTGCAGGAGAACTACAGACTGCATGGAATGGAATCACGGATTATATCCAGCTAAAGAACGGGGAACTGCAGGTATTTAATACTTCTGATCAGCTGGTGTCAAAGTTCAATTATAATGGGGAGCATTTTTACAGGGACGGCACTTATGTAGGTAAGATTGGAACTAACAAGTGGTCAAGCAATGCAGCACACAAAGGGCTGGTGTTTGATCTGGAATATACCGGAAAGTATATGGCATGGTGTTATCAGAAAACAAGCGGAGCTTCATCCTATACCACGATGCTGTGTTTTTCACAGGGAAACAGTATCTACACGGAACAGGGGCTGCATCTGGGCTGTGATTTTTATGGGGAGTGGAATACGCTCTACAACATTAAACTTTCGGGTGTTTCTTCTGGCGGATACAGTGCATTTACTGGAACAATCCCAATCATCATGAATATTACGGATAAAGGAAATGGGGCAATCAGCTGGACTTACAGTAAGCTTCAGGTAAAAAACGGCATCATAGTCGGATACTGGAATTAAGGAGGTATAAAGTGGAAAAAGAAATCGAACTGGAACTTCCCCGTGGGGAAAAGCCAAAGGAAGGAAAAACAGAAATGGCAGAAAAAACAGTGGAACTAATGTCTGGCTCACCGCTTGAAATGAAGCTGGAAGAAGTTTTAGGTAAGGTTACTGCTATGGAATCAGCTATGACAAAAATGACAGCATTGTTTGAGGGAGGTGCATTTGGTGGAAAAGCAGGAAAAGAATAAAACAGAACAGAATCCCATGCCTCTTGGTATGATTCTGGATCATGCAAGGGAGGACATGACAAAATCAGTGGTTGCACTGCAGCAGAAATACGGGCTTCCGGCAAGTCTTCTTGATGTGATCCTGACAGGCGTGCTGTCAGAAGTACGGGAAATGAAGTGTATGGAGTACAGGCAGCTGAAGGAGGGAGAAAAAGATGGCAAATGTCACAGCGTATCTGAATAAGATCCTGTCTGCGGTATATGGAAAAGATGTCAGGCAGAGTATTTATGATTCTATCAATGCAATCAATACACAGGTGGAAGGGTATGTATCTGCTGAGAAAAGCCGTGTGACAGCGGAAGCTAATAGAAATAGTGCTGAAAAAATCAGGGTATCAAACGAGAACGATAGGGAAGCCGCTGAAGAGGAACGTTTAACAAATGAAGCAGAAAGGCTGGAGATATATGATGATCTGTGCGCTCAGGTAGCTGATATGCTGGATGAACTGAAGAATGTGGCAGAGGGGAAAATTACATTTTCTGCGATTTATCCTGTGGGCAGCATTTATATGTCCGCGAATAATACCAGTCCGGCATCCTTGTTTGGAGGCACATGGCAGTCATGGGGAAGCGGACGTGTTCCGATTGGCGTAAACACATCGGATTCAGAATTCTCTACAGTGGAAAAAACAGGTGGAAGTAAGTATCTGCAGAGTCATACCCATACTTTTACCGGAACAGCGGTCACGGTGACAGGTGGGTCACATTCCCATACGCTTCCATATCCTGTTCCTTCAGAACCGGGTTATGATTACGAAGGAGAATCTTATAATGCTCCTTTTGGTACTTATAGCCCGCAGAGTGAACTGATAGAGGAGACAGATTCAGAAACCCACAGCCATACTTTTACGGCAAAAGGTACACTTAGTTCAACCGGAATAGGAAACGGTCAGAACCTCCCGCCTTATATCACCTGCTATATGTGGAAGCGTATTGCATAATTTTAGTAACTGGTATCTCTTCGGAGGTGCTTTTTTTATACCCAAAAATCAAAGGAGGAACTCATTATGAAGGAATTTTGGAACACGGTACAGTTTGTTTTTACAGCAGTAGGAGGATGGCTTGGATATTTCCTTGGCGGATGCGATGGCCTGATCTATGCACTGCTTGCATTCGTTGTGATCGATTATCTCACGGGAGTGATGTGTGCGGTCAGCGATAGGAAGTTATCCAGTGCAGTAGGTTTCCGTGGAATCTGCAGAAAGGTCCTGATCTTTCTGCTTGTCGGAATTGCAAACATCCTGGATGTGCAGGTGATCGGTACGGGCAGTGTGTTACGGACAGCGGTGGTCTTCTTCTATCTTTCCAATGAAGGCGTGAGCCTGTTGGAAAATGCATCGCATCTGGGACTTCCTGTGCCAGAAAAGATCAAGGAGGTTTTGGAGCAGCTCCATGACCGTTCAGAGAAAGGAGAATAACCGCTATGAATAACAAAGAATTTATCACAGCGGTTGCAGGATATGTGGACAAGTATGCTTCAGCGTATGGCATTCTTGTCCGTTCTTCTGTTATTGCACAGGCAATTTTGGAATCCGGCTGGGGAAAAAGTACCCTGGCCGTGGAATACCATAACTATTTTGGATTGAAATGCGGAACAAAGTGGAAAGGAGAATCAGTCAACCTTTCAACAAAAGAAGAATATACACCCGGAACACTGACGTCAATCCGTGACAACTTCCGCATCTATTCTTCGATGGAAGAAGGAGTGAAAGGATATTTTGAATTTATCCAGCTCCCCAGATACCAGAACCTGAAAGGCATTACGGATCCACGTAAGTATCTGGAAACGATCCGGAAAGATGGCTATGCGACCAGTTCCGATTATGTGAAAAATTGTATGGACTTGGTCGAGCAGTATGAACTGAGAAAATATGACAATGCAAAGGAGAGGGATGATATGGCAAAAACAGCAGCAACATTGATTGCACAGGCAAAGGCTTGGATCGGATGCCGTGAGGCAGACGGATCCCATAAAAAGATCATTGATACTTATAATGTACACAGACCATTGGCAAGAAATTATTCGGTAAAATATACCGATGCGTGGTGTGCCACGTTTGTATCAGCATGTGCCATTAAGACAAGCATGACGGATATTATCCCGACAGAGTGCGGATGCGGTCAGATGATCGCCCTGTTCCAGAAGCTGGGGGAATGGGACGAAAATGATGCAAGAGTTCCAAGACCGGGGGATATTGTTTTTTATGACTGGGATGATTCCGGTAAAGGTGATAACACCGGATGGCCGGATCATGTCGGAATTGTAGAAAAGGTATCCGGAAGTACGATTACGGTAATCGAAGGAAATAAAGGAAATGCAGTAGGACGCAGAAACCTGCAGGTAAATGGAAAATATATCCGTGGATATGGAATCCCGAAATACAGCAGCGGATCTTCACAGAATGCTTCTTCTGGAAATACAGGTGGGAGCAGCAGTTCTGGCGGTATCAATAAAACCCCGAAATGGGTAGGAAAAGTTACGGCTTCATCCTTAAATGTCCGCAAATGGGCAGGAAAGGAATATGGCAGAATCAAATCTTATCCATACCTGTACAAAGGAAATCTGGTGGATGTCTGCGATACCGTAAAAGCAGCCAATGGAAAGGCATGGTATTATATCCGCATTGCAGGAAAATATTATGGATTTGTTTCTTCGGATTATATCGTGAAGGCATAGGAATATGGCTGATGGTCAGTAATGGCTGTCAGCCGTATTTTTTTCAGTTTATGCCAAGGAAAGAAAGGTGAAAGGTATCCGAGAAAACACTTGCTATTATTGGCTTTCAGAGTGATATATAGACTACCAAAACGGAAGGAGGTAAGGCTTGTGGAAATTCAGATCAGGGAAGGCAGCAGGGAACAGAAAAGAAAATTGAAAGTCTGTGCATACTGCCGTGTATCAACAGATGCAGATGAACAGGAAAATTCACTGGAAAATCAGGTCAGGCATTATGAGACGGTCATAAAAGCAAATCCAGATTATGAATATGCCGGAGTTTACAGTGACTTTGCCATATCGGGATTTAAAGAAAAGAGACCTGGTCTACAGAAGATGCTTGCTGATGCAGAAAAAGGTAAGATAGACCTTATACTAACAAAATCTGTATCACGGTTCGCAAGAAACACCTCAATCGTTCTGGAAGCTACACGAAAGCTGAAAGAACTGAATGTAGGTGTTTTTTTTGAACTTCAGAATATCAATACGCTGTCAGGGGAAGGCGAGCTGATGCTTACGATCCTTGCAGCATTCGCACAGGCAGAAAGTGAAAGTGGAAGTGCTGGTGCAAAGATGGTGTATCAGAGAAAGTATGAGGCAGGAATTCCCGTACAGTACCTTGAGCGGTCTTTCGGTTATACAAAAGACGAGAGAGGAGTATTTGTTGCTGACGAGGCAGAATCCGTATGGGTAAGAAAAATCTATGAGATGGCAGCAGACGGATATACTCCTGCATCGATCAAACGATACTTGAATGAAAACGGAGTAAAAACGGTAGGCGGTGTACAGTGGGTAGACAGCACCGTGTTCCGGCTTCTTGAAAATGAGATTTACAAAGGCGATTACATCATGCATAAGCACTTCGTGAATGAAGAGAGAAAACTGGTCAGGAACAGGGGAGAAGTGGATGCCTGGTACATCGAAGATGACCATGAAGCTATTGTTTCCCCTGAACTCTGGCAGAAAGCACAGGATGCATTGGCTGTAAAAAGGGATTATCTTGCGGAAGGCTCAGTGATTGAGGAGTTCACGGAAGAAAATTATCCTTATATGAATAAAATCTATTGTGCGAAATGCGGATATCCCCTTTATAAACGCATTTACAGTAAGGGTAACAGGCTCAACTGGGGATGCAGCGGGACGAAGCGGTATGGAAAGAGTTTCTGTGATGGCATCAATATCCCAGATGGTGTGCTTCGGAGTGCATGGCATTTTGAAGAAAATACTTATATCGATGAGAAAGCATCTGATAAGGGCGTGAAGGAATTTACTTATTTAAAAGAACGCTCATGGAAGAGACGGCATAAGAAGAAACAGCCGTCAGCAATTCCTGAAAATACGGAAACAGAGTATCCATACAGAGAGAAGATCTTCTGTGCGTTATGCGGAAGCAGACTTGTAAGGTATGTGAATCCCCAGAACCATAAAGTTACCTGGGTATGTAACCGAAGAAAACGGAAAGGAAAAGAAGCCTGTGATGGGACAAGGGTTCCTGACACCGTCATAAAGGGATGGGGAGAAATCAAGAATGATATTTATATTCAGAGAAAGGACGATAAGAATGGCAAGAAGCGTTACAGTTATACCAGCAAGAAACCGTCAGGTATCAGGGTATAGGGCGGCACCGCAGAAGAAGATACGGGTTGCAGCCTACTGCCGTGTATCAACGGATCAGGAAGACCAGCTTCACAGTTTTGAAGCCCAGGTCGATTATTATACGAAGTACATCAATGACCATGAAAATTATGAAATGGCCGGAATTTATGCAGATGAGGGTATTTCGGGAACCAATACGAAGAAGAGGGAGCAGTTCAAACGTATGATCGCGGACTGTGAGAAGGGAAAGATCAACCTTGTCATAACAAAATCCATCAGCCGTTTTGCCAGAAATACGCAGGACTGCCTGATGTATTCCAGAAAGCTGAAGAACCTCGGAATCGGCATTATTTTCGAGAAGGAAAACATCAACACACTGGATTCCACGGGGGAGCTTTTATTTACGATCTTAAGCTCCCTTGCACAGGATGAATCGAGAAACATTTCAGAGAACTGCAAATGGGGAATCCGTACAAAGTTCAAGAACGGTGAGATGCATCTCAATACATTCAAATTTTTGGGGTATGACAAGGATGAGAATGGAAAGCTCATAATCAACAGAGAACAGGCAAAGACAGTAAGACGCATTTACAGGGATTTTCTCTGGGGGCTGAATCCTGCACAGATTGCGAAAGAACTGGAAGAGGAGCAGGTGCCGGGATGTCTCGGACAGACTAAGTGGTATGCGAGCACGGTGATCGGAATCCTGAAACAGGAAAAGCATATGGGTGATGCGTTACTGCAGAAAACCTATACGGCTGACTTTCTTACTAAGCGTCAGGTAAAGAATAACGGGGAAGTGGCACAGGTCTATGTAAGGGACAGCCATAAGGGAATCGTTGATAAGGAAACATGGAATGCGGTTCAGGAAGAATTTGAACGCAGGGAGAAATTCATGCAGAAGCATGGGACAGACCGCTACAGTTACGGTTCAGAATGTTATCCCTTCTGCGAAAAGATCTTCTGTGGGGGAATGTGGAAGCCTTTTTACAAGACATTCCTGGAAATCAAGAGGAATCATACAATGGCAGTGCAAGAATCACCGTAAGGATGGAAAAGTTGCATGCACCAATGCCTATGTAGATAATGCGGATTTGGAAAAGGGATTTATAAAGGCATTCAATCGATTGGTCGGTGAACGGGAAAAGCATATAGAAAGATGGAATTCCATGAAATTAGATGGGACTCCGCTTGAGAAGATAAGGGCGGGGCAGATGATGGAAGCAACCGAAAGCGGACAGCTTCAGCAGTATGTTCCTGAAGCCGCACAGCTTGTTTTGGAAGAAATAACAATATTCGATGCAAAGAAATATGAGTTTGCATTCTTGGAAGGCAGCAGGGTAAAGGTTTCCGTATGATCATTCGGAAACCTCCTCATCATCACCCAAGCCAAATAAGTCAAGCTGCCCGTTCTGAGGCATATCATCAGTTTCTTCTTCCAGTTCTGGTTCATCAGCTTTCTTCTGTGGGAGTTTATGCGTGTAGAGTTTATCCCACGGAAGCGGATTCCGGCATTTTTTGTTATATCCGATAAGGATTGCCTCTGCAAATCCAAGAGAGCCGGAACGCCTGTCCTTGGCAGTGCGTGCCAATTCCTTGATGGATATTCTTCCCAGTTTTTCTTTGAAAATATCATCTTTGACCGCATCGCCATAGGCATTCAGAAAACGTGCCAGTCCATTCATCATGTTTGCACTGAAGGACTGGGCAGCACCTTCCCATGTTGCGACAATCAGGCGGATCACATGATCGAGCATGTGATAGCCGTATTTGTCGTGGATGGTCTCAAGGGTAGCAACGGCACAGATACCGCCAGGAACAGAAGAAGAGGTGATGGAAAGGTCATAAGATTCCACTAGATCACGGATGATAAGCTGTTTATCATTCCCAGCCTCAATGTTTGCCATGAATATTTCATAGGGAAGCAGGGGCTTTACATACTTCATCTGATTAGCAAAAATATCGGCTTCGTGTTCGTAAACGAGGTCATCATAGACCATGCACCATACAGGAGTCTCTCTTGAACCGGAGACGAGTGCCACGATTTCAATGGTGTGCTGTCCGTTAAAGACATAGTTGATGCCGTTACGGCGGCTGACTTTTACGGGATTTATCTGGTACAGATCGAAGTTCGCAGCGGCACGCTGGACATGATTCTGTGAAAGATTTCTCTGATATTCCTGGTTGGATACAAGATTCCTGATGGGAATCTGCTCAAAGTGTACTTTGGGAACATACTGCATGAGATCAGTTTGTTCCGATATTGCTTGGTCATCTGTCATTTAAATCCTCCTCCAACTGCGTCAGCAGTCTGTTTATTTTTCGTGTAAGGTTTATGATCTGTGTCCTGACTTCTTGCCGGGCAGAAGCGGATGTGGAAGAAAAATCCGTAAGTTCCATTGTCCTTGATATGGTTTTGGACCATGAAGGAATGGTGAATTTAAGGCTTGCCAGTTCTGCATCTGGGTCAATGACGGGCATCTGTTTGATGCCAGCCTCGGCACTTTCCCTTTCACGTCTGCGCCTTCGGGAATCCGGTTTTCCTGTAGGAAGCCGCTGCCATCGCAGTTCATGTCGTAACTGCGAGTAGCCGATGCGGTCGATCGAACCGCTGTCGAGCAGTCTTTTAAGTCCATTGATATCTTCGATGGGAAGTCTTGACAGCTCTATGACATTTTCATTGGATACACGGAGACTGCCGTTTAATATTCTGGATGTTATTTCCGGTCCTTTGATGCGGAGCTCATCGAGTGCTCTTGCGTATACATCGTATTTTGTAACAGTGGAAAAGCCGAAGTTATATTCTTTCCCGATAATGGTTGCAATCTCCGTTTTCTGTACATACTTCTGGGATATCTGTCCGTCTGCGTTGAGCTGTTTCTCAGGATGATTTTTCAGAAAATCAGCACTGGCAATATTCATGTCTGCCCGGAAGCGTCTGCCGATAAGATATTTTTTGTATTCGCTTGTAAGGTCATTCCGTTTAAGCTGCTCCGTACATATGTAAGCTTCTGCTTCGTCACGGCTCTGGAAGAAGAGACGGCGTATATTGAAGCGTATATCCCATTTACGGCAGATGGAATATCGGAGATGTCCGTCTATGAGGATGCTTCCCCAGACACATATGGCTTCGTGGCAGCCGTGGTCAAAGATATCTTCTTCGAGTTCTTCTACATATTTTTCATCCCTTGGCTGGATAAGCTGCAGAAATTCAGCATCGGTTTCAAATTGTGGTGTCTGACTGTCGCTCATACTGTTTTTCCCATTCTGACAGGCTCATCCACGAGGATACATTCCTGCATGGAAAAGCTCGCCAGCCCTTCGTTTTTATTTGTGGGGCTATGAGCCCCGTCGAGGGCTCGAAGAGTCCGAGACAAATAAAC
>OLPY01001843.1_pt1 | contig 14042 bp, 10 predicted proteins | sample 1672481 | NCBI WGS metagenome assembly OLPY01 (sample SAMEA3136691, study PRJEB25190) | human gut metagenome | biome: human gut; feature: human-associated habitat; material: faeces | place: Austria | collected 2013 | reverse complement strand
ACAATATAATAATTCTATATATTAAACATATTATACACAAAAATAATAAGAAAAACAGTATTTTAGTAATAAAAAAGCAAAAAATATAACAAACCGAGCAACAATGAAATTGATATCCATTGGTGAAAACGTTATACTTTAGTCATGAGATAAGTAAGAATAAAAGTTATTTGGAGGGGAACATATTGATGACGGGAAGATTGACGCTGCCGACAGATGCAGATGTTATTGACGAGACATTACGATTAAAGAATCTCTTGGGAGCAGATGCGTTGAGAGATTGTGACGGAACAGAGATGCCAGAAGAACTTCTGTCAGAGCCGGTTAAGAAATACGCTACTTATTATACAACAAGAAAAGATAATGAGTGGGCAAGTGCCAATCCGGAAGAAATTCAGCAGGAATATTTAATCAGTAACCGTGTGACAGCAAGAGGCGAAACACTTCGTATTCGCTTAATGGAAGGATTTCACACAGAGCAGCTGAAAGTAAATACGTTAGATGATCCAAAACGTTGGTGGGAAGTAATCGATCGAACAACTGGAGAGATTGTTCCTACAGATAAATGGGAATTTGATGAAGCAACAGGAGAAGTTGAGATCCAGACAAAGGCATATCATGAATATACAGTAAGCTTTCTGGCATTCCTTATCTGGGATCCGGTACATATGTACAATTTCATTACGAATGATTGGCAGGATACACCACATCAGTTGACATATGATGTAAGACAGCCGAAGACACAGAAGTATGTAAAGGAAAAGCTGAAAAGATGGTGTGAAGAGAATCCGAATATAGATGTTGTTCGATTTACAACATTTTTCCATCAGTTCACATTAACTTTTGATGATCAGAAGAGAGAAAAGTACGTTGAGTGGTTTGGATACAGTGCAAGTGTAAGTCCATATATCTTAGAAAAATTTGAAAAATGGGCAGGATATAAATTCCGTCCGGAATTTATCGTGGATCAGGGATATCACAACAGTATGTTCCGCGTACCGAGCAAAGAATTCCGTGACTTTATTGAATTCCAGCAGATTGAAGTTTGTGCACTCGCGAAAGAGCTGGTTGATATCGTTCACTCTTATGGCAAGGAAGCTATGATGTTCCTTGGAGATCACTGGATCGGAACAGAGCCTTATGGTAAATACTTTGCAGGCATCGGACTTGATGCAGTTGTAGGTTCTGTTGGAAGTGGTGTGACACTTCGTATGATTTCTGATATCAAAGGCGTTGATTATACAGAGGGACGTCTCTTACCATACTTCTTCCCAGATGTATTCTGCGAAGGCGGAGATCCGATCGGAGAAGCAAGAGACAACTGGAGAAAAGCAAGACGTGCTCTTCTTCGTTCACCATTAGACAGAATCGGATACGGCGGATACTTAAAACTTGCCAGTAACTGGCCGGGATTCATTGATGAGATCCAGAAAGTTGTTACAGAGTTCCGTCAGATTCATGAGAATATGCAGGGAACACCTTCCTATGTAGCACCATTTAAGGTTGCAATCCTCAACTGTTGGGGAGGACTGAGAAAGTGGATGTCCAATCAGGTACATCACGCAATCTGGCACAGAGAGACTTATTCAGCAGAAGGTGTGCTTGAGTGCTTAAGTGGTATGCCATTCGAAGTTGAATTCATCTCCTTTGCTGACGTGAAGAAAGGTATTCCGGAAGACATTGGAGTAATCATCAATGTAGGTGATGCATATACAGCATTTAGTGGAGCTGAAAACTGGATCGATGAAGAAGTTGTAACAAATATTCGTCGCTTTGTTGACGAGGGAGGCGGATTCATCGGAGTTGGTGAACCGACAGCATATCAGCATCAGGGAAGATTCTTCCAGCTGTCAGATGTACTTGGCGTAGATCGTGAGATGTGTTTCTCACTTAATACAGATAAGTATAATGAATTAGATGCAAACCACTTTATTTTAGAGGATATTGAAGGTAAAATAGATTTTGGTGAGGGAACAAGCCGTGTCTATGCACAGGGCAAGAATTACCAGATCCTTGCAATGGATGGAGAGTACAGCCAGATGGTTGTTAATGAATATGGAAAAGGACATAGCGTATACTTTGCAGGTCTTCCATATTCTCCACAGAACTGTAGAATTCTTCTTCGTGCTATTTACTATGCAGCAGGCATGGAAAAAGAGATGAAGCATTACTATGTAACAAATGTTGATACAGAAGTAACTGTATTCCCGAAGAGTAAGAAGATCGCAGTTATTAATAACTCATCAGAAGCGCGACACACAGATGTATATATCAATGGCAACTGTGTATATGAACTGGATTTAGAGCCAGGCGAGATGCGTTGGGTAGATGATGTTGAATAAAGATAACTTATGAAACGCAAGGAATGCATTTCATATTTTATAAAGCAGTACTTTTAAATGTATAAGGAGGACAAAAACTATGAAAAAGAAAGTATTGAGCGCACTTTTAGTAGCAGCAATGTCAGTATCTGTACTTGCAGGATGCGGAAGCAAAGCTGACAACAACACTGATGCAAAGAATGATGCATCACAGGAAAACACACTGAGCGTATGGTGCTGGGATCCTAACTTCAACGTTTATGCAATGAAACAGGCAGAGGCAATCTACCAGAAAGATCACCCGGATTTCAAACTGGATATTCAGGAAAAAGTATATTCAGATATTGAGACAGCTCTGATCACAGCAGCTGAAGCTGATGATTACAGCACATTGCCGGACATCTTCCTGATGCAGGATTACTCTTTCCACAAAAACGTTGCAAACTATTCAGGAATCTTTACAGAACTGACAGATTCAGGAATTGATTTTTCAAATTTCTCAGCAGGAAAGTTAGCTGACTCTACAGTAGATGGAAAGAACTATGGTGTACCATTTGATAACGGTGCTACAATCATGGCAATCCGTAAAGACATGGTTGAGGCAGCTGGTCTTACAGTAGATGACTTCAAAGACACAACATGGTCAGACTTCATCGAAAAAGCTAAAAAAGTAGTTGAGACAAACAATGTTCCAATGCTTACAAGCTCAGGCGGATCTGAGATCATCATCGAGATGCTTCAGTCTGCAGGTGCTTCTCCGATGGTAGACGGAAAAGTTGACTTAGTTAATAACAAAGCTCTTAAGAAAGCAATCGAGACATACAAACAGCTCATCGACGAAGGAATCATGGTTGATTACACTGACTGGGATCAGTACATCGCTTCTATGAACAAGGGAACAGCAGCTGGTGTTATCCAGGGATGCTGGATCATGTCTTCAATTCAGGCAGCTGACGATCAGGCTGGAAAATGGTCTATCGTAAACATGCCTAAACTTGATGATGTTGAGGGTGCTACAAACTACGCAAACTGTGGTGGAGCAAGCTGGGCAGTATCTTCTAACTGCAAGAACACAGACCTTGCATATGACTTCCTTAAGACAACATTCGGTGGAAGCGTAGAGTTATATGATGATCTTCTTCCAAACGCTGGAGCAATCGCAAGTTACTTGCCGGCTGCTGAGTCTGAAGTTTACAATGAGGCATCTGATTTCTACGCTGGACAGGCTGTATACAAAGACATCGTAGACTTCGCTGGTAAGGTTCCTGGAATCGACTATGGCGCATACTACTCAGATGTTAGAAGTGCATTAACAGATGCAATCACAAATGTTGTTCAGAATGGCGCTGACATTGACAGCGAGATCAAGAACGCTCAGGATACAGTAGAATTTAATGTTGGTGAGTAATCATCAAAGATTAGAAACAGAACGTACCGGGAGTGCAGTATTGCGTTCCCGGTTCTGTTTTAGGAGAAAAAAATGGGAAAAAAGAAAACAAAATTGACATTAGAAAAAAAGTATAATCTTACCGGATGGGCGTTTTTGCTTCCAGCAGCTATTTTAATTTTTGTATTTTGTTTTTATCCAATGGCACAGGCAATCCTGCTTTCTTTTAGAAAAACAGGGGGAGTGTTTACCGGGTTATCGAATTATACCAGAGTTTTCCAGGATAAAACATTTCAACAGTGCTTGTTCAATACGTTCTTTTACTTTTTGATCCAGGTGCCGATCATGCTTGTTCTTGCCTTGATCCTGGCACAGCTTTTGAATAGTCCAAAGATCAGATGTAAAGGTCTTTTCCGTACATTGATCTTCCTTCCGTGTGCAACATCACTTGTATCTTACTCTATGATCTTCAAGTCCTTGTTTGCTCCGGACGGAGTTGTGAACAGAGTTCTTACAGGAATTGGATTATCCTCTGTCGACTGGTTCCAGAGTACATGGCCGGCTCGTTGGGTAATTGTTATAGCTTTGATCTGGAGATGGACAGGATACAATATGGTATTCTATCTTGCAGGATTACAGAATATTGATTATTCCGTATATGAAGCAAGTTATATCGATGGAGCAACACCATTTAAACAGTTTATAAAGATTACAATTCCGCTTCTGAAGCCAACAATCCTTATGACAGCAATTATGTCAACTTCAGGAACACTTCAGTTGTTTGATGAGTCTATGAACCTGACAGCAGGTGGACCTGGTAAGTCAACTATGACATTGGCACACTACATCTACAATATTTCCTTTGTAGAGACACCGAAATTTAATTATGCAGCAGCATTGTCTGTATGTATTCTTATAATGGTAGCAATTCTGTCTGCAATTCAGATGAAAGTAGGTGACAAACGTGACTAAATTGAAATCAATAGTTTCTTATGCAGTGTTGATTATTGCAAGCTTTCTGTCTGCATTTCCACTGTATTACATGCTTTGCGGAGCAACAAACTCAAGTATCGATGTCGTAAGAGGTAAACTCTATCCGGGTACTCACTTGATAGAGAACTTTAAGACACTGGTAGGCATGCAGAATCTTGGGCTTGCAATGTATAACTCATTCCGAAATGCGATCATCATTACAGTTGTAGCACTGCTTGTGTGTTCAATCGCCGGATATGGATTCGAGATTTATCATGACAAAGGAAAAGATACTTTAATGAGTATTCTTCTTCTTGCAATGATGCTTCCTTTCGTAGCCATTATGATTCCGCTGTTTAAGATGTTTACTTCATGGGGACTGGTTAATACATGGATCGCACTTGCGCTTCCGACAATTTCCACTCCGTTTATGATCATGCTGTTCAGACAGGCAGCCCGTTCTTTCCCGCATGATATTATCGAAGCAGCAAGACTTGAGGGATTAAACGAATTTCAGATCTTCTTTAAGATGTTTATCCCGGTTATGAAATCTACTTATGGAGCAGCTATGACTGTAACATTCATGAGTGCATGGAATAACTACTTATGGCCAACGATCATTTTACAGGACAGCAAAGCAATCACTATGCCGATGCTTGTAGCGAACCTGAAGAGTGGTTACAGTGTTGACTATGGTATGCTGATGCTTGGTGTATTGATTTGTACACTTCCGACTGCAATCATCTTCCTGTGCTTACAGAAGAGCTTTGCAAACGGAATTACAGGAGCGGTAAAATAATGCAGCAAAAGTATTGTATAAAACAGGAATGTTTAAGGAAGGCGCAAGGTGCCTTCCTTTTAGCACATAAAATGGGATTGCTTGAGGATCCTTCTATGGAGGGACTTGAAGCAAGAAGACAGAATCATAATGAAAAGCTGAAGATGATGGAGCAGGAGGAGAAGCTGTTCTATGGACCACGTTATTTTTCAGCACCGGCGTATTTGCAGTATGAGCTGACAAGACTGAAACTGGATTTTGTCCAGCCAAGTGAGGCGGTTCGAAGCACAGGTCTGTGTCCGGATGTCACAGAGCAGGAGAAGAAAGAATTTTACGAAAAAAATATGGATTTATTCGGTCGATATTTCGGAGATCTCTTTACTTATGAAGAGGTAGAACAGATTATTGAAAAAAGATTACGGGAGGATGCATATGACAAGCTTATCGAAGACGTATTACGTGAGTTCGAAGACAGGAAATGATTCGAACGATGGACTGACAGGCGAAAGTGCATTCGCAAGTCTTTTTGCAATCAATCAGAGAAGTCTGCAGCCGGGAGATCATGTATTACTTGAGCGTGGGAGCGTCTTTTACGGACAGTATCTTCAAGTGACAGACAGTGGGAGAGAAGATGCACCGATCGTGATCGGAGCTTATGGAGAAGGCGCCGCGCCGCGTATTGAGGCTTGTGGGCAGGGAATCTGGTATCAGAATTATGGAGCCCCATTAGATTCACCAACCCATGTATATCGCGGGTATGTATCTTCCGCAGTTCTGCTGTATGATGCAGAATATATCATCGTAGAAGATCTGGAGATCACAAACGAAGCAGACAAAATTATCGGTGAGTACTATTCCCTTGGAGACAAGATGAACCGTACAGGTGTTGCTGTTGTTGCAAAGGATAAAGGGGTGCGACATGGAATCACATTGCGTAATCTTCTGATCCATGATGTGAATGGTAATGTATATGATAAGCACATGAATAACGGTGGTATCTATATGACAGCACTTCGTCCGGAGAACGAAGAACTGACCGGTGTTGCCCGTTATAAAGATGTCACAGTTGAAGGATGCTTTGTGTATCAGGTGAGCCGCTGGGGAATTGCTGTCGGTTATACTTATGCACATGACAAGTTCCAGGGAGCAGAGCTTGATGAGGAAATCTTCCTGAAATATGGTCACGAAAATATGCTGATCCGCGATAATTATGTAAAGGCAGCAGGTGGTGACGGCATTACATCGATGTATGCACTTCGTCCACTCATAGAACACAATATGGCAGATTCCATCGCCTGTGAGATCAATGATCGGATCTATAGCGAGCCGGGTAATCGACTGGGAAAGGTGGCAGCAGCTATCTGGCCTTGGAAGTGTAAGGATGCGTTGTTCCGATATAATGAAGGCACTGACACAAGACTGAATCAGGACGGTATGGCATATGATGCAGATTCCGGTGACGGAACAATTTATGAGTATAATTACAGCAGACAGAACGAAGGCGGATGTGTGATGTTCTGTTTGCAGGAAGCAATTCATAATACGTTCCGTAACAATGTCAGCTTTGATGACCTTGGAGGAACGATCAGTCCGGCAGAGAACCCGGATGCACTGATCAAAGATAATACTTTCTATGTAAGAAAAGGCGTTCCGTTCGTTCGTAAAAATATGGATGGCGGTAATTATATATTAGAGAAGAATCAGATTGTTGATTTGGAAAACTAAAAATTTGATGCTAAAAAGGCTATGAAAAAATCATTTTTTCATGGTCTTTTTTAATGGAAATAAATAAAAAAGAAATTTCTGTTTAGTTCCGAATTAGACAAAAATGGCATGAAAATCAACTAAAAAAAACGAGCCGAAAAAAAACCAGATTGCTATAATAAAGTTAATGTGGATAAAAAGAATCTATGTGAAGATAAAACAAAAATTCAAATAGGAAGGGCGCAGGATTTATGAAGAATCGAAAGAAGCAATTCCTAAAGCTTGGAATCATTCTATTGGCGATTGCTGTTACAGGAACTGTTGCCGGAATCATTCAATATAAAAAGGCAAATCAATTCGATCTTACTGTTGCGGAACACGTAATTAGTAAAGAAGAGTATCTGAACTGTATGAAGGCAGTTGAATATGATACAAAGATACAGATTCAGCAGGAGTATGGCGCTATATATGAAGATGACTTCTGGAAAAAACAGTATGATGGAAAACACGGGTATGAAATTCTGGCGGATAATACAGTAGAAGAGTTGAAACACATTCATGCTGTTTACGATCTTGCAAAAGAACAGGGAGATATCACAGACAGTAGTTATGAAGCACTGGAAAAACGCTGGAAAGATGAAAATGCAGAGCGAAGTGAGAAAGTAGAAAAAGGCGAAGTAATCTACGGGCTTAAAGAATATACGTTTCAGCTTTATCTGGATTATGAAATCAGCACGTTAAAAGAAAAGTACTGTAACGATACCAATCGTGAAGGTATGAAACTGACAGAGGATGAAATACAGGAACACTATCAAAGCCGAGAGTGGATCTTTGGAGACAGCGATGAAAATGCAGACCTTGAGATGGCAAGGATCGCGGTCGAAAGAGAACTGCGTGAGCAGAAGTATGATGATATGATCACGCAGCGTGAAACAGGTTCTCAGGTGGCAGGTAACATGGAGAATGTAAACCGAATAACCTTGAAGAATATACAATAATGGAGGGAGAAAAGCTATGAAGAAAAAATGGATGAGTCGTACGCTGGCTCTTGCGCTTGCTGGAACAACAGTTGCATCAATGGTGCCGACAGTTCCGGTTAATGCAAAGGAGTCTGCTGCGACAGGAACAACCTATTACGTTGATTCAAAAGATGGAAAAGACAGTAATGCTGGAACAGCTGAAAACAAGGCGTTCCAGACACTTAAAAAAGTGAATGAGCTTAACCTTGAGCCGGGAGACACAGTTCTTCTGAAAAAGGGATCTGTATTTGAGGATCAGGCTCTTAAGTTCACAAAAGAGGACAGCGGTACTGCAGAAGCACCGGTGAAGATATCTACTTATGGAGAAGGAGAGAAACCAAAGATCAATACAAATGGTCATGGACAGTGGGAGCTGAATTATGGTAATCCGCTGGATAACCAGAACCATAAATGGAAAGGTACTGTATCCTCCAGTATTTTAATTGAAGATGCTGAATACCTTGAGATCGAAGGTCTGGAGCTGACAAATGACAGAGAGAGTTCCACAGATACTGAAAAAGATAAAAAGTATAATGATGCAGATGCAATGGACAGAACCGGTGTTGCCGGAGTTGCAAAAGATAATGGAACTGTAGATCATATCGTATTAAATGATCTTTATATCCATGATGTAACAGGAAACGTTTATAACAAGCATATGACAAACGGTGGTATCTATTTCATCGTTGCAAAGCCAACGAATGAAGGCGAAACAGGAATTGCAAGATATAATGATGTCCAGATTAGAAACTGTTCTCTGAATAAGGTAAACCGTTGGGGAATTGCAGTTGGATATACCTATCAGTGGGGACAGTTCCAAACAGGTGAACTTCCGGATGCAACAATGGCAAAATATGGTTCCTCCAATGTAGTCATCGAGAACAACTACCTGAACCATGTGGGTGGAGATGCAATCACAACCATGTATCTTGACAGACCATTGATTCAGTACAATGTATCCGAGAATGCAGCTGAACAGATTAATACAAAAGACTACTCAAAGAATCAGCCAAGTCTTGATGCAAATGGTAATCCAAACGGTACACAGGGCGTTGGTGCAGGACGAGTGGCAGCCGGTATCTGGCCATGGAAATGTAAAAATGCGATTTTCCAGTATAATGAATGTTTTAAAACATTGAATGCCGCAAGTGGTAACGGCGACGGACAGCCTTGGGATGCTGACTATGGTGACGGAACAAACTACCAGTACAACTACAGCCATGGAAATACCGCAAGTACGATCATGTTCTGTGGACCGGAGTCTGTTAACAATACATTCCGTTATAATATCAGTCAGAATGAAGATATGGGACCTCTGGATCCGGCAGGTAACTCCGGAAATTGTCAGGTTTACAACAATACGTTCTATATAAAAGAAGGTCTTAATACCATCTGGCACAGAAGTCATGGCAATGGCGGTCCTGTAGATATGGAAAATAATATTTTCTACTTCGCAGGTAATACACAGGCTACAGTAAACAACTGGAATCCTAGCGGAAATAAGACCTTCAGCAATAACTTATTTTACAACGTAAGCACCTATCCGAATGATGCAAATGCTGTAAAAGTGAATGCAGGGACAGAAGTACTTGTGAATCCAGGTTCTGGTCCGGATTCTGTAGCAGTAGACAAAGCAGCTAGAAAACACGAAGATCCAACTAAAGAAACAGTATTCGACGGATACAAACTTGCAGAAAAATCTCCGGCAATCAATAAGGGTAAAGTAGTGGTTGACAGAAATGGTTATACGATCGATCACGACTTCTTCGGACATGCGATCACAGCAGTACCGGAAATCGGAGCAGCAGAGAGTGATGTAGTAGCAGACACTCTTATCCTGAGATCTAACGTATATAAAGTTGATGGAACAAACGTAAGTGAGCTTCCGAAGAATACGACAGTAGATGCATTTCTTAAAAATATCATCGTAGATACAGGCGTCAAAGTTACTGTTAAAGACGGTGAGAACGTACTTGAAGGAACAGATGTTGTAAAGGGAGGAGCAAAAGTTGTTCTTTCATATGAAGGAAAAGAAAATGTAACTTATACAGTCGTTGCAAGTTCTGATAAAGAACTGAAAGCTTCTTACTATGAAGTGAGAGGAACAGAGGTACAAGTTCCTTATACAGAGAAAAATCCAACAACAGTGAAGGAATTGAAGGCGAATCTTACGGTAGCTGATACAGCAACTGTTTCTGTAGTAAATGCTGAAAAAGAACTGGCAGATAAGGATGCAGTAGCAGACGGAATGACACTTCGTATCACAGCGGAAGATGGAACTACGAATGACTATGCGATCAAGCAGAAAAATGAATACAACTGGACGAAGGATTTTATAAACGGACAGCAGGGAAATGTCTGGTTCGGACAGATGAAGGACGGATCCGGTGACTGGGCGAATATGACATCTGTTGATAAAGATGGCTGGCCAAACTGGGCTACTCATACATATTATGGACCTGGTATTGATGATGATCAGCATGTAACTACAGCAAGCAGTCCAGACAAACACGGTTTACTTTCTGCACCGCCAAGCACAAATATCTCAACAGCAATGGCATACAGAGTACCTAAGAGCGGAACAGTATCATTCAAAGTTAGAGATGGAGAGCCATATCTTCGTCAGTCTCCGAACGAAGGCGGAACAGTTACCTTAAGCCTCTATGTAAATGGAACAGAGAAGAAGAACTTGACACTTGAAACCAGTAAAAAGAAAGAAGGAAACTGGGAAAAGGCAGAAGAAATCGAAGTGACTCGGGGTGACATCATCCGTGTAGTAGCAAAATGTAACGGAAACCCAAGCAAACCATCTGCTCATATTACACCGATTATTACTTACGTAGATAAAGCTGCTGCAGATAAAGAAGCCCCAACAGTTCCGGCAGATGTGAAAGCATCTGAGATTGCTCATACAGGAGCAAAGCTCACTTGGACAGCATCTAAAGATAACGTAGAAGTAGCCGGATACAATGTATACCTGAACGATGAGAAAGTAAATGATGAACTTATCACAGGAACAGAGTATGATCTGGCAGCCCTTACAGCAAATACTGAGTACAACGTAACAGTAACAGCAGTGGATGCTGCAGGAAATGAGTCTGAAAAATCAGAAGCAGCGACATTTACAACACTGAAGGAAGCAGACCTTACAGAACTTACAACAACGATTACTGAGGCAGAAAAAGTTCTTACAGCAGAAGACAAAGATAAATATTCTGAAGCAGCTCTTGTAGAACTTAAGGAACTTGTAGAAGCAGGAAAGCAGTTAACAGCAACATCTACTCAGGAAGCTGTAGATGCGAAGAAAGATGAGATCCAAGCAAAACTTGCTGACATCCAGACACAGTTTACAATCACAGCAACAGCAGGTGAAGGCGGAAAGATTGCACCGGAAGACACAACAACAGTTTATAAGGGAACATCCAAAGTATTCACGATCACTCCTGACAAGGGATACCATATTGAAAGTATTACAGTGGACGGAGAAAATGTAGAAACTATTGCAACAGAGTATGCTTTCGAAGGTATTGTTGCAAATCATACAATTGAAGTAACATTTGCAAAAGATGAGCTTACAATTGCGAAAGAAAATCTGTTAGCAACAATTAATACAGCAAACAAAAAACTTGCAGAGACAGAGCAATACACACCGTCATCTTTGAAAGATCTTGAAGAAGCAGTCAAAGCAGCGCAGGCTATTTACGACGATCCAAATGCTGATCAGGATAAAGTAGATAAAGCAAAGGCAAATGTAGAGGCTAAGCTTGCAGCTCTGAAAGCGAAAGCAAAGAAAGATGCTCTGAACCTTGCAATTATAGCAGCAGAAGGCGATGCCGCATTAGTTGACAAATACACAGAAGAGTCTATCGAGAAGCTTCAGAAAGCAATCGATGAAGCAAAAGAAGTATTAGCTGATGAGAATGCATCACAGGAAGAAGTAGACGCAGCAGAGAAAGCAGTCCAGGCAGCACAGAAGGCTCTTGTTGAGAAAGAGACACCGAAGCCGGAAGCACCTGTTAAGAAGGATGAACTGAAAGCTGCAGTAGAAGATGCAACAAAGGTTGTAGGAGATACAGAGCAGTATACAGAAGAGTCCCTTGCAGCACTTCAGGCAGCGATTGATAAAGCCATTGCAGTACTGGATAACCCAGAAGCAACACAGGCTGAGATCGACGCAGCAGTGAAATCTGTAAAAGAAGCAAAAGAAGCTTTGAAAGTAAAAGAAGACAAGAAAGACGACAACAATAAGGGCGACGACAAGAAAGACGACAGCAATAAGGGTGACGACAATAAAAAGGATGACAATAAGAAGGATGACAGCAACAGCGGAACATCTAACAATGGTTCATCTAATGGCGGATCATCCAACAAGAATACTACAAGCACTGTCAATAAGACATCAAAATCAAATGCAGTAAAAACAGGTGATGCAGCAAATGTAGCAGGTGTAGCAGGAGTTGCAATCCTCTGTCTGGCAACAGGAATTGTTGTTGTACTGATTAAAAGAAAGAGAATAAGATAAAATGATTGTAGTTATAAGTCTTATCATGATTCTATCATTTCTGCTAAGCGCAGTAGTTATTATGTGTTTATGTAAAGAATCGATAAACTGGCGTAATGAACAGTGTGGTTATGATTTAGAAGAAAGCATAGAACTGTAAAAAAGAAAATTGGTACAAAAGAAATAACTAATCAGAGAAACCCAGGAGTAAAATTCTGGGTTTCTGATTAGTTATTTTATTAAAAACGTTTTCCTGTATTGAGAAGGTGTTGCATTAATAACGCTTCCAAAGACTTTGGAATAGTGCTGCGAGTCTTTAAATCCAACCTGCAGTGCAATTTCCGTTAAGGTTAAATTGGTATCCTGCATTAGCTCAATGGAGCGATTGATACGATAAATATTAATATAGTTTGATAATGTGACGCCCATATAACTCTTGAAAAGTTTACTGAGATAACGGACGGAAATATGCAATTGTTGTGCAATGTCTTCTTGTAAGATTTTTGTAGCGTAATGAGTTTGAATATAATTCAATGTATAAGCTACATAACTGTTTTGAAGTTGAGGCTCTGCATGTTCACGTTCATGTACAAGCTCTGTGTGATCAAGAATATAGAGCATCAGGTTCATAAGAGCAACATTAAGATTAGCGGCTGTAAACAGACTGTCAGGAAGTACGCAAATCAATCAATTTCTGAAGATGCTTATCAATCGTTTCATCAGAGATGAGTCGATAATAAAAATGTGAAGAAAATAATACAGCATGAAGAAGCGTAATCGGGAATATTCCATCATTATCAAGAATGATAGTTGAAAACATATCAGGGTTGAAATGTATATGCTGAAACTCGCAATCTGAAGTATCATTCAGATAAAAAGAATGCACCACATCAGGAAGGATCATAATAAAGTCACCTTTTGTACAATGCAGGTTTTCTGATTGAATATCCATATAACATTCTCCGGAAAGAATTCGATAAATCTCAATATTAGTATGTAAGTGTCGACCGAATGTATAACCTGCCTTTCGATACGACACAACTGCTCCCGATAAAATAGAATCAGATAGAGACATCTGTTTAGAAACAGTATTTTTTGGGGAAGAGTCGGAAGTCCTACCGGGGTGAGCCAGAAGATTCGATCCAGTTTGTTCAGTATGAGTTTTTGTCATAAATTTATGCCTCCATAATTAAGTGAAAGATAAACCAAATTAAAATCTATTATAACACAAATATAAGAAAAACACACAAAAAAATATATAAATTTGCGATAAATTCATAAATTTTATAGAGCGTTTTCTGAGGAGAAGTCCTGGACGATGAGGAAAAATCACATAAATGGAAAGCGTCTCGCATGTGAG
>OLPY01001840.1_pt1 | contig 14063 bp, 10 predicted proteins | sample 1672481 | NCBI WGS metagenome assembly OLPY01 (sample SAMEA3136691, study PRJEB25190) | human gut metagenome | biome: human gut; feature: human-associated habitat; material: faeces | place: Austria | collected 2013 | reverse complement strand
CCAGCGGATGCTGGCGCGGGAGCGGGGGCATACCTCCACCTATCCCATCCCCGGTACCAGCGGGGACATCGGCCTGCGCACCCCCCAGCCGGTGCGCCGCAGCCGCGGTACCACCCCGCCCCCAACGCCGGAAAAACAACCCGACAACGTGAAGTCCTTCACGCCGCTGATCCAGCAGCGTCAGCGCCGCCACTATACCGTTCTGGCGGTGCTGATCCTGTGCATTGCAGCGGCCGTCTTTGTGTTTACCGGTGCCATGTCGGCGTCCATCGCTCTGCTGGGCGATGCGGCGGACAGCCTGTCCCTCTACTTCAACCGCAGCGACGGCGGCTGGCCGGTCAATACCGGCATCAGTGAGCCAATCCAAATTGCCGAACTGGCGGGCGGTTTTGTGGAGCTGGACAGCGAAGACGTGGTCGTCTACTCGGCCTACGGGGCTAAGGTACGCAGCTTTCAGCCCGGATATGCCCGGCCCGTTATGGCCGTGGGCGGCACCCACTTTGTGGTGTATAACCGCGCAGGCAGCGACCTGCAGGTCTCCAGCCGCACCAAGGCGCTGTACACCAAAACCTTTGATAACAGCATCCTGCTCTGCGCCATGTCCAACAATAACACGCTGGCCGTTGTCACCGAGTCGGGCCGGTATGCCGCGCAGCTGCAAATTTTTGACCCCTCTTTCCGCCAGACCTACAGCTGGGAGATGACCCAGAACGAGGGGACCCCCATTGCCGTAGCTTTCTCGCCGGATAACCGCCAGTTCGCCGCCGGTACGCTGGCGGCGCGGCAGGGCCAGCTGGGGTGCAAGGTGTATTTTATGAGCACCTCCTCCAACTCCGAAGGTCCGGCCTACACCGCCAGCCAGGGCAGCATGCTCCTCTCGCTGGATTGGCAAAGCGAGAGTCGGGTGGTGGCGGTGTTCGATACCTACATCGCAGTGCTGGACCCCCGCACGGCCACCGAGACCGCCCGCTATGATTTCGGCGGTGCTACGCTGCAAAGTGCTGCGCCCGGCCAGCGCCAGACCGCCCTGCTGCTAAACATCCGCGGCGGCAACAGCCTGGTCACGCTGGACAACGACCTGACCCCTCTGGCCGAGATCCCCGCCCGCCAGGCCTACGGCATCAAGGCCACGGACACGTCGGTCTACCTGCTGTGTCCCAACGCTGTCGAGTGCTACGGCTTTGACGGCGTGCAGAACTGGGTGCAGGATAACTTCTCCGCCCGGCCCATCCAGGTGCTCAAAGCCTCGGAACTGCTGGTGTTTACCGGCAGCCGCGCCGAGGTGCTGACCCCGCCGGATAACGCCAATAACACAAATAACATAAATGATTCCTGATACGAAAGGACCCGAAATCTCCTATGCAGCAAAACATTTCTCTGGTTTATGACCTTCTCTTTCTCATCGTGTTTGCCGTGGTGGCTGTGTGCAGCTGGCACAAGGGCTTCCTGGCCAGTTTGGCTGAGCTGATCGGTGCTGTGTTTGGCGTCGGCATCGCCGTCTGGGCCAGCCAGACCGCCGCCCCGCAGATCTACGAAAAGTTTTTAAGCGCTTCGGTGGCCAACCGGGTAGAGCTGGCCCTGCGTGAATCCAACGGCAACATTGCCGAGGCTTTGCAGGGCATCAGCTTTTTGCCGGAATCCATGCAGCAAAGCCTGCTGAACCTGCTGAACGATGCGGGCAGCGACGTGCCTGCCAAGATCGCCGAGGCTTTGCAGCCGTTGATCCTGCCCTTTGTGCAGGTGCTGCTGTTTGTGGTGCTCTGCGTACTGGTGCGGTGGGTGTTCCGTCTGCTGGTGGGCGCGCTGCGCTGGTTCAACGGCGTGCCGCTGCTGGGCAGCGTCAACCGCCTGCTGGGTCTGGTGCTGGGCCTGGCCAACGGCGCGGTGGATTGCTGGCTTCTGGCGCTGGCGCTGTGGTTTTTGGTGGGCGTTACCGGGGGCAAGCTCTCCTGGCTGAACGGCTACATACTCAGCCAAAGCGTGGGCTACGGCATTTTCGGCAGCATCAACCCCTTTGTTTGATGGGCATGTAATGAATAAATTCTGAACATTCCGCCCGAAAACTTGCAAAACAGCCCATTTCGTTTCATAATATTTGCAAGACTATGCGCCTATACCGGGCGTTTTCTATAGAGGTGAAGAAATTATGATTTGTGTACGCTGCAAAAAACGCACGGCAGTGGTGTTCATCCAGCGGATGGACAACGGCAAGCCGGTGCAGGAGGGCTACTGCCTGACCTGCGCCCGCGAGATGCACATCCAACCCGTGGATGATCTGATGAAACAGTTCGGCATGTCCGATCAGGATCTGGAGAACATGGAAGAACGCATGAGCAGCTTCCTGCAGGAGGCTGCCGAGTCCGGTATGCTGCCCACCGCAGCAGGTGAGGACGCCCCCGAGGAGGGCGACAGTCAGGACGATTTTGTGCCCGGCGGTTCGCCGGTGTTCCCGTTTGGATTTGGTGCAGCCCGCCAGAGCGGCGACGACAAGGCCAAAGGCAAAAACGGTAAAAAGGACAAAGCCCCCAAGCGCAAGTTCCTGGATACCTACTGTGAGAACCTGACCCAGAAGGCCCGGGACGGCAAGGTGGACCGCATCATCGGCCGCGACCGCGAAATTTACCGAACCATCCAGATCTTGTGCCGCCGCCAGAAGAACAACCCCTGCCTGATCGGTGAGGCCGGTGTCGGCAAGACTGCCATCGCCGAGGGCATCGCCCAGCGCATTGCCGAGGGCCAGGTGCCCGCCCGCCTGCGGGACAAGGAGATCTTCCTGCTGGATATGACCGCCCTCATTGCGGGCACCCAGTTCCGTGGTCAGTTCGAGCAGCGGGTCAAGGGCCTTATCAGCGAGGTCAAGGCCGCCGGCAACATCATCCTGTTCATCGATGAAATTCATTCCATCGTGGGCGCGGGCGATTCTGACGGCGCCATGAACGCTGCCAACATCATGAAGCCCGCCCTCTCCCGCGGGCAGGTGCAGGTCATCGGTGCGACCACTTTTGCCGAGTACCGCAAATATATCGAGAAAGATACTGCGCTGGAGCGCCGTTTCCAACCCGTTAAAGTCGAGGAGCCTTCCATCTCCGATACCATCGAGGTGCTGAAAGGCATCCGCATCTACTACGAGAAGCACCACTGCGTCCGCGTGCCGGACCCCGTGGTCACCAACGTGGTCAAACTGTCGGAGCGGTACATCACCGACCGCTTCCTGCCCGATAAGGCCATCGACCTGCTGGACGAGGCCTGCGCCTGCTGCAACCTGCGCCACCCCGAAATTACCGAGTTGGTGGAGACCCAGCGCAGTGTAGCCGAGCTGGAAAGCCGCGAACATGAGCTGGAGAACCCCGAGCCGGAGAACGGCCAGGATGCCGCCATCGACTACGAGGCCCTGGCTTCGGTTAAGACGGAGCTGGCCCAGCAGCGCCAAAAACTGCCCGCCTTGCAGCTGAAGGTGGCCGAAATTGAGGTCACGATGGACGATGTGGCCCAGGTCATCGAGCTGTGGACCGGTATCCCCGCCGTCAAAATTAAAGAGACCGAGTACGGCCGCCTGCAGGGCCTGGAAGAAGCCCTGAAAGAGCATATCATCGGCCAGGATCAGGCCGTACACGCCGTGGCCGGCGCCATCAAGCGCGCCCGGGCTGACCTGTCCGGCCGCCACCGCCCCGCCAGCTTCATCTTCGTCGGCCCTACCGGTGTCGGCAAGACCGAGCTGGTCAAGCAGCTGGCCAACCAGCTGTTCGATACCGTCGACCCGCTCATCTCCATCGACATGAGCGAGTATATGGAGAAGTACGCGGTGTCCCGTCTCATCGGTTCGCCCCCGGGCTATGTGGGATACGATGAGGCTGGCCAGCTGACCGAGAAGGTCCGCCGCCACCCCTACAGCGTTGTGCTGTTTGATGAAATTGAAAAAGCACATCCTGACGTCATGAATATCCTGCTGCAGATTTTGGACGAGGGCAAGATCAACGACGCCCAGGGCCGCGTGGTGGATTTCTCCAACACGGTCATCTGCATGACCTCCAACGCTGGCTCCACCGATCAGAGCGGTGCTACCGGCTTTGGCAAGCGCACTGAGACCGCCAGCGCCGACAAGTGCATGAAGGCTTTGCAGGAGTTCCTGCGCCCCGAGTTCCTGGGCCGCGTGGACGAGGTCATCACCTTCCGCCCGCTGTCCGGGTCCGACCTGGAGCGCATCGCCCAGCTGATGCTGGATGAATACAAGCCCGGCCTGGCTGCCCACAGCATCACGCTGAACACCACGCCTGAGGCGCTGGCCGCCATCGTGGCCGAGAGCACCACCCGCTATGGCGCCCGCGAGCTGCGCCGCACCATCCGCAAGGCAGTGGAGGACCCCATCTCCGAGGCACTGGTGGACGGCCGCCTGGGCAGCCAGCCCGCCACCGTCACGCTGACGGCTAAGGACGGCAAGCCCGTACTGGAGCTGTGATGCGTACAAAACTTGCTGCACTGCTGCTGGCCGTGCTGCTGCTGACGGGCTGTGTGCCCTATGTGCGGTGGCAGATCACGACCAACATCCCCCAGACCCAGCAGATGCCCGCGCCGACCCCGGCCCCCACGGCCATGCCCCAGCCGGATTCCGGCTTGAGCCGCCGCCAGATGGTGTACGGCAGCGCCGGGCTGCTGACTGAGCCGACCGTGCTGGTCAGCGTTTACTTAAACGATGCCGCCGGCGGCCGTGTCTGGACCGAGGATGCCAAGGCCGAGACACGCCAATACCTGGCCACCGCCGTACAATGGCTGAACGAACAGGCCGAAACCTACGGCCGGACGTTGCAATTGTACTATGACGACGGCACCGTCAACAGCCCGCTGTGCCGCACCTACACGCCCAAATCGGCCATCCGCGGCGGGCGGAGCTCCGAGGAGAGCGACGCGCTGCTGACCGAGCTGGACGCCGTCAGCGCCACGTTGGACACCGCCGCGCTGCAAAAGACCTACGGCACAGACCGGGTGGCGTTTCTCTATTTCCTGCCGGTCAGCGGGGCGTCTTTTACGATGGTCCACTACGCCGACGACGGCAGCAATTTTTACCACGAGTACAGCTGCCTCTACCGATACGATGTCTATGCGGGGGAGGGCGAGAGCGAATCCCCGGCGACCTATGCCCACGAAATTTTGCATTTATTCGGCGCGCCGGACCTGTACGAGGGCAGCAGCGATGACTTTGTGGACGATGCGCTTATTGCCTACGTCGAGGAGACTTACCCCGACGAGATCATGAACAGCACCTACAATGACGACGGCACCAGCAGCTTTGACAGCGTGCATAAGGCCATCAGCCCGCTGACCGCCTACTGCCTGGGCCTGACCGACACCTGCCCCGAACTGGAGCAGTTCCCCAAGTTGGCCAACATAACGCCGGGAGTGTTCCGCTACCCGGCCGACAGCGGCAGCACACCCGATACCGGGAACGATGCTGACGGTGGGGGCGAAGTCGGGGATGAACCCGACAGCGCCCAGGCATGGCCCGGCGCCGTGGCGGTGTAAGCAGCGAAAGGGGGCGCATACCTTGCCGAACGAGGATTTTCCGCTGCGGGTGGACGGCGTGACCGCCGGTTGGGCGGCAGAACGCCGCCCCGAGGATGTGATCCCCGCCGCCCGGACCGACGCCTGGCAGCTGGTCTACGTGCGCAGCGGCACCATTGAGGAACGCTGCGACGACCGCCGCGTGCTGCTGCGGGCCGGCGGGCTTTTGTTCCACCAGCCGGCAGAGACCTTTGGCATGCGCCCGGTGGGCGAGGTGCCGCCCGATGTGCTGCGCCTGGATTTTTTGTGTACCCAGGCCGGGATGGACCGCTTTCGCGGTGCCGTTTTCCATGCCGAACCCCAGGAACAGCATGATTTAAACTGGTTGATGGACGCTGTAACGGAATATTTTGAGCCACCCGACACCCTGGGCCAGGCCACGGTCCCCAAAGAAGAACAGCCCTACGGAGCCCAGCAGCAGCTGACCATCCATTTGGAAAACCTGCTGATCTTGCTGGCCCGGCGGTACAAGCGTGCCCGCAAGCCCGGCGTGCGCCTGCGGCGGGAGCGCCGCCAGACCGCCCTGGTGGACGCTGCCCGCACCTACTTTGCCAAAAACCTGGAGCGGGAGCTGCGGGTGGACGAGGTGTGTGAGGCCATCGGCTGCACCAGGCCGCAATTGCAGGCGGCCTTCCGCACCCGGCTGCGGCATACGGCTATGGAGGAATTCTCCGCCATGCGGCTGGACTACGCCGCTCAGCTGCTGGCCCGGGGCGATACCCCCGGCGAGGTGGCCGAGCGCATGGGCTACCGCAGCGGGGCCTACTTCAGCCAAAAATTCAAGGAGGCCACCGGCAACACCCCCAGCGCCTACCGCCGCCTGCAGCAGGGTTTGCCGGCCCGCCGCCTAAACAGGCAACAAAAAGACAAAGACGAATCGAAAACCTCTATTGCAGAAACACCGCCAAAAAAGTAAAATAGGGGTAACAAGCGGGGAACATGCCCCGCATAAAAGCAACAAGATGGGCAGCGACGCATAATTCGGAGTGCCGATACGGCGAGCGAGGCGTGCCAGCTGCTAAGCAAAAAGCGCAGGTAATACTTTGTGTATTACCGAGCATTTTTGCGCCGCAGATGGTGCGCCGCAGCCGCCGGAGCGGTGCTACGATTATGCGGAACTGCCCACTAACATAAGTGATAAGGAGACGATCGTTATGGCAATTTTGGTAAGCGGTGGCGCCGGTTACATCGGCAGCCACACCTGCGTGGAACTTCTGGCCGCCGGGTATGATATCGTCGTGGCCGATAACTACTACAACTCCTGCCCCGAGGCCCTGGCCCGCGTGAAAAAGATCGCTGGCAAGGACTTCCGCTTTGTCGAGGCCGACATGACCGACAAGGCCGCCGTCGAAAAGATCTTCGCCGAGAACGAGGACATCGACTGCGTCATCCAGTTTGCCGCTTACAAGGCAGTGGGCGAGAGCGTCTCCAAGCCCATCGAGTACTATTCCAACAACCTGGCCTGCACGCTGAATATTCTGGATGTTATGCGCCGTCACAACTGCCATAACATCATCTTCTCCTCCTCCGCCACCGTTTACGGTGACCCCGCCAGCGTGCCCATCCGCGAGGATTTCCCCGTGGGCGGCACCACCAACCCCTACGGCACCACTAAGGTCTTTACCGAGCGCATCCTGACCGACTGCTGCAAGGCTGACCCTGAACTGAATGTTGCGCTGCTGCGTTACTTTAACCCCATCGGCGCCCATCCGTCGGGCCTCATCGGCGAGGACCCCAACGGCATCCCCAACAACCTGGTGCCCTACATTGCCAAGGTGGCGGTCGGCAAGCTGGAGAAGGTCCACGTCTTTGGCAACGATTATCCCACCCCGGACGGCACCGGCGTGCGTGACTACATCCACGTTGTCGACCTGGCCCGCGGCCATGTGGCTGCCATCAAGAAGCTGGAGGAAAAGCCCGGCCTGTTCATCTGCAACCTGGGCACCGGCCACGGCTACAGCGTGCTGGACGTCATCCATGCCTTCAGCAAGGCCTGCGGCAAGGAGCTCCCCTACGTCATCGACCCGCGCCGCCCCGGCGACATTGCCGAGTGCTGGTGTGATCCCAGCAAGGCCAAGCGTGAGCTGGGCTGGGAGGCCCAGTACGGCATCGAGGAGATGTGCGCCCACAGCTGGAACTGGCAGAGCCACAACCCCGACGGCTACAAGACCGCCAAATAACCCAGGCAGCACTTAAAAAACACGCAAGGACGCGCCCGTAAAAAGGCGCGTCCTTTTTGTTTATATGCTTTTGTTCAGCCTTACTTTTTTGTGCCATAACTACCACATCTAGTGGGTGATATGCCCATAAAAAACAAAAAACAGCGAAAACTGTGCTAAATGTGTTCTCTCAACAACAGAAGGAACATAAAACGCGCAGGTTCGCTGTTTTTAAATTTTATTATAGCTTGATTTGTTATACAGTAACAGGAAAATGTGATTTAAATTTCAAAATGTGCTGAATTGTGTTCTGCGCAGGTGTGGCGAACCACAATTTTTACCCCGCAAATTCGGCGCCAATTTGCCCTGTTTTTACCGCCAGGTAAAGGTGAACATCCCATACAGATAGATGAACAGGATCGCCGCAGGTACAAAATAGCGGAAGATGGGCTTCATCCAGGGGCGCACTTTCAGGCCCTTGCCTGTGTTGGCTTCGGCAACAAAATTGTCCCATCCCCAACCAAAACGGTTGCAGCAGAACAATGCCAGTACCAGGCTGCCCAGCGGCAGCACATTGTTGGACACAACAAAATCCCAAAAGTCCAGCCAGGCGGTGCCGGGGGCGAAAGGCTGGAAGTGCAGCACGCTGTAGCCCAGGGCCGTCGTCAGCGCCAGGGCAAAAATACCCACGCCGCAGACGGCGCAGCCCTTGGGGCGGGACCAGCCGGTCAGCTCCCGGATCATGGCTAAAATATTCTCGCAGACGCCCAGCACGGTGGAAAGCGCCGCAAATACCATAAACAGAAAGAACAGGGCGCCCCACCAGCGCCCGCCCGGTATGTGGGTAAAAACACTGGCCATCGTGTCAAACAGCAGGCTTGGCCCGGCAGTGACTTCCAGATCGTAGGTGAAGCAGGCCGGGAAGATGATGATGCCTGCCAGCACTGCTACAAAGGTGTCCAGAAAGATGACATGCAGCGATTCGCCCACCAGGCTGTGGTCTTTGCCGATGTAACTGCCGAAGATGGCCATGCCGCCCATGCCGACGGACAGCGAGAAAAACGCCTGGTTCATGGCGGCTACCACCACCGAGCCGTCGATAGCAGAAAAGTCCGGCACCAGGTAAAAGCGCAGCCCTTCGGCCGCACCGGCAAAGGTCAGGCTGTGGACCGCCAGCACCAGCATCAGCACCAGCAGGGCAATCATCATGCCCTTGGTCACCCGCTCCAGCCCGCCCTGCAGGTTGCAGCTTAAAATCAAAAATGCCACCAGCACTGTGATAAAAAGATAGGTTACGTTGACTTTTGGGTCGGCGATCATTTGGGCAAAGCCGAAATCGGCGTTGCTGCCGGTGAGGAATTTTACAAAATAGTAGAAGATCCACCCTGTGACCACCGTGTAAAAGGCCATCAGCGCAATGTTGCCGATGAGGCTGAACACGCCGAACACGCCCCACTTGTGGCCGGGCTTTTCCAGGCGCTGGTACATATAGATGGGGCTGGCCTGGGCGGCGCGGCCCACGGCAAACTCCATCACCATAACGGGCAGGCCCAGCACCAGCAGGCAGAGGATGTACAGCAGCATAAAGCTGCCGCCGCCGTTGCTCCCGCACATCCAGGGGAACTTCCATACATTGCCGCAGCCGATGGCACACCCGGCCGACAGCATGATAAAGCCTAAGCGGCTGCCAAGACGTTCACGATTTCCCATAGTCTCACACAAATACGTAGGCGCTCAGGCGGTTGAAAGCTTCCTCCACCAGGGCGCGGATCAGGGCCAGATTCATGAGGATGGCGCAGGGGTGGTGGAACATCCGGCCATCCTGCCAGGCCACGCCCACATCCCAGCCGGCGTGCAGCACGTCCTCCGGCGTTTTGTCACGGGCAGCGCACCAGTCAGTGCAGTCCAAAAACAGCATGTAGGTGCCCGTAGGTTTGGCAACCTGCACACCCGGGAAATGCCGGGCGATGAAGTCGCAGGCAAAGTTCATGTCCGCGACCCACATGGGGATGATGGAAAAGCCGTCCTTAGGCTTGCCCGGCGCAAAGCCGCCCGGCTGGCCCAGGGCATCCACCGCCAGCGCATCCATCCCGCGGCGGTCGTACACAGTGGTAAAATCGTATTTCATAGTGATACCTCAAGAATCGGTTAGATTGTTGAAAATATACTTGTAGAGGTGTTCTATACCGAAAGGCTCCCCTCAAGGGTAGCCATTAAGGGCAGGATATATAAATGCTTTTTCCAAAATCACACGTATGTGTGATCTTATTTAAAGTTCTTTGCGTCGCTTTCTTTCAAGAAAGCGACATTACTTCTCGCAGGCCCCGTCATTTCCCTCACCGCAGCCGTCGCAGTCGCTCTCAAATTTCACGGCGTTCTTGGCAAGTTCGGGGTCCAGGCGCTGGGCGACCTGCATCATCAGGGCGCACTCCATGCGCTTGCGGAACACCTTGCATCCGTACTCATAGGTGCCGTGGATGTCGCCGGTGGCGTGCAGGGCGTTGGCCGCGCAGCCGCCTGCGCAGTACAGGCGGGCCCAGCAATCCTTGCAATCCGGGCGGGCATACACGTTGCACAGCTTGAACTCATCCCGCAGTGCGGTGTTGGTCACGCCGTCCCACACGTTGCCCAGTTTGTAGTTGGGGTCGCCCACGAACTGGTGGCAGGGGTACAGGTCGCCCCAGGGGGTCACGGCCATGTACTCGGTGCCGGAACCGCAGCCGGAAATGCGCTTGTAGATGCAGGGGCCGTGCTTCAGGTCCAGGATATAATGGTAGAACGTGATGGGCTTGCCGGCCTTCTGGCGGCGCAGCATGTCGTTGGCCAGCAGCTCGTACTGGTCAAACAGCCTGGGTAGATCCTCCTCGGTCAGGGCTTCGGGGGAATCCGGCGCGGCTACGACCGGCTCCATGGACAGCTCGGTAAAGCCGAGGTCGTCGGCCATGTGGAACAGGTCCTTGGTAAAATCAACGTTGTGGTGCGTAAAGGTGCCGCGCATATAGTAGCCCTGGCCGCCGCGTGCCTTGACCAGTTTTTGGAACTTGGGCACGATGCGGTCGTAGCTGCCGTTGCCGGCCAGGTCCACGCGGAACCGGTCGTTGACTTCCTTGCGGCCGTCCAGAGACAGCACCACGTTGTGACATTCCTTGTTGCACCAGTCGATGACCTCATCGGTGATGCCGATGCCGTTGGTGGTCATGGTGAAGCGGAAGTTTTTGTTGTGCTCTTTCTCGATGCTGCGGGCATAGGCGACCAGCTGCTTGCATACCTCAAAGTTCATCAGCGGTTCGCCGCCGAAGAAGTCGACTTCCAGGTTGCGGCGGGTGCCGCTGTGCTCGATCAGGAAATCCAGCGCACGTTTGCCGGTCTCAAAGCTCATCAGGCCGGCCTCACCGTGGAACTTGCCCTGGGCGGCGAAGCAATAACTGCAGTTCAGGTTGCAGGTGTGGGCCACATGCAGGCACAGCGCCTTGACGACGTTGGAGCGGTTCTTAAAGTCGAACGCATGATCGGCGTAGGCGTCGGGGGCAAACAGCTGCCCGGCGGCGGTCAGCTCCTCGATGTCGTCAAAGCAATCGCTGATGTCGGCGGGGGTGACGTCGGCGCGGTCACGGTATTTCTGCTCCAGCTGGGCGGTGGCGGCTTTGCGGGTCAACCCCTGGTCGATCAGGGCGATGGCGTCGTAGGCAACATCGTCTACGGCGTGCACGCTGCCGCTGTACACGTCCAAAACAATGTTGTAGCCGCTGAGTTTATACTGATGAATCATTGTCTGCTCCTTTAAGTTATGTTACTTTTCTTGTAAGAAAAGTAACCAAAAGAATTTTTAATCGAATAGCGAGAGTGTATAGAAAAGCGGTCGAGAATAAGGGATGGGGGAGGTGAGGGGAAAGTACGGGAAAAGGAGTACTATAAAATGCCTGCACCGTGCATCGTTTTTCGGCCGCGCTGTACATAGAAAATGCCGGGCTGCCATATCTGGCACCCCGGCATCAAAGCCAGCAATACAATTACTTGTCGGTCTTCTCGCAAGGCTGGTTGGCAATGCCGCAGCTGGTCTTGCAGGCGCTCTGGCAGGAAGTCTGGCACTCGCCGCAGCCGCCGTTCAGCAGGCTCTTAGCCATGTCGCGGGTCTCGAGAGTCTGGATGTGCTTCATAAAACAGTCACCCCTTTATACATTTTGGAATTATATTTATTGTACACGGGAATGGATGGATTGTCAAGGGTAAAATGGTGGATGGTTACAGTAGCATTGTAGGGGCGGATGCTCGCATCGACCCCTACAGAACAGCAATGCACGTTGCATCTTTGCATCTGCTGTGGTGTAACCTCGTCCCGGCAGCCTCCAACTCGCGGCAGGACGCCAAAAACTCCGGGGTAATCGTCTCGCCCGGGGCTACCAGCGGCACACCCGGGGGGTAGGCCCAGATATACTCCGCCGCTGTCTCCCCGCAGGCATCAGCCATCGTCATTGGAATTTGCCGCGCAGGCCGCAGCAGGGCTTCGGCAATTGTACACGTGGCGTTTCCCGGGGCGGGCAGCAGGTGCGCGGGGGGTGCAGGGGCGATCCGGGATGGAGAATCATCCCAGTGGTGCAGCACCTCGGCCAGGCGGTCCAGCGCGTGGGTGTTGTCGCAGGGGCTGGTCATGGCCAGCACGTTCGGGCCGCAGACCATCTCCGGCTCAAAGCCGCTGGCCCGCAAAAACGCCGCGCCCTCGGCCCCGATCTGCAGCAAAATTTTGCCGCTGTCATGGGCAAAAAAATCCGGGTGGTCAGCCAGCGCATCCTGCCCAAAGCACATGACTTTTATATTGTGCAGATCGGCTACGGCGGCAGAAAACCGCTCCAGCCGGTCCCGCCAGCGGGCAAAGGCGGCGGGGCCGTCGGCGGCCAGCCAGTCGGTGCAACCGTCCAGGCTGACCAGCAGCGGGTAGCTGGGGGAGCTTGTCTCAAACACATCCAGCTGCCGCTCCACCTCGTCGGGGTCGGCCAGGCCGCCGTTCAGCTGCAAAAAGGCCGTCTGGGTCAGACTGGGCAGGGTTTTGTGGGCGCTCTGCACCACCAAATCTGCTCCGGCGGCTACCGCGCCGCCCTGCCAGCCGTACCGGGCGGCAAAGGGCAGGTAGTGTGCCCCGTGGGCTTCGTCCACCAAAAGCGGCACATTGTGGGCGTGGCAAATGGCGGCAATGGACGCAATATCGCTCAAAACGCCCTCGTAAGTCGGGCTGGTCAAAATTACGCATTTTGCCTGCGGATGGGCGGTCAGCGCCGCTTCCACCGCGGCGGGCGGCACACTGCCGTACACGCCAAAGGCGGTATCCACCGGCGGGGGCAGGTAGTGGGCAGTCAGGCGCCCCAGCTCGATGGCATGGTACACGGCCTTGTGGCAGTTGCGGGCCGCGATGACCTCGCTGCCGAAGGGAGCCAGCGCGCGGATGCCCGCCAGCAGGCCCACGGTGCTGCCGCCCACCAGATACCAGCACCGGCGGGCACCGTACAGCGCGGCTGTGCGGGCCATGGCGTCGGCTAAAATGCCGTCGGCCTCGTGCAGGTCGTCGGCCCCGTCGATCTCGGTTATGTCCCAGGCATAGCAGCTCAGGCCGGGGGCGGGGGCCAGGTGGCGCTTATGCCCCGGCATGTGCAGGGGGTAGCGGTCCGCCGCCAGCTTTTCCAGCTGGTGCTGTAAAATCGAATCTGCCATCTCACTCCACCACGATCTCGGCCTTGCTGCCGGCGCGGGTCTTGGTCACGCGCACCTGGCGGGTCAGGCGGTCCTGTAAGGCTTCCACATGGGAGATGACACCGATCAGCTTGTCGCCGCCCGCCAGCCCGGCCAGCGTATCCACGGCTTTCTCCAGCGCGTCGGCGTCCAGCGAGCCGAAGCCCTCGTCGATAAACAGCGTTTCAATGGTCACGCCGCCCGCGTTCTGCTGGATGGTATCGCTGATGCCCAGCGCCAGGCAGAGGGCGGCCATAAAGCTTTCGCCGCCGGACAGGCTGCCCACGGGGCGGGTCTTGCCAGTGTAAGCGTCGAACACGTCCAGGTCCAGGGCGGTCTTGCCGCCCACGGCCTCGCTTTTGCGGCGCAGCAGGCGGTACTGGCCGTCGGTCATGCGGGTAAAGCGCAGGTTGGCGGCCTCGACAACACCGTCAAAATAGAACGCCTGTACGTACTGTTCAAAGGGCAGTTTGACCTTGCCGGCCAGATTGCCGTTGATGGTTTTGGAAAGGTTGTCCCACATGGCGCGCTTGTCCCGGGCGGCAGCGCTCTGGCGCATCGTCTTGTCCAGCCCGGCCAGCGCGGCGCGGTTGGTGTGCAGGCGGTGCACGGCGGCGTCCCGGGCAG
>OLPY01001839.1_pt1 | contig 14064 bp, 9 predicted proteins | sample 1672481 | NCBI WGS metagenome assembly OLPY01 (sample SAMEA3136691, study PRJEB25190) | human gut metagenome | biome: human gut; feature: human-associated habitat; material: faeces | place: Austria | collected 2013 | reverse complement strand
TGCCCACGACCTCCTGGATGCGCGTCATAAAACGGTTGTCCGAGCCTGCGATGGCCGGCTGCTCAATCTTGAGCTCAGCCGTCACCGCACCGCCGGCACGGATGAGGCTCACATAGTTCAGGCGCTGCTGGGCACCAAAATCGAGCTGTTGGGCGCGCACGTACAGACCATCCAGGCGGTCAATCCCTGCCTCGCCGGCACGGGCCTCAATATCCTCGTAGGCGCGCAGGCAGTCGTCGAACAGCGAGCGCGGCTCGGACAGCACCACGAGTGCCTTGCCGCTCACATGCGACAGCGGGCTCACGGTCTGGCCGTACATCACCGGCAAAAAGCGGTCGAGCTCAGGCGTGACGATGCGCGCATCCACCATCTCGAGCAGCGCCGCCAACTTGCTGTCGTCCTGGCTGGCGCGGTAGAGCGCCACATGCATGTTGTGGACGGCCTCGTCGGTAAGCGCCAGCTCGCGACAGGGGAAGATCTCGATGCTATCCTCGTTGCCGATGGTCTGCCCCGTGGAGCTCACCATGCGGCGGATGCGATCGATCTCGTCGCCAAAAAACTCGATGCGCACGGGCGCCTTTTCCTGCGCGGGGAACACCTCTACGGTGTCGCCGTGCACGCGGAACAGGCCGGGCGCGTCGGCGGCGCCGGCATTGGTGTAGCCCATGCCCACTAGGCGCTGCGGCACCTCATCAAAAGGAATCTCCTCGCCCACCGCAAAGGTCGTGGACTCCCAATAGCGGCTCTCGACCGGCGGCACGCAGCGCAGCAGCGCGCGGGCCGAGGCAACCATGATACAGTTGTCCCCGCGCACGATGCGCCCCAGAGCCTCGCAGCGCTGCGCCACCACGGCATCGTCGGGCGCCTGCTCGCGCCACGGATAGTCCTTGCGCTCGGGAAAACGGCACACGTGCGCCAGGCCCACGTAGGCGGCAAGGCTGCGCGCGGCGCGATCGGCCGCATCCTCGCCACTCACAATGTAGACCGTCGGGCGCGGACGGCGCGCAAACTGGGCGGCGGCCATAAGCGTGCGACCCGACTGCGACACGGCCAGCGTCACGTCCTCGCCGGCATCGAGTCCGGCCTCGACGGTCTGCAGCGCCTCGGCAGTGTAGAGCTGCGCGGCTATACGGTGAATGAGCATGCTGTTCCTCCGGCATCGCAACGCCAAAAGCCCGCCGGGGCAAGCTCGGCGGGTCGTACGTCAAAGATCATTGACGTTTATGGTACCGCACGGCCCCGTGACCAAAAGCCAAAGCGACATCATGCCAAATGTTGCCCACAACGGTTTTGCCAACGCGTTTTCCCAGCTTATTAATCCGCTCTACGCTTTTTGATTTGCCGTCTTCCGGCAGCGATTTACACCGCCAGCGCCCCCTAGCGAGCATTTCGAGCTGCAAAGCGCCTATAATTGATGATAATTACGTATCCAATACTGTTTTTGAGTGAGGGGGGGGTAAAAACAAATGGCTGACACTCCATCTTGTGCACTGTACGCCGGGCTTAAGTCACTCGGTCGCATCAACAACGGTAACGCCGCGCAAATTCTAATGGCCGGCAATGCCCGTTACGGTGGACGCCTCATCTCCGAACGCTTGACGGTCCCGTCGTTTATCTCACGCGAAATCGTTCACGCCAAACCCGGTGACCTTTCCGAGCCGCTGTTTACGCCCTTTGAACAAAGTGCGCGCCAGATACTCAACCTCATCATGCAAAACCGAGGCTCCGACTCCCAATCGCTGAGCAAGGTCGCTAAACGCTATATGGAGTCGTGCGTCCCAGACATGCAGGATGCCCTTACCAATTGTGGCGTCGACGGCATGCTCTTTAGAAACGGCGTCGAGCGCATCGAGACCACTGACGATAGTGACATTAAAGATCGCCTCTACATCCATCTGATCTTTTTTATCGTTACCGGCTGCCTTGGCGACCCCGCCCGCGCCATCGAGTACACCGAGTCCTTTGTGTCCGACCAGATGCTCTCGACGCTTGACACGGTCGAGACGACCGTCACCTCATTTTTCTCGACAACCGCGCGCCCCACGGGAGACATTCGCCTGGGGCTGCTGCGCATCGTGGGCAACTCGGCACGACCGCCGCTGCGTCCCCTTACCACGGACCCGGTGGGCAGCATTATCGGGTCGCTGACTGGCGACGGGAACGCCATCACCGACGTCGATTCCGATGTCTCGCGCCAGCACCTGCGCATTTGGTTCCAAGACGGACGCTGGCTTGCGCAGGGCCTCGACTCCACCAACGGATCGTTTTTGATCTCGGGCGTCGACCGCTGCCGGCAGCCTATCGAGCTGCCTCGACGCGACCGCCCCGCCAACTTCGCCAACACCCCCGTCGAGATTCACAACGGCGACACGCTTTGCTTGGGCGCCACGACGCGTTTTTTGGTCATTCGCATCACAGACTAGCCTGCCCACACATCTTCGACGCACAAGGTGCCGTTATTTGCATTAACCTCTGCAAATAACGGCACCTTTTCAATTAAGGCAACGGTTGCGCTACCTTTTCACTAACATTATTGCTATGCATTTTTCTCGAAAGGATCGCCCCGTGACGTACGACACGGACATGGATATCATCGCGTTGTCCCCCTTTGAACCAAACGCCATGTTTGCGACCACCGAAGACTCCGATACCATTCGCCGCTTTACCACCCTGTTGGATTGCGGGGCAGTCGGCGGCGGCTCCCACCATCTTCGCAAGGTCGCCAACACCGAGGGCGAGACCTTTGCGCTCAAGACGCTGTGGCCCCTCAGCGGCTGTGATGAAAACGGCTCCGCTGTCAGCCCCTCGGGCATCAAGACGCTCACCGAGGAGTATCGCAATCTTGCAGTCGTCTCACTGTTGGGCGGCTTTCCCAAAACCTATGGCTACGGTTATGCCGGCAACACACCGGTCATCCTTATGGAATGGATTGAAGGCCTGCCCCTTCGCGATGCCGCGGCAGAGCTAACCGACCCCGCCGAGGGCGGCCGCATTTCCGCAAACACCGTCGCCGCAATCGGAAAACGCCTGGGAGAGATCCTCCTGAGTACCCAAAAGCTCGATGCACCTTTTGTGCACCGTGATATCTCCTTGCGCAACATCATTATTCGAACGACGCGCCGACCCCTTGCCCAGCAGATTGCACACTGCAGTTTTGACCTTTGCCTGGTCGATCTGGGCAGCTCGAGCATCAAGCGCTCGGACCCCTCGTTTACCATGTCCACCGGCATCTGGCGCAACGGCACCCCCGAGTTCGCCCCGCCTGAGATGCTCTCCAACGACATCCCCGAGCTGGCGCCGCTGCGCACGTCGCCCAGCATCGATACATACGAGCTCTGCAGCGTGCTTTACACGCTCTACGCCGGTCACACGCCATATCGCCTAAACGAGCATATGGACCAGTCGCCCTACCTGTACAAGATCGAGCACGAGCCCGAGCCGCTCGAGGCGCGCTTACCCGGCGACCAAAAGCTTGTCGATGTCATCATGAGCGGCATCCATAGCGAGCAGTCCCAGCGCGCGCCGCTGTCTACGATTGTCGGCAAGCTCGATGCCTGGATTAAAGACATCGATTTTGAGCCGCGCACGCCGCTGCCCGCACCTGTCGACTTTAGCCAGCAACCAAAGGCTTTCGGCTCCGACAAGGCTCAGACGCGCCATCCGATCATCTCGCGTCGCACTGCGCTCACGCTCGGCGGTGTCTGTGTTGCCGGCATCGCAGCTTCCGCCATTGCCACGGGGTGCTGGGGGCTTATCGACCTGGCGCACGGCATCAAGCCGTCACTCGACGATTACACCTGGGAAGAACTCGCCCTGATCTCCCGCAAAATCCAAGAGACATCTTCCAACAAAAAGGCGCTCGCGATTGCCGAAACCTACCACCTGGTAAACAGCAAGCAGTCGCTCGAAAACGAGAACACCAAAACCGTCAGGCTTTCCGATGGGACCAAGGCACAAGTCCAGATCGTGGGCTTTAAGGCAGACACGTTCACCGATGACGGCCTCCCCGCTGGCATCACCTTTATGTTCCGTACCCCCATCGCCATGCGCGCCGTAAATGACAGCGCTGCGACGGGTGGCTGGGAGCAATCGTCGCTTCGCGAATGGTTGGCAGACGAGGGCATGGCTACGCTGCCCGACGATCTCCGTAATCAGATCCGCTCGGTGCGAAAGCTCACCAACAACATCGGCGGCACCAAAGACGCCTCCAGCATCACCGCCACCGATGACAAGCTGTGGCTACCGTCCATGAGCGAGCTGTGCGGCTACCAGGCGCCTGAAACGTTCGCAGACGGCTACGGATACCTTTCTGACCTCTACAGCGGAGAAGGCGAACAGTACCAGCTCTATCGCGAGCAGAGCGTAAGCAGTCTGACCACCAACGACGCCATGATCCGCACCGTCGCCGGCAAAAAGATCTGCTACTGGGAGCGCACCCCCAGCGCCGACTGCAGCGAGGGCGCCAACTCGACGTACTTTAATCGCGTTGGAAAAGACGGCGATGTTTTTAGCTGGGCAACGCCCGGAAACGATCCGGACCAAATGACCTATGTCCTGCCCGGCTTTTGCATCTAACACCTTCCCCGGACACCAGAAAGGAGCCTTGCATCATGCGTGCGGAAACACCTTCCGAGGTGCTCTTTGATTTCCTTAAGTGCGACCTGCAGATCAATAATCGAGAAGCGGCGCGCATCTTGATTTCGGACAAGCCGATGGGCTCCAAACCGGCTCCAAGGTTTCGCATTACCGAAAAGACGTTTCTGTCGCGACGCGTAGTGCACGTCGTTCCGGGTACCGATAAGATTGACCCCGAGATGTTTACCGATTTTTCGCAGAGCGTCCAGAACTTGGCCGCCGCCGTAAAAATCGACAGCGGCAGCAGTCCAGCGGCCGTCAACGCTCGCCAGCAAGCCATTACGGCGCATGCCCTCGAGCGCATGGCAACGTCGCTCGAACACTGGGGGCTCGATGGTTCCATCCTGCGCAATATCTTTGACCGTATCGCCGTCACGCCTGGCCTCAAGCAAAGCGACCGGCGCCTTTTGGAACTCCTTGCGTTAACGGTCTGCGGATGCCTGGCCGACCCCAATGCTGCCGCCTCCGAGGTCAAAGACTTTGCTATAACGCAGCTAGCCCAGACATTTGGCACACTCGAAACCGCCGAGGCGATTCAGGCGCAGGACACTAACTGCAAGGTCAACGAGCCTCCTGCAAAACTAGGGCTGCTCAGACTTGCAAAAGACGGCTCGGCCTTGCCGCCGATCTATCCCTTGAGCCTCGATCCCGAGGGCACGGTTCTAGGCTCGTTCGCGCACGACCGAAACAGCATCACCAACGTGGGTCCCGATGTATCCCGCCGGCACCTGCGTGTGGCGTTTTCCAACGACACATGGCTCGCAAGCGGCCTTCACTCCACCAATGGAACGGTGCTGGTGACACGCAGCGGCGCGACCACCGTTATCGAAAAGCCACGCTCGCTGCGCACCGCCGGTGACGAGGACAAGCAGATTCCTATCCACGACGGCGACATGCTCAAGCTGGGCTCCTCGACCGATTTTTTGGTGCTGAAGATCTCCTCAAACGTACGCGCGCTGGCCTAGGGCCAAGCTCGCACAATAAGAATCAACGCAAAAGAGCGCCGCTGCACACATCGCAGCGGCGCTCTTTTGTACAAAAGCGCCCCCGGCCTTGTAACCGGGGGCGCCTATAAAGAGGGGAAACGAGCTTAAAAAGCTACATTAGGCATTAAAGCGGCGGCGGGTAGCACCAGCGGCGATGGCAGCGGCACCCAGACCGGCGATAATCGTAACCTGAGCGGCAACGCTATCACCAGTGGTGGGGAGGGCAGCCTCGTCGGCCTTCTTCTCGTCCTTGGCGGGAGCCTTGGTCGTCGTGGTGGTCGTGGTAGTGGTCACCTTCGGCTGAGCGGGCTCAACATAGGGAACCAGGGAACCCAGGACCTTCTTAGCGGCGTTAAGCCGAGCCAGGGCATTAGCCTCAGCCTGCTTGGCGAGCTCGAGCTCGGCATAAGCCTCGAGAGCATCGCTCTGCGCCTGCTCGTACTTGGCAGCAGCAGCCTTGGCCTCATCGGACTTAACCTCGGTGTTAGCCTTGGCGTCCTCGAGAGCCTTGGCGGCCTCATCCTTTGCTTTCTGGGCGTCGGCGAGAGCAGCCTGGGCAGCGTTAGCGGCAGCGAGAGCGTTGTTCCAATCAGCCTTCTTGGCAGCGAGCGTCTGCTCAGCCTCGATGGCCTCATTGTCGAGCTTGTTGAACTCGCGACCAAGGTCATCGGCCTTGACGGCAGCAGCCTTGAGCGCAGCCTCGGCAGCGGCAACGATCTGCGGCTTCTTCTTGGCCTCGGCGAGAGCCTCGTTAGCCTTAACCTGCTCATCGATGGCAGCATCACGGTCGGCCTTAGCATCCTCGGCGGCCTTGGTAGCCTTATCGGCGGCGTTCAGGGCCTCGTTGTAAGCCTGGCCGGACTCGTTGGCCTTATTCATGGCATCATCAAACGCGTCCTGAGCGTCCTTGACAGCCTGCTCCTTGCCCTGAGCAGTCTTCAGGTCAGCCTCGGCCTTGGCCTTCTTGTCAATGGTCTTAGACCAAGCAGCCTTAGCCTCCTTGGCGGCATCGCTAGCCTTCAGCGCAACATTGTCGAGCTCGTTGTACTCCTGGCCGAGCTTATCGGCATCAGCCTTGAGCTGCGGATACTGCTGGCCAAGGTTCACCAGAGCGTTTGCGGCCTTCCACTCAGTCATCTTCTGAGCGGCGGCGTTGGTAGCCTCAGTCCAAGCCTGGTATGCAGCGTCGTCCTTCTCGGTGGCATCCTTAAGCGCATCCTCGGTAGCCTTAACTGCCTGAGAAGCATAATATGCCTCATTCTTTGCAGCTTCATACTCGGGGCTGGTGAGGACGCCTTCTTCCGTCAGCCTATCAAGCTCACGCTTCTTCGCCTCGTAATCGGCCTTGTTCTCTGCAAGCTTGTTGTTGATCTGAGCCTTCAGGGCACCAGTCTCGTTCTTCTTAGCCTCGGCCTTAGCAGCCTCGCTGTCGAGCTCGTTGAACTTCTGGCCGAGCCCGTCGGCCTTTTCCTTGTTGGCGTCGAGGTTCTCGTAAGCCTCCTGAGCCTTGTTAGCCTCGGCGAGCTTAGCGTCCCAAGCGTCCTTCTTAGCCTCGGCAGCATCCTCGGCCTTGGCAGCCTCGTTGTCAAGCTTATTGAAGTTGGCAGCAGCCTCATCGTCAGCCTTCGTGGCAGCCTCAAGAGCAGCCTGGGCATCCTCGACGGAGGGAAGCTTCTTGGCAGCCTCGAGAGCAACCTGGGCGTCATTAGCTGCCTTCAGGTCGGCCTTCATCGTGGCCTCGGCATCCTTGGCAGTCTGCTCAGCCTTAGCAGCAGCGTTGTCAAGGTCGCTCCAGTCCTGGTAAAGCTTGTCAGCCTTCTTGGCAGCGGCATCGTAGGCAGCCTGAGCCTCGTCCTCAGAAGTCAGGTTCTTGGCGTTCTCCAGAGCAACCTGGGCGTCGCTCTGAGCCTGCGTGGCATCGCTCCACTCTTTCTTCTTGGCGTTGGCGGCGGCGCGAGCCTCCTCGGCCTTCTTCTCGTACTGGTTCTCGTTGTACTCAACGCCGAGTGCGTCGGCAGCGTCCTGAGCGTCCTTGTAAGCCTTCTGAGCTTCGTCCAGAGCGGTCTTGGCGGTGGCGAGCTTGGTCTCGGCCTCCATCTCGGCAGCGGCAGCGTCCTTGAGAGCCTTCTTGGCCTCCTGGTCGCCGGCCTTAGCCTCGGACTCGGCAGCCTTAGCCTCGTCGTAGGCCTTCTGGGCCTTCTCGACGTTGGCCTTAGCCTCGTCGTATGCCTTCTGGGCCTTCTCGACGTCGGCCTTAGCGGCAGCAATCTCTTCCTTGCTGGCCTGCTTCTGCTCGGCCTTGACGTCGTCGTTGGCGTCGGTGCCGGACTCAGCGAAAGCAGCGGTCTGCAGGACCGGAGACAGTGCAAGGCTGGCGGTAACGGCCATGGTCACCGCAGGCTTAGCAAGGTTGAGCTTGGATTGCGCTTTTTTGTGCGCGGGCTGATACTTTGCCATGTTTTCCCCTTTGTTCAGAAACAGCCCGTCCCGAAAAAACGAGACAGATTTACTAATGCACGGTTTATTTAAAAGGAAAAAAACGCGAATTGGTTGCGCAACCAAGCTGTATCTATGATTTAGACCTTTTTTGTAACAAAGTTTGCAAAAAGCTATTGCACCACCCGTACGCTGGGGCAAAGATCTGCCAGTGGGCACTCGTCGCACTTGGGTTTGCGGGCGTCGCAGATTTCGCGGCCAAAGGTGATCCACTGGTGGTTGACCGACTCCCAATACTCGTGCGGCAAAATCTTGAGCAGATCTTGCTCGGTCTTGAGCGGCTCTTTGGCATGCGTCTTAGGACTCAGCATCAGGCGATGCGCGATGCGGTTGACGTGTGTATCGACCGCGATGCCCTCGACAATGCCGTACCCCACGTTGAGCACGATGTTCGCCGTCTTGCGCCCCACTCCCGGCAGCTTGACGAGCTCCTTCATGTCGGCCGGTACCTCGCCGCCGTAGTCGGCAACGATCATCTGCGCGGCCTCCACGGCGTGTTTGGCTTTGCTCTTATAAAAGCCGAGCGACTTAATGGTCTCGGCCACATCGGCCACGCTCGCGCCGGCCATGGCCTCGGGCGTGGGCCACTGGGCAAACAGCCGCGGCGTCACCTTGTTGACCTGCGCATCGGTCGTTTGCGCCGAGAGCAGCACCGCGATCAGCAGGCGGAAGGGATTCTCGTGATCCAGAAAACACTCGACCGGGCCATAGCGACGGTTGAGGCGCTCGCACACCTCAACGGCGCGCTCGCGTTTGGCGGCATTGGTCTCGCGTGGCATAGCGGCTCCTCGGCTCAGCGGCACAACAAACTACAGGCACGATTGTCCCACGTCCGGGGCGCTTACGCCTCCAAAAATGCGCCGGTCTGGCGGCTCCACAGGCTTGCGTACTCACCGCCCGCCTCGACAAGCTGCGCATGCGTACCGTCCTCGACAATCTCGCCGTCCGCCAGCACCACGATGCGATCGAGCGCCGCCACGGTGGACAGGCGATGTGCCACCACAATGGAGGTGCGGCCGCGCATCAGGTTCTCGAGCGCCTCCTGCACCAACGCCTCGGACTCGCTATCCAAGGCAGAAGTCGCCTCGTCGAGCACCAGAATCGGCGCGTCGGTCAAGATAGCGCGGGCAATGGCCACTCGCTGGCGTTGGCCGCCCGAAAGCTTAACGCCGCGCTCGCCTACCATGGTGTCAAAGCCACGAGGCAGGCGATCGATAAACTCCAGGGCATTGGCCAGGCGCGCAGCCTCGCGAATCTGCTCGTCAGTAGCGTCGGGACGCCCGTAGGCGATATTCTCACGAATGGAGCGGTGGAACAGCAGCGCCTCCTGCGGCACGTAGGCAACCTGGCGGCGCAGGCTCTGCTGCGTGCAGCGCGAGACGTCTTGGCCGTCCACGAGCACGCGGCCACCCTGAACATCGTCCAAGCGCAGCAACAGCTTGGTGAGCGTCGTCTTGCCCGAGCCCGATTTGCCCACCAGGCCCACGCGCTGACCCGCCGCCACATGAAGCGTCAGGTCGTCGAACACGTTCTCGCCCGCCGCGGCGTCACGGTATGCAAAGCTCAGGTGCTCAAAATCAATCGCGCCCTCGCCCACCTTGAGCTCGGGAGCATTCTCGTCGTCCGCCACCAGACGCGGCTCGTCCAGCACGCGTGTCATCTCGGCCGCATCGCCCAGCGCGCGGTTGATGCGTTGCATCATGGAGCTCACGTAGTTCAGGCGCATGGTGAGGTTGTACGTATAGGTAAAAATCATGACGAGCGCGCCGGCAGAGATGCCAAACCACGCGTTACCGCCCGCCACGAACACGCTCACCACGGCCATGGTGATGACGATAAGGCCCGAGGTCGTAAAGTTGCGCTGCATCATGGCGTACATCGAAACCGTCTCGGCGTCGCGCGCGGCGCGGTCGGCGGTATCGAACAGGTCGCGCTCAAAGTCCTCGCGCCCACAGGTCTTGACGGCCAGGATATTCGTGACCGCATCGGACAGCACGCCCGACAGCTTGTTCTGCGCGGCGGACGTCGCGGCCGAAAGCGGCATGATGCGCTTGTACATAAGCCAGACAAACGCAATGTAGACGACCATGATGCCCACCAGGATCACGGTAAACGTCGGCACCACCGGGGCGAGCGCCGCCACCGTGCAGACGACCGAGGTGATAGTGGGAATGAGCGAATACACCGTCACGTCCACCAGCCCCGTGTAGCCGCTCATAAAACGGCTCGTCTGGCTCACGAGCGATCCGCCAAAGCGACTGGTGTGGAATGTCATGGATTGATTGGAGAGCGTGTCAAAGCACAAGCGCGCCAGGTGATAGTTGCCCGCAATCTCGAGCTTGTAGACGGTGTAGTCCTGCAGCTTGGAGAGGATCTGGCCTACCAGATTAACGAGCACGAGCGCCAGAATGTAGGGGCCAAAAACTTCAAACACCTGGTCGCCTGCCACGGGGCCGGCTTGGACGCGGTCGACGATAAGCGCCATCACGTAGGTGTTGGCAAACGTGAGCAAAAAGATATAGCCCGCCGACGAGAACACCGAGAGAAAGACGATCAGCGGCTGTGTGCGCGTGACATCCCAAAACCGCCGCAGCGTGCGGCGCACGGTGGAGCGCTTGAGCGGGCTGGTGCTTCTCTGAGACATGGGCTTCCTTTCGCATCTGGCAGGGCGAAACGCCATTGTTGCACACCGAAGCGCGCTTCAGGCACGTACGACGCGAAAAGCGCCCGCGCTCCGCGCTTGCGCAGACGCCCCGCCGTCAGGCACGGCTAGTCCTTGTCTTCTTGGTCTGCGAGCAGGCCCGCGGACGTGAGCCCCAAGATCTCGTCGGCCTCCCCGGCATCCTCCAGCGCGTCGATGTCCTTGAGCTTGCGCTCCATAACGTTGGTGCGCGTGGTGATAATGCCCTCGACCGTCTTGCCCGCGGTCTCGATCTGCTGCTGCGCACGACGCAGCGCCGCCTGATAGCGCGGCAGCTCAGCCTTGACGGCGGAAAGCACGCGCAGCACGTCATCGGTGCGTTTTTGCAGCCTAAACGTCTGGTAGCTCATCTGCAGACTGTTGAGGATGGCGGCCATGGTGCTGGGGCCGGCAACGTTGACGTGATAGTCGCGGCCCAGGGTCTCGATAAGCCCGGGACGGCTGACGACCTCGGCGTACAGCCCCTCAAACGGAACGAACAGAATGCCGAAGTTGGTCGTCGCGGGCACGCTCAGGTACTTCTCGCAAATGTCCTTTGCCTCGCGCTTCACCATCATATCGAGCGTCTTGCGCGCGGCGGCCACAGCCTCGGCATCACCCGACTCTTGCGCGTCGAGCAGATGCTCGTACGCGTCGCCCGGGAATTTGGAGTCAATCGGCAGCAGCACGGGATCGCCCTCGTCCACCGGCAGCTTGACGGCAAACTCAACGCGCTCCGAGGCACCGGGCTTGGTGGCGACATTTTCCAGATACTGGTCGGGCGTAAGGATGTCCGCCAGGATCGCACCCAGCTGCACCTCGCCCAAAATGCCGCGCGCCTTAACATTGCCCAGCACGCGCTTGAGGTCGCCCACGCCGGTGGCAATGGACTGCATATCGCCCAAACCCTTGTACACAGCCTCGAGCTGGTCGCTCACCTGCTTAAACGATGCAGACAGGCGATCGTTGAGCGTGCGGGAGAGTTTCTCGTCCACCGTCGCGCGCATCTGATCGAGCTGCACGTTGTTGTCCTTGCGGATGGCGCCCAGCTGGGCATCGACCGTCTCGCGCACCTTGTCCAAGCGGTGCTCGATGCCCTCGCGGTTGGCACCGAGCTGCTGGGCCGTCTCGCGGCGCAGGTCATCCATACGGTCGCCAGCCTGCGAGAACTCACGCGCGATGGTCAGGTAGCGCTGCTGCTCTACGGCGGCGTCGGTCGTCTGCTGCTGCGCGATGGCGTTTGCCGTGCGACGGGTTTCTGCCAGCGCGACGTTCAGGGCATCGAGCGCGTTGTTGGCCTGCTCGAGCGCCGCGAGCGTCTCCGCGTCGCTGCCGCCACGCTCTCGCAACTCGGCACGAAGGCCTTTAAGCTGCAGGGTGCAAACCACAGCAACTCCCACCGCCACCAAGGCAATCACAACAAGCGCAATATCAATAGCAGACATAGGCTCCGCCCAACAAACCCAATCGATCATCAATCAAAACCGCGATCAATCTTACCCCGCCACACGCACCGGGCGCCCGGCCCCTTCTTGGGTGCCCCTCTCCTCCGCATATTCCATAATGCGGCGCGCCGTCTCCCTGCTCACCTTTGAGTCATCGCCGGCTAAGTATGCGTACACGTTTCCCTTATTCAGATTCAAATCGCGGCAGAGACCGTAGCGCGTGCCGCCCGATTCCCTTAGCGCTCCCAATGTTCTTTTTCGCATCAGGGCGTTGATCCTTCTGTCCGCCACCGGCTTTTCCTTCACCGCTCTATACGCACGCCAAACGTTGGCATAACGGTTGGGGAGCTCACTTTTGGCACATAGAGACGCCATGCCACCCGCTTGATCGTACAAGGACAAAACGCCTCGGTAATCCTCTTCCATCCACGAGCCCTCGGATAAGCCCAGAACGTATTCGGCTTTTCCTTGCGCCAAAGCGAGCAAAAACAGAGGCTCCGCCACGCGCGGCGCAACCGTCGTCGCCTGCTCAACCAGTTTTCTAAAACTCAGCGACTGCTGTCCGGATAGCTCTCGGCAATAGCCTTTTAAGAATCCCTCAAAGGTCAGATTCAACCGAGCACCTCCTTTTTGTATTGCCTGTATGTCCAGACCATCTCTTGATAACTCCGCTCCGAAGGCGAAGACGCCAGCGCCTCGCCCTCGTCGAATATAAGCCGTTCGAGCAGATCCCAATCAAGTCGGTCGATAAACGCTCGACTATGGAGGTCGACGATGTCGTTCGGACGGTGGGCGTAGAGCTTCATTACCGCCAGGTCCTCCAAGGATGGCGTAAAGTACCTGATAAAACGCGCGCCAATATCCAAGGGAATCAAACGATCTTCGTAATTGAATGGCATCTGATTACAATATGCCACCGCCATACCATTCACCTCGGGATATCGAGCTATGATCTCGCGGAGGCACCTGTCTGCCTCAAACACATCAATGTCATGTGTAACCGACCGATTCGTTACATCGTTTAGCATGAAGGCGCTTCCTCCCACCAATACAACGCTCGGCCTGTCGTCTCTTGGACCTATTTCCAGCTCCGCCTCTTCGTCAATGCCCAAAAGAGTCCGCTCTAAATCCTGCTTATACATAGCAAATCCTATTATTATTCATCTTCAATAATACTATTCAGTCGCACGACAGGACCTACAGATTGCAAGAATTCTACTCGTGGCGATAATCCCTACACCCTAGAAGCCCTAATGTGACAAACGCTAACTCTCCCAGCCGGCGCGAACGGTTGTTACGACATCGCCTAGGCGCTGGCCGAGAGCTGCCAAGTGCTGAAGCACCTCATTGGGCGAGGCGCCGTTGAGAATGCACGTGAGGGCATATGAGGCCAAGAAGATTGCCGCGAGTCCCAACGGGATCAGCACGATCATCGCTAACGTGCGCAGGCGCTGACCCACGCGGCGGTGACGTGTGCGGCGCTTGTCGAACGCAAGCTCCTGCGCATATGAATCTTGTTGTACGGAATAGTTTTCTGGCGCCGATCCGCCCGCAGGCGAAACCGCAGGCGTGGCATTTTGCGCAGGGGGCTGGGCGGCTACCCCTTGCATTTGCATCTCCATGAGCCGTTGCTGCTGACGCAACATGCGCTCAGCTTGTTGCTGCGGAGTCTCAAGAAACAGGTCCATGCTGGCCTCCAAAATCGGAGCATTCGACGCTTACGACCAGCATCCCGCACCACCATGACCGCGACAACGCAATCACCGACAATAGCCACAAAGTTTCTTTTGCTCAAAAGCTGTCGAAAAGCTCAACAACTCCC
>OLPY01001836.1_pt1 | contig 14086 bp, 7 predicted proteins | sample 1672481 | NCBI WGS metagenome assembly OLPY01 (sample SAMEA3136691, study PRJEB25190) | human gut metagenome | biome: human gut; feature: human-associated habitat; material: faeces | place: Austria | collected 2013 | reverse complement strand
GGCGGCACGGTCCTGTTCCTCGCCCCGTCCATCAGCCTCGTGTCCCAGACCATGCGCGGATGGGTCGACCAGGTGCGCGGCCGCATCAACCCGTACGTCGTGTGCTCCGACGGGAAGGCGTCCAAACTCAAGGACGACGAGAGCTATGGCCAGCTGTCCGACATCCCGTATCCCGCGACCACGAACGCGGACACCATCGCCTCCCGCTTCCGCAGGCGCGACGACGCGTTGAACGTGGTGTTCTCCACCTACCAGTCCATCGACGTGGTCGCCCGCGCCCAACAGCTCGGCCTGCCCGACTTCGACCTGATCGTATGCGATGAGGCGCACCGCACCACCGGCGTCGTCAACGGCGAGGGCGCTTTCCAGAAGGTCCACGACAACGGGTTCATCCACGCGGCGAAACGCGTGTACATGACCGCTACCCCACGCATCTACGATACGAGCGCGAAGAAGAAGGCCGACGTGATGGGCGCGGTCGCGATCGCGAGCATGGACGACGAGAAGACGTACGGGCGCCTGTGCTACACGCTCGGCTTCGGCAAGGCCGTGGAGAAGGGCATCCTGACCGACTACAAGATCGTCGTCATGAACGTCGGCGAGGACATGCTTCCCGCCACCATGCAGCAGCACCTCGGCTCGGCCATCGAGGTCAAGGTGGATGACCAGGCCAAGTTCATCGGCATCTGGAAGGCCTTGTTCGACCGCACTCACGCGAGCGGCCTCAAGGCCATGGGACGGCACGCGCAGGTCGACATAGGAGACGCGAAACGTCTCCTGCGCCACGCGATCGCGTTCGCGTCGAGCATCAAGGCGTCGAAGCAGCTCAGCAACGAGTTCCAGAACGTGATCAACGCGTACACCGTCGCATTGGGCGAGGAGAACAGGGAGGAACGCGACGCGCTCATGGACGCGGCCGGCAACGTCACGTTCGACGTGGACCATGTCGACGGCGGCATGGACGCCTTGACCCGCGCGGACAAGCTCGCCGTGCTCGCGGAGGACGACGGCTCCTGCCACATCCTGTCGAACGCTCGCTGTCTGGCCGAGGGCATCGACGTGCCCGCTTTGGATGCGATCATCTACCTGAGCAGCCGCAAGAGCCGCACCGACATCATCCAGTCCGTCGGACGCGTCATGCGCAAGGCCGAGGGCAAGGAATACGGGTACATCATCCTGCCGATCTTCGTGCCCAAGGGCGTCGATCCAACCATATCGTTGGCCAACAGCCCGGAATACCAGGTCGTCTGGCAGATCGTCAACGCGCTGCGTGGCCACGACGAACGCCTCGAGGCGAAGATCAACGCCGCAGCCTTGGGTGACACCGACGCGCTGAGCCACATCGTGGAGGTCGAGATCCTCGACGACAGCCGCGTCAACGAACGCAGGAAGAAAACATCCAAGCCGCATATCGGCGACGGCGAAGCCCCCACGGATTCCGGTTCCGCAGATGAGACGGACAATGGCGACGAGGAAGCCACGCAGGGCGAGCTGAACGTCGATAGTCTGAGGGAACTGGCACGCTCCATCCAGGCGCAGATCGTGCGCAAGTGCGGCACGAAGGTGTACTGGGGCGAATGGACCCGCGATGTGGCCGACGTGGCTTCGGCGCGCGCCGAGGCGATCGGACGCCTGGTCGGATCCGGCAAGGCGTCCGACGGGTTCGCCCGGTTCCTCCAGGGGTTGAGGGACAGCCTGAATTCGAACTACACCGAGACCGAGGCGGTCAGCGTGCTCGCCCAGCACGAGATCACCCGGCCGATCTTCGAGTCCCTGTTCGACAATCCCGAGGTCGTCGCGAACAACCCCATTGTCAAAGGCATGGACCGTGCGCTGGACGACTTGTACGAGGCGGGATTGGAACGCGGGTTCGCGGACTCGAGGCTCGCGGATCTGTACGATTCGGTGAGGACCTGCGCCGCCCAGGTCGTGTCCGATCAGGCCCGGCAGAACCTCATCAAGGAGATCTACAACGACTTCTTCTCCATCGCATTCAAGGACATGGCCGCGGAGCTCGGCATCGTGTACACGCCCGTAGAGGTGGTCGACGCCCAACTGCACATGGTCCAACGCGCCCTGCAAAGGGAATTCGGCATGAGTCTGGGCGACCGGGGCGTGCACGTGCTCGACGGATTCGCGGGCACCGGCACGTACATGTGCCGTCTCATCGAGGATGCCGGCCTCATCGATGACGAGGACCTGCCCTACAAATACGAGCACGACCTGCACTCCAACGAGATTGTGCCGTTGGCGTCGATGATCATGGACGTGAACATCGAACAGTCCTACCACTCCCGTATGGGTGGTGACTACAAGCCATTCCCCGGGGCGTTGCTGACGGACACATTCCAGATGAGCGAGGCCGACGACCCGGTCGATACGACCATGTTCGCGGAGAACACCGAACGCGTCGAACAGCAGTTGCGTCTGCCGATCAAGGTCATCGTCGGCAACCCGCCCTACCGTGCCGGCGACATCAACAACACCGGCAACCGGAACACGAAATACCCGACGCTGGATATGCGTATCGAGACAACGTACGTGAAAAACAGCGACAAGGTAAACAAGAACTCGCTGTACGACCACTACATCCGCGCGTTCCGCTGGGCATCCGACAGAATCGGCGACTCCGGCATCGTGTGCTTCGTGTCCAACGGCGGATGGCTCACCGGAGCCGCCGGCGCGGGCGTGCGCCGCTGCTTCAAGGAGGAGTTCAACTCCATCTACGTATACAATCTGCGCGGTAACCAGCGCACCCAAGGAGAGGAATCACGCCGCGAGGGCGGGAAAATCTTCGCATCCGGCTCCCGAGCCACCATCGCGATCACCATGCTGGTGAAGAACCCCGGCTCCGACGAAAACGGCGCCATCCACTACCGTGATATCGGCGACTACCTGACACGCGACGAAAAGCTCCGCATCCTCAGGGAAGCGGTCGACCACGATCCCGAATGGACGACGCTCGACCAGGACAAACACGGCGATTGGCTTGACCAGCGCGACGATAGCTATCTCAGCTTCATTCCCATGGGCGTGCAGGAAGGCGTGAAGAAACTGCCGACCGGCCTGTTCTCCACATGGTCATGCGGCCTGCAAACCAATAGAGACGCCTGGGTTTATTCTTTCAATAGGCAAAGTCTATCCCAGCAGGTGTCAAAGACCTGTACATTCTATAACAAGACAGTCGATGAGATTGCACAGGGCCAATCAATCGATAATTTCAGAATAGACGATGAGATAAAATGGTCCTCATCTCTTGAGTCTTATGCCAAGCGCGGGGTGAAAGAGACTTTTTCCGATGAGAAAATCTATTCATCCCTTTATCGTCCTTTCACAAGGCAATACGTTTACTTCGATAAATTATTGAATCACCGTCCATATCTACAACCACAGCTGTTCCCATACCGTGGAGCGAAGAACCTTGAGATCATCGTCAGCGAACGCGGCGCATTCATCACCCATGATGTGCCGGATCTTGAGGTGATGCACCACGGCCAGTGCTTCCCCCTGTACTGGTATGAGGAGGCCAAGCCCAGCGATGTTCCCGTCGCATACAACACACTCTTCGGCGATGACCAAGGCACGCTGGTGTTCGACAAGAGCAGCAAAGGCGAACAGTACGTCCGGCACGACGCGATCACCGACGCTGGATTGAAGGTGTTCCAGGAGGCGTACCCGGAGATACCCGGCATCACCAAGGAAGACATATTCTATTACGTGTACGGCATCCTGCATAGCAGGGAGTACCGCCGCCGGTTCGGCAACAACTTGGCGAAGGAGCTGCCGCGCATCCCGCTGGCCATGGACTTCCCTGCGTTCCGTAATGCGGGCCGCAAGCTCGCCAAGCTCCACCTCGATTACGAGAAGGTCAAGCCGTGGGACGTGACCGAGACCGGCGACTCCGCGAATCCGGGACGCACGATGAAAATGACGTATCCGCGCAAGGTCACGGACCCCGAGACCGGCAAGAAGGTCAAGGACCTGACCGTACTGCAGGTGGCCGAGAACCTGACTATCGAAGGCATCCCGCCACGCGCCTATGAATACGTGGTGAACGGCAAGACCGCCATCGGCTGGCTGATAGACCGTTACCAGGTCACGACGGACAAAAAGAGCGGCATCGTCAACGACCCGAATGAGTATTCGCCCGACCCGCGCTACATCGTCGATCTGGTCGAGAAGGTCATCCGCGTGAGCGTGGAGACCGTCGACATCATGAACGGCCTACCCTCGCTCAACGAGAAGAAGACCAAACCCACCTGCTGGCCGAAGGAATGGAATAAGTGACATGTTCGATGGGTCTGTCTGCGGTTCGGTTTTGCCGCAGACAAACCCATTGCGATAAAGCCAAAGATAAGCTATGCCGGCGCTATCCTGAAACATAACAGCCTACAAAAGTAAGTGTTGCATATAAAAACTATGCAACACTTAAAAAGCTTGCGGCGCAATTATCAACCGGGTCATTATGACCCGGTTGATAATTGCGCCGCAAGGGCAGCGTGAGAGGCGGTCGGCGGAGTGCAGAATATCTGATGTCCCAGAATGGGACATCAGATATTCACCGTGAGGAATGTGTGCAGGTGGTACGCATCCTACGAAGGCTGACTTAGGAAGGATCGTGACCCTTGATCCTTGAAGCTATCTATGAGGATTCAAATATCAGTTGGCGCATAATGCGCCAACTGATATTTCCCGTCGTTATGTCGGTATGATCTGGCTGGTATCGGTCTCTATGGGCTGTGGGTCGGGATTCAAAAACCAAATGGACCCGTCTGATATCGGATTAGAGACCATTCTCATGGTCCGTCATCCGCGATGAAGCGGCAGACCAAAACCCGGGGACCATTGATGCTAATACCGATATCGGAGCCAATATGCCCGTTTCGATATCGATTCAAAAATAAGCAGGCCAAGACCATTTCGTTTTTGAACCAAGGACCAAAAATCGAGAATCGTTGGAATGAAGCCAAATATCTATTTTGAACCATTTATTTGAACCGATATCGGCTTCAGTGGATTACGTCCGACATTGGCCCTGGCGTGCAAGCACGCACACTATGGGACGGTTCCGACTCCGGGCGGCCGGAAATGCGAGCCGGGAACGAACTCATCGGATATGAGATTAGGAATAAGCAAACAAGCAAAAAGACACCAGGACAACAAGCAGGAAAACCATGAAAAAAGAAACCACACAAAACCAAGAACAAAAGACAGAACAGACCAAAACAGATATCGACATCAAAACCAAGCAAAACGAAAAACTTTAGCCATCAAAAAGAAACCACGGGCGTCTTGCACCCGGCTTCGCGGCTGACGCCTGGGAACTGCGGTATTCCGCCGTTTTATGGGTGCTGTTAATTCGCCGCCGGGGTTTTGACCCGATATCGGCGAATTAAGAGCGTGGCGAATGTGGGTTGGGTATGGAAAAGGCAGTGAAATATCCCCGTTGCCCGGTGTGTGGGAAGTTGGTCAACCAGAAAAGCGAGGTCTGTCAGAGGACCACGGAGGCGGGAAGGAAGGGCGAGTATCGGCGATGGCATAGGAAATGTGCCAAGGCTTATTCGAAACGCAAGATTCGGATGGAAAAGACTGACGAGTGTCGACGTATTGAGAAGGAGCGGGACGACCGGCTGTTGGATGTGTGGCTCGACCGGCAGGACGCTTTGGAGTTCCTGGGCCGTGAGATCGCCGACTACAACGAGTTCGCACCCGAACATGACAGGACGGTGGTCCGAATGGTCTACGAGCTCACCCGTCAGGCGATATTGATGTTCCGGATCAATCCGATGATCCCTGTTGACTACGGTGACGACTTCCGTTGGCTGTCCGCCGAGATCGGTTCGGACGGGATGAATCTGATAGCCGACAGCGTCCACTGGAACGGCGTGAGACGGTGGAACGACGATCCGGACGTGAGTCCGGAAGGCAGAGCGCCACGCACGTTCATGGGACGCATTGACGAACCGGGCGAACAACTCGAGGACGAATACACGGGCGACCTGGACCACAAGGAGACGACGGTCACCTATGAGACCGCGTTGAAACACATCTGGCGAGAGGACAACATAGCAGGCGGACGCTGGAATCGGGACATCGGCCCATGGTCATACAAGTGAGGTGGAAAAGTTGAAAGCTTCCGAGATCAAACGCAGGAAACGCGGCTTGGACAAGCGGTACGGGCGGATCTGCCCGGTGTGCGACAAGCCGAGGCGAGGGCCGACCGCCAGATTCTGCGGTACGGCATGCCGGCAGGCGTACGACCGGAGAAAACGAGCTTTGGCCGAACGTAAGAAGGACGAGTCGGCGGATATGTGGCTGACCTCATGAATGAAATCGACCAGTACGGCATGCAGGGCAAAGCGGGACATATGCTGAGACACCTCGGATACGTGGGGCCGATTCCGCAGTAGAGGATAAGACAGACGGGTGAATCCTGGCGGTGAGCTCCGTTGCGTTCACTGGTGTGAAGAAAATATCAGGTGCAACATAATGTTGTACCGATAGAACACTTAACTATGGAGATACTCTGGGTATCGCCATTCCCGCCGTTGCTCCATAGGCCAAGGCACGGGCTCCATATGCAGCACGTTCACGAAGAAGCCGCCATTGTTGCTTTTTCCGTTCCTGCGGTTCCTGTCGATGAGGCTCAGACGGATCAGCCCCTTGTCTTGGAGTCTGCGTGCGGCTCTTCTGATGCTGGACGCTTCGGATGAGAATGCGTCCATGTCGTCCGGCAGCACCGGCGTAAGGCCCTCCCGTCGTGCGCGTTCCAGCAGTTTCCGTTCTTGTGCTCCCAATCCTCTGCTCACTGCCGACCTCCAAATGTAAGTGTTCTATCGGTATTCTATTATGGAGCAACCGATAGAACACTTAACCGTAAGCGACTGCCATTGCTTCCCGATCCGTTAGGATCTACACCGACGTTAATTCGCCGATATCGGGTCGAAACCCCGGCGGCGAATTAACAGACCCTATAAAACGGCGGTATTCCGACGTTTTCAGGCGCCAGCCGCGGAGCAGGGTGCAAGACGCGCATGGTCTTTTTTGGGTAGTCATAGTTTTTGGTTTTCTGCTTTGATCGTAGATATGGATGTTTTTATGTCTGTTGTCGTCCTGCTTGTTCTTCTGGTCTGCTTTTGATTGTGTGATTCTTCTCTTTCCTGTATGTCTTCTTCTTGCTTTTTCGTCTTGCTTTGCTGCCTGTTGCATCTGCTTATCTGTTCTTGTTACCTTTCCCGCCAGTTCTGCATGGCGAAGGGAAATATCTGATGGTCCATAATGGGACATCAGATATTCCGAGCTCCGTCGAATGCTCCGATCCCAAGAACGGCATGCGGCACGAATGAGACGCCGACCGCCTCTCACGTTGTCATCACGGCGCAATTATCGACCGGGCCATAATGGCCCGGTCGATAATTGCCTTCGGAAGCTTTTAAGTGTTGCATCGTTTTTATATGCAACACTTACTTTTGTAGATCATCAAACTCCATCCAATATCAGATTCGCTGGGCCAGCTCCGATATCTGTACAGCAGATGGGAGACCCTTTCTGATATTTGAGCCTTGTGGACCACGCCATGCCGATGGACCATATGATCCCGAACTTGGTCTTTGACCGATATATCGGCTGATGGGCCGGCTCAGATATCGGTTCGGACAAGTGGTCCAAAGTGAGCCTTTGGCTTCATTCCAACGATTCGTCGCCATGTGGACCACTTGGTCCATGGCTCAATTGGTCCACATGGTTCTGGCTCATTTCCTCTTTTGGTCCGATATCGGGTTCATTGGACCGGCTCCGATATCGGATTCGCCGGGCCGGCTTCGATATCAGTACGGCAGATGGAAGCCCCGCAGCCGAATCCCTCGGGAACGGTGCCGCTCATCAACGCCGCATCGTCCCTCACCCGTTGTATCTATTTCCGGGCTTTTCCGCACGTAGACCATCCCTCAATCGCAATGATCAGCGGAGGCTCAGAATATCGACTGGTCCATAATGGACCAGTCGATATTAATCTTTTTTTACGTGTTGCATCGTTTTCACACACAACACTTACTTTTGCGGACCACCAGGTCCCTTCCAATATCAGGTGCGAGGTTTCCTCGCACCTGATATTCCTCATTGAGAACCCCACTGGGGGCACAGTACACGAACAACAAAAATATCGACTGCAACATAATGTTGCAGTCGATAATGGTTTTTTAAGTGTTGTATTGCTTTCATGTGCAACGTTTATTGCTTTAATTCGATTGGAACCTGATCGAAATATCTAACCGTGCATAATGCACGGGTTGATATTCTGCGCTTAAGCATCTCCCGTGCGCACTGTTTGACAGTCTTCGTCGTCGAGGACAATGTGGATTTCATCGAGCTTGGACCATAGATGTTTCCAGTTAGTGCGGCCTGATGCCGAACCCATTTCTTCACGGCGGAACAGTGTCAAGAAACATGTTATGGGTTGTGGGCTGACAGCCTTATTTCTGGGCGGTGGCGATTCCCCAATTGGCAGTTTTTCGGCTCGGAACCCATTTCTGGCGGAGTGCGGACTGCCTGATCACGTTGGCATCTCGACGAAATTATCAACTGCGGCAGAATGGCGCAGTTGATATCACACTCTTTAAGCGTTGCATCACTTCCATATGCAACACTTACCTTTATGGCCATATTGCGCAGCCGAAACAATCGACGCCAGTCAAAATATCAAGGTCGCAACAATTACGGATACACGACGGAAAATATCAGGTGGGACATAATGTCCCACCTGATATTCGGGGATTTTTGAGCATCTCCCCACACACAACATCCACCCTCAGATAGCTCCATAATCAAAACGACCGAAACCAGATCAAAATATCAACTGGCGCATTATGTGCCAGTTGATATTTGCCGACGGAAGAAATTATCAGGTGCGAGATTTCCTCGCACCTGATAATTCAACGTGGCACGGTCGCGACCCATTCCTTGGCGAGCGTTTCCGGGGTGGATCCCATATCTAGACGTTCCGCCTCCTCACCCGAGTACTCGGATGGATCCTTAAGGTAGACGATGGAACGGCTGCCGCGTTCAGCCGCCCTGGCCTGCCCCAAGCCGGCCAGCGAGAAAGCCTTTCTGAGCTTCGCGGGAGTCCACCTGCGGTCCTTGCTCTCCGCCTGATGGAACAGCTCTCTCGTCAGCATATGATTGCCATTCAAATGGACGGCAGCATGCATCCATTCGGCCATGGCCTCCCTGACCACCGGGTCCGTCCGATCCTCTTTCATGACGTTTTTGAGATCCAGATAGTCTTGGGCGGTATCGTCGGTCGGCGAGGTTTCGACCACGACCCGTACCGGAAACGTCTCTCCGTCGTCGCCGACGCATTCACGTATCCCGAAGCGGATTTTGGCGTTGACGGTATCGGAGTACGACGCATCCACCTGCTGGCACACGGCCACATCGGATGCGTTCGGACATGTTTCAAGGTAGAGGTAGGAACGTGCCTTGGCCACCCACTGATCGGATCCGGAAATGGCGTATGACACGTCCTCCGGATCCTTCTTCGCGTGGAGGACGCCCAGCACGCAGCAGTTGTTTCTTTTCGCCATGGCGTCAAGCGCGATCAGACAGTCGGCGGACTGCTGGTCGTTCATGCGGCCTGCGGCGAGACCATGCAATGGGTCTATATACACGAGATCCGCGTGCATCTTTCCAGCCGATTCCACGATTCCCCGCAGGTCTCCGGCGTTGAAGCCACAGTACTCGATTCCGCCGGCACGACGTTTGTACAGCATGATGTTGCCCAGATCGGCACCCATGCATTGCAGTTTTGCCTTTACGAGACCGGCATCGTCCTCTCGCTGCACGATGAGGACTTTCTTGCCCATGGCCGAGAATCTCGCGCACTCGTACAGGGCGAGCGTGCTTTTGCCACAGCGTTTGCGTCCGCCCAATATAGTGATCGCTCCAGATGGAAACCACACGTTTTCTCCCAGGAATTCGACGTTCCGTACCAGTTCATCGAGCATTGGCGTCAGAACATAGTCGGTCTGCTTTGTTTTTCCGTTTTTTTGCGTTATACTGTTCATTGGTTTTGTTGGCGTCTGTCGTTGTTCAGCGACAGACGCTTTTCCTTTCCTGCGATGCCTCTCAGCATCCTTCGACGTAATCTTCCAGTGATTTGTAGCTGATCAGGAAAATACGTCCTGATTTGCGGGCTCTGATTTTGCCCTGTCTGATGAGCGTGTAGATGCTTTTGGTGTCCTTGAATCCCAGCAGCTGTGCCGCTACAGAGACGGTGACCGCCAACGGCCGATGAATCGAGTCCATCGTGCGTACGTTTGCCATTGTTTCGTTCCTTTCTGACCCTTCCGGTCTGATTCGGTTACGTTCGGACGGTTGCCCGGGCTTATAGCTACCACGTCGGTTCCTTGTTACGACGTCCGATATCGGCTCATGCCATGTACGGTCATTGGGGTTCCATCAGCATCCGTGACAGGGTTTCTTCCTTCGTCTCGGGCGATAGCCGGCGCATCACCTCCTCTCGTTCGTTGGCGTCCATGACCTTGAGAAGCGTTATGCGTGCCGCCACGTCGGTTCTCTCCAGAAGACGGGCAATCTCGACGGATGTGTCTCCGGCGTTCCGCGGCACGGGTACGTCATTCCCGGAAACGGAGGGGATCGCGTCTTTGGCGTCGTTCTCCATGCCCGAAATGATTCTTCGCCGTTCCGTCTCCACCGCATGCTGGTAGTGCCGGTCTGTGTCCAGCCGTTCGTGCCCCGCGAATTCCATCACGGTTTTGTCCGAATTCGTATACGCCTTCATATGGCTGATGGCACGATGGCGCAGGTTATAGAGGGAAACCTTCTTCTCTTCAAGCCTCGGAACGCTTTTGCGCGCCCTGTACCAGGCGTTGCGTACCGTCTGGGCGTTGACCACCTCGCACGTCCTTGGTCCCGTGAACAGGAAAGCGGTTGGATTGTCCGGCACGAATGTTCGAAGGTGCAGGTCCAGCGCCTTGCAGATGAACCCCGGTATCGGTGGATGCCTGACGCTTCCGGTGCTCTTGGTTTCGTTGACCAGCACCTTCTTATGGCGTTTGCCCGTTTCCGGATCCTTCGGACTGTATTCCTTCGCCGCCCTCACGATGTCAAGCACGCCCTCCGAAAGGTCGTCCTTGAGCCTCACGTCCCTTCGCTGCAGCCCGTACACCTCTCCCGGCCGGAGCCCCATGACCCCGGACAGGTAGACCACCACCGCGAACCGCTGCGGCATGGCATGATACAGCGCATTCAGCTCTTCCATACTGATATCCACGTACCGAAAACGAGCCGTCGGTTTGTACATGCGGATGTGCACCGGATTGGATTTGAGCAGAGTGGTTCCGTCCTGGTCCAATTCCCGCTCGCACGCATCCCTGAAGATCTCACGCAGCAGCACATATGCCTTGTGCTTGACGGAGGCACCCTCGCCGGCCTTGCCCACCCTCATGGAGTCGGCCCACTTCTCGATGTCCCGCGGACCGATGCTTCCCATCGGCTTGTCGCCTAGGACGGGCAGCAGATAATCGTCCAAGTATTGCAGGTACTTCTCGCGCGTGGTCGGCGCTATCCGTTGTCCGTTCGGTTTTCTGCGGTTCTGCACGAAGTCGAGCGCATACTCGCGGAACGTTATGGTCGAACTTAGTTCCTTGGTCTTCTCGATTCGGGGCGGCTCCCAGCTTCCCAGCTTGATGAGCCGTTCCTGTTCCGCCAGCCATGCTTCGGCCATCGCAGTGTATTCCGCATCGAAATTCTTCGTATAGTGCCTCGGCAGGTCGGGCCACTTGGAATAGGCCCATACCGGTGGCTGATAGCGGGCCTGCACGTACTTATGCCCGTCGCGGGCGGAACGCACCAGGACCGAACCGAACTTTCGTCTCCCGCTCATAGGACCTCCGTTCCGATCTGCGGAGCCGTGGCGACCGACATGGACGTGTACATTTTTTCACTCTCATTCAAGCTTGAAAAATATGCAGAATCCCAATGATTCCAACGGTTTAGAAGGATTTTGGAAGGCACTTGTCCTTCTAGAGAGAGGGACAAGTGTAAAAGTGTAAGCAAGAACGTTGAAATTCCAACGTTTATCACTCTTTTCAGCATGCAAAAAAAGTAAACAAGTGTAAATAAGTAAAAAAGTGTAAAAAAGTGTAAACATGGAGCATCACGTTCCCCAACGAAGACGTGGATGCGGGAGGCGTCAGATGCACATGTCCCTGGACTGGGATGAGCGAACATGCCGGAGTTCCTTTCGACGATAGAGTGACACACCGATTTGGTCCGTCATGTGTGTCACCTAATGTGTCATCGATATCGGCGTTTCCAACGTCATTCGAAGGCATCACACGGCAAAATGGCATATGGGCCAAACTGGTTGGAATCGCTGAAAGGAAGCCATTTTCGGGCATGAAAAAAGGGCTTTCGGAATCATCCGAAAACCCTGCTGGCGGAGAATACGAGATTCGAACTCGTGAGGCTGTTACACCAACACGCTTTCCAAGCGTGCGCCATAGACCACTAGGCGAATTCTCCAATTATGCAACGCTTTCCGGTGTCTATCCGTTAAGCGCAACTTGACTAGAATACAACAGGAGCAGCAAAAAGCCAAATCGGCGTGTCGCACTGCTGGTTTGCAGAGTTGGGCATACGTGTCAAGGTTGTGCAACAGGTATGAGCGATCGGCTGCCTTTACTACGGATACTTCTTATTTCGCACACTGTAGATGCTATATTGCCGCCGATGGAATCCAATAGGCAACGGGATTCGGTAAGCATGGGAAAAGATACGAAAAAAAGGGTTCCTGGAGCGACGCCCGCCGGGAAGCCCGGAAAGAGAGCATGAAAAAAGGGACCTCCCGGGAGCCAAAGGCTCGACCGGGAGGCCCAACATGTGAAGCGGCGGCGTGCTACTCTCCCACACCCTCTCGAGTGCAGTACCATCGCCGCGCCTGGCCTTAGCTACCGGGTTCGGAATGGGACCGGGCGTCTCACCAGGGCTATGACCACCGCAAAACCGCGATCACGGAACGACAGCCAAAACATGGCGGCCATTCCGGCCATTCAATTATCATGTGGCGGTTTGGGAACCGGCTAGCGGACGCGAGGCAAAGCCTACCGTTGTATCGTTCAGTGACCATCCCAACGCATATTGCCGTCCAGGACGATCCAGCACAGGAAAGACGCGGAACCAACCCTCCACAAGAGGATCGGAATTGTTATGTCGCCGTCGCCCGTTAGTACCGGTCGGCTCCACCCCTCACGGGGCTTCCACCTCCGGCCTATCAAACACGTGTTCAACATGCGGGCTACAGGATCTCGAAGATCCATGGAATCCTAATCTTGGAGCAGGCTTCCCGCTTAGATGCTTTCAGCGGTTATCCCTCCCGAACGTAGCCAACCGGCCGTGCCGCTGGCGCGACAACCGGCATACCAGAGGTTCGTCCACCCAGGTCCTCTCGTACTATGGGCAGGCCTCCTCAGGATTCCAACGAGCGCAGAGGATAGAGACCAAACTGTCTCACGACGTTCTGAACCCAGCTCGCGTGCCGCTTTAATCGGCGAACAGCCGAACCCTTGGGACCTGCTCCAGCCCCAGGATGCGACGAGCCGACATCGAGGTGCCAAACCATCCCGTCGATATGGACTCTTGGGAATGATCAGCCTGTTATCCCCGGGGTACCTTTTATCCGTTGAGCGATGCCGCGCCCGTGCGCCGGCACCGGATCACTATCTCCGACTTTCGTCCCTGCTCGGACCGTCGTCCTCGCAGTCAAGCCCGCTTGTGCGATTACACTCGACACCCGATTGCCAACCGGGCTGAGCGGACCTTTGAGCGCCTCCGTTACTCTTTGGGAGGCAACCGCCCCAGTTGAACTACCCGCCAGGCACTGTCCCTGACAAGGATGACTTGTCGAGGTTAGACGTCAAACGAGAACAGAGCGGTATTTCACCTTGCGGCTCCACGAATGCTGGCGCACCCGCTTCGAAGCCTCCCGCCTATGCTACACAATCCGCGCCTAACGCCAATACCAAGGTATAGTAAAGGTCCCGGGGTCTTTTCGTCCTTCTGCGCTTAA
>OLPY01001831.1_pt1 | contig 14107 bp, 16 predicted proteins | sample 1672481 | NCBI WGS metagenome assembly OLPY01 (sample SAMEA3136691, study PRJEB25190) | human gut metagenome | biome: human gut; feature: human-associated habitat; material: faeces | place: Austria | collected 2013 | reverse complement strand
AGTGTAGTCTCGAATTTTTGTTATTTCGAGTGTCTACTCTATGGGGAGCATATCACGGTGCTTGCCGAAGCGGTCTTTGTTTGCCAGAGTATGAGATCAAATATGCAGGATGGCGCGGGCGACCTGGAGATAGATGATCAGGGTCACCACGTCCACCACGGTGGAAATGAAGGGGCTGGCCATCACCGCCGGGTCCAGATGGATCCGCTCGGCCAGCAGGGGCAGCAGGCTGCCGACGGTCTTGGCGCACAGGACGGTGAAGACCATGGTCAGGCAGATGACGAAGGCGACCGTTGCAGTCACGCCGGTGTTGTGCAGCAGGATGCGGTCCACGGTCATGAGCTTCACAAAGTTGCAGGCGGCCAGGGTGACGCCGCACATCACCGCCACCCGGATCTCTTTCCAGATGACTTGTAACGTGTCGGAAAACTCGACCTCGCCCAGGGACAGACCACGGATCACGGCGGTGGAGGCCTGGGTACCGCTGTTACCGCCGGTACCCGTCAGCATGGGGATGAAGGCGGTCAGGGCGGTGCAGGCGGCCAGGGACGTCTCATAGCTGGTCAGGACCATGCTGGTCAGGGTGGCTGAGAGCATCAGCACCAGCAGCCAGGGCACGCGGGACTTCCAGGTCTCTAAAATGCCCGTCCGCAGGTAGGGCTTGTCGGAGGGGGCCATACCGGCCATCTTTTCAAAGTCCTCCGTGGTCTCTTCCTGCAAGACGTCGATGGCGTCGTCGACGGTGACGATACCGACGAGCCGATTTTCCTGGTCCACCACGGGCAGGGCGCTGAAGTCGTACTTGGTGAACATCTGGGCCACGCTTTCCTGGTCCTCCAGGGTGTTGGCGGAGATGACGTTGGACTCCATGATGTCCTCAATGACGTCATCGTCGTCGGCCAGGATCAGGGTCCGCATGGAGATCATACCGATGAGCTTTCGGTTGGTCTCGGTGACATAGCAGGTGTAGATCGTCTCCTTGTCCACGCCCACGCGGCGGATGCGCTTGATGGCCTCCTCCACGGTCATGTTGGGCCGGAGGCTCACATACTCCGTGGTCATGATGCTCCCGGCGCTGTCGTCGGGATACTTTAGAATTTCGTTGATCATCTTGCGCATCTCAGGGTCAGCCTGCTTTAAGATGCGCTTGACGACGTTGGCGGGCATCTCTTCCACGATGTCCACGGCGTCATCGACGTATAGCTCGTCGACGACGTCCTTCAGTTCGTTGTCGGAAAAGCCCTGGATCAGCAGCTCCTGCGTCTCCGGGTCCATCTCAACGAACGTCTCTGCGGCCAGCTCTTTGGGCAGCAGCCGAAAGAGCAGGGGCAGCTTGTCCTGGGGCATATCCTCGAAGATGGCGGCCACGTCCACCGCGTTCATCGTCACGAGAATGTCCCGCAGGGTGGTGTATTTTTTGCCCTCCACCAGGGCCGCCAGGGTGTCCCCCAGCGTGACAATGGTTCTCTCTGCCATTGGCATCTCCTCCCTTGCGTTTCAAGGCGCTGGCACAGCGCCCAGTTTCTGAGCAGGAGTAAGACACGCGGCAGACCGGTATCTCATTTAGAGCGGACAAGGGGACGCCGGTCGTTCCGGCCCCTCTGTCTGGGTGCAACTTCGGCCTGCCAAAGTGCCGTTACTACCGCCTGCGTCCATTGTGTTTCACCTCACTTGTCCGTTGGATTCGTTGTCGTTGGGCCTTTTCCTTCCAAGGCCATTCCTTATTATAGAGATGCCCGGAATTTTTGTCAACCGGAATCCCAGGCATCTTGCAGGAAATTCGTCATTTTTATAGGGGTCATCCCTTGCCTTTTTTTCGGGTGTCTGCTATTCTTTAGGGGAAATGTTCCAAGCTGTCAAACCCTGGAAAGGAGATCCGATGAAACGTATCTTTGCTTTGCTTTTGACCCTAGCCCTGCTGGCCTCCTCCGGTGCGGCGCTGGCGGCGGGGGGTTACACTGACGTGCCCGACAGCCACTGGGCAGCGGCCTCCATTCAGTCGGCCAAGACCTATGGCCTCATGTCCGGCATGACGAGCAATACCTTCGGCCTGGGCCAGACGATCACCCGCGCCCAGTTCGTCACCGTGACTGCCCGGATGCTGGGCTGGGACACGAAGACAACGACCGCCTCCGGCTTTACGGACACCAAGGGCCACTGGGCGGAAGGGGCCATTTCCGCCGCCGTCCAGCACGGTGCCCTGGACAAAGGGGGGAGCTTCCGCCCCGATGCTGCCATCAGCCGCGAGGACATGGCGGTGATCCTGGTCCGCGCCTTGGGCTACCAGTCCGTGGCGGAGAAGGCCGCCGGCTATGCACTCCCCTTCACCGATGTGAAGAACAACAAGGGCTATGTCACCGTGGCCTATGACATCGGCCTGACCAACGGCGTTTCCGCCACCCAGTTTGCCCCCGCCGCTTCCGCCACCAGGGAGCAGGCGGCCACGATGCTGGTCCGCATCTATGAAAAATACACGGCCAAGACCAGCTGGCTCCACGGCTTCTATGCCATCTCGTCTTACAGTCAGATCGGCCTGACCCAGAGCATGGACGCTGTCAGCCTGGGGTGGAGCCGGATGACTTATGCCGCCGACACCGGGGCTGTGCTGCACACGACGACCTCCGGCGGCAATGTCTACGCCATTCCCTCCGGCTATGCCGACGCGGTGAAGCAGCTGCAAGCCAACGGCTGCCAGCTGAACCTGTCCGTCTTCATGGACAACAACGGCGGGGCGTTGGCCGCGATGCTGGCGGATGCCAACGGGAGAAGCCAGGCGGTCCAGGCCATTCTGACTGAGGCCACCCGAATTTATGAGGACCTGGGCAGTTCACCGTACACCGGCGTGACCATCGACTTTGAGGGGCTGGCCGGCAGCACCAACCAGGCCAATTTCACGGCATTTTTGCAGGCGCTCTCCCAGCAGCTCCAGGCGAAGAACCTGCGTCTGGTGGTGGCCGTCATGCCTGCCACGGCGGACGGGGCCTATTACAACGGCTATGACTACCGCGTCATCGGCGACCTGGCGGACAAAGTCATCTTGATGGCCCACGACTACCAGCCCTCCAAATTGACCGGCTACACGGGCACGACCTATTATAAGAACGCGGCCCTTACGCCGTTCCAGTCGGTCTATGATTCTCTCCGGGTGGCCACCGATCCCAACACCGGCGTGCAGGACACGAGTAAGCTGGCCCTGGCCATCAGCTCCGCTGCCAATGCCTGGCAGGTGGATGCCAATGGGAAGCTCATCTCGGAGACGCCGACCTTCCCCACGGCGTCTACGCTGCTGACCCGGATGAAGGGTGGCGCGACCATGGGCTGGTCGGATACTTACCGGAACCCCTACCTGACCTACCAGACCGAGGACGGAAAGCACTGGTTCGTCTGGTATGAGGACAGCCGCAGTGTAGGCGAAAAGGTCCGGCTGGCCAAGCTCTTTGGTGTGACCTCCGTCTCCCTGTGGCGGCTGGGGAATCTCCCGGCGGACAGCACGGACGGACTCTATTATAATGTATTGTCCGCCTGCCAGTAAAACACATGAAAAAGACCCAAAGAACGGCCTGCCTGACCTGCGGATGCAGGTCGGACAGGCCGCTCTTTCTTCGGGATGTTTTAGAAGGTGTTGTGTGTTCCGCAAAGAGAAGGAGGAGGAAAGGGATCAGGCGTCAGCCAGGGCCTTGCCCAGCTCGCGGCACTTTGCCTTGCCGTCTGCGTCGGGGGAGAGGTTCACGATCAGGGGGTCAGCTGCCAGGATGGCACCGGCCTTCTTGGTGCGCTCTGCCCAGTCGCGCATCCACTGGCCGTCGCCCCAGTCGTAGGAGCCGAACAGAACGACCTTCTTGCCGGAGATCTTGCCCTCCAGCGCGGTGAAGAAGGGCTCCATCTCGTCCTCTTCCAGGACCTCGTCGCCCATGGAGGGGCAGCCCAGGGCCAGCTTGTCGTAAGCGGCGGCCTCATCGGCATTGGTGTCGGTGACGTTGATGAGCTTTGCCTGGCCGCCGGTGCCAGCCACGACTTCCTGCGCCATGGTAGCGGTGTTGCCGGTGCCGGACCAGAAAATAACAGCAATCGATTCCATAGTTAAGATCCTCCTAGTGATGTTTTGCTGATCTCTATGTTTTTGTTAGCGCTCGCTCATTAGCGGAAGCTAACCATAGGTCAAAAGAAAAAGCCGATGTGCGGCGTTTCTGATAATTAGCTCTCGCTAACTTCTGCGTCAGTATAGCATGGCGGGGGAAGGACTGTCAAGCCCTTTTTGTGCAAAACAAAAGTTTTTGCAGTTTTCTCAAAGTTTCCTTTGAAATTTTGTTGTTTTTTTGATATACTGTACTTGATCAGTGGCCCGACAGCGCACCACAGCTGCTGGGTCGTTTTCTATTTTTCTCCGTCGGGACGCGCCGCCGGAGTACCACACCGGAAGGAGGACCTAGAAAATGGCAGAGACTTATCAGAAGGGCGAGTACATCCGCTATGCCTGCAACGGCGTTTGCCTGGTGGATGACGTGCGCCTGGACCGCCTGACCAAGAAAGAACCCCCGAAAGAGTTTTACATCCTAAAACCCGTCAGCAACCCCGCCTCTACCCTGTTCGTGCCCACAGGCAACGCCACCTTGGTGGCCAAAATGTCCCGTTTGCCCGACCGGGAGGAGCTGGATGCGCTCATCCTGGCCACCAGGGAGGAGCCTTTGGACTGGATCGATGACCGGAAGATCCGCCTGGCCTCCTTCCAGACCATCGTGAAGGAGTGCGACTTAGGCCAGCTCATCAGCCTCGTCTCCTGCATCTACCATCGCCGCGAAGATCTGATCGCCGCTGGGAAAAAGCTGGGTGCCTCCGACGAGACGCTCCTCCAGCGGGCCGAGGCCCTCATCGAAAACGAAGTGGCGTTCGTCCTGAAGGTCGAGCAGAACGAGGTCGGCGACTATATCCGCGGCAAGCTGGCGGAAGCGATCACGGCGTAACATACTATACTATTATCATATTGTATAAGGAAGGCCCCCGGAACCGGCGATACCATTCGCCTGTGCCGGGGGCCTTTTGCGCCCTGTTATTCGATATCGTCTAAATCTTCTAGGTCAGATTGTATGGCATGCAGTGTCCCGCTGACCGTTCCGCCCATATCCGATTGCACAAGAAACCAATAGATCGCATGGTTGCTCAATGCACAACTTCCCGCTACGGTTTCCCCAGGCGCAACTAAGATCCTGGTCGGATGGGAAATGCGGTGAAACCATCCCTCTTTCACGACGATCACACTGGCCCTTTCCTGGGCAGTGTTCGTGAAACTGAAGTGCAGGTACTTCCCGTTTTCCGTCAGAGGGCAGAAGCGCGAAGAGGTGAACTCGGTGCTCCCTGTCCCGCTCAGGGAAAAGGTCACGTCCTGGCTGGGGATGCCCACCGGCTCCCGCTGGGCCGCTTCCAGCGCCACGGCCCCTCCTGCCACCAGGACGACGGCCAGGACCAGACAGGCGGCCAGCTGGGTAAAGCGCTGCCACCGGGGCCGATATTCCCGGCGGGTACGTTTCGCCTGCCGCTTCTCCCGGCGCAGATAGGCGGCAGTGTGGGGATAGGGGGGCGGCGCGTCTTGCAGGGCCGCATTCAGCTCGACCTTCTGGGCCTCCAGCAGGGCTTGGCGGAGCCATTCATCCTCCGGGCTTGGGTCCGGCCTCTTTTTTGGTCCGAAACGGGATACTTTCATAGTCATAGCCCTCCTCTCGCAGGCGGTCCTGGAGCAGCTTGCGGCCGCGGTTGAGGCGCGTGCTGACCGCCGTCTGAGACAGGCCCAGGTGCTTGGCGATCTCCTTGTTGCTCCATTCCAACAGAAATTTCAACTCTAACAGGCGGCGGTACGGCTCCGGCATGGCCTGGATGACGGCGACGATGGGCTGGGGGTCCCCCGGCGTTGGGGCGGGCATGTCCCACGTCTCATCCCAGGGGGCGTAGCGCTGCTCCTGCCGCCAGAGGGAGCAAGCTGCGTTTTTGACTACCACGCTCATCCAGGCCAGCCGCTTGTCCGGGGGCAGGGCATCGAAGGTTTCCTCCTGCCGCAGGCAGGACAACCAAGCCGTTTGCAGGGCATCCTCCGCCTGGTGGGCGTTGGCCGTCAGGGTGCAGGCGTAGTGATAGAGCGTTTCCTTGTGCTGCTCATAAAACGGCAAAAATGCCCCCTGTTCCATTGCGTCCCACCTCCTTGTTTGGCTCTCTATTCTATTAACGCAGGAGCAGGGCGATTTGTCACAGGATTTGGCAAATTTTTTTCTCTAGATCATGGATGGGATCGTTTGCTGTCCTTCCGCCAGAGGATGCCGCCGATGGTATCGGCGAAAAACCAGCCGATGGGGATCGCTGCCCAGATGCCGGTCACGCCGATGGCGGGGGAGGCAGAGAGCAGGTAGGCCAGGGCCACGCGGGTGCCCAGGGAGCAGATCGTCAGCACCAGCGACACCGCCGGTCGGTCCACCGCCCGGAAGTAGCCGTAGAGCAGGAACAAAATGCCGATGCCCAGGTAGCAGCTGCCCTCGATGCGGAGGTAGCCCGTGCCCACGGAAATGACTTCCTGCGCGTTGTGCCCCACGAAAATGGCCAGCAGCTGGGGAGCGAAGCAGCAGACCAGCCCGCCGATCAGCAGACAAAAGACCAGCACCCAGAACAAGGCCCATTTCGTCCCGGCTTTGATGCGCCCCCGCTGCCCGGCCCCGTAGTTCTGGGCGACGAAGGTGGAGTAGGCGTTGCCGAAGTCCTGCACGGGCATGTAGGCCAGGGTGTCGATCTTCACCGCCACGGCGAAGGCCGCCATGACGACCGAGCCGAAGGAGTTTACCAGGCCCTGCACCAGGAGGATCCCGAAGTTCATCACCGACTGTTGCAGGCAGGTGAGGAACGAGAGGCTCCAAAGCTGCCGCAAAATATTCCGGTCCCACCGCCGGTCTTCCGGTCTGACCCGCAGGTCCGGGCAGCTTTGCCAGGTCCACAAGGCCAGGCCCACCCCGGCGGCGTACTGGGCCAGCACCGTCGCCAGCGCCGCGCCCATGACGCCCATTTTCAGGGGGATGACGAAGAGCAGATCCAGGCCGATGTTCCCCACGACTGACACGCCCAAAAACAGCAGCGGCGTCACCGAGTTCCCGATGGCCCGGAGCAGATTGGCGAAGTAATTGTAGAGGAAGGTGGCCGGGATGCCCGCAAACACCCAGACGAGATAGGTCCGGGTCAGGTCCCACACGTCCGCCGGGATGCGGAGAAACCACAGGATCCCGCCCAGGGCCAGGTACACCAGCCCGGTCAGCACCACGGTCAGCCCGCCGATCAAACAGAACGACTGAAAGATCCCCGCCCGGAATCGGGCGGGGTCTTTTCGTCCGAACTGCATGGCGAAAAACACGCTGCTGCCCATGCAGAGGCCCAGCAAGATCGAAGTGAGAAACGTCATTAAGGTATACGAGGACCCCACCGCCGCCAGGACACCCTCCCCCAAAAACTGCCCCACCACCCAGGTGTCGGCCAGGTTATACAGCTGCTGGAGCAGGTTCCCCAGGATCAGCGGCAGGGCGAAGGCCAGCAGCCCCTTGGGGATGCTCCCCTGGGTCAGGTCACGGTTCAGGGCCACGGTGTCAAATCCTCCAAAGCCGCCCGGTGGTACTCAGTTCCAGCCAGATCACACCACCGAAACAGGGTCCCCTCCAGGGTCATGTACCCCCGCAAGCTGCCCTCCTTGGGGATGGAAACGGAACCGGGGTTCAAGTAGACATTTTGTTGTCCAAAGGGCCGCCAAGTTGGCACATGTGTGTGGCCATGGAGCAGGAGGTCCCCCGGCTGAATGGGTGGCAAATTGTCAAGGTTAAATACATGGCCATGGGTGACATACATCAGCCGGTCCTCCACCGGAAAAACGGCGTAATCGGCCATGATCGGGAAGTCCAGGACCATCTGGTCAACTTCGGTGTCGCAGTTGCCTCGGACGCAAAACAGCCGGTTTTTCATCTTATTCAGCAAAGAAATGACCTCTTTTGGCGCGTAATCCCGTGGTAAATCGTTCCGCGGGCCGTGATAGAGCAGGTCCCCCAGCAAAATCAGCCGCTCCGCCCCCTCTAGTGCGAAGCAGTCCAGCAGCTGGCGGCAGTAGTAAGCGGACCCGTGCAGGTCCGATGCGATCATCCATTTCATGGGAAAAATCTCCTTTGTTGGGCTAGGGTGAGTATAGCGTTTTCCGCAGGGAATGTCAATTAGCGTTTCTCTTTACGTGCTGGAAAAGCTGTGATACAATACCGCTAAAGAAACTTCTTCCAAGAAAGGGAACGGGACCCATGCTGATTTACTTGGAGCTACTGGCAACGCCAGAGGAACAGGACAAATTTCAGACGCTGTACGAACGATACTACGGCCTGCTCTTACATATCGCCAACCAGATCCTCCGCAATCATCACGATGCAGAAGACGCAACACAAGAGGCTTTTTTGGCCGTGGTGAAAAACTTAGAAAAAATTTCTGAGGTAGGGTGTCCAAAAACGCGGGCTTTTCTCGTTACCATAGTAGAGAGAAAAGCCATCGACCTCTACCGCAAGCGCAAGCAGCTGCCCCTAGACCCTCTGGAAGAGGATCAGGCGGGCGTCACTATCCCCTACGACGGGGACGATGGAGTGACCCGGTGTATGCTGCAACTGTCTGCCCGCTACCGGGAGTGGCTTATCCTGCGCTATGACCAAGGCTATACCGTGGAAGAGCTGGCCGAGGTCTTTGATCTGTCGATGGACGCGGCCTACAAATTACAAGAACGGGCGAAAAAGCGCCTGGAAGAAATCTGCATTCAGGAGGGGATCTTATAATGCTATCCGAAGAACGCCTGCGCCAGGCCGCCCACCACGCGGCCCAAGCGTTAGAAGACAGCCTTCCGCCCCCCAGCCAATGTCACTATGACGTGTCCCCAGAGTTTCGGCGGAACATGAAAAAGCTCTGCCGACAAGCCAAGCGCCGCCCTTACCGAACAGTCTGGAAAGCGGTGGCCTGCGCCGCACTGGTCCTCATCCTTGGCAGCACGTCCTACCTCGGCCTGAACGCCCAGGCCAGAGAAGCCTTCTTCGGCTGGGTCACGCAGATCACCCAGAACGTCAGCCATTACTTCTTCTCCGGCAGCTCTGACAAGCACCCGGAAAATTACCGCTACGTTCTGCCGGAGATTCCAGAGGGCTATACGCAGGATGTGGTTGACGAAGATGGTGGCCTGCGCTCGGAACTGTATGTCAACGAGCAGGGTGAGTGCCTGGCATTTGAAACGCAGTATGTCACGGAAGAGAGTCAGTATGAACTGTTCACCTATTATGGAGATGGTGAACACAAGAAGGTTTCTGTTTGTGGAGCAGATGCAGACTTCTACCTTGACGAAACAGAGGCTAAGGCAAATACACTGGTCTGGAAAGACCCAGAGACAGATGTCCTATTGAGTTTGTCGGCCTGTATGGATGAGAATCAGTTGATTTCGCTGGCGGAAAGTGTGACTCGACAAGAAAAATAAAATTTTTCAAAAAAAGTTAAAATCAGGTGTCTAAAATCGCCTCCTCCCTTCGTTATAGAGAATAGAACGAAGTTGAGGAGGTGATTCTTTTGAAAAATTTTCAGAGGGGAGGTGAACCAGTGAAACGAGTAGCAGCAATGACACTTGCGCTTATTATGCTGTTGGCCGTTATGGCACAGGCAGCTGGCCCCGCTAAAGTACCACAGGCAAGAACGTCTTTGACATTTAGTGGAACTACAGCTAATTGTTCTGTGAACATTCGAGCAAACAACAGCAACGATGCAATTTCTGCGACAGTAAAGTTGTGGAAGGGGAACACGTGTTTGTACACTTGGAATGAAAATGGAACAGGAAGGATTTCTTTCCAAAAGACAGCAACTGTGTCTAGGGGAGCTGCTTACAAACTGACGGTTGACTTTACTTGTGCTGGCGTGAAGCAGCCCCAGCAGTCTGTAACACGGACCTGTTCCTAAATGGTAAAGGATGCTTACGGAAGACAAAAAGGAGGTCTTTATTATGTTGAAAAAGATAGCAATGCTCGTTCTCTGCTTGAGCTTGTGTACGGTCACGGCCTTTGCCGCCTATGGATCGGTGAGGTGTGACTTGCAGAACGAGTCCAGCACGATTCCCAGAGTGAACGGACAGGGCGGATTCGACCGATTCCGCTGCAAAACGACGGCTAGAGAACTGAGAGTGGCTTCCACCTACGTTAAGAACATCTACGCAAAAGCAACTGTACAGGGTGAGTACGGTGAAATATACACTACTGCCCAAGATACGAAGCACAACACAAAAACCGCAGCCGCATTAACGGACTACGCACAGAGAATGTGGACTGCATCTGAGGTGAAGGTCCAGGGTGTTGGCCTTGCTCGCACCAGATACAACGACAACAGTGTTTCTCAGGACACTTCGGCAACGCAGTTTGTTTCTCTAGGTGGCAGAGAAACCTATGCGGCTAACAATTCCACAGAAGCGAAGCTGACGCTGGGGAAGAACAAGGGGAACAACATGACCTCGGTCATCAAGAGCGCCTTTGATCTTGACTTGACCGGCTATCAGTTTGTCTCTTTTGGAGACCTCTGGGACAACGCGGCGGAAACGACTTATCCGGCCCTGCGTGCCATTGCCATTGACCGGTATGTGGAAGTGGAGCAGGGGCAGCGGCTTCCTCTCGGTTTTCTGTATCAGGGAGCGACTGCTTACACGGTAGTGGAGCAGCCGAACGGCAGCTTGGAGCTGATTAAATACGAGCTACTGGAAACGGTACAGACCCAGGAAGATGAGAATTGTGTTGCAGAGCAGGACGCTGCTCAGTACAAGGTTCTGGAAACGGAGAACAAAACAGCACCGCAGTCCGTTGTAGATGCATTGTATTTCTAACAAGCAATCGGACGAGTCCCCTGGCGTCTGCCAGGGGACTTTTTCATAGGGGCGGAGGGCAAAATAAAAATTTTTCAAAAAATTTCGCAAAAGGTGTCACATTTCGGCCTTCTCAAACGTTATATAAGTAGAACGACAAAAAGGAGTTGATCTACATGAAACGATTGATTTGCATCACGGCCCTGTTGCTGGTTTCTCTGCTGCTGTCCGCTTGCGGAGGAAAACTCTCCGAAGGGATGCAGGTAGAGATCACAGAGGGGGACACCTACTATTCCAACGAAGACATCCAAGCGGCGGTAGACACGGTGGAAAAGAAGTTCAAGAAAGACTTCCCCGGCTGTACCATGACAGCGTTGCGTTATACTGCGTTGTCTGGGAAAGACAGCAATACGGAGTGGGCAACGCAGTACAACGCGGAGGAAGCAATGGTTCTCTACTCGGACTTCACGGTGGACGATTCTGGAAGAAGTGAGAGCTTGAACCCGAACAGTACCTACACAGATTGGCAGTGGGTATTGGTGCGTCATGCAGGGGAAAAGTGGAAGTTAGCCACCTGGGGCCTGGGATGAGAAGGCTAGAAAGTTTGAACAACTATGGACGGAGGCCCTCGGAGCAAAGGAGTAGTTCCGGGGGCCTCCTCTTCAAAAATTTTTTCAAAAAATTTCGCAAAAGGTGTCACAAATCGCCCTGCTCAAACGTTATATAAGCAAAGGGAAAAAACAGATTTTTATTGACAAAAAACGAATATTATGATATTTTATAAGAGAAGAAATTTAAAAATTAAAGAGTAAAAAAGAATCTGACTGTGAGAAGAAAACGGAAAAATCTTGGGAAAAGAGGTAAGCTATGACATATCGTCGTAGAAGTATAGTGATCGCGGTTGTGATCGTGCTCCTCCTGTCTTCGGTTGTCTATTTCGTGCTTGACGCAAGAGATCGATGCCATGCGTCTATTGATAACACAACAGGAGATGGTATCCCGTATCCCGTAAAAATCTCAATCGTAAATTCAGAAAATGAGCAGACGATATTATATAGCGAGGAAGTTTCTTTGGGAAAGCTAGAACGGCGATTTGAAAAAAATATTCCTGGAGAAAGTCACATAGAGATTCGAGTAAATGGAACTGTCGTATACTCTTATGGATACATCGACATCCCAGAAAATCGAATCTCCGTACAGCTGAGGATCCTGGATTATGATACAGATACGAAAACGGCTTCGATGGTATGTAAAATAAAAATAGGGCTTACTAAGACAAGTGAAAAAATATCATTCACAATATAGTAACGTGGAAGGAGACTGTGCTGATGAGTAGAAACCAAAGCCCAGTCTCTTTTTGTTTTTTGAATTTTTTCAAAAAATTTTGAAAAAGGTGTCACAAATTGGCCCTCTCAAACGTTATATAGGCAGAAGGATAAAAAAGGAGCTGATCTCTATGAAAATCGAACATGCTGTGATGCGGCTGAAGTGGATGCTCTTCGGTGTGGCGCTTTTGCTGGGGTGCGTTTTGTTTAACCAGGTCACGCTGCTGGAGCTGGTTTGGCTGAGCCTGCCTGTGGCGCTGGTGGGATTTATCATGGTGCTGTGCAACCTGATCCTGCTGGGGGTGGAGACGCCGAAGGAAAAACCGGTGGAGGAAGACGAGGAAGAACCAAAAGAGACGCGAAAAATCTCCCAGATCGACCCGTTCTTTCGCCATTACGAAGACATAGAAACCAGAAAGAGGTGAATGTTTATGAAACGCAGAACCATCGGGATCTTGACCCTGTGCGCGGTGCTGGCGCTGCTGGTGCTGAACTGGCAGACCCAGCCCTTCCACCGGCTCCAGGACCGGAACGTGGTGCCCCTGAGCGTGGGCATCGTGCGCTCGGACGCCAGGGGCAGCAAGACCGTGAACCTCCAGGGCAGCCAGGCCGTCCAAGCCCTCCAGGCCTGCGCCCGGCGGACCGTCCCCCTCTGGGTCGGCCCCACGGAAAAGGCCTACGCCCCGGAGGACGGGAGCGTCTACCACGTCACCGTGGCCGGGGAGAAAAACGGAAAGTATGACGAGCTGTGCAACGTGACCGTGGACGGCAAGGGTTTCATCCATGCCAACTCCTCCCGCTACCACCTGGTGGGGGATTCCTGGCGCGACGCGGTGGAAGCTGTGTTTCAGATGGGCGAGGCGCTGGAGATGGAGGGACGCCTATGAAAGCCAAACTTGCCCTCTACGACACCCAAAACACGACACTTTATCTCATTGAATACGACTCCTAATTTCTTCCCAACTCCCCTGGAAACAGGGGAGTTTTTGTACTTTTTTGAGCTATTTCTTGTTACTTTCTCTCCTAGATGGGGCTATTAGCAATCATGAACAAATTGTGAAAACTTGGGAAGAAAGGCTTGACAAATGGTCTGAGACAGAGTATAAATACCTCCAAGGTAATCACTGATTACCAACGGAATGATTTTGTAAATTACGACACATGGAGGTCATCATCATGGTATTTGAAGCAATCGCAGAGCTGGTCGCAGAGCGCGTGGAGAAGGACGTTTCCGAGATCACCCCCGAAAGCTCTTTTAAGGAACTGGGCATCGACTCCCTGGACACCGTGGAGCTGCTGATGAACCTGGAGGACAAGCTGGACATGGAGATCGAGCTGGACCAGAAGGTCGAGACCGTGGGCGACCTGGTGGCCTTCATCGAGAGCAAGCGGGCATGATCCACACGCCTTTATGCGACCTACTGGGCATCCGGTACCCCGTCTTTCAGGGCGGCATGGCCTGGATCGCCGACGGGAAACTGGCGGCGGCCGTCTCTGAGGGCGGCGGCCTGGGCATCATCGCCGCTGGCAACGCCCCGGCGGAGGCCCTGCGGGAGCAGATCCAGATCGCCAAGTCTCTGACGAAGAAGCCCTTCGGCGTGAACATCATGCTCATGAGCCCCTTCGTGGAGGAGGTGGCCCAGCTCGTGGCCGAGGAAAAGGTCGCCGTCGTCACCACCGGCGCGGGGAACCCCTCGAAGTATATGGCCCTCTGGAAAGAGGCCGGGATCAAAGTGATCCCCGTGGTGGCGTCCGTTGCCATGGCCAAGCTCATGACCCGCCTGGGTGCCAGCGCCCTCATCGCCGAGGGCGGCGAGAGCGGCGGCCACGTGGGGGAGCTGACCACCATGGTTTTGGTCCCCCAGGTCTGCGACGCGACGAGCCTGCCCGTGATCGCCGCCGGCGGCATCGC
>OLPY01001827.1_pt1 | contig 14128 bp, 9 predicted proteins | sample 1672481 | NCBI WGS metagenome assembly OLPY01 (sample SAMEA3136691, study PRJEB25190) | human gut metagenome | biome: human gut; feature: human-associated habitat; material: faeces | place: Austria | collected 2013 | reverse complement strand
ATTGCTGGATTCCTGAATGCTAGTGTGGTTATTCGGGAATCCAGGCTATTTGACTAAGAGTCAAGAAAAGCGGGAGCGAACCATGAATTTTGGTTCGCTCCCGTTTATACAAGTGTCGTTTATCGAATGAATGCACTTACCTACTTCGCAGCGGCGATTACTTCGATTTCGCAAAGGATGCTCTTCGGAAGTTCTTTTACCGCAACGCAGGATCTGGCCGGCTTGGACACGAAATACTTCGCATAGACTTCATTGAATGCACCGAAGTCTGCCATATCGGTGATAAAGCAGGTGGTCTTTACCACGTCTTCGAAGGTCAGGTCGTTGGCCTTCAGAATTTCTCCGATGTTCTTGCATGCCTGCTCCGCCTGTCCCGCAACATCGGTACCGATGGTTTCACCGGTTTCCGGGCTGAACGGAGTCTGTCCGGAAATGAACAGGAATCCGCCGGCAGTGACTGCCTGAGAGTACGGGCCGATTGCAGCAGGTGCTTTGTCAGTGTTTGTATATTTCATCTCTATGTCTCCTTATAATTGGTTGCTTTATTTGGTAATCTCTTCGGTCTGTGCCTTGACGAATTCTGCCAGGTCGCCATCCACGCGTGGAAGCAGTACTTCACGAACCATCTTGTGGTAGTTGTTGACCCATGCCAGCTCTTCGTCGGTGAGCAGAGCCGGGTTGATGGCTTCTCTCTCGTACGGTACGAAGGTGATTGGCTCGTTAATGGTGTTTCCTTTACCGTCGTCCTTCATCAGAACTTCGTTCTCGATACGAACACCGAACTGGTTATCGATGTATACGCCCGGCTCGTTGGACATAATCATGCCCGGACAAATGGTAATCGGAGTCGGTACACGGCGAAGGATATTCGGACCTTCGTGGACGCTGAGCAGGTGACCCACACCGTGGGACAGACCGTGCTTAAAGTCCAGACCTACCGCTCTCATCGGTGCACGGGTGATGGCATCCAAGTCGATTCCGTTCATTCCCGGAGTCAACACGGCATTGTGCATTGCCAGATGAGCCTTGAGAACATAGGTATAGTCATCAATCATTTCCTGAGTCAGCGGTCCAACGGCGATGGTACGGGTAATATCCGTGGTACCGTCTGTGTAATGACCACCGGAGTCCAGAAGCAGGAAGCCTTCCGGCAGAATTTCGGCATCGGTTTCCGGTGTCGGTGCGTAGTGGATGACGGAACCGTTTGGTCCGTATCCGGCAATGGTCTCAAAGGACAGATCGAAGAAGCCGTCCTCTTCGGCACGGAACTTCCGCAGCTGTTCTGCCGCACTGAGCTCAGTCTGATGCGGTGTCTTTGCAGCAACATCCTTAATCCACTTGATGAATTTCACCATTGCAACCGCATCCTTCTTATGCGCGTTGAGGGAGCTCTTGATTTCGGTCTCATTCTTAACGGCCTTCATCATAGCGATTGGAGTAGCTTCATCCACCGTCTTCATGCCTTCCGGAATTCTCAGGCACAGAGCGTAGTTCGCGGAACCGGAATCCAGCCACAATGTCTTGGATGCATCCAGAGCGGCAACGTCCTGTTCGATTTCATCATATCCTTTCACGGTAACGAAGGACAGGTCTTCCGGCAGGGAATCCTTTACCGCACCGTCCATTACGTACAGGTTCACAGAATCCTTGGAAAGCAGGATGAAGGAGAAGAATACCGGTGTATAATCGATATCACTGCCTCTCATGTTCAGGAGCCATGCGTTTTCCATCAGATCGGTAACCAGCAGGTAATCCGCATTCTTTTCGGCCATGGCCTTCCGAACATCTGCAATCTTTTCGGTTGCGGTCTTGCCGGTAGTGGTCAGCGGCAGTTCGTAGATTTCCGATGGCTGAATCTGCGGACGGGAAGTCCATACTTCACCTACCAGGTCTTTATCCCATTTAATGGTAACGCCCAGTTCACCCAGCTTCGACTGAAGCTCTTCACCGTAATATCCCGGAACAACCTTGCCGTCAAATCCCAGCGTATAGCCGCCTTTTTTCTTGGCCAGGTCAATCAGGAATTCTTCAACAGTCGGAACGCCCGGCTCTGCCATTCTCATCAGCTTGATTTCACTGCCGGCCAGCTGACGCTCTGCCTGGAGGAAATATCTGCCGTCGGTCCAAAGATAAGCACCTTCGTCGTCGACGATGAGCTCACCGGATTCTCCGGTCAGTCCGCTCATGAATTCACGAGCTTTAAAGAAATCGTTTACATACTCGGAACTGTGATAGTCGCCGGATGGTACGTAATAAACATCCACACCATTGGCTTTCATCTTTTCCCGAAGCTCTAGAACTTCTTTTTTCATCTTTATTCACCTCTTTGCTGTCAATCCGATTTTTGGATTTCACAAAAATAATATAAAAACTGTCGGTAGAGAACTCTTACCGAACTATTTTTATTATAGCACGTACCCCAAAAAAGTTAAGGGCTTTATTCAAAATAGTACAAAGACCTTCCTGGGGGCATTTGAATTTCAGCGTCGGATTGGTATAATGGTAGGGAATTTATGCAAGCGGAAAGAAGAGGGAGAAATATATGAATGTAACGGTATACTGCGGATCCAGCATGGGGTCGGATCCGGATTACAAGAAAGCGGCGGAGGCACTGGGGCTCTGGATTGCCGGGAACGGGCACACGCTGGTGTACGGCGGCGGCAATATCGGCTTGATGGGAATCATTGCAGATACCGTGCTGGAGAACGGCGGAAAGGTTATCGGCATCATTCCGGATTTCCTGCTGCACTGTGAGCAGGGGCACGAAGGCCTTCACACCTTGGAAGTGGTGCACTCCATGTCCACCCGGAAGAGTCGGATGATTGAACTTGGGGATGCTTTTATCGCCATGCCGGGAGGCATCGGAACCCTGGAGGAAATCACGGAAGTGCTGACCCTCAAGAGACTGGGGCGGACGGAGAAACGGGCATTTCTGTACAATATCAACGGATATTACGAACCCCTTCGCGGCACCTTCCGCCGGATGGTGGAGAAGGAATTCCTGCCGGAGGAGGAGATGGAACTGTTTGAGTTCGTGGCAAATGTGGACGAACTGGATGAAGCACTGAGAGGATAATGGAGGAAAAAATGATAACCGGAGAACTGAAAAATCGGATTGACAGCCTGTGGGATGATTTTGCGGCGGGGGGAATCGTGAACCCGCTGACGGTGATTGAACAGATTACCTATCTGATGTTCATCCACGATCTGGATGAGGCGGATAATAAGGGCAGCATGGAAGCCATGATGCTGGGAATTTCCCACGAAAGCATCTTCAAGGATGAAGTGGAAGTGGAGGGCCGGACGGTAGACGGAAAGCAGCTGAAGTGGTCCGTATTTCAGGATTTCCCGGCAGAGAAGATGTTCGATGTGGTAAAGAATGAGGTGTTCCCGTTCATCATCAACCTTCACAGCGACCGGGAAAGCGCGTATTCAAAGTACATGAGCGATGCGATTTTCATGATTCCGACGCCGCTGCTCCTCTCTAAAGTCGTGGAGAAACTCAGCGATTTGTTCCGGATGATGAAGGAAACAAAGCTGGATAAGGAGGATGTTCGAGGGGACGTGTACGAGTATCTTCTGTCCAAATTAAACACGGCCGGAAGAAACGGGCAGTTCCGTACACCGCGCCATATCATCAAAATGATGGTGGAATTGATGCAGCCGAAGCCGGATGAAATCATCTGCGACCCGGCCTGCGGAACTTCGGGATTCCTCATCGCAGCCAGCGAATATCTGATGGAAGACGAGGAGCGAAAGCGGGAAGTTCTTTTCGATAAGGAGAATAAAGAGCACTATTTGAATCACATGTTCCACGGCTACGACATGGACCGAACCATGCTCCGTATCGGGGCCATGAACATGATGGCTCACGGGATTGACAACCCGTGCATTGAATACAAAGACAGTCTGTCGGATCAGAATGAGGACAAAAACAAGTATTCATTGGTCCTGGCGAATCCGCCGTTCAAGGGAAGCTTGGATTACGATATCGTGTCGCCGGATCTGCTGAAAATCTGCAAGACGAAGAAGACGGAGCTTCTGTTCGTAACCCTGTTCCTTCGCATGCTGAAAATCGGCGGTCGCTGTGCCTGCATCGTTCCGGACGGGGTGCTGTTCGGTTCTTCGAAGGCGCACAAGTCCATCCGAAAGGAAATCGTGGAGAACAACCGTCTGGAAGCCGTAATTTCCATGCCTTCCGGCGTATTCAAACCGTACGCGGGTGTATCTACGGCGATTCTTATTTTTACCAAAACCGAAGCCGGCGGAACGGATCACGTCTGGTTCTACGACATGCAAAACGATGGCCTCAGTCTGGATGACAAACGGAGTCCGATCGAGGAGAATGATATTCCGGATATCATCAATCGGTTCCATCACTTGGATGGGGAGATGGAGCGGAAGCGGACAGAGCAGAGCTTCATGGTGCCGAAAGAGGATATCGTGGAGAACGACTACGACCTGTCCATCAACAAATACAAGGAAGTGGAGTACGTTCCGGTGGAATATCCATCGACACAGGAGATTCTCACCAACCTGCGGGAAATCGAGATGGAGATCGCCACGGCGATGGACGAGCTGACCGTGATGCTGGGTGAAGACTAAGGAGTGCGGTGAAGTGTGTGCCGGGATTGACAGTTCGGCGGCTTTGCGGATATAGCGAGAGATAAATTGATAGATGACAAACCATTGGAACGTTTTCTTCCCAATCAACAGTTGGCAGGGATATATGAAATACGATATAATGAAATGACTTTTGAATGCGCCCATGGTGAGGGTGCTGCAGTTAGTATAATTATCGGAGAGAAGCAATGGGTAATTTTGATTTCCTCAAAGAGGATGCACAATTTAAGTCTTTTGCGGATATGGCTGTTCGGGCGGAACGGCTGCTGGGGATCGATCCAGAAGCGTGCGCAATCGGGTGCAGAAAGGCGATGGAATTTGCCATCAAATGGATGTACACGGCGGACCATTTTCTTCGGATGCCATATAAAGAAACCCTTGTTGCGATGATCAATACCAATCGCTTTCGGGAGTTGGTGCCGGATGATTTGATGCGGCGGATTCAGTATGTGCGGGCGCTGGGAAACAATGCGGCGCATGCCGGCGTGCAGATTACCTATGAACAGGCGGCGCTGGGAATAGAGAACCTGTTCTACTTCATGGATTTTGTGGCATGCAGTTATTCCAGAACCTACGATGCGCCGGATTTCCACCGGGAACTTCTCGGCGCAGAGAATGAGCTGGAGAAGAAGGAAGCCCTCGCCCAGGAGAAAACGCAGCAGTATGAACTGAACATCCAGAAGCTCATCGAAGAGAACCGGGCACTGAAAGACGAACTCAGTGCGAGACGGGAAGAGCGGATGGAGAATTATGTTCCAAAGCCGCTGGATTTGACGGAATTCAATACGAGAAAAATATACATCGACGTCATGCTGGCCGCTGCCGGCTGGACGAAAGGCAAGGACTGGCTGGAGGAGGTGCGGCTGGAAGGAATGCCGAACGCCTCCGGCGAAGGTTTTGCGGATTACGTGCTGTACGGGGATGACGGACGGCCGCTGGCAGTTGTGGAAGCGAAGCGCACCAGCGTCAACGTGGAAAACGGCCGAATTCAGGCCCGACTCTATGCGGATATTATGGAGAAAGAATACGGGCGCAGACCGGTGGTCTTCCTGAGCAACGGTTTTGAGATGCGAATCATCGACAACCGGTACCCGGAGCGGCCGGTTGCGGAATTCTATTCCAAGCGCGATCTGGAGAAGCTTCACAATCTCCAACGGATGCGGGAACCGCTGACGGATATTCGAATTCGTCGGGACATTGCCGGCCGGTATTATCAGGAAGCCGCGGTAAAAGCAGTCTGCCGTACGTTGGGCGAAGAGAACCGGCGGAAGGCGCTTTTGGTCATGGCGACGGGTTCGGGAAAAACCAGAACCGTAATATCCCTGGTAGAATTGCTCCAGAGAAAGGGCTGGGTGAAAAACGTCCTCTTCCTGGCCGACCGAACCGCACTGGTCACTCAGGCCAAAAGAAGCTTCGGCGATCAGCTGCCGAACCTATCGGTAACCAATCTCTGCGAGGATAAAGAAAACTACGGCGCGGCCTGCGTCTTTGCCACTTACCAGACCATGATCGGCTGCATCGATTCGGTAAATGACGAGGATGGCAAAAGATTGTTTACGCCGGGCCACTTCGACCTGGTGATTTGCGATGAGGCCCATCGGTCGATTTATAACAAATACCGGGATATTTTTAATTACTTCGACGCACCATTGGTGGGCTTGACGGCAACCCCGAAGGACGAAATCGACAAGAATACCTACGGTGTTTTTAACCTGAAAGCCGGACAGCCGACCTATGGCTACGAACTGGCTCAGGCGGTGACGGACGGATACCTGGTGAATTACGTGTCCGTGGAAAGCAAGCTGCAATTCATGGAGAATGGCATCAACTACGACGATCTCACCCCGGAAGAGCAAGACGAATTCGAAGATACTTTTGAGGATGAGGATTTTATCCCGAAGCAGATCGATTCCTCGGCGCTGAATCAATGGCTGTTCAACAAGGACACCATCCGAAAAGTGCTGGACATCCTCATGACGAAAGGCCACCGCGTTCATTTCGGAAAAGATATCGGCAAGACCATTATTTTTGCAAAGAACCATCGGCATGCGGAGGAAATCCTAAAAGTATTTAACGAGGAATATCCGAAGCTGACCGGCTATGCGGAGGTCATCGACAATCAGATTAAGAATTCGCAGCAGGCCATCGATACCTTCTCCAATCCGAAGAAGCTGCCGCAGATTGCGATTTCCGTGGATATGCTGGATACGGGAATTGATGTGCCGGAAGTGCTGAACCTGGTGTTTTTCAAGAAGGTGATGAGCAAATCGAAATTCTGGCAGATGATTGGCCGGGGAACACGGCTGTGTGAGGGCTTGCTGGACGGTGCGGATAAGGAGAATTTCTATATTTTCGACTTCTGTGGAAATTTCGAATTCTTCCGCTTGAATCCAAACGGCCGGGAAGTGAAGGATTCCGGAACGCTGCAGGGTCAGTTGTACCGGATTAAATTCGCCCTGTCCCATAAGCTGCAGGATTTGGAGTACCAGACGGAGCCGTTGATGGCATTCCGAAATAATCTGGTGGATGAGATGCTGGAAAAGGTCCGGGGAATCAATAAGGAAGGTTTTGCGGCGCGACAGCATTTGCGGTATATCGAAAAATATTTAAATAAGGATAATTACAAAATCATAACCGATGAAGACGAGTCGTACGTTAAGGAAGAAATCGCTCCGCTGCTGCAGGGCGACTCGGAAGATGCGCGGGTTCTTCGTTTTGATTCGCTGATGTACGGCATCGAGTTGGCGCATCTGGAAGGAAAGAAGACGAGTGCCGGAATCCAGTCTCTCCAGAATCGTGTGGGCCGTGTGGCAAAAGAAGCCGGGACGATTCCTGCGGTGAAAGCTCAGAAAATGTGGATTGACCGGGTTCTGGATACAGAGTGGGTCAGTGACGCGGACATGAACGATTTCGAATCCGTTCGGAAAAACCTTCGGGAGCTGATGATATATTACCAGCCGCCAAAGATAAAAGTACATCATACGGATTTCGAAGATGAAGTTCTGGAAATGAAATGGGATGGCGACGAACTGGAGAACGATTACCTGAAGGATTATCGTCACGATGCAGAGGTATACATTCGCCAGCATCCGGATCACCTGGTAATCGGGAAACTCAAGTCCAATATTCCGCTGACCAAAATGGATGTGGAACAGCTGGAGCAAATCCTTTGGAGCGAAGTGGGTTCCAAAGAGGATTACGAGAAAGAGTACGGTGACAAACCACTGGGAGAACTGGTTCGTGAAATTGTGGGAATGGATATGAATGCGGCCAAAGCGGCATTTGCAGATTACCTGGAAAATGCGAACCTGAATGACCGGCAGATCTACTTCGTGAACCAGATTGTGGAATATATCGTTCGAAACGGTATCATGAAAGACGTTTCGGTTCTCCAGGATTCTCCGTTCACGGACCGCGGAAATATCATCGAACTGTTCGGAGATTCCCAAGATGTGTGGAGCGGAATCATGGGCACGATTCGGGATATCAACCGAAATGCGGATATCTCGTAGTTGGAAAGAGCAGAGTCTCTAATTCAAGCCGCGGGTAGAAATCAGGAAATTGATGCAGGAACGCTGAAAAAAGATGTTCCTGCATCAATTATTGTGTAGTCGCCGGGCACTCAGAGGGAGGATGACCGTCGGCCATGGTATGCTGTGATGTAGGAAAACAGAAAACAGCTGAGTATGCATCACTTTTTATGTTAATTGAAAATAAAGTAGAATGAAAGCAATGTGAAAATGATTAGAGGTGATGCATGAGTTGAAAAAATGGATGCTGATGCATCAACTCTGAGAATGGAGTTGATGCACGAGGCAGAAAAACAAGGGGTCGTGCATCACTTCCTTTCACTATTTTTTCGCACGTCGCCCATGTTGGCGTGGGCCTTCCCGCAAGGCCTTGTTTCACCGTCGATCCGCGCCAACAGGAGCCGGAATTTCCCGCGGCCGGTGCTGCTGCCGAAGAATTAATCCGTCAGCTTTTTCTGGAAATTTCCGTACACTTTGGTGCCTTCCGTCACGATGACGAAAGCGTGGGGGTCGATGCCGCGCACCAGGCTCAGCAGCCGCTCGATTTCGTACTTGGAAATCATGGTCACCAGGATGTAGGAGTCCTCTTTCGTATAGGCACCCCGGCCGGTCCAGTCGGTAACGCCACGCTCCATCTCGGTGAGAATTACGTCGGAGATTCCCGGGTTCTTGGTGAAAATCATCACCTGCACGTTGATGTTCTGGATGAACATCCGATCCAGGAACACCGCCAGAATCGTGGTGTAGATCAGGGAATAGATGACCACTTCCACATTAAAGATAAAGAGGCAGACACCGTAGATAAAAACATTCATGATGATGCTGATAATTCCGACTTTGGCATTGGGATGGCGAATGGCCATGCACACGCCGATGATATCCTGCCCTCCGCCGGAGGAACCTCCGCGCATTACCATTCCTGCACCGCTTCCGGCGATGACGCCGCCCACAAAGCAGGCCGCCAGGGTATCGTGCATAATCGGTGTGGCCGGCACGGGAACCAATGCCAGCGCCAGAGAGGCAATGCCGATGGACACCAGGGATTTAAAGCAGAATTCTTTTCCCACCACCTTATAGGCGACGAAGAACAGCGGCACGTTCTCCAGAAAATAAATCACGCCCACCAGGTCAAAGCCGGCCGGCACCGGAATGTGCAGCACGTTGACGCAGAGGAGGCGCAGCAGCTGCGCCAGGCCCATAAAACCCCCGTTGTACAGTCCCAGCGGGGTGACAATCATATTGACGCCGATGGCAAAGAGAATATTGCCGCCGACCATCCAGGCGTTCTGCTCGATGAAATGACGATATTTCGATGGAATCAAGCTATTCGGTTTCATGATTCTCTTCCTTTCCCAATTACACTCCAAATACAATCCTTAAATATGACAATTATACATTATCTCCATGAAAAAAACAGAGTTGAACAGATAATTCTTGCAACTTTCCAAACGATTGTGTACAATAACTTGTTACAATATGATAAGGAGGAAGAATATGAAGAACCATACACTGCCCACCGGGTATTTGCTGAAGCGGTTCATGCCGTACTTCAGCTCTTATAAAAAGATCTTTATTTTTGACCTGATTTGTGCCGCCTTCACCAGCGTTTGCGACCTGGTGCTGCCGGTCATCATTCGGTTTATCACCAACACGGTATCGTACCATCCGGCCGACCTCACCATCAACATGGTGGTGCGCCTGTCTGCGCTGTATCTGGTACTTCGCGGGGTGGACGTGCTGTCCAACTACTACATGCAGAACACGGGCCACGTAATGGGTGCGCTGATTGAGACGGACATGCGGCGGGACCTGTTCCGCCACTTCCAGGAACTGTCCTACTCCTACTACAGTGAGAACAAAATCGGTCAGCTGGTTTCCAGAATCACCACAGACCTGTTCGACATTGCGGAATTTGCCCACCACTGTCCGGAAGAGTATTTCATCGCGGCGGTTAAAATCATCATTTCGTTCATCATACTGATCCGGGTGAATGTGCCGCTGACATTGGTGCTTTTCGCCATGATTCCGCTGATGATCTACTTCGCCATGAAGTATCGGACCAAGATGCGTTCCGCCTTCAAGCTGCAGCGGAGCCAGCTGGGTGAAGTAAACTCCCACGTGGAGGACAGCCTGCTGGGAATCCGGGTGGCCAAATCCTTTGCCAACGAGGATATTGAAAAAGAAAAGTTCAGGGAAGGAAATGTCAAGTTCCTGGATGCAAAGCGCATCGGATACAAGAGCATGGCGGGATTCCGCAGCGTGACCCGGATGTTTGACGGGCTGATGTACGTGATAATCGTGCTGCTGGGATCCATTTCCCTGATTAAAGGTACCATCACCGCCGGCGATTTCATCGCATATCTTCTCTATGTGAACATGCTGCTGGAAGCCATCCGCCGGATTGTGGAGTTCACAGAACAGTTCCAGCGGGGTATTACCGGAATTGAACGGTTTGTGGAAGTGATGGACGAACCAGTAGAAGTGGATGATGCGCCGGATGCGGTAACACTGGGACCGCTGAAGGGCGAGGTGGATTTCAAGGATGTATCCTTCCGCTACAACGACAGCGAGGAGATCTTGAATCGCATCAACCTGCATATCCGTGCAGGAGAGAACATCGCACTGGTAGGACCTTCCGGTGCGGGAAAAACCACCTTCTGCAACCTGATTCCGCGTTTTTACGATGTTACATCCGGAAGCATTTCCGTGGATGGAGTAGATATTCGAAAGGCGAAGATTCAGTCTCTCCGTTCCCAGATTGGAATGGTACAGCAGGACGTATACCTGTTCTCCGACACCATTGCGGGAAATATTGAGTACGGTCGTCCCGGTGCCACTCGGGAGGAAATTATTGCGGCGGCAAAACTAGCCGGTGCCGATGATTTCATCCGGGAAATGCCGGAGGGATACGACACCTATGTGGGAGAGCGGGGAACGAAGCTTTCCGGCGGCCAGAAGCAGCGAATCAGTATCGCTCGAGTATTCCTGAAGAATCCGCCGATTCTGATTCTGGATGAGGCCACTTCGGCATTGGACAACGAAAGCGAGCGTCTGGTGCAGTCTTCTCTGGCAGAACTGGCCAAAGGAAGAACCACGCTGACCATCGCACACCGCCTGACCACCATCAAGAACGCGGACCGAATCATCGTTCTGACGGAGAACGGCATTCAGGAAGAGGGAAGCCACGATGAGCTGATGGCGAAGGACGGAATGTACGCCCACATGTATCACATGTATGAGCTATAGTGATTCCGGAATGATTTTTCCGTAAGGATCCATAAGGACGGTGCGAACGTCACCGGGACCGAATATTTTCTGTGCGCGGAAGGTATCGTCTCCCAAATATTGAATACGGATATAATCCGCATCCGTTAACTCGGTGCGGAGTTCCACGCTGTAGATGCCCAATGCCTCGCATTGGGCATCGTTGTTGTATTCGATGTAGTAGAGATACTCTCGGTTGCGGCTGTAAATATCCACGCCCTGATTGTGAGGGCCGAAGAGGGCTTCGTTCTTCTCATTCAGCACCCACCACTTATGGCGGTAATCCATCACCAGGACGAATCCGTTGGCCATGTAATAGAGGTCCGGGTAGATGCAGGGAATGATTTCCTTTCCCGTTTCGTCGCACAACCCGAAAAGGTCATAATCCGTTCCTCCCGGGATTATCTTTCGAATGCTGGTCCGGTAGATTTCCTTCTCCGTTGAAAACAGTTCGATGTCGTTATAGATAGGCGGAATGAGGGTGCCGCCATCCTCGTCTGACAGAGAAACAAACTGCTCCTCGGTTTCCTCATTTTGAATTACCTTGCGGAAGTGCCGGGTGGTGGGAACCCGTTCCGTAGAAATTCGGCGGAAGGGGGATTCATCCGGAACGGCGGTGGACTGAACTCCATAGCCGCCGGCTTCCGATGAAATGATGTATTGCCGCAGCATCCGGTTTTCCGGGTGGAAGAAGGCATCGGAAAAAGACAGGCAGAGCATGGGCTCTTCTCCCATCAGCACATAGAAATCGTGGAGTTCCATTCCGGTGCAATCCGTCAGCCCATCGAAAGACGAAAGCCCCGAGGGTTCGCCGGACGAGGCGGCCGGACCGATTCTGATTTTACAGTGGTCGGAATCCTTGTACCAGATGAGAAGGGATTTGGTACCGAATTCCAGCGCATGGATTCCCAGAGAAGCATCGGATCGCCAAGCGGTGAGGCGGCATCCCTCCAGTGCGCGAAAGGCTTCCTCCGCACCGTGTCGGATGCGAGAGTAGCCGGAGTATTCTTTTGCAAAAAGCTGATTGTAATCGTAATTCATGGTATTTCTCCTTACCGGGATTGTACCATATTTAACGAAAAAATTAAATTCTATCGAATTAGTAGGAATTACTTGATTTCCTAGTGAACAGGTGGTATTTTAATTAGGTAAGTTTGAAAGGAGGATGGGCAGATGATGGTTTCGACAAAGGGCCGATACGCGCTGGTAGTGCTGACGGACCTGGCAAAACATCAGGAGGATGGTTTCGTTTCTCTGTCTGAGGTGGCGGAGCGGCAGAAATTGTCCCTGAAATATCTGGAAATCGTGGTGGCCATGATGAACAAGGGCGGTCTGCTGAAGAGCTGTCGGGGGAAGAACGGCGGCTATCGGCTGAAAAAAGAACCTTCGGAGTACAGCATCAACGAGATCCTTCAGTTGACCGAGGGAAACCTGGCGCCGGTGGACTGCGTGAAGAACAGCGAAGTGGATTGTGCCAATTCGGAGGGCTGCATTACGCTTCCTCTGTGGATCGGACTGGACCGGCTGATTTCCAACTACCTGGAGAACATCACCTTGCAGGATCTGCTGGACGGAAACCGAGAGAAGATTCTGGATATTAAAAAATAGGTGAGGATTCATTAATTCCTATTGACTTAATAGGGATTATATGATACTTTTAATTCGACATACAAAGAATACACACACTATAATTTATAGAGGGAGGGTTCTATGAGAGTATATGCAGATAATGCAGCGACCACTTATATCAGTGAAACTGCGATGAACACGTTGGTGGATTGCTTGAAGAATTACAACAGCAACCCGAACAGCCTCCATACAGAGGGTCAGATTACCGCAGAGAAGCTGGCGGAGTCCAGAGAGAAGGTGGCAAAGGCCATCAATGCGGCAAATCCGAATGAAATTTATTTCACTTCCGGCGGAAGCGAAGCGGATAATCAGGCGCTCCTGTCTGCAGCCAGAGTGCTGAAGGACAAGGGTAAGAAGCATCTGGTGTCCTTGAATATCGAGCACCATGCGATTCTCCATACTTTGAAGAAGCTGGAGAAGGAAGGCTTTGAAGTCACACTGCTGGCTCCGGAGAGCAACGGCATTGTAGATGTGAATAAGGTGCGGGATGCCATTCGCGAAGATACCGCGCTGGTATCCATCATGTTCGCCAATAATGAGATGGGTGCTATTCAGCCGATTCCGGAAATCGGTGCCATCTGCAAGGAAAAGGGCGTTCTGTTCCACACCGATGCGGTTCAGGCGGCGGCTCACCTGCCAATCGATGTACAGGCAATGAACATCGATATGCTGTCCATGTCGGCGCACAAGTTCCACGGACCGAAGGGCGTGGGCGTTCTGTATGCCCGCAACGGAATCCGTCTGGTAAACGTGATTGAAGGCGGTGCTCAGGAGAGAGGAAAGAGAGCCGGCACCAGCAACGTTCCGGGGGATGCCGCTCTGGCAGCAGCTCTGGAAGAGGGTGTTGCCAACATGGAAGCGAACGCAAAGAAGACCGCAGCGCTTCGGGATCGTCTGATTCAGGGCTTGAGCGATATTCCGCATTCCAAGCTGAACGGAGATCCGGTGAAGAGACTGCCGGGTAATGTAAACTATTCCTTCGAAGGTGTAGAGGGCGAATCCCTGCTTCTGGCGCTGGATGAGGAAGGCATTCGCTGTTCCTCCGGATCCGCATGTACCAGTGAGTCCTTGGATCCGAGCCA
>OLPY01001825.1_pt1 | contig 14138 bp, 9 predicted proteins | sample 1672481 | NCBI WGS metagenome assembly OLPY01 (sample SAMEA3136691, study PRJEB25190) | human gut metagenome | biome: human gut; feature: human-associated habitat; material: faeces | place: Austria | collected 2013 | reverse complement strand
GGTGCGCGGCGATATAGGTCTTCACCGTGGTGAGGCCGCCGGCGTAGCCCTGGCCGAGCAGCCGCTCGAATATCACCTGCGAGTTGGTGACGCCCTTCCGCAGGAGGTCGTCCACCAGGCCGGTGTGGCCGGCGAGCACGCCCGACGCGGCCCTCCTCCCGCTGTTCCCGTGGGGCAGGGCCCTGAACCCGTGTGCCCTGACCGTCCTCGCGCGGGAGCGGGTGAGCCCCGTCCTCCTGCAGAACTCAGCGAGGTTGCATGCCTGCGGGTCGAACCCGTCGCCCTCCTCCGCGGCCATCTCCCGGAGCGCCGCGTCTATAATCTCCTGTAGGTCATCGTGTCTCTCGTTCACCTCAATGGTCCTCCTAACGCCGGCGTGTTGGCACCACCAGCGTAGTGGCGGCGGGGAGGCACGGTGGCCATTATTCGGTGACCGGGATTGGTCAAAATCGTTTGACTATTAGCGGCTAAAATCGCCCGGCGCTAACACTGCAGTCAGCGTCAAGAGCAAATGAAAGGAAATTCAGCAGATTATCAAGGAACGATTTATCTTCTTGAGGCGCTGCGCCAAATCCTAAAAACTTGAGGTAGCGCTTCAAATCCCATTCTAACCCAAACCCCAAATCGGCATTAAAGCCAAGGTTCAATCCGCCTAAACGCAGCTTTATTGCACGCTCAGCCTCTTCCACCTGCATACGCAGGTCTTCATCTTCAAGAAACTCGCGCTCAACCTTCTTGGTGATTGCGCTCATAAATGCACGGTCATCCCATGGAAGATTCAGCGCATCAGGCACTACCATCAGGGTGCTGCCGGGCTTAATCTCCTCATCGTCTTTCCAAAGGGAGTAAGGCTCCATCGCCTGGCGCCCCAATCCGCTTTGCAAAGAAGCTACAATCCGCGCAAACAGAGCCGAGTTCTCGACTTGCAAAACCGATGTCTCCCCTGCCGTTAGCTCCACTGGGTGTTCAAGCCCTGAAAACACGAGCCTCATAAAACCAGAAGCTCCTCCATCGTGTCTATTTCCTCATGAGCCTCGCGGTTACCCGTAATGTACTCCATGGTCGAAAATTGAGATTCGGTCACGCGCAAAACCTGCACAAGGCCAGCTGGCGGGCGATGCTTCCTGAGTCTTTGCACTGCGCTTCCCGCCGCCCCATCATTAACAACAAGCTTTGCATACACGGATTCCTGGAGCATAAGATAGCCGTCTTTAAGAAGAAACTTGCGGAACACCCGGTAGTCTTTTCTCTGCGCTGGAGTATCGACGGGCAAATCAAAGAAGACGACAAGCCTCATATATCTGATCCTTTCCCCGGCACTCATACGACCTCAAACGACTCGATTTCGTCCACTGACAGCTTTCGATCAAGAGCCTTGAAACAATCCGCAACATACAGAGAGATTACGGAGCCCACGCGATATGTGCCGCCTCGATATGCAATTCCCTGATTGAGCATGTCGACCAAAAGCAACTTTGTCTCCTTAGAGAACTCGCCGTCAAAGTTATCGAACACAATACGGTCAACAAGAGGCCTAAACGGCTCCATAAAATCACAGCTCAAGTTGAACTGGTTAAACTCATTTCTGTGACAGATTCCCGCCTGCGTAAGGTATCCGCGCGCCGCGATCTCGCGATTGACGCTCGACAGCAGGATCGCATAGCCGTAATTGAGAGCAGCATTCAGAGGCGTATCGTCATCCCTCGAGAAGGACGGACCAAACAGGGAGCTGAAATACAATCGGGCGGCATGGCCCTCGCGATTTGTTGTATCTCCGGAGCGCACCTCGGCAACAATGCTCTTGAGCGTCTCACCCTGCTCCTCACGCGCACGGGCGTGGAGCACATCAGATTGATGCTTGATTTTGTCACGCACGATTCGTTGCCATACGCGCTTTTTGATCGGTTCGCCCCACTCAAGCTGTTCTGCAATACGCTTACTGGTGTTATGTGCTCCGTATAGTGGTAAATATTGCCCAATGGGGTCGCGCTTCTCGTCAGAGACGACAAACGCGACCTTTGCCTTGGCAAGCTCCGAGAGCAGATAAGCACTTATGAACACCTGGTTGGTCTGAAGGACGACCGACGAAATCTCTGAAAGGTGGACTTTCGCCGTGTCGTCCTCCCGACGGACAACCATGTATCCGCCCTTGTACTGCAGTTTACAGGGGCTAGAAATGACAATATTCCTAAAGCCCGACACGAGTCCTTCTCTCGAACATGCCCGTTACAGACTGGTCGATAATGTAAAAGTCGGTCTTTTGATCGTTGAGAAGCTTGGACCTGGGGGGACGAATCTTTCCAGCGTTTTTCGGCCCCCCAATCAAGCTCATATCAACAACGTTCGCATCCGCATTTACGAGCTTAATCAGACCTAGAAGAACAGACCTCTTCTCATTAGTTTGTAGTCCACAAAAACGCTCATCATAGTTTGCGAGTTTTAGCCCCTTGTAAAGAAAACCGCGAGCAGGGCCGTTTTCGGAAAGAAAGTCCGTCCAGATAGCATCGAGCAAATCTGTGCTTTCCGCATCACCAATAGAACCGCTCAACGCCTCTTGTTGACGAATAGAGAGGGCGATCTCCCTCCCATTTCTGAACTCTTCAGAACCAGTTAAGAGAAGACGGCAACCGTTAATTTCGAACAGCTGCTTCTTAAAAATCTTATCGCGATCAATGCGCACGAATTGAAGCTTAGACTCCTCCGCATCCCTGGCCGCGATCTTATCAAGCAGGGAGGGTTCTTGTGCTACACGCAAGCGCATAGACACAGGGACCTGGCAAAACTTATAAAACGGCTTCCCCTTCTTCAAAGCCTCGTAAATAAAGAAGTAGGCAAACTGCTCTCTCGAATAGCTACCAAACCGCTCAGCAGGAAGCCCTTGCTTCAATGACAGGCCGAGTTTCTTTCCGCTTCTGGGCGAATAGATCGTGGCATCCCAAAACACTCCCGTATCCTCCTGCGGCATCCTCGAGATGTAGCACTGGCGATAGTTGAGCGCGCGGCGAATGCCCTCGACCTCCGCTGCCGCGTTCCAGCCGTCCGGAAGATACTTTCCCCTATAACGCTTGACCTCGTCGTCCTCGGTCCAGGCATCGTCAAAGACCTCGCCCGTCTCGGGGTCAAAACCCGCAGTCATAAAGCTATTGACGACAAATCCGGCAGACCCAGGCATGCGATGGGTTTTCTTAAACAGCTCGGACTGCTCGCGCACGTACTTCTTAATCACATGCGAGTAGCCGATGGGGTTCTCGTACATTCCGGGATGACGCATCTGGATAAACAGACCCAAGCGACATGCCAGATAGGCATCGTGCGCATGATGGAAATCATTGGCTTCGCGGCATTTGACCAAGCCAGCTGCCTCACGAAGGTTGTGCGATACGCTCGCCTTAACGGGAACGATCTTAGTTCCCTCGTCGGCATAACGCGCCTCAAGCAACGCCTGCGCCATCTTGACCATCTGGCTCGTCTCCACGAGCTGGCGCGCGACAAAGCCCTTCATGGCATTCTCGTTTATGGAAGACCTCAGCAGGTTGCGATACTTTTTATCGCCAATAAGCTTCGCCTGATGCAGTTGCTTCCACGTCTCGCCCATCTTCCAGCGAATGCTCTTATCAATCAAAAGCTGGTCGGTCTTGTGCTGGTTCTCCTCACGGTATACCAGCGCCTTATTCTCCAGACTGTCATCCTTAATGTAGGCACGCGGAATGATATGGTCGACCTCGTACTCGCCCGAGCCCGCCATAAGCTTATTGAGGTCGATAGCGCGGCCGGAATACAGGCATTTTCCGTTCTGCATCAAATAGAGGGTCAGGCGCTCGTCAAGGTCTACATTGGCTGCCTTGAGCTCCTTGAAATCGCCCATAACAGCCAGGTCGCCGCCCTCGGCCTTAAACGCCTTGAGGGCGTCCTCGATAGCGTCCCAGCGCTTCGTGGTCCGCTTGCCCTTCTTCTTTTCGTCCTCGTCGCGAGTCACCTCAACAAAAACGTTGGCCGGCGCGTGCCCCGCAATCTTTGCGATTTCGTCGACAATGCGAATCGCTTGATTCAGGCTGCGACGAATCGCCGGAGATCCGGGGAGCTCATTAACGCCTAGTGACTTCTCGTGTTCGGCATAGTATTTGCGATTATGCTCATCCACTTTTTCCTGGAAGCCCAGCGTGTTGTCGTGGAGAATCTCCATCATCACCATGGTCTCGCCAAGGCGGCGCTCGGAGCTGGGGTTTCCCTCTCGCAGCACGTCTATGATGCTCATAGAGCGGCCGGCTTGCGTATCAATCCTAATGCCCGTCAGGAACTTCTCCGACAGACGCCCCCAACCAGTCAGACGCTTTTTGCAGATTTTTTTAATCTGCTCAGCATCGAGCATTCCATTGCCACTGGGACCAAACTCATCCTGCAGCTTTTCCCTAAGGATCGAGCGGTCCTCGAACAGCGTGTTCCAAAGAATGATCTTTTCGATAACCGGATACTCGGCACGGCTCAACTCGTCCACGCCAAAGATGTCCTTGGCAAAGAAGATGTACGAGCCCATCTTCGATTCAAGTCCGCTCTCACCCTGGCCACCACGGACAACCGGATTTGTCGCATCGCCCTCTTTTACAAGCCAGTCGGCAATCATCTTGTAAGTAACGCGACGCTTTTTATGGAACAGCTCATGGACAATGCCCTCGCGCTGCGCGGCATCCAGGCGTTGCCAATCGTCACCATCTTCAGACCAGCGAACGCCATTGAGTTCATTTAGAACGCAGAACTCCTCGTAGAGCAGAGACTGCTTGGGAAGCACTTTCTCGCCAGCAAGATAAGTGCAATCACCCGTCATGCGCATGATAAAGTTCTCGGCGCTCTTGTTCTTATCGATCACGGTATCCCAGTTCCAAGGCGTGATCGTCGCATCTTCCATGCCGGGCTTGCGCTCGGACCATTGGAATCGGTGGTTGCCATGTTTGTCCTGGGCCGCATTTTTAGGCGTCAGCGGTCCCACATAGTACGGGATACGGAACGTGACCAGGCTCTCGATTTTCGCAGCCTCGTCCTTGAGGACCGGATAAAAACGGCCCTGGTTTTTGAGAATAGCCTGCAGCTCCTCAAGATGCAGCTGATAGTAGATGGCACCGTTATCACTCGTCTTAAGGCGACGCAAAAAGCGCTGTTTGTCGAATGCGTCCATCATGGCGATATAGCGCTCATCCGTCTCGGCACCCGTTCCCGCAAAGAGCTTCCTTACGGATTTAGCAAAGTCGTCATAAGACAGTTTATGCAGGTCATATGCGGTATAACCCTGTGCCTTAGAGGCATCGTAGTCGCGCGAGGGGTCATCGCTATTCGAATCATGATAGGTTGCGCCGCGGAAGAAAGACTCATATGAGCCGGGAGCATATTCGCGAACCAAAGTCTTGAGCCGATCAAGATCATTCGCGTAACAATTGTATTTTTCGATCATGTTGACCGAGATAGTCTGGCCCTCAGCATAGGACAAAAGCCCCTGCAGCACGTAAGCGGAATAAACACCGCAGATTGCCTCAAGAAGCTCGACGCAGTCATCGGGACATGCGGCCTGCAGCGCTTCTAGCTTCTCGTCATCCGAAAGCGCGAGCTTAGTTGCCTCGCATTCAAAATCGCCAAACACGTCTTTGAACTCACACTGAAGGCCAACGACAGCGTTCGACAAAGCCTTTGCCAGCTTTTTATTCGCAGCCGCATCCGCAGTGTCCACTTTTACAAGCGCCTGAATGTCTTTTGCCTTTTGCGAACGAGAAGACCTCTCGTCAGCGAGAAGCTTTGCGACAGCGCTTTTATTGATTTTTGTAACATCGTATTCCCTAGACTCGCACCAAGTCTGCAGGGAATCATTGAGGCGTTCGAGGGCATCGGATGTCTTTGCCGTCTTTGCCGTCAGCTTCTCCCCCTGGCGCAAGAAGTTACCGCGATGCTTAACGATGTTATGGATCGCAAGATACACCAGGCGAAGATCGGCCTGCTCATCGGTGTCCATAAGGTAAGCGCGCAGATGATAGATGGTCGGGAAACGATCGTAGTAATCGGTCTTGGTGAAGTCCTTGGTAAAAATCGGGTCGCCTTCGATGGTTCGCGACTGATTGAGTCGCATGAAAAAGCCAGGGTCGACCTCGCTCATCGCGGGCTCGAACAGCTTTTGCAACAAGTCGAGGCGCCAACGACGGCGCACGTAACGGCGGCGCTGCCCACGATGAACGCGCGCCTCGGACGCCGGCTGCGCGCTATCGAACAAACGACTGCCCCACGTTGGCTGCTTCTTAAAATGCAGAAGCTTGCCCTGGGCATCAGTCACCGCCCAGCCAACGGAGCCGGTTCCCATGTCAAGGCCGATATTGTAGTCGCCAGAGTAGTTTCTTAAATTCATGTCGACCAGCCCTTCCGCGCTGTGTTACAGTTGCCTTGTCGATTACCAGTTACATCGACACTGCGAGTCAAAATACGGCTTTGCCAAAAATGCCTTCTTTTGAAGGCGTCCCGTAGGGGACAATTTGACTTGCCAGAGGGGTTCCATTCGGGACCCCTCTTTTTTTGATACTACTACCGCATACGGACATTTTTTAATAGCTATCGGCAAACGTAATGTTGCTCAACGTTTGCGCTATGAGCATGTGTGTTTAATGGAGTGCCTGCGGGTCCTGTCGCCGCACAAAAACGGAGCGGCCCGCACCCCTGCGGGCCGCCCCGTGCCCCTAGCTATCGCGTCGTAAGACTAACCGGCACCACTCCCCTACTTCCCAAATAGCGCACCCAGCAGACCGCGGCGTTTGGGCTTCTCCTCTCGGTAGGAACCCTCGGCTGCGGCCGCCACCTGTCGCGGCTGCTCGCCGCCTCCACGGCGCACGATCTGGTATAGGAACGGCGATTTAACGTATTTGACCTCGATGGGCGTGGCATGCACGGTGCTCTCGCCGGACAGATGCAGGCTCGGGTTGAGCGGCGCCACGATATGCGTCTCGCGCTTGTCGCTAAACACCACCGCAGCCGCGCGGCCCGTCTGGCCATTTACAGCAATGCGCACCTGCTCGCCATCGCGGCTGTCCGTCGCCGGACGATCGACAAAGTAGACCGGCACCATCACCAGACCGTCCTTGTGCTTGCGGGCCTTGCGCGCCCAGGTGCGGATGCTCTTTTTATTGAGCCCCAGCACCGCCTCGGCATCGTTGCCGGCAATGTCGAGCGCCAGCTTATCAATGACCACCTGGTCCTTGGTAGACGCATCGACGGAGACAACGCGGAAGTCGCCTTCCTGCATGGCGGGATCGAACGGCCCAACCTTGGCAAAGTCCCACGGCTCCAAAATTCCCATAAGGCGAACATCCAGGTAGTTTGCCCTGGGATATGCCCAGTCGAGCACCTCGTAGTACACCAAGGTCTCCTTGCTCAGGCCCTTGCCCGGGAAGGACGCCATCATGCGCAAATCCGCGAGCGCCATGGGGAAATAGAAGAGCATCATGTCGTTTTGGATCGCGTCTTCCACATCGTGCCCGGCAAAGGCTTCCGCATACTGGCGCACCAGCTGCAGCGCGTTGGCACGTGCCTGCTGCGACGAGATTTCGCAGGGAATACCCTGTTCGGGCACATACTCCGCACCAACGCCCATGGTCAGGCGCTTGCTGAAGGTACCGGGCTTGAGCAGGTCGGCAACGCCGATCTTGTTGCCGCAGGACGGGCACTCAAACACGCGCTGCGTTGACTCGCCCTCAAAGGACGCTCCGCAGAAGGGGCAAGGAATGCTCACATGCGTGGCCTCTTGGAACTCTTGCGCCGTGCCGCGATCCTCCCACAGCAGATGTTCCAGGACCGACTGATTGCGCCAGTGCGAATTGAAGAAATACCAGTCCGGGTCCTGCGGGCGCTCGAGTTGCGACACATGCGTGAGCTTGAGCAGTCCATCCACCACCGTCAACGGCGTATGGCGAATGCCCAGGGCGCTCTTGGGCTCCCCCGCATCAGCCTGCCACGGAACGACCGTGCCGCAATAGGCGCACTCAAAGCTGCGCTTAGCCTGGTGCGAGTACATAGGGCCGCCGCAGTTTTGACATTTAATGGCAAACATCTCGTCCATGGAAACGTCCTCCTTTGCACAGGGGCTGTCGACATTAAGTATGTCGAGCAAGCAGGCACATGCCCATACCCATGTGGCCCAAATTGGACCACCCAGGCAGACGAGAAGGCTCGCTCGTTAGCACCGGCAGACTATTGCTGCATTTTCTGAGCATCGGTGCACGGCGCCCCCGCGCGAGCTACACTATCCCCTTAAACATGATTGTGAGGACGACCGCTATGCTATTTGTAAATCGGCTGGTACATACGCTTGTTCCCGGCAGCGAGGACGAGCCGGTCGATGCATCTTGCCGCACCAACGCGGGTTTTACCGCAAGCCTTATCTGCATTGGCCTCAACATCACCCTGTGCCTGGCCAAGGGCATCGCGGGCCTGCTTGCCGGCTCCGTCTCCCTCATCGCCGACGCTTTCAACAACCTCTCCGATGCCTCGAGCAACATCGTGAGCCTGCTCGGGTTCCGCCTTGCCAGCCGCCCGGCAGACGAGGGCCACCCTTACGGCCACGGCCGCTACGAGTACCTGGCTGGTCTGTTTGTCGCCGTCCTGGTTTGTGCCGTCGGCATCAACCTAATCCTCGAGTCGATCACCAAGATCATCAAACCTTCCCCCACTGCATATTCGGTGCTCTCCTTAGCCGCCCTCGTCTTGTCCATGCTCGTTAAGCTCTGGATGGCCGCGTTCAACCGCACGCTGGGCGACCGCATCGACTCGGAGACGCTCATCGCCACAGCACAGGACTCCAAAAACGACGTCATCACCTCGGGCTCGGTCTTGGTGGCGGCGCTTATTTCGCAGACGACCGGCTTTGACCTCGATGGCTGGGCAGGCCTGGGTGTGGGCATCTTCATCTGCATCAGCGGCATGGGCCTGGTGCGCGACGCCATCAGCCCGTTGCTGGGGCAAGCGCCCGACCCCAAGCTCGTCCAGGCAATCCGCGATAAGATCATGTCCTATCCGCAGGTCTTGGGCACACACGACCTGATGGTGCACGACTACGGCCCCGGTCGTCAGTTTGCCAGCGCCCACGTGGAGATGCCCGGCGAGGGCGACGCATTTGAGCACCACGAGATTTTGGACACCATCGAGCACGACATCAAACGCCAAATGGGCATCGATATCACGCTGCACTGCGACCCCATCGCCACCACCGGCGACGACCTGCGCGGCTGGGTCAAGCGCGGCGTCATGCAGATCGATCCCGCGCTCTCCATCCACGACCTGCACGAGCACGACGGGTTTGTTTCGTTTGACCTGGTGCGTCCCGACGGCTTTGACATATCCGACGAGGAGCTGCTGGAGCTCGTCACGCGCATCGTGCACGAGCGCCGGCCCGACGTCTCGTGCGTCGTCACGTTTGATTCGGGCTTTAGCTCGCCCGAGCGTCCGGCCGAGCAGTTGTAGCCTGCTTAACAGCTAGTTTCCCTGCGCGCCCGAGATGCCGTTTTGCAGGGCGTTCCAGGCATCCGTCGCCAAGCCGCCCAAGTTCTGCGCGGTATCGCCCAGGTTTTGTGCCGTGTCGCCCAGCTCTTGCGCCTTGTCTCCCAACTCCTGTGCCTTGTTGCTCAAGTCCTCCAGCGTATTGGAACTCGAGCTGTCCGCGCCGCCCTGGTCGCCGGACGTGTTGCCCGACGAGCCGTCCTTGCGCGTGAGCTGAATCTCGAGGTTACCGTTGTCGTTATAGTAGGCAGACGTCACGACCCAGTTGGCATCGATGGCGGGCGTTGAGCCATCATCAGTCAGGACCACGGCATTCGAAAGATCGGCGCCGCGCGACTTGAGCAGCTTCTTGGCGTTGGACCAGTACTGCCCCGGGATATCGCTCAGATCGACGGCGCTAGACGAGGCGGACTCGGTTTGCTCGGCAGCGGTATCGGCCGTTGAGCTCCCCCGCTTGTTGAGCATGCCCGACACGATGGCGAACACAACCGACAGCGCAAAGAAGATCGCCAGCACGATGAGGATCTTCTTGATCACGCTCGACGAACGCGACGGCCTCTTCTCCTCGTCCTCGCCATATTGCGGAATTGACTTGGGGTACTCGCGATACGGCTCGCGCGACTCGTAGCGAGGCTGCGCCGTGCGAGGCATATACGTCGTCTGCTGAGGCTGCGGAATGGGATTCTGCGGCAGGTCATCATAGGGATTCGGCGTCGAGGCAGCATAAGAATCCTGCGACGTGTAATCAAACGGATCCGGAGCTGCGTTGCCATAGGGGCCTTGCGAAGATGCAGCGTAAGAATCCTGCGCCGTGTCGCCATAGCCCATAACCCGGGTGGGCTCGGCAGAAGGCTGCGTCGCGGCGGGGTCGGTATAACCGGAGTTGGGAACAACGCGGGTCGCATCGGCGCTATCGCCAGCCTGCGCGGAACCGTAGCCGCCCATCACGGTTGTCTTGTCCTGATCCATGCAACGATTCCTTTCCGTCGCGCGTGAGCCTCAAGTTATCCATGCATTCTACCCGCGCAAAAGCCTATGATGGGCAGAGTCCATCGGTATCTACAAGACATGCGCGGGCCTAAGGATCAAAAAGCCCCGCCGGGCCTTGTGGGCACGACGGGGCGGGCAAGCGGCTATGAGCAGCAGACTTAGAACAGACCGGTGATGTTGCCGTCGTTGTCGACGTCGATGTTCTCGGCCGCGGGAACCTTGGGCAGGCCGGGCATGGTCAGAACGCTGCCGGTCAACGCAACCACAAAATGAGCACCGGCGGAAACCTTGAGCTCACGCACGGTGATGCGGAAGCCCTCGGGAGCACCCAGCGCCTTGGCGTTGTCGCTAAAGCTGTACTGCGTCTTGGCCACGCACACCGGCAGGTTACCAAAACCGTTCTCGCGCAGCTCGGCGAGCTGGCGCTTGGCAGCCGGCGTAAAGTCAACGCCGTCGGCGCGGTAGACCTTGGTGGCAACGGCCTCGAGGGCGTCGGCCACATCGACACCGTCCTCGTAGGCAAACTTGAGCTCGCTCGGCTGCTCAATCAGACGCATGACCTCATCGGCCAGGTCGAGCGCGCCCTCGCCGCCCTTAGCCCAAACCTCGGACAGCTTAACGTTGACACCGAGCTTCTGGCACTCGGACTCAATGAGCTCGAGCTCGGCCTCGGCGTCCGTCGGAAAGCGGTTGATGGCAACTACGCAGGGCAGACCGTAGACATTCTGAATGTTGTCGACGTGACGCAGCAGGTTGGGCATACCGGCCTTGAGGGCCTCGAGGTTCTCCTCGTTGAGGTCGGCCTTGGCAACACCGCCGTTGTACTTAAGCGCGCGGGCAGTGGCGACGACCACGACAGCGCTGGGGCGGACGCCCGTCATGCGGCACTTGATGTCGAGGAACTTCTCGGCACCCAGGTCGGCGCCGAAACCGGCCTCGGTAATCGCGACGTCGCCAAAGCGCATGGCCATGCGGGTGGCCATGATGGAGTTGCAGCCGTGGGCAATATTGGCGAAAGGACCGCCGTGGACAAACGCGGGCGTGCCCTCGAGTGTCTGAACCAGGTTGGGTTTGAGCGCGTCCTTGAGCAGGGCAGCCATGGCACCCTGAGCCTTAAGGTCGCGAGCGCGGACGGGCTCGCCGGCATAGCTGTAGCCGACAACAATCTCGCCCAAGCGCTCCTTAAGATCGTTGATGCTCGTGGACAGGCACAGGATCGCCATGACCTCGGAGGCAACGGTGATATCGAAGCCGTCCTCGCGCGGCACGCCCTGGGCCTTGCCGCCAATACCGTCGATGACATGGCGCAGCTGACGGTCGTTCATATCGACAACGCGCTTCCAGGTGATGCGCTTAACATCGATACCGAGCTGGTTGCCCTGCTGAATATGGTTGTCGAGCATGGCTGCCAGCAGGTTATTGGCGGCACCGATGGCATGGAAGTCACCGGTGAAGTGCAGGTTGATGTCCTCCATGGGGATGACCTGGGCCCAACCGCCACCGGCGGCACCGCCCTTCACGCCAAACACGGGACCGAGCGAAGGCTCGCGCAGGGCCACGGCGCTCTTGACGCCGCGACGACGCAGACCGTCGGCCAGACCGATGGTCGTGGTGGTCTTGCCCTCGCCTGCGGGCGTGGGATTGATAGCGGTCACGAGGACAAGCTTGGCCTGGTGATCAGTTGGCTCGTTGAGCAGGGAATAGTCGACCTTTGCCTTGTCAAAGCCGTACGGAATCAGATGCTTAACGTCGACGCCGGCGTTCTTGGCCACCTCGGTAATAGGCAGCGGCGTAACAGAACGTGCGATTTCGATGTCAGTAGGCATGGGCGGTCCTTTCGTTACCGGATGAGAAAAAGACCAATCCAGCATAGCACGCACGCGCAATAGTAAAACGCCCGTAACCGACGAACGGCGATATGTTTACCCGATGCCCAGCGATAGCCTACAGATGCGCTAAAACAAGCCCATTCCTACAGGGTCGGCTCAATTCCTAAATGCTCGAATGTGCGCAGGGTTGCCTGGCGACCCTGCGGTGTGCGAATCATCAAGCCGCATTGCAGCAGATAGGGCTCGTAGACATCCTCAAGCGTACCCGGGTCCTCGCCCACCGCGCTGGCAAGGGTCGTCAGGCCCACGGCGCGACCGGAGAACGTCTTGGCAAGCGTCTCCAAGATACGAATGTCCATCCAGTCCAGGCCAAGTTCATCGATCTCGAAGAACTCGAGCGCCTGACGGCAAATATCAAGCTCAATAGGACCGTTGCCGCGCACCTGCGCATAGTCGCGCACACGTTTGAGCAGACGGTTGGCGAGGCGCGGCGTACCGCGCGAGCGCGAGCCGATCTCGAGCGCGCTGGGATGGTCGATCGTCACGCCCAGAATGGTCGCTGAGCGTGTCACAATCTGGGCGAGTTCCTCAACGGTGTAGTAATCCAGGCGATACGAGATGCCAAAGCGATCGCGCAGCGGGCCGGTCAACATACCCGAGCGAGTCGTTGCCGCCACCAGCGTGAACTTGGGGATATCCAGGCGAATCGAGCGCGCCGCCGGACCCTTGCCGATCACGATATCGAGGGCAAAGTCCTCCATCGCAGGGTACAGGACCTCCTCGACCGAGCGGTTGAGGCGGTGGATCTCGTCAATAAACAGCACGTCACCCGGTTGCAGGTTAGTCAGGATGGCCGCCAGGTCACCGGTACGCGCGATGGCCGGACCGCTCGTCGTCTTGATCTGAGCGCCCAGCTCGTTGGCGATAACGGTAGCCAGCGTGGTCTTGCCCAGACCCGGAGGGCCCGAGAAAATCACGTGGTCGAGCGTCTCGCCGCGGCTCTGCGCCGCCTCGATGAGCACGCGCAGGCTCTGTTTGATGTGTTCCTGGCCGCAGTAGTCATCCAGGCGCTGGGGGCGCAGGGTACGGTCGACATCGAGATCCTCGGGCGTCAGCTCCGAACCCACCATACGCTCGCCATGCGCCATGGATGCCGCCGGCGAGGTGCCGGGCGTCGCCCACAGGTCCTGAGAATCATCGGCTTCCCACATCACGCATCCATTCCGAGTCGCTTAAGCGCCGCGCCGAGCAGATCCTCGACACGCATATCCTGCCCATCATACCCGCTCAGGGCAACATCGGTCTCCTGCGGGCTAAAGCCCATGGAAAGGAGTGCCGCACGGGCATCGTCGATGGCCGAGGGAGCGGCAGCGGGCACGGGCATCGCAACCTGGCCGGGAATCACGTCAACCGGCACAAAGCCCTTGTCCTTGGCAAAGGTGCTCTTGAGTTCCAAGATGAGGCGCTGCGCGGTCTTTTTGCCCACACCGGGAACCTTGGCCATACCCTTGTCGTCCTCGGCCATTACCAGCGAATGCAGCTGGCCCACGGTATAGGTGGAGAGCACGGCGAGCGCCAGGCGCGGACCGACGCCCGAGACGGACACGAGCCGATCGAACATCGTGCGCTCGTCCTTGGAGGCAAAACCAAAGAGCGTCATGGCGTCCTCGCGCACCTGCATACGGGTATACAGGCGAACCTCGCCGCCGGGCGTCGGCAGCGTAGCGGCGGTGCTGCCCGAGATGCCGAGCTCAAAGCCCACGCCCGACACATCGACGACGGCCGAGCTCATCGTGGCCT
>OLPY01001806.1_pt1 | contig 14230 bp, 18 predicted proteins | sample 1672481 | NCBI WGS metagenome assembly OLPY01 (sample SAMEA3136691, study PRJEB25190) | human gut metagenome | biome: human gut; feature: human-associated habitat; material: faeces | place: Austria | collected 2013 | reverse complement strand
AAGCAGTTATCTGTGCATCTGTCAGCTGTCGAATCTTAGGTAGATTCAGTTTTATCACAGAATTCACATTAATCAGATTACTCATACTAACATCACCTCAGTATAATTCACGGATCCATCCGGGTTCCTTGCCTTTGTTCCCTGTTCAATCCGTCTCTTCACTCCGAAGATCACAGCAGATCCATCAGAAATAACCGGCAGATCTGGACAGATGTCACCCGGAAACAGCGCCGTGCCGGTAATCTGTACCAATTTCTTCTCTGCTGTCAGAACTGTCCTTGCTTTGTCCTGGTAATTACACTTTCCGGAATACTCTATGGCCTTAAGTGGTTCTCCGTACTCGTTCAAACCTTCTCTCTCAAAGCTACAGGTGATATCTGTCTTGCAGAGCCTTTTAGGGACTAAACATGGATATCTCATGTGATCACCTCGCTAACATGCAACATAATCCAGTCTGTTGTAACAGTGCGTATACATCTCGTTTCATGGCTACACCTTTATCCATGAAGACATTCCAACTGCTACCGAATTGAGCAGACACTCCATTGATACTGTACGAAGACAGCACACTGTTGATCTCATCCGCATTCTCATACTCAAAATCTGCCTGCATGCATACGACTTCCCTGATGATTTCCTGCTGGTATGCTGTAAGATTGGAAAATCCCTGACCCACAATGCGGTTGTAGGTCAGGGAATCAATATGCCTGGATGCCTGTTTCAGTGCTTTTTGTAGATTATCTTCGGGGATGGTGTCACCCTCATGCTGGTCCAAGTAATAATCTTCGGTTACGTACGATTTATAAGCCATGCAAAATCACTTCCTTGTGCGCTTCGTCTTCGGTACTTCAGCCTGTTCCTCATCTGCTGTTTCCATCTGATCTTCTACGCATGACGTGTCTACTGTTGCTGTTTCTACTTCTTCAACTTCATATCCATGGTCTTTAAACCACTCGATCAGGTGCGGATCTTCCGTCTCTCCAACACCATTACAAAACGGAACAGATGCGGACATACCTGTATAAGTCTTGACCGGACTGAAAATTTTCATATCACTCGCTCCTTATTTTACTTTGATATTTCTAAATACACCGGCCGCCTTTGATGCTTTGAGCGCAATGGCTGCATTCATTTCAACTTCACCTTTTTTTACTGCCCCGGCAGTAGAAAAATCAGGAAGCCATGTCTGTACCGGTGCCACTCCTGCAAAAGAAACAGCATGGAGTCCGTCCATTGCAAGACGTGCCACATAAAGAGACGTGGTTCCATCATCCCCTTTAATCGGTACCACTTCATCATTAGTTCCCGGTTTGGTCTTCAGGTCAACAAACGGGATGCCTCCATAGCTCTCTACCTGATTGCCCCAGTTGTCTTTTGTAACCTGATACATACTTGCCCGTCTTGCACAAGCTCTGAGTTTGGAAATCAGCTTATTATTACCAGCAATAAATGTCGGTGTTCCATCAAGGCCGCCCAGAAATTCATCTAGCATATCAAGGAAATACTGATAGTTCTTTGTGACGAGTTCAGACGTGGACAGGTCAATACTTCCTTCGGTATTGTACTCTGTAGAGCTTCCAGTCAATGCTTTATCCAGGCCGTCAAACGCTTTCGTATCCTTTGCTGTGTCTCCATTGATGAATGTATCATTGAACAGTGCCTGTGCCGCCTTGATTTTCTGCGTCTGCTGCAGTTCAACTTCACTTACAATACCGCCCATATTTGCAATCACACGGTCAATTTCGTAAGATCCACCAAATACCTTGATTTCCACAGTATGATGTTCTTTTGTTACTTCTGCCGAAGTGTATTCTTTGTTGATCTCACGGAATTCAGCTGTTGGCTGAGTTTTCAGACGAGTATAACTGTAAGACGGTGTGGCTCCGCCGCCTGTCGGAGATACTGCATCATCAAACGGGATATGTTCCAGAATAAAGTTCTGTTTCTGGAATTCATCGATAACTCCCATCTGAAGGTCATCCTGCACATTTTTCTTTGCTTCTTCAAGTGTAATTGCCATAATTATTTACCATTCCCTTCTGCTCCCATGTTTAATCTGGCAGCGATTGCTTCTTTCATGCTTAAAGGTCCTTCTTTTCCAGAAACTTCATCTTTGTGATTTCCCAATGGGAAGAATCCTCTTCTCTCGGTCTGTTTCTGTTCCTGTTTAAAGAGGAACGGTTTGCTTTCTTTCAGCGCTTTTACCTGTTCATCCAAACCGGTAACTTTTCCATCCTCTCCAAGGATCAGCTTCTTACGGTCAACCAATCCCGCTACCAGATCACTGTCCTGCGCTGATGATGCAATTGCCATCTTGATTGCATTGGTTAGCTTCAGATTCTTTAGTTCTTCCTGATATTCTGTTTCTTTCTGCTGATTCTGTGTCTGCAGGTCTGCAATCTGCTGTTTCAGGGCTTCATTATCCCCTGCAGACGCTTTTAACGTTTCCAGCTGGGTCTTATAATCATTTGCAGATGTTTCCAGTTGTTTACGTTCCTGTTCTGTCGCATCGTAAGTTTCTTTTGATACATAGCCTTCCAGCTCTTTTACAGAAGCATCTGCCGCTTTTTTTGCCAGGCTCTTCTCAATTCCGAGCGTCTCAAACTGTTCCTGTGTCATGCTACTACTCCTTTCTGGTAGTTTCACGTCATTCCGGACATAAAAATAAGACGCTTAACCCTGCGCCTCAATGGGGGATTCCGGATCACCGCCTTTCGAATCGATAATCTCTGCTACTTTCATGTGTGCCAGATACTCAGCTCTCTCTTTTGATACCGTCATTGTTTCACCGACAGATCTGAGCTTCAGGTTATTTTCAATATCTTTGAAATCGTGGATTACTCTTATCCTCACCGTTCTCACCTCCCTCCATTGCGCCGGCGCAATTTTAAAAATGGGTATAAAAATACCACCGGCCATTTCTGACTGGTGGTATTAAATACGTCCTTCTTTTTTTAATTTCTGAATTTCTTCCTCAGTAAGTTTTCTGGGTTTTCCCTGCAGTGCTAACCTGTCCTTATAATCCTTATAAGCTTTCTTTTCTTCCAAATTCATTTTCATACAATCACCTGCAATTCTATCGAGTTCTTTTTCTTTGATATTACTCTGAATATCGTATTTTTGTCAAGTAACAACTCTCTTTGTTTTGGATATTTGCTTATTTTTTCAATATACGCACAGCAACTTCCTTTTGGTACATATATCAGTACTTTATAAGCTTTATCCAGCGCTGCGCTTTGAACTACAGAAGTGCTTATAAATTGATTTTCCGTAACCAAATCATTTACTTCAAATTCATTATAAAGTGGTATATCTAAATTTCTATATGCAATTACATCATGTTCAATCTTACTCTTTTTCAATGCGCCTGATATTGTTTCTGCATATTCTCGTAGTTTTTTATCTTCTGCTATATCTCCTCGAAGCATAGCATTAAGCCGTTCAAAGAATCGATCCGGCTTTTGATCACCAGAATTGAACGTATATTTTTCAATCGCATATTTTTCTTTTTCTGATAAACTATCAATCCATTCCTGTGATTCTGTACGAAGAAGGCTGACAACCTGATTCTGCGAGGCTGCATGGAAATCTGCAAGTGGTCTTTTGGATTCTGCATATTCCTGGCTGCTCACCTTTCCAGTTCGCATCCGCACATGTTTCCACCGATTTTGCATCTGCTCATACTGTTTCTGATTCTCTGGATCCAGTGAGAAATCCGCAAGTCTTCCAAATCTCTTTTCCTGACGCTCGGCATATTGCTGTCTGGCTTCCTGCTGTGCCTGATCTTCCAGATTAGAGATTTCCTGCTTGTTATATTTCGAATCTACTTTCGTGATGCCCGGAAAATATGTAGTATGAGAATCTTTGCAGCGAGGATGATAAAGTCCTGCTTCTATCGCATTGGACATCAGCGGATACTTTCCATCTTTACTGCTGCCACCGCTCCACACATCATCTATCAAGATCTTACCCACGAAAGGCAAGCATTTCGGACATGGAGAACCTCGCTTGTTCATAATCACAAGATGTAGCCCCCACTGCTGTCGCATTTCGCCTTCTCCCTGCAGGTAAGCTCTCTTGCTCGCTGTCCGGATTGCCATATCTGCATAGTCAGCAATTGTATGTCTTGCTCCATTGGTATACTGGATGCAATTCAAACCTGCAGAAAGAAAATCCTTTGTGGCCATGTCTACCGCTTTCTCATATGTACCAGCTCCGGTATTAGCGTATACCTGCGCGTTATATATAATCTTTCGGTACTGATCATTTGCCATGCGTAAAACTGCTGCCTCTGCTTTCTGCATGTCCGATGTGGTTGCCTGAATCAGCGCATCCAACTTTCTGTCATTGACTTTAAAAAACTCTGCAGTACTGCCTTTTGAAATACGTTTTGCAGGAAATCCTTTCTTGATTTCTTCCAGTATCCGTTTCTCCTGATTCATACCGCCTTCGCTTCTTGCAAGTCTGATCAGTACCTCGATCTGTTTGTTAATGTCCTTAAACTGCTTTCCATATTTCTTCTGGTTGTCATGTTTGTACTTTTCCAAAGATTTCAGCATCTCTGTCTGCCACATGGACCAGCGTTTTTTTTCATCAAGTTCTTCCTGCTTATGGTTTTCGAAGTTCCGGATCATAGATGAGATCAGTTCATTTTCGATTGCTTCAAATGCGGCACCGATATCATATTCGTCATTTATCTTTGCCATTTGACCACACCTTGAAGCCCTGTGCTTTGAACCGCCGTGTCAGCTCTTTTAGTTTTGTGATACTTTCACATTTATCCCGTCGGAGTTCTGCATAGTCAGCTTTTTCCACCGCGTAGATTCCCATCGGCACCTGCTCCTTTGCTACTTGGAGTAGTCCCTGGTACTCTTTCCGGCTCATTCTGTACATTCTTGGTCCTACTTTTACCCTCATCACCTTCACCGCCTTCCAGATCTATATGAAAATCATCGGCTGTCATGTTCACCGCCGGTTCTTCCATGTCCTGTATTCCCTGTTCTGCTTTCAGCTTCTCAACTTCTGCTTCTTTTTCTTCTTCTGTCCAGGTATCTCCATACAGCTGATCCACAGATGTTTCAATACTCATAATTCCGTATTGTTTTGCTTTTCCTACCGTATCTACTGTAGTTCCAAAATCCGGGGAAGCATATTCACCGAATTTGACTGTTGGTTCGTACTCTCCTGGTGTTCTTCCATACATCAGATCATACGTCTGCATGATAAGTTTAAATAACTCTGGGAGTGTTTCGTTCAATGCATCAACAATCTTATTCCGAACATGAAGAGTAACTTTTTCCTTTTCTCTCTGAGATTTTGCATTGTCAGTTTTCTTCAGATCGATTCCAAGTGTTGACGGGGACATGATTCCCTGCAATACCATGTCGAGAAAATTAATGTAGCTGTTTACATAGGCTTCGTACGAAATCTGAGGCTGTGATATTTCCACCTGCTGATTTGCTTTTTCTCCCATATTGTCGCCCAAAGCAATAAAATCATTGTCAAACGGGTTTGCCGGCATCAATTCTCCCGTATCTGGATCACGTGGGATAAGGTTGTCCGGAATATACCGTTTAATCCTTCCCATGCGGATTGCATCCATCCACTGGCTGATCACTTCATCCAAACCATCCAGAACGTCCGTTTTTCCTTCAAACAAGGCTTTACCTCGGTTCTTGTACTTTGTAGATACTAATATTTTCAAAGGAACCGCAAGCATGATATTGCCTTCAATCCCCAGATCGTACAGGTGCGCCGTTTCCGGCAGCTGATTTAGCGGAACTTCTTTTCCGTAATCATCATACAATTTGTATTTGATATATCCGTGTCCGTAAGTTTCTTCCAGTCTGAGATCTTTTTTACCGTTCTTATATGTCGTGTAAAACTTAATTTCCTGCAATTTTGAATGTACATACACGTAGTCCACGTTTTCCGCATCATAAAACTCTACGATCGGATACTCACTGCAGGAATCTGCCGTAATCTTAAAAGCTCCGTCTCCTGCTGCCAAAGCTCCCGTTATTGCTTCTCCAATTACATCATTAAGTTTGCTTTTTTCATAAAGCTTATCCCACAGTTCATTAAGTGATTTCTGGTTTTCTCCGAAGTCTATAGAATCCATGTCTGCCAGAACAATGTCTTTATAGCGATCCACAACAGTACCAACAATACCGCTGTGCATTTTTCTGACATTTCCCTGTGCATGAGCTGCCCAGAAGCGGGCTTTTTCCACGTCCCACCTTGCAGTCTTCTGAAAATACTGTTCTAACTCTGCGCTGTCACCACGATACCAAATTTTATTTCTGAGTACATTTTCCCGGAACGTATGCGGTTCTATAATCGTTACTGTTCTGTCTCTTGCCGGTTCTATCTTAAAAATCCGAGCAATAAAACTTTGAAGTCGGTTCATTCTCTCACCTCTTGTATATTTTGCTCTGGTATGGGATCCATCCATACTGTACAGAGTTCACCATATGGTCATGTCCATCTTCCGGAGTATTGTCTTTATCTTCTTTCCAGCTATATGTTTCCAGTTCGCTGATATAGGTCGGACATGTATCCAGAACATAGAAATTAGGTTCAATGCCAGACTCATCATCAAAAGCCATCCATCCAAGCTGCGCGTTGATACGGTCAATGATTTCCATCTGTTTCCATGCATCATTAAGCGTATAAATACAGCCATTTCTACGTTTATATTTATTCCACTCCTGCATAGTTGCCTGATCGGCGCTATCCAAAAATGCATTTCGCGCAAGTCCCCATTCTTTTTTGTTCCTGTCCAGAAAATCAATCAGATTTTTTACCGTGTCTGACGGGGCCAATGGAGTATCCAGTTCTGCATTGCTATACACTTTCTCATCCAGAACAACACATTTTCCCTTGTTTGTAATTCCCAGAAAAGAAAACGCAATCGTATCCGGTGACTTCTGCGAATATGAAGTATCTACTGCTGCCGAGAACCACATAAAAAATTCATTTTTCTTTGTAGTACCCGAAACCTGAACAAATTGTTTTGCCCATTCTTTTGTTTTTACATGACGCGCACGGCTAAAGTTACTGAACACCAGACCAGTTGCTTTTCCTCTCAGCCCCTCAATCTTGTTTTTCCAGATCTTTGTTCCCTTCGGGGTATTCTGTATGATTCGCTGTTTCTTTTCTTCCGGAAGTCCGGCATTATCATCAAAAGAAAAGAACCAATGAACCCAGCCGGGTTTTGGTTCTTCTTTCAATTCGTCTTTAATTTCTCTTGGAGTGCTGTCTTCCCACTCCGGAAGTGGCCTGGCGCAGTTGATATACTCTTTGTATACATCAAGACTCGGATCATCCGGATTAAGCGTTGCCATCAGATAATCACAGCGCATGGATGCCTCACGGACAAATTCTATATTTGCAGTGTTGATTTCATCAATATACAGGCATCCATACTGACCGCCGAGGGCATCCTTCCACTTGCTCTTGTTTCCATATCCAACTACAAAGATGATTTTATCCCCGCCGGATGTATGGAACAGGATATGTGGCATCTTGTATTCCCCGGATCCATTGCCTTTATACTCAGTCAATATTCCGAAATCATCCAGAATGCCAAGATCTTTATTGATGATGTTCTTTTCTGCAGCTCCGGTATCGTCTGCTGCCAGGATATGCAATTTCTTCGGTGATTCCGCAACCTTGCACATAAACTTAAACAAACCGACGGTTGTCTTGCCCGCTGCAGTCGTGCCTTCAAGGAACTCGACCGGTGCATCGCATCTCAGAAATGCTTTGTATTTTTCTGATAGTACCAGACGTTCAGTGCTCACTATCCACCACCACGCAACTGTTCCAGGATATCTCCCAGTTTCTTTTTCTCTTCTTCCAGACCAGAGACTTCAACCTTGTTCGTAAATAACGAATATCTTTTACCTAACAATTCTGCAGCTTTTAGCCTGTCTTTTTCTGATGGTCCTTTTTCCATGGTACGAGCTTCAGACATTCCGTCGCCAATTCCCTCAACAACAATCTCTTGAGATGTGCTTTCGCCTCTTAAGACCGAAGTAAGGTACTCAATCACTTCCTGTGCATCTGCCGTCTTCTGGTTATGGATCTTCTCCAACTGATCAGAAATATATTTTTTTACGTTAGCGTTTGTTAGCAGCCTGCTAGCATTAGCTCTTGCCGCCTCATCCTTCTTCACAGACGGATACGCTACACGGTAAGCCCTTGTGGCATTCAGATCTACCAGGTATTCATCTGCAAATATCTTTTGTTTTTCAGTCACTCAGACTCACCTTCTTTCATTTATCTTAAACTACAGTCCTGCCAGCACCATACACGACAGCCGATTGCTACCGTGACGAAAGGAGGTGTTAACACTTACATACAGTAAATCCATGCCTAAAGTATGTATGCACTGGTGCTGTGCACGCTGTATGAAAATTGGCATTAGAAAAGCACCCCGAAGGATGCCTGTGTAATTTTTACAACATATTTCATTGATTTTTCTTTTTTAATTGTTTATAATTTATCATGTAACAAAGAAAGGAGATTATCATACAAGGAGGAAAAATCATGAACAACACAATCTTAGCGCTAGCTAAACATAGTGATTAAAGCATCATCTTGATTAATCCATACGATTTCTTCTTAGTTTGTTACATTATCCACTAAGCAAAATCTTTTATTACTTGGCTTTTAGGTATCCCCTAATGTAAGTCCAAAATTAGTAATAAAGGAGAAATCATATGTTGGAATTTCTCAAGATGATGCTCAACGTGGATTTTCTCTTGTTTCTTCTGGGCATATATTGGAATGACATTGCCCTTTACATTCAAAATTGGATTGCTAATTGCAGTCCTAAACGGTTCGGCTTTATAGCCGCCATATTTGTCTATATGTTTTTGAAACATCAATGGCAAGCACATACTAAGAAATAAGAGAACAGTAAAAGGCCGGACTAGCTACCCGGTCTTTTTCAATTTATACAGCTTTTCTTGCTCTTCAATCTGAGCACCACCAAAGATTGAAGAGCAATATTTTTCATCACCCTGGGGGATTTTAGGGAAAAGAGCCGCCGGCCTTTAAGCCTTTGGCTACATTCTCATCATACAACGAAATTACCGAAATATCCGAAAAATCGTCATGTAATTTTCATTTTTTTCAGATAAGCATCCCTGATACATACCCTCGGATAATCCTCATTGTGCGGCATGCCGATCTGCTTCGCAATCGCCTTCCACGTCATGTTCTGTTTGTAGAACATCCGGAACACGCATCTGGTCTGTCCGTCCTTGATGTCATCAATCCACTGGTCCATGGCTTTGACCTTTTCTTTCTTGCGCTCCAGTACCTTCTCCCGCCGGTCATACTTCTTCTGATCAAAACCTACAACACTCTGTGGTCTGGGATAACCGGTCTGGTAATCGAAGATCGTATCATTTCCAAGTCCCGCCTCTGTATTCTTCATCATCAGGAGTTCCAGCTCCAACACCGGTATCTCCTGTTTCAACTTCCGGTACCGGTCCAGCATCTCCCTGGTAACCTTAATCCCCATCAGTTCTCACCTCGCATTAATGACTGTAACTGTATGTATGACGGTGCCATACGGAAACCTTTTTCGTCCTTCAAAAGGACACAGTGCTTATACAGTTCGATAACCGTATAGATTCTCTTCACTTTTTTTGCCGGCTTATGCTCTTCTTTGCACGTTTCAATGATCGCGATCTTCTGGCCGCGTTTCAGGCCATGTTCCTTCTCACGCAGCTGCTGTAATTCTTCCCAGTGGGTGTTCTGCATTGCCTGTCTGGAAGTCGGATCCGGATAACCTTCGTGATTTTTATATGCCATTTTATCACTCCTCTCCCCAGTCAAGTTTTTGTCCACATTTATTGCAATACAGGCTTGATCTATACAACCCTTCTGCTCCACAAATAGGACAATCCCCTTTTGTTGTATAATATCTACCTGAAAAATCTGGAATAGACTTCATATTTTTAGGCTTCTTCGATATCTGCTTTTCATTAATCACTCTATAACACGTCAGCTTTCTTCTCTGAATATCATATTCAAAATTGTGGGCTACTCCATATTCTGAACTGTAAAAAACTCCTACAAGAAACGGTTTTCCACTCCACCTACCTTTAGATTCACATTTGATGATTCCATACACTTCTAAATCCTTGCACCATACTGGTTGTCCTGACATTTGCCTTAATTCTTTCAGTGTTAGTTTATCCATTCTTCATCTCTCCCTATCCCTTCCCTGTATTTACAACCATTATCAACACATGTTATTTTTCCGTATCTAGGAGATGTTGGATTCTTACATGTTGCATAGTCATGTGAATAATGTTCGCATGTATAGCAACATTCCAGTGACATCAAATATACTGGTATCTGTTCAGGTGTCCTTGCCATTGTTCTTCATCTCCTTAACAAAATTCCAATTGTCCATCGTCTGCAAACTTCTGTTTCTTCTGACTTAATTTATTTCCCTGCTCTCTCAGTCGCTCAACACGCTCTTTCTGTTTCAGATTCGCCATATAATTATTATCAACTTCCGGTGGAACCTTCAGGAAATATTCTTCCGGAAACGGCAATCCAGTTTTCTCACATAATTCTGCAATATCTCTTTTGTACGAAATGATATGATTTCTGGTCAGATTCAGATTACATCCATCCGGCCAGAACGGATCATTACAGCCATTTTCGTTGATATAATTCCACTCAGCACGTTCACGGATTATCAGGCTGCATAGTAATTTCAACTGTTGTTCTGGTGTGTTCTCTTTCATGGCAGTACCTCCGGATAATCAAATATTGTCATCTGTACTGGTGGAATATCCTCCCACTCAACTCCAATGTAATCAAGTACTCTTCCCCATCCGTATTTCTCGCCGGTCTCCGGATCCGTGCAACAACGGTACATCCAAAACTCCCAGGCTTTCGGATTTCTTTCCCGTAACCGGTCAAATCTATGCGGACGCTGTTCCAGATGGATTCCAAAGCCGCACATCTCGCAACCGGTTCTCTGAGCACCTGTCGTTCTCAACACTCCAATGTCATTTTCTTCAATCACTCCGTATATCGCCGGAATAATTGAATCTACTGGTACGTATTCCTTAAGACTTCCATCCTTGTTTCTTCCATAAGGCTGCTCATGGAATTTTCTTTCGAAATAATCCAAATGATTGTGATACCATTGGTCCATTGCCATGGCCAGTAACAATATATCCTGTCTCAAAAAGATTGCAAATGGTGCAGATCTGATTACTGTCTTGCCATAGTAATTACAGCCATGCTCTATCAGCGCCTCTTCCCTTTGTCCACCTTCGCTGGCCATCATTCCAAGATATGGTGCACTGTTGTGCTGTTTCGCCCAGTCATCACAAGGTTTTTCCTTTAACCAGTAACAACATTCTTTCGATACCTTGATCTCTGGATCTGGTTTTCCATAATGTGTACCCTCGTTCTCATTCTCATAACCACCAAACTTATCCAGCCACTTCTTCGGTAACTGCATTCTGCTATTCTTGGCAAAATGCCCCTGAGCTCCACATTCACCAGTTATAATTGCATGCCGTACTGTTTTGTTATCTGGTGTTGGATTCTGTAGCAGGTTACCGCCCTGACTACCTTTACTATGATGATGACAGTAAATTACGGCACAGCCCAGTTCCGTACATACCTTGTCGAACTGATTACAGAAGTTAGCCATCTGATCCGCACTGTTCTCATCACCGGTAATAACCTTATAGATCGGATCGATAATGATCGTTACATAATCCTTTTTTGCTGCTCTTCTGATTAACTTAGGTGCAAGCTTATCCATTGGTACTGATTTGCCTCGCAAATTCCAGATATCAATGTTCTGAAGATTCTCCGGCGCAATTCCCATAGATGTATAAACATCTTTAAATCGATGCAGGCAGCTTGCTCTGTCAAGCTCCAGATTGACATACATCACACGACCCTGTGCGCAATGCCACTGTAGCCACTTCTTACCCTCTGCAATGGCAATACACAGTTCTATCTGCAAAAATGACTTACCAGCTTTAGAAGGACCAGCAATAAGCATCTTATGCCCTTTTCTGAGAACTCCCTCAATCAGACATGGTGACAGTTCCGGAAGATTATCCCATACTGATTCCAGTCCTTCTGGTTCCGGAAGATCATCATTTACTCCTTCGATCCACTCATACCACTCATTCCAGGATGCTTTTCCCAGATTGGTATCTACAATGAACTGTTTCTTTTCTCCGCGCTGCACACCAGGCATTCTGGACAATCTGGAAGGGTTCCTGTTCTGTGTATCTACATCAATGCCATTCTTCTGGCAAACCTCATAAAGATAATCCACGCGCTTTCTGTATTCGCTGTAATCTGCAGCATCCACACGCACGATTGCATGAAGACTTTTCTTTCCGGAATACACCAGGCATGCAATAGGAAGCTCCAATTCTCTCAGAATAGCGTTCTGCTGCTCGATATCCATATGATCTGATTCGACCAGTGCATATCTGTACTCTGTAACATTCTCATTCTTACATCCGTTTCCATCTAATGGATTGAAACGGATCCATGCACCAGCTTTCGGATTATAATCTCCAAGTACGGAACCAATATCTCCATTACAACTGTTGAGCTGTTCAATGAGCTGACCGGCAGTACGGTCCCAGGAACCTTTCTGAGGAAGCCAGCGTGTATCTTTCTCATCCGTCTTTTCCCAGCTACCAGTCACATATCCTACATTCTCACCTGCTTCAAACAGCGTTTCCAGATATGTGATCAACTGTTCTGCTGGATTCCAGTTTTCAGGCTCATGAATTTCTTTTCCTTCCAGCCAGTTCTTATCTACTACTACACGGTCACTGTCAATCTGAATGCTGTCATTCCAGTCCAGTTCATGCCCTCTCTCAGGCACCCAGCCATGTTCGATTGCCATCTGAACAATCGTCCCACCAGTCACAGGAGAAGAGGATCCTGAAAAGGACTTCCATTTTCGCTCGCATTCTCCTGCATGGTATCTGCTGAAATCTTTTTTGCTCCACTGATCCCAGACGCTGATCGGATAGCCTTCCAGCTTCAGTGCCATTCCGACATTCACCCAGTCCTGATAGCTCAGGGAACCAGGATCGATGTATTCAATTATTTCTGCAAGGCTTGTCCTCTGCTCCATGTTTACGCTCCTTTATATTCCTGTGGTACATAACTTTGTGGATTAATACTTGCAGGTGTTCTCCATCCATTGGCCGCAATCCGGTCAATTACATTTTTGGCCTGCTCAAATGTCCATGTCCCTACTTTCTGAAATCCTCTGCCTTCAAGCTGCCTTATTTGTCTGGGTGATGCCATATTGTCTTTTATTCTTTTCTGTAACCGATCAATAAGCAAATCTGCCTTTCCTGCACTATCTACCCCTTCTGGATCGATTTGCAGTTTTTCCAGCTTTTTCTTCTGTTCTTCAGAAGGCGGCTGCATCGTATACCCAAAAGAAGGTACATAGCTTGTCAGGTCTTCTGCCTGAATCGACATCTCGAATTGTAATGGATCCACAAGTTTCTTCTTTCGTCTTTTCATCTCTGCAAGCTGTTTCGCAAGGGATTCTTCTCGCTGTGCCACAACATCCTCTGATGCTTTTTTCTCTGCCTCTTCAATATCGACTGGCATACCAGCTTCTTTTTCCAGATTCTCTGTCATTTTCTGCGCCACTTCCTGATTTTCACAAATCAAGCTTGCCGGATGGCACAGCTCATGCCGCTCTGTATGCCAGAGAAAATCCAACAACAGCAGATGATCTTTTCCTGTCTCCGGTGACAATCTGGTACCTCGTCCCACCATCTGACAATAAAGACTTCTGACCTTTGTCGGTCTCAGAACTACAATACAATCAACAGACGGACAATCCCAACCTTCTGTCAAAAGCATCGAATTGCAGAGCACATTATACTTTCCAGAATCAAAATCTTTTAAAATCTCAGCTCTGTCCTGACTGTCTCCATTTACTTCTGCAGCACGGAAGCCGTTTTCATTCAAGAGATCACGAAACTTCTGACTGGTCTTTACCAATGGAAGAAATACAACTGTCTTTTTATCCTGACAGTATTTCTTCATTTCTTCTGCAATTCCCTGCAGATACGGATCCAGTGCAGTACTGATATCACTTGCCTTGAAATCACCTGCCTGTACGGATACACTGCTCATATCAATTTTTAATGGAATCGTCAGTGCTTTTATTGGTGACAGATAT
>OLPY01001798.1_pt1 | contig 14283 bp, 12 predicted proteins | sample 1672481 | NCBI WGS metagenome assembly OLPY01 (sample SAMEA3136691, study PRJEB25190) | human gut metagenome | biome: human gut; feature: human-associated habitat; material: faeces | place: Austria | collected 2013 | reverse complement strand
AAAGAGTCAGGGTATGAAGCAGCTCATGGCTGGCGGCGGTGTCGCGCTGGTCGGCATTACCCTGATTCCTCTGCTGAGCGGCCTGTTCGGTTAAGAACAGCGGGCGGATTTATTCCGCCTGTACATACGCAATCGCTTCAATCCTCGCTGTGGATAACAGCCCCTATTATAATAGGAAGTGAATTGCTGCAAGACCATCCACCCATCAACGAAAGGCGGTGCTATTATGCAGCTTCTGACCCACATTATTTTTGTTCTGAACCTTCTCAAGACCCTTATCAACCACTTCACCTAAAGGACGGTGACTGCTGAATGGAAACCGTTCTCAAAGCCATAGCCGACTGGATAAAAGGCATCTTGACGGCTGGCATCATGTCCAATCTCAGCGGATTGTTTGACGATGTGAACACGCAGGTCGGCAATATCGCTCAGCAGGTCGGCACAAAGCCATCAGCCTTTGAACCGCGTGTTTTCGCCATGATCGAAGCCCTTTCCCGGAATGTTGTGCTGCCTATCGCGGGCGTTATCCTCACATTCATTGCCTGCTATGAGCTGATTGAGATGATAACCCAGCACAACAACATGGCACAGTTTGAGCCTGCGCTCATCATGCGCTGGATCTTCAAAACGGCAGTGTCCGTTTGGTTGATTTCCAACACATTTGATATTGTGATGGCGGTGTTCGACCTGACGCAGAAAGTTGTGTCCGATTCCAGCGGTATCATTGCCGGAAACACCAGAGTGAACGACATTGGCCTGTCTATGTTGGAGGCCAGCCTGATGCAAATGGATGTTGGCCCTCTGTTCGGCCTTTTCCTGCAATCGTTCTTCATCGGCATCACCATGAGAATCTTATCCATCGTCATTTTTGTCATTGTCTATGGCAGAATGATCGAGATTTACTGCATGGTGAGCCTTGCACCCATCCCGATGGCAACATGGGGCAACCATGAACAGAGTCACATGGGGCAGAACTATCTGAAATGCCTGTTCGCACTGGGATTTCAGGGCTTTCTTATCCTCATCTGCGTGGCGATTTACGCCGTGCTGATACAGTCGGTAGCGATTTCTGGCGATGCCATCAACTCGATCTGGGGCATTGTCGGCTACACCGTCCTGCTCTGTTTCAGTCTGTTCAAAACCAGCTCCGTGACGAAATCTGTTCTCGGAGCGCATTAAAGGGGGTGCTTTATTGGCTGCGTATATTTCTGTTCCTCGCGATTTGACCAAGGTGAAGTCAAAAGTGGCTTTCAACCTGACAAAGCGGCAGCTCATCTGCTTCGGAACGGCGGCACTGATTGGAGTGCCGCTTTTCTTTTTGCTCCGGGATTCCGGCGGCAACTCTGCCGCTACCCTTGGCATGATGGCAGTTATGCTCCCGGCGTTCTTTCTCGGTATGTACGAGAAAAATGGTCAACCGCTGGAAAAGCTGCTGTCATATTATATCCGGGCGCGATTCCTTCGCCCGAAAATCCGGCCTTATAAGACCGCAAACTACTATGCGTTGCTCATGAAAGGAGGGTCAGCCCATGCCGTTTTGGAAAAAGACCAGTAAGGGCGGCAAGAAAAAGCCGCCGAAGTCCACTGTTCCCCGGACAGCGCAGCAGTCCATCCCCATGCAGCGGATGTTCGAGGATGGAACCTGCCGGGTGAAGCCGAACTACTACACCCGGACGATTGCCTACCAAGACATCAATTACCAGCTTGCTCAACAAGAGGACAAAAACTCGATTTTCGAGGAATGGTGTTCGTTCCTCAATTTTTTCGACAGCTCCATCAAGTTTGAACTGTCTTTTGTGAACATGGCAACGGATAGCACCGAGTTTGAGAAAAGCATCCGTATTCCGTTCCAGAAAGATGGTTTCGATGATGTTCGTGCCGAATACTCGCAGATGCTGCGCCAGCAGCTTGCCAAGGGCAACAATGGTCTGACAAAGACCAAGTTCATCACCTTTGGCGTTGAGGGCGAGAGTATGCGTCAGGTGAAAACCCGGCTCGACCATGTTCAGAATGATTTGCTCAACAATTTTCATCGGCTGGGTGTGCAGGCCAAGCCCCTGAACGGTACTGAGCGGTTGAAACTCATGCACGATATGTTCAACATGGACGGTTCATCGAAGTTTCGTTTTGACTGGAAAGACCTCGTAAAAAGCGGCCTTTCCGTCAAAGATGCCATTGCTCCGACCGCTTTTGCCTTCAAAAACAGCCGCACTTTCCAGATGGGCGGCATCTACTGCGCCGCCAGCTTTCTGAATATTACGGCATCCGACATCAGCGATCAGCTTTTGAAGGATTTTCTGGACATGGATTCCAGCCAGATTGTTACCATGCACATCCAGTCGGTAGACCAGAACCGCGCCATCAAAACGGTCAAGCGCACGATTACTGAACTTGATAGAAGCAAGATTGAGGAACAGAAGCGCGCAATCCGTGCCGGGTATGATATTGACATCAGTGCGACTCGTTCCTGAACAAAACCTTCGTGGTTGAAGGATAAAATCAGGCACTAACAAAAGAACGAGGTTCTAAAGTTAGGAGAACTAACAATCCAAGCGGTGGAATGATGGAGTAACGCCCTGAAACGCCCCCTTAATACTCCGACTGGCACCAAAGATGGAAACATCCGGTGTCAGAAGCTCGGTGAAGGCGGCCGAGAGCAGCCGTAAGAAATGCTGGAAAGTCACCAGCCCCACGAAAGCCGTCCTGAGGTGGACGGTGCTGCCTATAGGCCGGAGGTCTACAAGATACCCAAGGTTAGAATGTTTGCAAGATAACTGACGAAAACCGCGAATGTACGGGTCTATACGATGACGGCATAGAAATGTGCCGAGAGCGTTAATCGCTCGTCAGTGTGGTGAAGTAAGAATTGATGTTATGAAACGCCATAGCAAGTTACAGGCTTGTTCAAGCTGGCAGGACCAAAGCGGAAACCTAAAGGTATATGAAAAGATAGGATTGTTGGAACGAGGAAAGGCAGCGAGCTTTCTCATTTGAAAGTAAGGGGACGAATCATATAAGCCCCTAAGTCACTGCTGAAAAGCAGAGGTCGAACCGATAATACTTTTTGCGAAAAAGAGAAAAGCACAGGAATGGCCTCAAGTCAGTTAAACAGACACCCTTAACACTTAGTCGCAATTAGGATTGCGAGTATGACAAAAAGAAGTCACTCGCCGTAAAGGAGAGTGATGCCTAATGCCACGTGAGAAACGCCCCAAAGCAAGAAGTATGGAATCCCTTCGCCATGCAGAATACTACGACATGCAACGTACCTTCGATGAACTATACGCCAGAAGTCAGGCCGGAGAAATATTTGATGACCTGATGGATTTGATTCTGTCAAAAGAAAATATCATGTTGGCGTATCGGAACATCAAGGCGAATTCTGGAAGTGCAACTCCGGGAACAGACCGACTGCGGATAACGGATATTGGCAGACTGTCTGCCGATGAAGTTGTCGCAAGGGTACGAAAAATTGTCAACGGAGGAAGGAACGGCTATACCCCAAGAAGCGTAAGAAGAAAAGAAATCCCAAAGCCGAACGGCAAGACCAGACCTCTGGGAATACCGTGCATTTGGGACAGGCTGATACAGCAATGTATCAAGCAAGTCATGGAACCAGTCTGCGAAGCAAAATTCAGCAGTAATAGCTATGGATTCCGCCCGAACAGGTCGGTTGAAAATGCAATCGCTGCGATGTACCGTCTGATGCAGAGGTCAGGACTTTACTATGTGGTAGAGTTTGACATAAAAGGGTTCTTCGACAATGTAGATCACACGAAGCTGATACGGCAACTGTGGTCGTTGAATATCCGAGATAAAAAATTGCTCCATGTTATCCGCAGAATCCTGAAAGCTCCAATTCAGATGCCGGACGGACATCTGGAAAATCCCAAGAAAGGAACACCGCAAGGTGGAATAATATCTCCCCTGTTGGCAAATGTTGTGCTGAATGAGCTTGACCACTGGGTCGAAAGCCAATGGCAGAACCATCCGGTTATAGAGAAATACTCCTACAGGGAAAATGCAGCAGGATGCCCGATACACAGTCATGCGTATCGGGCAATGCGGAATACAAACCTGAAAGAAATGTATATCGTTCGATATGCAGATGATTTTCGGATTCTTTGCAGAACGAAAGAACAAGCGAATCGAACGCTGATAGCGGTGACAAAATGGTTGACTGAACGCTTAAAACTTGAGGTTTCTCCAGAGAAAACGAGAATTGTTGATGTCAGGCGGAGCTATTCGGAATTTCTTGGACTCAAAATCAGATTACGCAAGAAAGGGAAAAAGCGTGTTGTGCAGTCGCACATGTGCGATAAAGCATATAAGCGGGTCAAAGCCGACCTTGTAAAGCAGGTTGGAAACATCAAGTCCCCCAGAGCTGACCGAGGAGAAGCAGGTGAAGTTCATTTGTTCAACTCCATGGTCATGGGAATCCAGAACTACTACCGGTTAGCTACGGACATCAGCCTTGATTGTAGCGACATCGGCAGAGCAGTTGATATAGTTCTCAAGAACAGACTGAAATCTGGAAAATCTCATCGTTTGAAAAAGGAAGGCCGTGACCTGACCAAAAGCGAATTTCAAAGATATGGGAAATCCAAAAAGCTGAGATATCTCGCCCAATCAAAAGAGCCAGTTTATCCGGTAAGCTATGTGCGGTGTAAAAAACCGATGGACTTAAAGCGGAATGTATGTGCCTATACCCCGCAGGGTCGAAGCGAAATCCACAATGATTTGAGGATAGATACTACCCTGCTTTTGCAGCTTATGAAAGCAACCGCATACAGCCGTAGCGCAGAATATATGGACAACCGTATTTCGCTTTTCTCTGCCCAGCAGGGAAAATGTGCAATCACGGGAAAGCCGTTTGAATGCGTGACAGACATCCACTGTCACCACAAGAGGCCGAGAAGCCTTGGTGGAACCGACAAGTATGGAAATCTTGTGCTGGTCTTAGCACCTGTGCATGAGCTGATTCACGCCACAAACAAAAGCACCCTAGATTCGAGTCTTTCATCTCTAAAACTGAACCAACAGCAGTTGGCAAAGTTGAATAAGTTGAGGATTTTGGCTGAGGTAAAACCCATAGAATTGGAAGAAGTAGCTTTAGAAAACCAGTCTCACAATGGTATGACTAAGGAGATTAAGAAAACTGTTTAATTGAGGGAACGCCGGATGCGGTGAAAGTCGCATGTCCGGTGTGAAGCGGGGGAAAAGTCGGAGATGATTTCAAAGACTTACCTATCGCTATTTCCGTCCGATTTGGCGACCTATGGCCGGGATGCCAAGGCTCTGCTGAAAGAATTGCAGAGCCAGAACGAGCGAATGTTTTTGGTGACATTCCTCGTGCTGAACACCGGGCGTACCGAGCAGGAGCTGGAAAACAATGTGTTTCAGGCCAGCTCCATTGCGCAGAAGCACAACTGCAATCTCTGTCGGCTGGACTACCAGCAGGAACAGGGGCTTATGTCCTCTCTGCCGCTGGCTGACTGCCAAATCGAGATTCAGCGCGGTCTTACCACCAGTTCCACGGCCATTTTCATTCCGTTTACCACACAGGAGCTTTACCAGTCCGGCAAAGAGAGCTTGTACTACGGTCTGAATGCACTTTCCAATAATTTGATTATGGTTGATAGAAAGCGGCTCAAAAATCCCAACGGCCTCATCCTCGGCACTCCTGGCTCTGGCAAAAGTTTCTCGGCAAAGCGTGAAATCACCAATGCCTTTCTCGTGACGGACGATGATATTATCGTGAACGACCCAGAAGGAGAGTATGCGCCGCTGGTAAATCGGCTGAAAGGTCAGGTTATCAAAATCTCGCCCAACAGTACCCAGTTCATCAACCCGATGGACATTAACGCCAACTATTCGGAAGAGGATAATCCACTGTCCCTGAAAGCGGACTTTATTCTTTCCCTGTGCGAACTAGTGGTCGGCGGCAAGGAAGGTCTGCTCCCGGTGGAAAAAACGGTCATTGACCGCTGTGTGCATCTGATTTATCGGAAATACTTTGCTGACCCCTGCCCGGAAAATATGCCGATTCTGGAGGACTTGTACAACGCCCTGCTCCAGCAGGACGAAAAAGAAGCCCATCATGTCGCCACTGCTCTGGAAATCTACGTCAAGGGCAGTCTGAATCTGTTCAACCACAGAACCAACGTAAATGTCAACAACAGAATCGTGTGCTATGACATTAAAGAGCTGGGCAAGCAGATGAAGAAGCTCGGTATGCTCATCGTACAGGATCAGGTCTGGGGGCGTGTCACCGCCAACCGCAGCAGCGGAAAGTCCACCCGGTATTATATGGATGAGATGCACCTTCTCTTAAAAGAGGAGCAGACAGCGGCCTATTCCGTGGAAATTTGGAAACGCTTTCGTAAATGGGGCGGCATCCCGACTGGATTAACGCAGAACGTCAAAGACCTGCTTTCTTCGCGTGAGGTCGAGAATATTTTCGAAAACTCGGATATGATTATCATGCTAAATCAGGCTGCGGGCGATAGACAAATCCTCGCAAAACAGCTCAATATTTCGCCCCATCAGCTCTCGTATGTGACCCACTCCGGCGAGGGCGAAGGTCTGCTTTTCTTCGGCAATGTTATTCTCCCGTTCGTGGACAGATTCCCCACCGATTTGGAACTGTATCGCATCATGACCACGAAGCTGGGTGAGGTTTCGGAGGGCAAAAAGGAATGAGCAATCCGAAGCTGAACTTCAAAGAGGAAACGTCAGCCCAAAAGACACGCTCTCCCCCGAAGAAAGCGAGGGTCGAGCAGTCCACGCCCAAAAAGAAGAAGCTGAAACTCGATGCGGACAAGGCCGCAGAAAAAAACCAGCATTTGCGATTTGGCAAGGCAGAACTGACCCCGGACGAACTGAGCCGTTTGAGCAAAGCGCAAAAGCGCGAGATGTACGCTGCCAATGCCGCCCGGACTGCGGTGCATCGGGAAATCGACCAGTATGAGGAAGATAATGTCGGTGTGCAGGCGTTGAGCGAGGGTGAAAAGGCCGCTGGAAATGTCCGCGATATTTCCAAGAGCCGCTATGCCCGGAAACTGAAAAAGAAAGCCAAGATGCAGGGCAAGAAAAACTCCAAAACCGCAAAATCTTCTGCGCAAGAACCAACTGCATCACAAAATGCAGGAGATTCCGGCATCGGTACCCGTGAGGGCGGTTCCAATTGGCTCTCCCGATGGCGGCAGAAACATGACATTCGACAGAGCTACTATGCCGCAGCCCGGTCTGGTGGCACAGCGGCGCAGACTGCAGGCGGCAAAGCGGCATCCAATGGCACCAATGCTGCAAAGTCCGGCATGGAGCAGGTCATCGACAAAGGAAGATCGGTGGTCAGCACCGCAGTCAACGGCATTGCCAATTTTGCAAAGAGCAACGCACACGTTCTTTTGATCGTGGGCGTTTTTCTTTTGCTCATCCTCATGGTCATGTCTGGTTTTTCCTCCTGCGGCATCCTCTTTTCCGGCGGCACACAGGTATCTGGGCAGACCATGTACTCCGCCGAGGACCGGGACATCCGAGGTGCAGAACAGGATTATAAAAAGCTGGAAAAGGAACTGGACAAGAAAATCAAGCGCACCCCCACCGACCATCCCGGCTACAACGAGTACCAGTACCACCTCGACCCCATTGAGCATGACCCGTGGCAGCTCACCTCGTTTCTGACCACCCTGTATGATGATTACACCCGGTCGGAGGTGCAGGGCAAGTTGAAGGAGACCTTCAAAAAACAGTACAAGCTGACCACATGGGTGGAGGTACAGATACGGTATAAGACCGTATGGATCATTAGTCCTGCGGGCATCCCAGTTCCTACGCAGGTGCCGTATGAGTACAAGATTTTCCACACCAAACTGGAAAACCGTGGTCTGGAAGTTGTTATCCGGGAAGAGCTGACCGAAGATCAGTGGAAACGGTACGAGATTTTTCAGGATACCTTGGGTGGCAGACCCTATCTGTTCAACGGCGGGCTGCCGCCCGGTGGCTCTGACGGCTCTGGCACACCGGGCATTGACTATCAGGTTCCGGCAGAAGCCCTGACCGACAGCGAGTTTGCCGCCATCTACAAGGAAGCCCAAAAGTATGTGGGTACGCCCTACGTCTGGGGCGGCTCTACCCCGGAAACAGGCTTCGACTGCTCCGGCTATGTCTGCTGGGTCTACAATCAAGCTGGTTATGATGTTGGGCGCACCACCGCTAACGGATTATGGCAGAAGAGCCAGCATATTTCCGAAGCCGAAGCAAAGCCCGGTGACTTAGTTTTCTTCAAAGGAACGTATGATACGCCGGGGATGAGCCACGTTGGAATATATCTCGGTAACGGAAAAATGGTCAGTGCTGGCGACCCCATCAAATATGCTGACATCCACTCGTCCTACTGGCAACAGTATCTTGCCGGATTCGGACGGCTTTCAAAATGATTGGAGGATTCTATTATGAGCGAAAAATTGGAAAAACTGCGAGCGATGCTCGAAAAAGAGAAAGAGCGGCGCATCAAGCTGAACAACCGCATCGAAATTCTGGAACGGCGGATTCAGGAGGCCGAAGCCGCCGAGGTAAACGAAATGGTGCGTAGTGCAAAGGTCAGCCCGGAACAGCTTGCTGCTCTGCTGCGGCAGTCGGCCAACGCCACCCCGAACCCGGCTGCGCTGGCCGTGGTCGGTGCTGTATTTGCAAAGGAGGAAGATACCAATGATGAAGATTAAGAAATTCGGCGCACTGCTGGTATCGGCAGTGCTGTGCATCGGCATGGCCGCTCCTGCTTTCGCCTATGAGGGCGATACCACCCCGGTAGAAGAACCTGTTCTGCCAGAAATCGTGGAGGAAGAAGATGCTGTCACCATTACGGATGAGGAAACGGGCGCATTGACCCCGGAAGGCAATCTGACACTGGTGGACGATTACTACACCAATTATTCGGACGGCTCCGGCCAGCAGTTCATTACGATGGTGAGCAAGTCGGGTGCCACCTTCTATCTGGTAATCGACCGCAATGCCAAAGGACAGCAGACCGTTCACTTCATGAATTTGGTGGACGAAGCAGACCTTTTGGCTCTGATGGAGGAAGAAGATGCGGACGCTTATACCGCTGAAAAGGAAGCGGCGGCACAGGCGGAACAGGACAAGCTGAAAGCCGAGGAAGAAGCCAAGAAAGTAGCGGAAGAAGCAGCGGCATCCGGCACGGAACAGCCCAAGGAGAACAAGGTCACAAAAATCGCATCCGGCTTTCTGGGCGTGGTCGTACTGATTGCGCTGGCGACAGGCGGCGGCTTCTACGCTTTCGCAAAGCAGAAGCAGAAAAAGCAGGCCGAAAAAGAAGCCCTTGACCCCGATGCAAACTACACCGAGGACAAGGGCGACTTCGAGATTCCCACCGAGGACGAGCCGGAGGAACCCGGTGAGGAAGATACCGAACCCATCTGATTTTAAGGCGGCATTTTGCCGCCGTACATATTGCAATCAGAAACAGATTGGAGGGAACGCTTATTTCAATTCTAGTTGTAGCAGAAAAGCCCTCGGTTGCCATGTCCTACGCCAAAGTCCTCGGTGCCACCAACCGTCAGGACGGCTACCTTGAAGGGAACGGCTATCTTGTCAGCTGGTGTGTTGGTCATCTGGTGGAGCTTGCCCCACCCAATGTCTACGATGCCAAGTACGTCAAGTGGAGCATCGCAGATTTGCCCATCCTGCCGGAAAGGTGGCAGTATCTGGTGTCTGCCAGCACCAAAAAGCAGTTTGGCATCCTGCAAAAACTGATGCACCGCCCGGACGTAGACAGCATTGTGAACAGTTGCGATTCCGGCCGGGAGGGAGAACTGATCTTCCGTTTGGTGTACCAGCAAGCGGGCTGCAAAAAGCCCTTTTCCCGCCTGTGGCTGTCCAGCATGGAGGAAAACGCCATCCGGGAGGGCTTTGCCCATCTCAAACCGTCAACTGAATACGACGCGCTGTACAATGCAGCACTCTGCCGGGAACGTGCCGACTGGATGGTCGGCATCAATGCGTCCCGGCTCTTTTCATGCCTGTACGGTCGGTCTTTGGCGGTTGGGCGTGTTATGACCCCTACACTGGCGATGGCCGTGCAGCGAGAAGCAGCTATTGCTGCATTCACCCCGGAGAAGTTTTACACGGTTTCGCTGGCATTTGAGGGCGACGGCACCGCATCCAGCAAGCGATTCTCGCAGAAAGAGGATGCGGAAACGCTGCTTGCCAACTGCCGAAAGGAGGTCAGCACGGTGGTGCAAAAAGTAGAACGCAAAGAAAAAAACGAAAAGCCGCCGCAGCTCTATGATCTGATGACGCTCCAGCGGGATGCCAACCGTTTGCTGGGGTTTACTGCACAGCAGACCTTGAACTATGCGCAGAGCCTTTACGAAAAGAAACTCATCACTTATCCCCGAACAGACAGCCGCTTTCTGACGGAAGACATGGCAGCATCCCTGCCGGGGCTGGTGTCGGCTGTTGCGGGAGCCTTTTCCGTGGGGGAAGCTGTACCCGTCCATGCAGAACAGGTAATCAACAACAGCAAGGTCAGCGACCACCATGCGCTGCTGCCTACTGCAAGCATGGTACAGGCCGACTTTTCAGCTTTGCCCGCCGGGGAACTGAGCGTCCTGCGGCTGATTGCGGCACGTCTGCTCTGCGCCATGGGAGAACCTCACCGCTGTGCAGAAACCGTCCTGACCACCATCTGCGCCGGGAAAGAATTTACCGCAAAAGGCAAGGTGGTTTTGGACGAGGGCTGGAAAGGCATTGAGCGCAAAATGCTGGACGATCTGCTGGACAAAAAGAAAGAGCCTGCTGCTCTGCCGGATGTGCAGGAGCAAAGCGAGTGTGGCATTTCTGGTGCTGAACTGAAAGAGGGACAGACATACCCTCCGAAACACTTCACCGAGGATACTCTGCTGCACTCTATGGAAACAGCTAGCGCGGACAGTATGCCAGAGGATGCAGAGCGTCAGGGCATCGGCACTCCAGCTACTCGTGCTGCTACCATCGAAAAACTGGTACAGAAAGGCTTTCTGGAGCGCAAGGGCGACAAGAAAACCAAAGTCTTGCTGCCTACCGACAAGGGCAAGGCACTTATCACGGTGATGCCCGAACAGATTCAGTCTGCGGATATGACCGCCGACTGGGAAGCAAAGCTGCTGCGCATTGAGCGTGGCGAGATGGAGCCTGAAATATTTATGATGGAAATCAACACGATGATTACTGCTTTGGTGGAGAACACCGAAGCCGCGAAAGGAGCCGATGTGCTTATGAAAAATAAAATGATTGGTGTCTGCCCGAACTGCGGCGCAAATGTCGTTGAGCGTGAAAAGGGCTGGTTTTGTGAATCCAATCCTTGCCGCTTTGTTCTGTGGAAAGACAACGCCTTCTTCAAGCGTCTGGGCAAGCGGATGGACGCTCATGTGGCCGACAAGCTGCTGCGAGATGGCCGCATCCGGCTGAAGGACTGCAAGAGTACCAAGGGCAAGGTGTACAACGCCACCGTCCTGCTGTCCACCGAAGCCGATGGCCGCAGCAAGTTCTCTCTGGAATTTGAGGATGGTCGCTGATGGAACAGAAGAAAGAAGCAGTATATCTTATCAACGATGAACGCTATCTGCACCTCCTGGAAAATGGCGCGGGCGTCGGCTTTGCCACTTATAATAAGGTAACAGGCGAACAGCTGGAAAGCGGGCAGATCTCCGAAAAGAATCTACCGCCGGATGGCAAAAACGCCATTGCTGCTGCCCGGAACTGGTATCTGTTTGAACTTTCGGATGATGAGCGCAAGGTCATCCAGCTCGAAAGCGTAAAAATCCTCGAAAGTGTTCCCGCATCCGGCATCCACAAACGGCGTATCTGGGAGCCTGAAACGATGCCAAAGGATATTCGACTCATCAACAGCCACTATGACGATCTCTATCGCATTCCCGATGGCGGTGTGATTCAAATTGACTACCCGGATGGTCGCAGTTTTACGGCAAAGCTGGAACATTTGGATGATTACCACTTTGATATGGGCGGTCTGGGCAATGTGTTCCACATCTGCCAGTTTGCCGATATTATGGGTAGGAACCACGCAGACTTCTACCCGGAAATCCAGACGCAAGATGAGCAGGGTGCATGGGAATTGGGTGGTAAAGGCTATATTGCTATCCAGTCCACCGATGAAGGTTGGGATTACACTATCTATCACAGCGACTTTTCCGTGATGGATGGTGGTCAGGTCGATGCGCCGGAATTGACCATTCAGGAAGTCCGTGAGCAAATTCTGGAAACACATCACATGGAAAAAGGTCGGCGGTTGTTGCAGGACTATGATTTTGTGATGGACAGAGCCGCAGAAGCAGAAGAACTGGGCGCAAACCACCGCCCTTCCACATTGGAAAAGCTGACTTCACTGGCTGGCGCAAAAGAAAAATGCGATGCCCCGGAGTGCAGCCCTGTTGGGTGCCGGAAAGTGAGGGATGCTCATGAACTTTAATGGCGAAGAATTGACGCTGATGATGCTCTACAATTCCGGCTCCCGGCTGGGCTTGATGCAGGAGCTGCGGTTGATGCAGTGCTATCTTCTGCCGGACGAAACTGCTCTGCGCGAACTGTCGGAGGGTGTTATCAAAAAGTTGAAACTTATGACCGATGCCGAGTTTGCCGAGCTGGAATTTCCACTTAACTAAATTATGCCGCCGCTTGGCGGCGTACATAATAGGGGGTTACGCCAAAAGTAATTATATGGTATAATTATTCTATCGACTTTACGGCTTAAGGAGATTTTTTATGGGAGAATTCGATTTCACTTATAGGTTGCCCCAAAACTTTTCAAGGCGAGTAGTTCAATATTTGGAACAACTCGAATCGCCCAATGTTGCAAGGGCATTTCAAAACTGTACATACGATTATGAAGATTTGGGGCTTGCCTATTATGCTGGCATGAAAGGCGATAACTGGGATAAAAAAGCGTTGGACTTTACAGTTGAGGGTTCTCCCCGCGACATTGCTTTGCTAAAATCGAAAGGGCATATACTGAAAGAATCTATCAGCAAATCACTTAAGTCGTCTGAATCTGGTTTTTTACTCAAAGAGATTTATTACTTTGAATCTGAAAGCGTAGAGCCCATTCCCTTGTCAAATGCTGCTAGATTAAATGCAGATATAGCCTCATCGCAGGTTGTCCTTCGAGATCTACTTCAAATAGGGCAACGCTTTTGTTTGAATTGCTCATTTAATGGTGCCAGCTCGGAAAACAGTATGAATGACTATTTTCGAGATTTGCTTTTTATGAAAGGATACACAGAGATAAAAGACCAAACCAGACATGGCTTATCCGTAAATAAAAAGGATTCCGCAGAAGTAGATATCTTGTTAACAAAAGACGGTAAAGAGATTGCCATTTATGAAGGCTTAAAATTATCTAGCGTTAGTACCACATACATTGATACTCATATAAGCAAAGCAGTTGTAAACTATAATGCTCTTGGAACCTCAACATTTATTGTTGCTTATGTAGATGTGTCAGATTTTGACTCTTTCTGGAATAGATATGTTTCTTATTTGCAGAGTTATAGCTTTCCCTTGTTAGTAAAATCGCCCATTGAAGTATATCCCTATCCAGACGCAGCGGCACGTGTGGCAAGTACCATATTATCAAGAGATGATTACGATTTTCCTGTCTATTTTGTTGCTTTCAAGATTCCAAGATAATTTTCTATATTAACTAAGAGCGGGCAACCATAAAACGGTTGCCCGCTCTTTTTATATCCTGAAATCGAAAGGAGGAACGCAATGCCAAATAAAACGCAAGAATACCTCAACCTTGCCCAGCAAACAGCAAAGGAACTGACCCGGTATTGGGAAAACTGGACGGACTACCTGACCACTGCATCCCGGCTGTACAAGTACAGCTATGCAGACCAGCTTATGATCTACGCCCAGCGACCGGATGCCACTGCCTGCGCCAGTTTCGACCTTTGGAATGACCGCATGAACCGCTATATCCGGCGTGGCTCCAAGGGCATCGCTCTGTTAGACCAGTCCAGCAGTGTTCCGCGTCTGCACTACGTTTTCGATGTGAGCGATACCGGGGTGCGCCGTAATTCCCGTGACCCGGATATGTGGCAGCTCGGCCCCGATCTGGTTCAGCCTGTTTCGGAAATGCTTGCCAGAGAGTACGGTGTTCAGCAGGAAAATCTCGGCCAGCAAATCGCGGACATCTGCGGCAGGCTGGTGGATTCCTATTGGGATAACAACAGCGGTGACATTCTCGACATCGTTGAC
>OLPY01001756.1_pt1 | contig 14535 bp, 12 predicted proteins | sample 1672481 | NCBI WGS metagenome assembly OLPY01 (sample SAMEA3136691, study PRJEB25190) | human gut metagenome | biome: human gut; feature: human-associated habitat; material: faeces | place: Austria | collected 2013 | reverse complement strand
ACCCCTTGAAAATAAAGGCTTTTTCTGTTTGTCGTTATTATACCGTAACGGCACAGCTGCGCGACGATCATGCTTTATCTAGGTTACACACTGAAGGATATCCAGACCTGGCTAGGTCACAGCAATTACAACTTTACGGCAGACACCTATATCCACTCCGCGCCTTCTTCGCACCAGGCTATGGCGAGCTCTTTGGCAGCGCATCTGCCGTCAGTTCAACCGACTATCTTCCCGTATGTCCAAAAGGAAGATAGATAAATAAAGTATCGATAAACAGATGCATCAAAAAATAGAGTTTTATGATTATTATAAAACCCATGGATTTTATCCTTGGTATTTTTGGAATTTGTTTGAAAAACCAAAAATACCAAGGAAATTCCAAAGAATATCAAATTAAAAAGTTCAAAAAATTGGTTAAAAGGGTGCGCATGGAAAAAGTGGTTTTTTGGTACGGTTCCTAATAAAGTAGGTTCTCCAAGATCCAAAAATGATACCGTTAATGGATGATATAGTGATTGTATATTATACAATTGAATCTACCCACTAGGGAAATAATCAAGGAGGACAATTCCATGAAAGAACACGAAATCCCCTGCGAGCTCTGCGGTGAGGTCTACGACCCTGATGAGCTCATCCCATTCGACGACCGGCTCATCTGCCCAGAGTGCCTGGAGAACGAAACCACCCTATGCGCCTGCTGCGGTCAGCGAATCTGGCTCACTGACAACGCCGGAAACGACAACACGCCCCTCTGTCAAACCTGCTACGACCAGAGCTACATGACCTGCTCCGAGTGCGGCCGCCTCATCCACTGTGAGGACAGTTACTACCTGGACGACTACTACCTGGACGACAGCGATGAGCCCCTCTGCCTGACCTGCCTGGAAGAAGCAAACCGAGACGTGATCCAAGGCTACTACTACAAGCCGGAACCCATCTTCTACGGCACCGGCCCCAGATACTTTGGGGTCGAGCTGGAGATCGACGAAGGCGGTGAGCGGGGCGACTACGCCAGCCGGATCCTGACGCAGGCCAACGTCGGTTTCACCGAGCGGCTCTACTGTAAGCACGATGGTTCCCTCAGCAATGGCTTCGAGTTGGTCACGCATCCCATGAGCCTGGAGTACCACCAGGAAGAGATGCCCTGGCCGGAGGTCCTGCGCACAGCCCGCTCGCTGGGCTACCGTTCCCACCAAACCCAGACCTGCGGCCTTCACGTTCACCTCAGCCGAAAAGCCTTCGGGGAAACAGAGGCAGAACAGGAGCCTGCCATCGCCAGAATTCTCTACTTCGTAGAAAAGCACTGGGAAGAGCTTCTCAAGTTCAGCCGCAGGACCCCACGACAACTGGAACGCTGGGCCGCTCGGTATGGCTACAAAGACCGGCCCCAAGAGATCCTGGAGCACGCCAAGAAGGGCAGTCATGCCGGACGCTACTCCTGCGTCAATCTGGAGAACCGCGCGACGATTGAATTCCGTATGTTCCGGGGGACGTTAAAACTGAACAGCCTCCTTGCCACGCTGCAGATGGTCGATCATATCTGCAGCGTGGCTTTGCATTTGTCTGACGGAGCCTGCAAGGACCTGTCCTGGACAACCTTTGTCACAGGCTGCCACGAACCGGAACTGGTGCAGTATTTGAAAGAACGCAGACTGTATGTGAATGAGCCCGTCGAGGGCGGAGAGGAGATTTGACCATGTGCTGCTTATTCGGATTCATCGACTACAACCACAACCTGAGCGGAAAGCAAAAGAACCGCCTGCTCCGCTCACTGGCCTCCGCCGCAGAAGAACACGGCACGGATGCTGCGGGAATCGCTTATCACGCAGGCGGCAAGCTCCACATTATGAAGAAAGCAAAGCCCGCCCATGTACTGCGGTTCCGGATTCCGCTAGAAACTTCTGTGGTCATGGGCCACACCCGATACGCCACACAGGGGGATGCCAAGAAAGCATACAACGCGCATCCCTTCCAAGGTCAGATTGGCGGCAAAAAGTTTGCGCTGGCCCACAACGGCGTGCTCCTGAATGACCGACTTCTGCAACAGGCGGAAGACCTCCCCAAGACATACATTGGAACCGACAGCTACGTCGCAGTCCAGCTCCTGGAAAAACAAAATGCCCTGAACTTCAACAGCCTCCGAAAGGTGGCGGAACAAGTTCAGGGCACTTTTGTGTTTACGGTCTTGGATGCGCAGGACAACCTCTATTTTGTCCACGGAGACAACCCCCTCTGCCTGTATCACTTCCCCAAGCAGGGCATCTATGTTTATGCTTCTACCCAATCCATCTTAGAGCATGGCTTAACTGCTTCCGGCCTTTCCTTCTTGAAGAAGCCCGTTGAAGTGAAGACGGACGAAGGTGATATTCTCCGGATCGACCGACATGGTGAGCAGAAATTGCAGCACTTCTGCCCGCCATGTTACTCGGATGCGATCGAGTGGTATCCCAAACCGCTGTCCGCTGGACACCGGAACCCGGATGCCTATTGGGAAGGTTTGATCTCGGTTGCGGCGTCGTTCGGCTACACACCAAAGGACATCCATACACTTCGGGAGTGCGGCTTCACCTCAGACGAGATCGAAGACTTCCTCTACTGCGGAGAAATCTAAAGGAGAGAACCATGCGTATTCTAAAAATTGAACCAGAGCACAAACCAGAACGGGCTGACATTCCAGATACCCTGGAAGCCATGCAGGAGGTCGTTGACGGTTACATACAAGCCGTCTATCCCTTTGAGGAACCTGTGGCCTTGATCTGCAACGAAGAGGGAAAACTGAACGGTCTTCCGCTCAACCGGGCGCTCTGGGATGAAGATGGAACTCTCTACGACATCATCTCCGGCACGTTCTTCCTCTGCGCCGCTCCGCCGGATGCAGAAAACTTCCAAAGCCTGAGCGAGGAACAGCTGCTCTACTACGAAGAACGTTTCCGTTACCCAGAGATGTTCCTGAAAGTCAACGGCAAACTGGTCTGTCTGCCAATCAGCCCTATCTAAACCGACACTGACTCATACTTTAGTGATTATCTGATCAAAGACGTGGAGCAGAGTATCCAGTACACCACTGGCTGCATGGATCGTTGCCAGCATCATCAATTCACTGTCCACTGCTGAAAAATCCAAGTGATAGCCGAATCGTTCCGCAAGCTGGCGGAAAAATAATCGCTGTGTACGTCCGTTCCCTTCCCGAAAAGGATGCAGATAGTTCACATCAGAATAAAAATCTGCCAGCTCAAACACAAAGGTATCTCGTGTCACATGAGTAAAACGTTGTGGATCTTTGATACGGGAAAACATCGCTTCTGCTAGAGCAGGAATCTCTGCTGCTGGGCAAAACCGCGTTCGTTGTTTACTAATATCAATACTACGAACGGAACCAGCCCAGTCATATAGTTCCCCAAATAGAAACTGATGAAGACGCTTGTAGTACGCAAAGTCCAAATCTTCTGGAAATGGTTCCATCTCAAATTGCAAACTTTTGACGCTGACGATGAAAAGCTCTGCCTCATCCAGCTTTTCCTGATCCCGAATATCCAGCTTGTTGATCAGGACCGTCGTTCCAGGATAGCAGTGATCGTCTGTTGCGCTGATACTATATGCCATGCTGTTTTCCATCCTGTTCCGTTAGGGAGAGTAAGTGGAGACAGTCTTGCAATGAGCGTTTCCCAGCCAAAACAGACAGGCACATCTCTTGAAGAGAAGGCGAAAAAATCAGTCCTTCCATTTCTGCAGAAGCAGCAATATTCCGTAAGGAATCCGAGAGCTTTGCAGTTTGTATCTGTGTCATGATATATCACCACCTTAACGTTTAGTGTACCACGAAATCAGGTCGAAAGGAAGAAAAAAATACTCCCAATAGGGTATACCCTAACGGGAGAGTCAAACCATGTCCCAATAGGGTCGAAAATCGAGTTTTGGCATGTGCCATCTTCGACAGGGACCCTATTGGGACAAATGACTTTTTATAGGAGCTTCTCGTAGTCTCGGCTTCCATGAAATAAGCGAAGAATATACACTGTTTGTGTCTGTTCATCTGGTCGATAAACCAGAATGTAGTTCCCTACAGTTACTTTGCGATAGCCCATCAGTTTTAGCCTAACGTCTTGGCATTGCTCATAAAGAAACGGAAAGGACTTAAGCTGTTGATAGCAAGAGTGAACTTGTTTGAGCAGGTTCGCCGCTGCAGTTGGATTGGAGAGCCTGTGAGAAAGATAAGAAAAGGTACGGTCTAAATCTTCGTGAGCCGCATCAGTCACAACCAGTTTATAATCCATATTTCTCTGTAAGCTCCTGTAAGGCGTCCTCTGCGGGGCGGACTTGCCCAGCACGGATCTGTTCTTCGGCCTGCGCCAGCTTTGTATGGATCTCCAGCATCCGCATTTTTGCTTCGTAGGTTTCCATGCTCATCAAAACCATATCACCGTAACCATTCTTAGTCACAAAGATCGGTTCTGTCGTTGCATGGCAGCGGTCTGAAATCTCACTGGTATTCTTGAGATCTCGGATTGGAATAATCTGGGGCATATGGCCACCTCCTTGTGGTCATATCATACCACAATTACGTCACAACAACAAGAGAAAGAAGGGATGCCTATGAAAATTGGTTACATCCGGGTCAGTACCCAAGAACAAAATACCGTTCGTCAGGAAGACCTGATGGAACGGCTTGGCGTTGAACTTGTCTACATGGACAAGCTGAGCGGCAAGGCGAGGGATCGTCCGGCCCTGCAAACCATGATGGGCTTCGTTCGAGCGGGAGACACCGTTGTGGTAGAATCCATCAGCCGTTTTGCCAGGAACACCCGCGACCTGCTGGAGCTGATCGAACAGCTCCGAGAGAAAGGGGTGGAGTTTCAGTCGCAGAAAGAAGCCATTGACACCACAACGCCGAGCGGCAAATTCATGCTGACCGTCTTTGGTGCAGTGGCTGAGTTGGAGCGGGAATATATCCTTCAGCGTCAGCGGGAAGGGATTGCAATCGCCAAAGCAAACCAGGTCTACAAAGGGCGAAAGCCCATCGAACGAGCGGAGTTCTCTGCCGTGGTCCGGCAATGGCGGGCTGGAGAGATCACGGCCACAGAAGCCATGAAACGGCTGGACATGAAGTCCAGCACGTTTTATCGGAAAGTGCGGAAAGGAGGGATCTGAATGCCTTGGAAGCTGTTAGGTGCAGCGTTGGCCTTTGCCATTATGCAGGTCATTCGTGAAGACTATTAAGGAACACCAAGGGGTGGATGCGGCTGCATCCACCCCGTTTATTTTTTGTATTAACGCAAAATAATGATCATTAATTTTTAATAAGAATGAACAATGTATTAGGACCCTAAGGGGATAGCAGATTTGGTACCAAACTGCTTCCCCTAGCGATTAGCTGTAGAAGATAAATGTAAAAGTATAAATTAGAATGTATATACTTTATTATGTCTATCTATACAGATTAATAAATCTATATCATAAAGGAGATGTATCTATATGGTAGAAAAAACAATTAAATCCCGTGTGGCATCTGAGGAATATGATGCCTTAAAATCCGAGGCCAAAGAAAAGAAGATCAGCATGAGCCACTTGGTTCGGGTGAAGGTGACGGACACGCAGGATGGTGTTCAAGCACTTAGTTACGAGATTATGAAATTGATGCCTCGCTTCTACTACTTAGTGGAGCAGATAGAGGATGAAACTGTACGCAAGGGGTTAATGGAGATCGGAGGTCAAATATGCCAACGCTTAAAGTGAAATACAAACAGGATGAGTTCTATCTCAATCAGAGTGACCAAAGAAAGTATTATGATGCTAAGGCGAGAGAAGATGTGATCCGGTACATATTCAGACCGGATAAAACCCCTCATAGATTGATCGGCGGATGGGCTGTTGACCCTATGCATGCAGCAAGCCAGATGAATTATCTCTCCAAAGCCTATGGAAAAGAGGATGGCTTGCAATTACGCCACTTTATTCTAAGCTTCTCAGAGAAAGAGGTTCAGCGAATGGGACAATATGCGCCTATGAGGATCTATGAGTATGCTCAATATGCTGCGCTCTATTATGGCGGAGAATATCAGATTGTCTATGCTGTCCATGAAGACAGTCGTCATCTGCATGTTCACTTCGTCCTAAATACCCTGAACTATCGAACCGGGAAAAAATATCCGGGAGATAAAGAGGACTATTACAACTTCCAGGGGTATCTCAAGGATCATTCCTACTATTCTATGTATGGAATGAAGCTGATAGCAGTTTCTGATACAGGAGATGACAGAGAGGAGGAATATGAATAAAAATCATGCTTATTAGTTTCTTATCGGAAGAAGAAAGACGGAAAATGCGCCGGTTGTCCCTATCAGTGTCCCAGGAAAAAATGCTTGAAGGAGGAATGAAGATGCTGAATCAAAGCGACGATTTCCTGACAGTAGATGAAGTCTGCGAACTGCTGAAGATTGGCCATAACGCTGCCTACAGAATGCTCAACACAGGAGAACTGAAGGCAATCCGGAATGGTCGGGTCTGGAGAATTCCTAAGCAGGCGATCATTGAATTTACCAAGGAGCAGGCAAAGCTAAGCTGGCCTTACCATGAATGCTAGGAGATCGGACAACGAATATTATTCACTTAATAAAAGTCTATTTATAAAATACTTTGTCTACATATAAGGACAACATTACAAATTGCCATTAAAATGACCGGTGGGCATCCCCGCGCCCTGCTACGGTTTCGCACATTCTCTCACCGTCTGGATCTCTGCCTGATCGAACAGGATACAGCCGCAGTGCCCCCTGAAGGTGGGGAAGCAGATGATCCTCAGATCCGTGTCGATCTCCGGGCTGTAATCTGCAATCTCCAGCGTCTCGCCATAGAGCGCCGTGCGCTCATAGACCCGCAGCCATTTGGCGTCCATATTGGGGAAGATGCTGCCGAAGGAGTGGTCAATGAGCTGCTCCAACGGCGTTTTTTCCAGCCTTGCCAGTGCCTCGTTGCCGTAGCGGAAGATCCAGTCCACGGCGGCGCGTTCCTCGTTGAACACCATCTCAATGTCGGTAAATGCGAAAGGTGCGCTGTCATAGCTGGCATAGTGCCGCTGGTATTCTTCCCGCGTGGCAGGCGCGTTGCTCCCGACCAGCTCCTGCACGATCTGCCGCCGTCCGGCGTGCAGCTGCTCTTTGAGTTCCCGTTTTCTCCGGCGGGTGAAGCTCAGCAACTCACCGTTGATGAGTTCGATCTTCTTTCCGATGGTATGGATACCCTTGGCGGACACCAGCGTGGCGCGGTCAGCGCGGAGAAAGCCGCTGCCGAGCATTTGCGCCAGCTCGTCCATGGTGGTATAGGTTTCGTAGGTCTTGCCGCCGGAAACATGGATGACCGACTGACGCCCTACCAGCTGAACATAGAGAATGTCCTCCGGCGACAGGCTGATGCGTCTGCGGTTGGAAATGACGGAAATGCTGTTTGGCATCATAGCGGTCCCTCGCGATCTATCTTTTTCTCGTAGCATACCATCATTTTTGCCGCAGAGCAAGCAAAATGTGCTATTTACGCAAGATTATTGTGCTATTCGCGCAAAGTCTATTGCATTTCGAGCATGATGGTGCTAAACTCCACGGTATAAAAACAGAAGAGGATCGAAGCGGGGGTACCCCCGCTTCCCGTAGGGATACCCCTACGGGAAAACCCTTCTGTACCATGGAGGAATGTCTATGAAACAGAAAACTATAAGTATACTTCTGGCCCTGGCCCTGTGCCTGAGCCTGCTGCCCACGGCAGCAGTGGCCGAGGAGATACCGGAAAATACTATTCCGGCAAGCGAATCCACACAGAAGCCGGGGGTTGATGGAGCTGTGGAGGCTGTCCGCAGCGCCATTGACGCTCTGCCTACGGCAGAAGAATGGGCTGACCTGACTGCCGAGGAGCAGAAGGCTGCCGCCGAGGACGCTTCTGCGGCGTATGAAGCCTATGAGGAGCTGACAGAGGAGCAGCAGACTGCACTTTCGGCTGAGTTGGAAAACCTAGAGGCACTGTTCGGTGCAATGAACAGCGAGGTTTCGTTGCTGGCGCTGGACGGAGCAGGCACGAAAGACGACCCGTATATTATATCCAACGCAAATGATTGGGTGACAGTATTGTCAAATGCTCGTCCCTACTACTATTTAAATAATAAATTTATCAAGCTTAACGCCGATATTGATCTGAGTGGCACGACATGGGATTCAAAGACACTTAGTGGAAGCACTTTGGATGGCAATGGACATACGATCAGCGGTTTGAAGCAGCCGCTGTTTAATGACTTAAACGGTGCTACGGTCAAAAACCTCGCCATTGTGGGTGCCGATATTACAGGCGGTAGTCTCCAAAATGTAGGTATCCTTGCAAACTTGACGAGTAGTGGTACCGTTACGATTCAAAACTGCTATGTCAGCGGCAAGGTTACAGGCAGATATTTGGGTGTCGGTGGACTCATTGGTCAGGTTGGAGCGACAACTACTATCCAAAATTGTGCAGCAGATGTCACTGTAAGGAATACCCAAACGGGTGGTTATTCTTTTGGCGCTGGCGGCTTGGCTGGTTATGTAACCAACAGCAATCTGCTTACAATTTCTTATTGTTATGCTACAGGAACTGCTATTACTGGGGCACGCCTTGCTGGCGGCTTTGTAGGCAATGCTCAATATAATAATACAACAATCACAATCGATCATAGTGTTGCACTGCAAAGCGAAGTATCTAATGGCAATAATAAATCTTATGAAGGCCGCATTGTAAGCAGTACTGACTATTTCATGACCGACAATCTCACCAACAACTACGCCTACGCCGATATGAAGGGTGCAAAACAGAATGGTCAAAAGTACACCACAGGCGGCATCAACGGCGAAGATGTCTCCAAGGCAGACTGCACGAAAGCTACATTCTGGAAAGATACTATGGGCTTTAGTGGAGATGTTTGGACTATTGAGGACGGAAAACTGCCGCGCCTGACGAACCTCAAAGCTATGACCGGCAACCCGCCGACCTACCTGCTGGACACGGCAAGCTGCCCGGTCGGACTGGGTGAGGACAAAACCGTTGCCGTAACCTTCCAGACTACGGATGCGGATACGACGGAAAAAACAGATTCCATCACCATCACTAAGAAAGGTAGCGCTACCTTTGCCCCTGGCGATTTCAAGCTTTCCAGCTCGAATAGCGCATCGGTGCCCATGAACGGTCTGAGCGTATCGGCTCTGAAGGGCAACACCCTTACCATTACGATGGCGAAGTCCGTAACCGCTGAAACGGCGTATCTGTTCTATCAGGCGTACTGCCTTGGCGAGATCACGCTGAGCAAAACCGTCAATCAGGTCGCCCTGCCCGCACCGACCAACGCTAAGTGGGATACCGCCGTATCCGGCAAGGCTACTTGGGACAGCGTGGCCAATGCAGCAAAATATAGTGTGCAGCTCTATAAAGATGGCGCAGCGCAGGGTGCAGCTGTCGAAGCCACAGAAAACAGCTATGACTTTACTTCCGTTATCGCAGACACTGGAAGCTACACCTTCAAGGTCAAGGCGCTCGGCAACGATACCTATTCTGACAGCACAGAAGCCACCAGCGGCGCATACGCTTTCACCCAGCAGACGCTGGCGGATGTGAAAACCTCCGCCGAGACCGCACTTGCTGCAATGTCGGTCAGCAACGCAACCACCGAAAACGAGGTGCTGAAGGTCATTACCGACCGCATCACCAATAAGCAGATTACTGCGGCATGGTCTGTATCTGTTCCGTTTGCCAAGGTTAATGCCACCGATGGCGAAAACAACGGCCAGACCGGCAGTATCACCGGCGAAATCGTGCTGACGCTCGATGGTACGCAAGAAACCATCGCCGTCAACCTGACGATTCAGCCGAAATTTGCTGTTACCTTTGCCAGCGGCAGCACCAGCGCAACCGGCACTGCTCCGACACAGGAAACTGTCACCGCAGGCACTCAAATCACCCTTCCGGCAAATCCGTACACCTATTACGGCAAGAATTTTACCGGCTGGAGCGATGGCACGCACACCTATCGGGCAAGTGGCTCCTACACCATGCCTGCGCACAATGTGACGTTTACTGCTCAGTGGACGAACGATGTGTGGGACGGTACTGCGAAAAGCACTTCGCTGAAGGGCAGCGGTACAGCAGAGGATCCCTACATTATCGCCAGCGGCGCGGACTTGAATTACCTCTCGAATTGGAATAGAACATATTGTGACCGCTACTATAAGCTGATGGCTGATGTTAACATGGGCGGGCGTGAAATGCTGCCCATCTATCGCCTGACAGGTACATTTGACGGAAACGGTCATAAAATCACCAACCTGAAAATCGGAGGCAGCGGCGTTTATTATGGCCTGTTCAAAGAAGCCGGAAATAGTGGAACTGCCGCTGTCATTAAAAACCTGACTCTTGAAAACGCTGCAATCAACGATACAAATTCTACCGACAGCGGTAAACTCGGTTTGTTGGTCAGTCGTGCCAGTGATTCCTTAACCATTGAAGACTGCTATGTGACCGGTTCTATTACAACGACCAGTAAGCCGTACATGGATGTCGGCGGTCTGGTCGGTCAGGCGCAGGGCGCCAACGTGACCATTTCCCGATGCTACGCTGGCGTGACATTCAAGGGCGGCCATGACAACAGCCTCTTCGGCGGTCTGGTCGGCAGCTGCAAAGGCGGCATCATTGAGAACTGCTACGCTATCCCCGATATGACCCGTGTGACCGCAGGCCACTGCGGCGGCATCACCAGCAGTACCGGCGGCACGATCCAAAACTGCTATGCAGCCAGTGCAGCCTTCAGCGGCGCAGGCATTGCCGGCAACGCGGCAAAGATCAGAAGCTGCGTCAGCATCTTCCCGGAAATGCGGGGTTCCGCGCGTATTTTTGCAAACAGCAAGAATGTTACTGCCAGCAGCAACTACGGTTTTGAAGGTACGGTTCAGCGTGACAATAACGGCATCGTTACGCCGCCCGCTGAGCAATTTGCCGCTGACAAGGCGCAGGGTGCAAATGCGACTGCGGTTCAGCTGAAATCCTTTGACTTTTATGAGAATACCCTCGGCTGGAGCGAGGATGTTTGGGAAATTCGCTCCGGTTATGACTTCCCTGTCCTGAAAGAGCAGAAGACCATTCCGACGTTGACCCTGAATATGACCCCGTCGGTCGATAGTATTACACTGGACAAGAGCAGCGCCACCTTGCCTTGCGGCGGCACACTGCAGCTCACAGCGACAGTGGATGTGAAAAACGGCGCAGACCGAACAGTGACGTGGACGAGCAGCGATCCCAGCAGGGCTGTGGTCGATGAAACCGGCAAGGTAACGATTCCTGAAAATGCGGCCTCCGGCGAGGTGAAGATCACCGCGACCGCAACGGCGGATACCAGTAAAATTGCAATCTGCACCGTCACAGTTGACGCAGATAACCATACGCTGACCAGCAAACGAGATACTACCGTGACTAATTCTCCCAATGCCGTCTGCACCTTCTATGCAAGCGCAGAGGATGCGCGGGCGGGAAGCAACCCCATTACGACCGCAAAAGCCGGTACAAAAGTATTTGCCCACATTACTCAGATGGATCAAGGCGACATCGTAAGCAGCGGTACGAAGGTCAACGGAGTAAGTGCAGCCCGGCTGAATATGTCCACCATCTATTTCACCATGCCTTGTGAGGATGCAAAGGTTGTGTTCTCCTGTGCGGAATGGCTGAATGCTACGAACTATGTGTGGTTTGTCGGCAGCGACTGGGGAACATGGGGCGAAACCGTTACCTATAAAACGCAAAAATGGAGCGGCAAGGACCATATCGGTTCTCTGAAGATTACCAACATTATCAACGGCAAGCTGTTCGATTCTTTTGAGATCAAGGGCATGACAGCGTGTGATGCCGCGCAAGAGACAGAGAGCAGCCTTACGCCGAATAAGAAGTCCAGCAAAACTGAACTGAAAAGTCCCGGTGATTACTTTGTCGATACGACGGATACTGCGCATCCCGTGCTGTATGTCTACAATGACAAGCCCGGTACGATTATGGTGGACATCAAGGTCAAGGATAATCCTGATGCCGTTTATAACATCACAAAAGAGGCTGCCAGCGCCAGCTACTACACGCTGGATAAACCCAGCGCAACAGCCGGGGAAACCGTCACCGCAACGCTGACCGAAGCCGGTATCGCGGCCATCGGCACCAACCAAAGCATGACGCTGGATTACTACGGCGGCCTTCTGGTCGTACTGTTCCCGGGACAGTTCCAGAAGGGGACAGACGGCGAGTGGACAACCACGTTCACCATGCCCGCACAGGACATCACGACCCGTGCATACGCCTCGGCCAAACAGAACGTCACATTGACCGGTGTGAACAAGACGGTTGCATATAACGGCCAGCCGCAGACCATCGACAGTGCCATAACTGCAACGCTGGGAACGACAAATCTTTCCGAAGCTCTGCAAGGTCGCTATGAGGTGACTTACAATGGCAATACCACCGCTCCCACAAATGTGGGTACCTATACCTGTATGGTCAAGCTTCCGGCCAATGATCCGCTCTATTCCGGTGAAATGACCGAAAAGGTTACGCTGACCATTGAAAAATCCACGCCAAAGGCTCCTGCCGCTCCGCGGGCGCAGTCCCGTGCAGAGAGCAGCATTACACTGGCCAGACCTACGGCCTTTGCGGACGGCTCCGCAATTCCTGAAGGCTACACCTTGGAGTATCAGTGCGACAATGGGAGCTGGCAGGATTCTCTCACCTTTACCGGCTTGGAGGCAACCACCGCTTATACCTTCTACGCTCGTATCAAGGCGGACAATAACACTAACGCTTCGACGGAGAGTGCGGTGAGCACGATCTATACACTGCCCGCTGCACCTGCTGCGAACGTTGCAACCATTGATTTTGCAGACGAAAAAATCTCCTTCGATGAGTCCAAGTACGAGATGAGTACAGATTCTTCGTTTGCCGCTGATACTGAGATTGCCAAAAATGCGTCCATTAAGGACCAGATCGGCCAAACGGTTTACATCCGCGTCAAGGCGATGAACGGTGATGCGGCTAGCGAAGCTACCGCAGTGGTTATTCCGGCGCGTCCGGATGCGCCTGCCCCGACCATCAATTTCAAGGACGAAACGCTGACCGTTTCGACCGGTGAACAGTACAAGATCGGCAACGGAAGCTACAGAGAGGGCAGCGGCAATGCGGAGAGCATCACCAGCAGTATTCCCGCAGCCGGCGCGGTTACCGTAACCTACTATCTCGAAGCCACTTCCACGGCCTTTAAGAGCGCAGAAAAAAACCTGACGATTCCCACTCGTCGGGCCGCTCCCGCGGCACCGATCGCTGAAACCACTCAAGCCACCAGTCTCACTCTGAAAGCGGCAGACGGTGCTGAGTACAAGCTGGGCGATGGGAACAACTGGCAGACCGACACTACATTCACCGGCCTGACCGCCCATACGGAATACACCTTTAGTCAGCGGTTTGCAGCTACGGACACCACGTTTGCCTCGGCACCCAGTCAGGCAACGCTCACGACTGCGGATAAGGATACCGTAACGTTCACCCTGCCTGCGGCTGGCCAGACCTTCACCTACGATAAGACTGGCAAAACACCCGGCATGGCGACGGCATCTGTTGGTGGTATCACCCTTGAAACGCACTACATTGGTACGAACGATACAACGTATGACAGTGCCAAAGCGCCTGTCAATGCGGGTTCTTATCAGGTCGTTTACAAAGTACCGGACAGAAACTCTGCGTATCAGGGCACCAGTGATCCGGTGGCATTTACCATCGGCAAGCGCACCATTACCGTCAAGGCGGATGATAAGCGCATGACTGTCGGCGGTACTTTGCCTGAGCTTACGGTTTCCTACGGCAACTTTGCGGATGGAGACAGTGCCGAGACTGTCTTTGAAAAGCCGGCTACCGCCACTACTACCGCAGACGGCAAGACTACCGGAAGCTTCGAGATTACGGTGACCACCGCTCCTACCCTTAAGGGTGAAGCAGCTAAGAATTATGCAGTTGCTACACCAGAAAAGGGTACACTGACCGTTTCTCAGCGTTCTTCCTCCGGCGGCGGCTCCACAACTTATCCTGTGAACACTCCCGGCAAGGCTGAGAACGGCACCGTGACCGTCAGCCCCAAGAACGCCTCCAAGGGTAGCACTGTGACCATTACGGTCAAGCCCGACAGCGGCTATCAGTTGGATGGCCTTACTGTTACCGATAAGAACGGAAACGAACTGAAGCTGACTGATAAGGGAAACGGCAAATATACCTTTACCATGCCCGCCAGCAAGGTCGAGATCAATGCTACCTTCACCAAGGAAGTTGAGACAAGCCCGTTTGGCGATGTGTCCACCAGCGCCTATTACTATGAGGCCGTGAAGTGGGCGCAGGAAAAGGGCATTACCGGCGGCATCGGCAACGGCCTCTTTGGGCCGGATCAGCCCTGCACCCGTGCGCAGATCGTCACCTTCCTGTGGCGTGCTGCCGGTTCTCCCGAACCCAAGACCATGA
>OLPY01001751.1_pt1 | contig 14569 bp, 16 predicted proteins | sample 1672481 | NCBI WGS metagenome assembly OLPY01 (sample SAMEA3136691, study PRJEB25190) | human gut metagenome | biome: human gut; feature: human-associated habitat; material: faeces | place: Austria | collected 2013 | reverse complement strand
ATTTGTCAACGGTACAGATGTACCCTGAAACGGAACAGATTACCGCAGAAAGGATGTGTTACATAGTGAATGATAAAGACCTTTCCCAACAGGCTAAAGAATACTTTGCCCAAATCAGGAAAACGGATCGTTTGATCAACCGGCTTGATAGCACCGTTGTAACCTTGCGTTCCAGCCTGACTTCTACCGGAAGCCAACTGAAGCAGGACAAGGTTCAGACTTCAGGCCCCAAGAATACCCTTGAAGAAACCATCACCAAGATCATTGATCTTGAAGCCAAGATCAACGCCCGGATTGATGAACTTGTGAGCATGAAACAGGAAGCGTTCACCATGATCAACCGGATTCCTGACCTTGATCAACAAAATATTCTGATCGGGCGCTATATTCAGTTGAAAAAATGGGAAGATATTTCTGAAGAACTGAATTATTCCATGCAATGGGTTTTTGAACTTCACGGAAAGGGTTTGCTTGCTTTTGCCAAGGCAAACAGCGACTTTCTAAACAACCGAGAAAACCAGAGTGCTACCGGTTTCAAACAGAGTAAAGAATCGGTAGAATAGTAAATAAGAAATTGCGCCTACGGGAAACCGGGGCACTTTTTCTATGCCTGATGAAAGGGGTGAATACCTGTGACACCAAGACAGCGAAAGTTCTGTGATGAATACCTGATCAGCGGCAATGCTACGGATGCAGCAATCAAGGCGGGGTATTCGCCCAAGACCGCAAAGCAGACGGGTTCTGAAAACCTTGCAAAACCTGACTTGAAAGCGTACATCGAAACCGAACTTGAAAAACTTCATTCGGCTAAGATCGCTGATGCTGAAGAAGTCATGAAATACCTGACTTCGGTAATGCGGGGTGAACATACTGAAGAAATCCCGATCCTGTGCGGTGACGGTTGCCAAGAGTTGACGCAGAAAGAGGTTGGAGCCAAGGAAAGGTTGAAGGCCGCTGAACTGATCGGCAAGCGTTATGGTATGTTCACGGACAAGGTAGGTGTGGAAGGGGCCGTTCCGGTGATTATCACGGGGGATGATCAGCTTGAAGATTAGCCCACAGGCCAAGCGGGTTCACCTTCCTGAAGTGGTTGGCAAGGGTTACGGAACCTTCTGGAACTTCAAAGGCCGTTACCGGGTGTGTAAGGGAAGCCGTGCTTCCAAGAAATCCAAGACAACGGCCCTGAACATCATCAAACGGATGATGCAATACCCGGAAGCCAATACCCTTGTGGTTCGTAAGGTGTTCAGAACCTTGAAAGATTCCTGTTTCACCGAACTGAAATGGGCAATCAACCGCCTTGGGGTTTCAGCCTATTGGGAAATCAAAGAAAGCCCCCTTGAAATGACCTACCTTCCCACCGGTCAGAAGATTTACTTCCGGGGCCTTGATGATCCCCTGAAGGTCACTTCAATTACGGTTGAAATAGGGTTTCTGTGCTGGTGCTGGATTGAAGAAGCATACGAAATCATGAATGAAGCTGATTTTGATATGCTGGATGAATCCATTCGTGGTGCTATCCCGGAAGAAACCGGCCTGTTCAAGCAAATCACGCTGACATTCAACCCGTGGAACGAAAAGCATTGGATCAGGAAACGCTTCTTCGGGGAGATCACCGGCAAGGATGCCCAAGGGAACCCCACATACAAGTTCCATGATAGCTGGATCAGCCCGGATGGGCAGATTTACGCCACAACCACCAATTACCTGTGTAATGAATGGCTGGATACGGCGGATTTGAAGGTGTTCAACACCATGAAGGAAAACAACCCCCGCCGCTACAAGGTGGCTGGCCTTGGGGGTTGGGGCATTGTGGATGGCCTGATTTTCGATAATTGGCGGGAAGAAGCCTTTGATTATCTGGCTATTTCCAAGAAGCCTGATGTGAAAAGCGCCTTCGGCCTTGACTTCGGTTATACCAACGATCCCACGGCCCTGTTCTGTGGGCTGGTGAGTGAGAAGGAAAGAACCATTTGGGTTTTTGATGAACTGTATGAAAAGGCCCTGACGAACCGGGCAATCTGTGACCGGATCACGGGCATGGGCTACGGCAAGGAACGGATCAAGGCCGATTGTGCCGAACCCAAGAGCATTGATGAATTGCGGGATGCTGGCCTTCATCGTATCAGAGCCGCCCGGAAGGGCAAGGACAGCGTGAACAACGGAATCCAGTACATTCAGGGTTACACCATCATTGTTCATCCCCGATGCGTGAACTTCATCACAGAGATTTCAAACTACACATGGGCAGAAGATAAGTTCGGGGCCAAGATCAATGTTCCCATTGATGATTTCAACCACCTTATGGACGCTATGCGTTACGGGCTGGAAGATATGTTGGTTGGCCCCGCCTTCAGCTTTGATTAACACATTAGTAACAAAAGGCCCTGAAAACCGTGTGTTTTCGGGGTTCTGCTTTTATTGAGCAATAGAAAGAGGCGTTTCCAATGAAGAAAATGCTTCGTGTGGTTTCGGTGTTGGGAACGCCATACACGATTTTTGAAGGAACCACCATTGACTTTCCTGATCTGTCTGATTGTGATGGGTATTGTGATACTACCATCAAAAGGATTGTGGTTTCTGATATGTCGGAAGCTGAAGGAAGGCCCGGAGCCAAGGCGGATTTGAACCACTATAAACGGAAGGTGATCCGCCATGAACTGATTCACGCAATTTTGTTTGAATCTGGCCTGTCAAACAATTCTTGGGCCGAAAATGAAGAACTGGTGGATTGGATAGCCATTCAGTTTCCAAAGCTGGAAGCCTTGTTTCAGCAAGCCGGGTGTAATGAACTTTTGAAGGAAGGTGCTTGATCTTGATGCCTATTTATACTGAAACAGACCGGATCAACCGCCTGATCCTTCAGGGCGGACGAACCGGCATGACGGAACTTCAGTTTTTCGCCGCTGAAATCAAGGAATGGAAAGACAGCCCCCGCCGAAAGGATCAGCTTACCGGTGATCTGTACTATGTCGGGAAGCATGACATTCTTCACCGCCAAAGAACCATCATTGGGGCTGATGGAAAACTTCAGGTTGTTCAGAATCTTCCGAACAACCGGATTGTGAATAACCAATATGCCTTGATGGTGGATCAGAAAACCAACTATCTTGTGGGCAAGCCATTCACCATGAACTGTGAAAACAAAACCTATGTGGATTTGCTTTCCAAAGTGTTCAACCGGAGTTTTCAGCGCCTTTTGAAGTATGTGTGTGAAGATTCTTTGAATGGTGGTATTGGATGGCTGTACCCCTATTATGACGATAAGGGGCGGTTGGCGTTCAAACATTATCCCGCCTATGACATTCTTCCTTTTTGGAAGGATGATGATCACACAATCCTTGATTGTGCGATTCGGTTGTACCCCCAAGAGGTTTGGAACGAGTATCAGAAAGAAATTGTTGAAAAGGTTGAAATCTTCAAATCTGATGGCCTTTGGCGTTACATCTATCAAAATGATATGTTGACCCCGGATGTGGATGCCGGGGAACATGAAAACTATTTTGCTGTGGTGGATGGTGAAGGTTCAGTTGAAGAATACAACTGGACTGAAATTCCCCTGATCCCGTTCAAGTACAACAAGCAGGAACTTCCCCTGATCAATCGGGTAAAGACCCTTCAGGACGGAATCAACACCATGCTTTCAGACTTTGAAAACAATATGCAAGAGGATGCACGGAACACCATTCTGATTCTGAAGAACTATGACGGTCAGGATTTGGGCGAATTCCGCCGCAACCTTTCCACATTCGGGGCCGTGAAAGTGCGTGATGATGGCGGGGTTTCAACCCTTCAGGTTGAAATTAACGCTGAAAATTATAAAAGCGTTCTGGATTTGCTGAAAAAATCCCTGATTGAAAACGCCCGTGGCTATGATGCCAAAGACGATCGCCTTTCCGGGAATCCAAACCAGATGAACATTCAATCCATGTATTCTGACATTGATTTGGATGCAAATGGCATGGAAACGGAATTTCAGGCCGCTTTTGAACAGTTGCTTTGGTTCATCAATCAGGATTTCAGCAACCGTGGCTTGGGTGACTTTGAAAATGAAGAAATCCAGATTATTTTTGACAGGGATATTCTGATCAATGAATCTGAAGCCATTGAAAACTGTTCCAAATCTGTTGGTATTCTGTCTGATGAAACGATTGTGGAACAGCACCCGTGGACAAAGGATGTTGAAATGGAATTGGCCCGGTTGAAGAAGGAAAAGGAAGAAGCCATGGAACAGGCCCAAGAATATTCCGGGGCTTTCAGAACCGGGGCAAATCAGAGTAAGGAAACGGGCGGGGACGAATAATCCCCGCCTTCCCTATATGCCGGGGCAATAATGGGGCGGGGCCGAGGTTCACCTCCTTACCCGGTCAAGGGTGCAATTCCCTTCCCCGGCACTTTATATGGCGTGTTAGTCAAGCGGTTAAGACACCGGCCCTTCAAGCCGGGAACACGGGTTCGACCCCCGTACACGCTACCACTTGCCGGGTTGGTGGAATGGCAGACACAGCGGATTCAAAATCCGCCGCTTCTGGCGTATGGGTTCAAGTCCCATACCCGGCACCAATATTGGGGTGTAGCCAAGAGGTAAGGCAAGGGGTTTTGACCCCCTGAAGCGTTGGTTCGATTCCAACCACCCCAGCCATTCAAGAAGGGAGCGTGACCCCGTGAAAAATGCTGACTATTGGCGGGGCCGGTTCGCCATTCTTGAAAATTCGGCCCACAAGCAAGCGGATGAATACTTTCAGACACTTGAAGATATTTACCGGGAAACTGAACACACTGTTCAGCGGGATATTGAAAGCTGGTATCAGCGATTTGCAACCAATAACAATGTGACTTTGGCGGAAGCCCGGAAAATGCTGACCACTGGACAGCTTGAAGAATTCAAGTGGACGGCGGAACAGTATGTGAAAGCCGCACAGCAAGCCAACCTTTCCCCAGAATGGATTAAGAAGCTGGAAAACGCTTCAACCCGTTTCCATGTCAGCCGCCTTGAAGCAATTCAACTGCAAATTCAACAGCAGATTGAACTTCTGTATGGCAATCAGGTTGATGGGGTGGATGATCTTCTGAAGGAACTGGTTTCCAATGGGTACACCCACGGGGCCTTTGAAATCCAAAAGGGCATTGGCCTTGGATGGGATTTCACCGCCCTGAACCAAAAGAAACTTGAAACCTTACTTTCAAAACCGTGGACAACGGACGGGCGGACTTTTCGGGATCGCTGTTGGCTGAACAAGGCTGATTTGGTGGACACCGTAAACAAAGAACTGATTCAAGGTATGTTGCGGGGTGATCCACCGGCCAAGACTATCACCGCCATTCAAAAGCAGTTCGGAACGGCCCGTTATAAGGCAAGGCGGCTGGTGCATACGGAAACCAGTTATTTCAATGCCGTTTCCAAAATCCAGATGTATAAAGATTTGGGTGTGGATCAAATTGAAATTGTGGAAACGCTGGATTCCCGTACCTGTGCGGTATGCCAACCCCTTGATGGAACGGTGATCCCGCTGGCCCAATATGAACCGGGGGTGACTGTCCCGCCCTTCCACCCGAATTGCCGGGGAACCACTTGCCCCCATTATGATGATATGGACGGTGAAAGAGCCGCCCGGAACGCTGATGGGAAAGTTTACTATGTTCCCGGTAATATGAGTTATTCCGAATGGAAGAAAACCTTTGTGGATAAGGGTTCCAAAAACAAGTTGACCCTTGCAACCATCGGGAGTATAATTAAAAATACAGTTTCGATGGCAAAAAGCGAGGGTTCCAATGTGCAGACGGTAGGCCGTATTGATATAGAAAAATACCGTTGCATTACGGACGAGATCGCCACCGATGAAGTGATTATCACCCCGGAACGGATTCAGCATATTGAAGAACGCCACCCCGGAGATTACGAACAGTTCGTTAAGTATGTTGCGGATATTCTGGAAAACCCGGATTACATCTTGGAAGCAAACAAGCCTAATACCGGTGTGATTCTGAAAGAAATTGAAGAAAATGGCGAAAAGTTCAAAGTGATTCTACGGGTAAAGGTAGAGAGTGACCCCGCTGAATATCGAAACTCCATCTTGTCCTTCTGGCAAATTGGTGAAACCACATGGAAGAAGAATGTGAAGAACAAGAAAATCCTTTACAAGCGGGAATAATACTGCTATACTTTAGATAGGATAAGAACGGGCTTTGAGGTGGAAAAAGCGTTCCCATACGCCACACGCCTTTTGGTAGTGGGCAAAAGAGATGCCGGGAGTGACGCTCCGGCCAAAGTCCAATCTTCAAGGGAACAGGTGAAAACCTGTTCCCTTCTTCTATGTGCTGAAAAAAATGAAAAACCCTCTTGACTTTTCTGTTGCTACAATATATAATTGTTGTAGCAACAGAAAAGAAGGTGAATAAATGGTTGCTAAAAAAGGCCGTCCTGTTTCAGAGAACCCCAAAGATTATATGCTTCGGGTGAGGATGGATGAACAGACTTTGCAACAGCTTGATGAATGTTGTGAAGCTGAAAATCTTTCTCGATCTGAAGTAGTAAGGAAGGGGATTCAGGAACAGCATAGCAAACTAAAGAAATAGGGTGTTGGCTACCCGCTAAAGTACACCAACACCCTAAACCACCAGAGGTTTCCCAACTGGATAAATCCATTCTATCACAGTTGGGAACTTCTATCAAGTGAAAATTGATGGAGGTTTAACATGGAAAAATTGATCAAGAGCATTGAAAGCGTACACCCCGGCAAGTATGACCTTCGCAGGAATGAACTGGATGAACTCTATGACGCATATCATCACGACACTTTCAAGCTGATTGCCGTGGTGTTCAAGCTGGGCTTTGCCCGTGGACAGAAGGCGGTGAAGAAGGCATGAATGAACTTCAGGTATTCACCAACCCCGAATTTGGACAGGTGCGAACCCTGACCATTGAGGAAGAACCGTGGTTCGTGGGTAAGGATGTAGCGGTTGCCTTGGGGTATGAATCACCACGGGCGGCAGTTAGTAAGAAAGTTGACCCGGAAGATAAAGGCGTTTCCGAAATGGAAACACCTTCAGGCAGACAGCAAATGACCATCATCAATGAATCCGGCTTGTATGCCCTGATCTTCGGAAGCAAGCTGGAAAGCGCCAAACGCTTCAAGCATTGGGTGACGCATGATGTTCTTCCCGCAATCCGCAAAACCGGAAGTTATTCCATCATCCCGAAAGCAAGAGCATTGACCACAGACGATTACATGAAGGCGGCACAACTGGCCGCTACCTGTCGGAATGAACGGCTTCCCTATGTGCTTGGATTTCTGGAACAGGCCGGGTTTAATATCCCGGAAGTGACCGCCACGCCCCCGGCCTTGGATGGGCCTGTGGATTGCACGGAGATTCAAAGACTGATGGATGAACGGGGCATTTCCGTAACGGAACTTTCTAAGCTGACGAACATTTGCAAAGCGTCTTTGAGTTATTACAAACGGGGCATTTACAAGCCGAACCGTGAACGCTATCGCATTATCATTGACGCATTAACTTAATTGATGATCTGAACCATCCCGGCCTTCGGGCCGGTGGTGGTTTTTTCATACCTATTCGCCGTTTCCCGGTTGTGGGCGGAAAACAGAGCCGGGAAAATCGTGGTTCCTAACCCACGGTAAAAAAGGATTTTGGAGGTAACAACAATGACTAAAGAAAAGCTGTTGGAATGGGGCCTGACTGAAGAACAGGCCACAAAGGTTATGGAGGGCTTGAACGGTTCCTTCGTCACCAAGGCCCGGTTCAATGAGGTCAACACCGAACTGACCACCGCCAAGAACACCATCAAAGAGCGTGACACCCAGCTTGAAACGCTGAAGAAGGCTTCTGGTGACACCAAGGCCCTTCAGGATCAGATCACACAGCTTCAGGCCGATAACAAGAAGAAGGACACGGATCACGCCGCTGAACTGAAGAATCTGAAAATCAGCAATGCGGTTGAACTGGCCCTGACCGGCGCAAAGGCCAAGAACAACACCGCTGTTAAGGCGCTGTTGGTTGATTTCATCGGTAAGGCTGAATTGGCGGAGGATGGAACCGTCAAGGGCCTTGATGATGAAGTCAAGAAGTTGGTGGAAGGCAAGGACACGGCTTTTCTTTTTGAGAAGTCCACCGGCACCAAATTCAAGGGTGCCAAATCCGCTGAAAAGGGTGATGGCGCTGAAGGCGGCATGACCCTTGAAAAGCTGAAGGCCATGAACCCCTTGGATCGCTACAACTATTCCGTCAACCATCCTGACGAATACAAAGAACTTTATGGAGGTAATGAGTAATGACAAACACTGTCTATGATAACTTTTTCCTGTCCAATGAAATTGAAGATCAGTACCAGAGCCACCTTGATCTTCAGCAGTTTTGCACCGTGGACAACAACCTGACCGGCGTTGCTGGCATGGTTCGCAAGATTCACAAGTACAAGGCTACCGATGGCACCGAGAAGCTGACCATGGGCTACGGCAACACCAAGACCATTGAAGCCGGTTACACCGAGAAGGAATACCGGATTCAGATGGCACAGAACCGTTTCCAGTATTATGACGAGGAAGCCATGACCGATCCTATGGTGATCACCACCGGCACCCGTCACGCTGGTACGGATATGTTCAACACCGTGAACGCTGACATTTTCAGCGCTTTCAACGAGGCCACCATGACCATCGTGACCACCGCCCTTGGCTTTGATGCCTTTGTGGATGGTGCGGCCATGCTGAATCTGGAAAACCTTGAAGGTGTGACCATCTTCGGCTTCGTCAACCCCGCTGATATGGCGAAACTTCGTAAGGCCCTGAAGGACGATCTGAAGTATGTGGAAGCATACGCCAAGCAGGGCTATGTTGGCACCGTGGGCGGTATCAACATCTACACCAAGAAGAACGCCGAAACCGGCAAAGTGGTCATTGCCACCAAGGAAGCTGTTACCCTGTTCAACAAGAAGGGTACGGAAGTGGAACAGGAGCGTGAAGGCAACATCCGCCGCAACACGGTTTATTCCCGCAAGTATTACCTTGCGGCCATGACCAATGAAGCCAAGGCGGTGAAGATCATCACCGGTTCCGCCGCTGTCACCGTTGACACCACGGTTTCCAGCGACAAGACCTATTACGCCGCTTCCGGTATCGGCTATGTGAAGGTCACGCCCGGTTCCGATGACAACCCCCAGACCAAGGGTTGGTACGAAATCACGGCGGCGTAAGAAAGGCGGTGAACCCCGTTGCGTGATAAAGCGGTTGCAATGCTAACGGCCCTTGGCGTGGCGGGGGCCGCTGATGATCCGTTGTTGGATATGGTTTTGACCAATGTTCAATGGAGGATTAAAAACCTTTCCAACCTTTCCGAAATCCCGGAGGGGTTGGAAAGTCTGGCCGTTTCTATGGCCGTGGGCGAATACCTGAACATGAAGAAGTGTTCTGGACAGCTTGAAGGGTTTGATCTGGATGCGGCGGTGAAATCCATTCAGGAAGGTGACACCAACATTACCTTTGCCCTTGGTGAAGGTAGTTCAACCCCTGAACAGAGGTTGAACAGCCTGATTGATTATCTGATCAACGGGCGCATTGGTGAAATCTACCGTTATAGGCGGTTGGTATGGTAAATAAGGCCGTGCGAACCGCCTTGGAACGGTTGTGGAAGGATCGGTGTTCTATTTTCGTAAAAGAGAAAGTCACCGATCCAACCACACACCTGACTGACTTTGAAGAAAAGCCGCTTCTTCAGGATCAGCCCTGTAAATTGTCCTTTGAAACCTTAACTTCAAGTTCCGGTGATCCCGTGGCCGCTGTTGCCCAAACCGTGAAGCTGTTCTTGTCCCCTGATGTGGAAATCCCCGCTGGTTGCAAAATCGTTGTGACACGGTTCAACAATCTTGAACGGAAGTTCACCTATTCTAAAAGCGGTGAAGCCGGGGTTTTCACCAACCATCAAGAAATCCAGTTGGAGCCGTGGAAGGGGTATGCCTGATGGCTAAATGGGGCAAATGCGATTTCAAGCAACTGGAACGGCTGAACAAGAACATGGAAAAGCTGATGGGGGCGGATTTGGACAGGTTTTGTCGCCAAGCCGCCCAAGAACTGGCGGGGCGCTTGCTGAATAAGGTTGTGAAGCGGACACCCGTTGTGTATGGCACCTTGCGGGATGCGTGGGCGGTGATGCCTGTGGGCCACCGGGGAACCCATTACACGGTTGTTGTGCTGAATAACCTTCAGTATGCGTCCTATGTCGAATACGGCCACCGGCAACAGCCGGGGCGGTTCATCCCCGGTTATTGGGAAAGTGACCGTTTTGTTTATGATCCCGATGCGGAAGGTGGGATGGTGCTGAAGAAAAATTGGGTAAAGGGGCGCTATATGCTGACCATTTCCACACAAGAACTGGAACAGCAAGCGCCTAAAATTCTGGAAAAGAAGTTGTATTTGTTCCTGAAGGGGTGTTTCGATGCTTAATGAGATTATCAAAGGAATTTCAATGGCACTGAACGCCGCCTTTGGGGATGGGTATGAAATCTATCAGAATGATGTGGAACAGGGTTTGAAAGAACCCTGTTTTTTGATTGCCGTTTTACAACCGGAAATCACGCCCATGCTTGGGCGGCGCTTTATCAAGCGGAACCCATTTGACATTCAGTATTTTCCGACCAACCCCCGCAATAATGCGGAAATGTTCACCGTTGCGGAAACGATGATGGAAGCCTTGGACTTCATCACGCTTCCGGGCGGTGATATTCTTCATGGAACCAGCGTGAATTATGAGGTTGTGGACAATGTACTTCACTTCTTTGTGAACTATAACTTGCCCATGATCCGCCCCGCTGAAGAAACCTATATGGAAACCTTGGAAACCGAGGTTGGGACCATTGGAGGGGATTAAAAATGCCTACGACCAAAACCAGAAAACCCAAGACAGCGGAAGTGGCCCCGCCTGTTTCCAATGTCCCGGTTTTCACCAAAAGAAATATTCTGACCTTCCAGCGATACGCCAAGCGGCGTGATCTTCTGTCCGTTTTGCTGGAAGATGGAAAGGAATACACGATGGAGCAGGTGGACAGCTTGCTTCAAAACTTTTTCAAGAAAGGCAAGGTGAATTGATATGGCCCTTGGCGGCGGCACTTTTTTGACGCAGAACAAGATTCTGCCCGGTGCATATATCAACTTCATTTCGGTTGCGAATGCAAGCGCCACCCTCTCTGATCGTGGTATTGCGACCATCCCCCTTGAAATGAATTGGGGGCCTGAAGGTGAGGTTATCACCGTTGAACTTGGGGAGTTCCAGAAGAATTCCCAAAAGATTTTCGGCTATGCGTACACGGCGGACGAACTGAAGCCCATGCGTGAGATTTTCAAACACGCCCAAACGGTTCACTTCTTCCGCCTGAATTCCAGCGGCGCAAAGGCCGCTTGCACTTATGCAACGGCCAAATACCCCGGCACCCGTGGGAATGACCTTCGCATTGTCATTGAGGAAAATGAAAACAGTCAGCAGGAAAGCAAACTGTATGATGTTTCCACTTTCCTTGGCACTGTCCAAGTGGATCAGCAGAAGGCCATTTCTAAAATGGCTGACCTGAAGCCCAATGATTATGTGGACTTCAAGACAGAAGGAAGCCTTGCTGTGACCGCTTCCACCCCTCTGACCAGCGGCACCAATGGGAGTGTGGAGGATGCGGCTTATCAAACCTATCTGGATAAGATGGAAGCCTATACCTTCAACGCTATGGGTTGCCCCACCAACAAATCTACCATTGCTGAACTGTTTTCTGCCTTCTGTAAGCGGATGCGGGATGATGTAGGTAAGAAGTTTCAGGTGGTATGCTTCCGCAAGCTGGCCGACTATGAAGGCACCGTGAGTGTGAAGAACACCATTGTTGGTGAAACTGATGATCCCGCCCTAATCCCGTGGGCAACCGGCGTGATTGCGGGAACCGCCGTGAATAAGTCCGCAACCAACATGGACTATGACGGGGAATATCAGATTGATACTGATTATACCCAAAGCGAACTGGAAGCCGGTATTCTGGAAGGTTCGTTCATGTTCCATCTGGTGGATGAAAAGGTTGTGGTTTTGGAGGATATTAACACCTTCATTTCCGTGACGGATGAAAAGTCCGGGGACTTTTCCAGCAATCAGACGATTCGGGTTCTGGATCAGATTGCCAATGATATTGCTGTTCTGTTCGGCAAGAAGTACATTGGCAAGGTTCCCAATGACGCTTCCGGGCGGATCAGCCTGTGGAATGATATTGTGAAGCACCATCAGGAACTTCAGAATATCCGGGCCATTGAGAATTTCACCAGCGATAATGTGACGGTTGCCCAAGGCGATACCAAGAAGGCCGTTGTGGTGACGGACTATGTTACCCCGGTCAACGCTATGGCCCAGCTTTATATGACTGTCTATGTCCAATAAGAAAGGGGTGTAAGAGTATATGGCAACTGTAATGCAAGCCAAGGACGCTGTTTCCGCTTCTTTGGCTGAATGCTTTGTAACCATTGGGGATAACCGTTACAACTTCATGCAGGCTATCAACCTTGAAGCCAACTTTGAGAAGAACAAGACGGAAATTCCCATTTTGGGCAAGACCGGCAAGGGTAACAAATCCACCGGTTGGAGTGGTACGGGTTCCGCAACCTTCCACTATAACACCAGCATTTTCCGCCAAATGATGAAGCAGTACAAGGACACCGGCGAGGATGTTTATTTTGACATTCAGGTGACGAATGAAGATCCCACTTCTTCTGTGGGCCGTCAAACCGTGATCCTGAAGGATTGCAACATTGATGGCGGCATTCTTACCAAGTTTGACGCTGATGCGGAATACTTGGATGAAGATATGGACTTCACTTTTGAGGATTTCGAGATGCCGGAAGCCTTTACCCTGCTTGCGGGAATGGAGTAACATTGCCAAAACCCGCCCCATTTTGATAATGTGGGCGGGTTTTTCTTTTTTCAATTTCAAAATAGGAGGATTTTAATAATGAGTTTGTCTGCTTTTCTGGCTGAAAATGCCCTGTCTGTTGAAAATGTGAAGTTTGTTGCTTCCAAGCGGTTTTTGTCCGATGAACTGGATGAAAAGGGCAAGCGGAAGCCTATGGAGTGGGAGATCAAGGCCATTACCGGCACCGAGGATGAAGCCCTTCGGAAGTCCTGTGCCAAGCGGGTTCCCATTCCCGGCAAGAAAAGCCAGTATCAGAAGGAAACCGACTATGATATGTACCTTGGCAAGCTGGCTGTGGCCTGTACCGTGTTCCCCAATCTGAATGACAAGGAACTTCAGGACAGCTATAAGGTGATGGGCGCTGAAGCCCTTCTGAAAACCATGCTGACCCCCGGCGAATATGCCGACTACCTGACCAAAGTTCAGGAGGTTTGCGGGTTTGAAACCACCCTTCAGGATGAGGTGGACGAGGCAAAAAACTAATTGAAGAAGGTGATGGTGAAGCGAATATCGCTTACTATTGCCTTCACGAACTGCATTTGACACCATCCGCTTTTCTGGACTTGCCCCGGAAAGAACGGGCCTTCATTATTGCGGCCATTGATATTCGGGTGGAACGGGAAAAGAAGAAGCAAAAAGAAATTAAACGGAAACAGCGCCGGGGCCGCAGAAAGTAACTGTTGGCCCCGCTTTTCCTTTGGAAAGAAGGTGAACCCCATTGGCAACTATCAGAACCGCTATTGCCCTGTATGACGGCGTAACCGCCCCGCTTCAGGCTATGCACAAGGCCATGAACATTGTGCTGAACAGCTTTGAAGCTATGCAACGGGCTTCCGGTAACTCCGTTGATGTATCAGCAATCCGGGAAGCCCGTGAAGAACTGGCAAGAGCCGGGGCCGCCTTCGATTCCATTGAAGAAAATGTTCGGAATGCTGGCAATCAGCAAGACCGCTTCAACAGGCGGATCAGGGACGGCACCACCGCCGCTGATGGCCTTTGGAGCAAGCTAAAAGGCATTGCGGCCACCGTGGGTGGGCTGGCGGCTGTAAAGAAAATTCTTGGGGTTTCTGACCAGCTTACCAGCACAAATGCCCGGTTGAATAACGCCATGATCAACTTTGATGATGGCGGTTCCCTTACTGACCTTGAAAAAAAGGTAATGGCTTCGGCGCAACGATCCCGAACTTCCTATATGGATGCCGCTTCTTCCATTGCAAAATTGGGCCTGAATGCCCGTGATGCGTTTGGAAGTATGGATGAAGTGATTGCCTTCCAAGAACTGATTAACAAACAGTTTATTATTGGCGGTGCGAGTGTTCAGGAACAGCAAGCCGCCATGATCCAGCTTACCCAAGCAATGGCTTCCGGTGTTCTTCGTGGTGAAGAACTAAACAGCGTATTTGAACAGGCCCCCGGAATTATTCAAAGCATAGCAGATTACTTGGATGTTTCCATTGGTGAAATCCGGGCTATGGCCGCAGAAGGTCAACTGACCGCTGATGTAGTGAAAAATGCTATGTTTGCGGCGGCAGATGATATTGAAACCAAGTTTTCAAATATGCCCAAAACTTGGGGGCAAATTTGGATCGGGATGAAGAACAAGGCCCTGTCTATCTTCAATCC
>OLPY01001740.1_pt1 | contig 14636 bp, 10 predicted proteins | sample 1672481 | NCBI WGS metagenome assembly OLPY01 (sample SAMEA3136691, study PRJEB25190) | human gut metagenome | biome: human gut; feature: human-associated habitat; material: faeces | place: Austria | collected 2013 | reverse complement strand
AAGTACAGGACCTGGTCTGCCCTTCTGTGCAATGTAGAATGCCTTTCTCATTGTATCAGCAAGCTTTGTAACATCTTTTACAATGAAGTTATGCTTTGTAATAGGCATTGTTACGCCTGTAATATCTACTTCCTGAAAACTATCCTTACCTAAGTATGGAAGACCTACATTACCAGTAATGGCAACCATAGGAACAGAGTCCATATAAGCTGTAGCAATACCTGTAACAAGGTTACAAGCACCTGGACCACTTGTAGCAAGACAAACGCCAACTTTACCAGTTGCTCTAGCATATCCGTCTGCTGCGTGAGCTGCACCCTGTTCATGAGATGTAAGATAATGCTTTATTTCATCTCTGTGCTTAAAAAGTGCATCATATATATTAAGAACAGCACCACCTGGATAACCAAAGATAGTGTCAACGCCCTGTTCTCTTAAACATTGTACTAATATTTCAGAACCGTTAAGTAACATACCGTTCTCCCTTCTGCTAATTAACCTAAAATTGCACCCTTATCAGCAGAGCTTACAAGCTTAGCATACTTAGCTAAGTAGCCAGTCTTAATCTTAGGTTCTGGAATTACCCAGTTCTTTCTTCTTTCTTCTAATTCTTCATCGCTAACCTTAACATTAATGTTACCTGCATTAATGTCGATTTCAATAATATCGCCTTCCTGTACAAGACCAATATTACCACCAGCAGCAGCTTCAGGAGAAACATGACCAATACTAGCACCTCTTGATGCACCGCTGAAACGACCGTCAGTAATAAGAGCAACATCCTTATCAAGCTTCATACCTGCAAGAGCTGATGTAGGAGAAAGCATTTCTCTCATACCAGGGCCACCCTTAGGACCTTCATATGTAATAACTACAACATCGCCCTTAACAATTTCGCCACCGAAAATAGCCTTGATTGCGGCTTCTTCACTTGTAAATACTCTTGCTGGACCAGTATGTTTGAGCATTTCTGGAGCAACAGCACTTCTCTTAACTACGCAACCGTTCTTTGCAATATTACCCTTTAATACAGCAATACCACCTGTCTTTGAATATGGGTCAGTAACAGGTCTGATAATTTCGCCGTCAGCACCAGCAAAACCTTCAATATTTTCGCCAACTGTCTTTAATGTAACAGTAAGGTTATCAAGCTCTAAAAGACCTAACTTGTTGATTTCGGCCATAACAGCTCTGATACCACCCTTTTCATTTAATTCTTCAATATAGTGAGAACCAGCAGGAGCAAGGTGACAAAGGTTAGGAGTCTTTGCACTAATTTCGTTAGCCATTTCAAGGTTTAATTCAACGCCGGCTTCGTGAGCAATAGCTGGAAGGTGGAGCATTGAGTTTGTAGAACAACCTAAAGCCATATCCATAGTTAAAGCATTTCTAAATGCCTTTTCGTTCATAATATCTCTTGGCTTAATATCCTTTTCTACTAACTTCATAATCTGCATACCAGCGTGCTTAGCAAGAGAAATTCTATCACCATAAACAGCAGGAATTGTACCATTGCCTGGAAGTGCCATACCGATAACTTCTGAAAGGCAGTTCATAGAGTTAGCAGTATACATACCTGAACATGAACCACAGCTTGGACAAGACTTGTTTTCATATTCCTTTAATTTAGCATCATCAATAAGACCTGCTTCGTAAGCACCAACAGCCTCGAAAGTCTTTGAAAGAGAAAGCTTTTCGCAACCCATATGACCAGCAAGCATAGGACCACCACTACATACAATAGCTGGAATATTAAGTCTTGCAGCAGCCATAAGCATACCAGGAACAATCTTATCACAGTTAGGAATAAGAACTAAACCGTCAAATGCATGAGCCATAGCCTGACATTCTACTGAGTCAGCAATTAATTCTCTTGTTGGGAGAGAATAGTGCATACCAATGTGACCCATTGCAATACCGTCACATACACCGATTGCAGGTACTTCAATAGGAGTACCACCAGCTGCAAGAATACCTGCCTTAACAGCCTTTGCAATATTATCAAGATGAATATGACCAGGAATAATTTCATTCTGTGCATTTACTACACCAATGAGTGGTCTTGAAAGTTCTTCGTCAGTATAACCCATTGCCTTAAATAAAGAACGATGAGGTGTTTTATCTGGTCCTTTTTTTACTCTGTCACTTATCATTTATTTTTTCCTCCTCACATATACAAAAGATGGGAGGCTAAAATACAGTGTCTAAAACATAAAAAATTTAAAAACATAAAAAAACCCTGTAGGTGTGTAATACTTTACAGACTCTTTTCCGTTGTTAGTAATATTTACAAGAAGCAAACCATTAATAAACTTAAAGTCTTTTATTGTACCATTTCCACTTATATTGCCTATGTCCTTGCCATAAGAATCATAAGTAGTAATACTATTATTATAGAGATATGCTGTTATACCGTTTTCTCCAACTTTTCTGTCGAAAGTAGGAACATTTTGTCGTATAACATTACCATTACTATCTATTATATCATAAGGAGCTATTTTACTCCAGTTATTTTTATTAAATTTATATACTTCATAGCAACCAGTATTCTGAATTTCTGAAATACTGTCATAACCTTTTTTGTAAGCATCAAAAACTAATTGACCACTCATACCCAAAAGATAATTTTTGCCATTTGTAGTAGCCAAAATACATACGTTACTTGTAAAACTCATTGTGCCGTAACCAGTTACATACTTTTGGCTGTAAGCTCTGTATAATACAGCTTTTCCAGTCTTATTATCCTTTAAAATCATATTTGTGCCATCTATAGCATCTACAGTATATTGGCTCAAATCCAATTTAAAGCTTTTCAAAATCTGACCTGATGTATTTACGATTATAAAAGATTTATCCTGTTTTTGAAGAACAGTAAGATTGTTTTCAAATGTACCTGAAACATCTTTATAGACACAAGGAATAACTTCCTTAAAATTAGAATTAAAGTAGCCTACATAATCTGCGTCTGAATTTTTAAATTTATACATTCCTGAACCAGCATTGACTACATAATTGTAAGGACCATCGTTTTCCCCTGTACTGCTATTGTATATGTATGTACTATGGTCATTGTTAGAAATATAAATTACATTATCTCCCTTTATATCTTCTACATCATAGACATCAGAAATAGCCTCATCGCCCTGTTTATTTAAAACAACACTTTGTGCTACTCCAGCTCCTGAAGAAGTAAGAACCTGTAAATATTTAGCATTTACTGGGTAGACATAGCCCTTTTGACTTGAAGTATAAGTGTTACCAAAACCGTCATAATACTTAGGTTCATAGTTATACTCCCCTGTATTCCAGACATAAGACGCATCAAGGTAATATCTGTTAGTGTTATAACTTGGACTTAACTTACCGGCTGTATCCAAATCAGGATAAAGTTCAGCATCTGGCTTGCTGACATTTTCAGGGCTTTTGTATGTATTATACAATCTTAAAAATGTACAGACAGCCTGTTCTCTAGTATATGAACCTAAAGGACTAAAATTTTCGCTATCTGTTCCTAGCATAACGCCTAAGTGGTACATAGCATATATCTCATTTCTAGCCCAGTTATGTATTTTAGCTCCATCACTAAAAACGTGAGGCAAAAATACACCATTTACACCGGTTTTGTTATCTTTTTTGTAATCACTAATAACAGGTGTTGCCTTATCAATAGTATTATAAAGCATTTTTCCTGCCTGTTCCCTTGTTATAGGGCTATTAGGCTCAAACTTGCCATTACCTACACCACTTACAATACCTAGTTCTGCACATTTTATTACATTACTGTCACTTGTATCTGTAAACTTAACGGTATTAGAAGTACCACTTGTATTAAACTCCCATTTATCGAGAGTTTTCACTACAAGAGAACAAAATTCAGCTCTTGTAATAGGCTTTTGGAAATTATCCTCAAAAGCTGAATTGTAAATACCTAAACCTTTGGCTGTATTAACATCATTTAATGCCCAGTTTGAGGGACTTGCAAAAGAAAATGTGCATAAACTACTAGCCATAACTACTGTCAAAAATAGAGAAACTAGCTTTTTCAAATTAACACTTCCCCAAAAATCAAATTAATTTCCATTATGTCGCATAAGGGTGGAGAAAATCCCCACCCTTAACAAAAACATTTATAAAGTATAAATATTAAAGATTTTCAATAATGAGTCTGCCCATTTCCTTACAGCCGACCTTCTTCATACCTTCACTCATAATGTCGCCTGTTCTGTAACCCTGAGCAAGAACCTTAGTTACAGCATCTTCAATAGCCTTAGCTTCTTCCTGTAAACCAAAGCTGTATTTAAGCATCATAGCACCAGAAAGGATAGTAGCAATAGGGTTTGCAATGTCCTGACCGGCAATATCAGGTGCAGAACCGTGAACTGGTTCATACATACCAAGAGAACCTTCACCTAAACTAGCAGATGGGAGCATACCAATAGAACCTGTTAACTGAGATGCTTCATCAGAAAGAATATCACCAAAGATATTACCAGTTACAATAACGTCAAAAGTAGTAGGACGCATTATCAATGTATAAGTGGTCAAGAGTTACTTCTGGATAATCCTTAGCAACTTCAAGAACAACACTTCTCCAAAGTCTTGAAGATTCAAGAACGTTCTGCTTATCTACATTAGTAACGTGCTTATTTCTCTTCATAGCGATTTCGAAAGCAGTTCTTGCAATTCTTTCTACTTCCTTTACAGAGTACTGCTCAACATCATAAGCTGCCTCGCCCATATCTGTCTGCTTTCTACCCTTTTCGCCAAAGTACATACCACCTGTTAATTCACGAACAACCATAACATCTACGCCGTCTTTAACAAGTTCAGGCTTTAAAGGACAAGCATCTTTTAAAGCATCGTGTAATGTAGCTGGTCTTAAATTAGCATATAAGCCTAAAGCACCTCTTAAACCAAGTAATGCTCTTTCTGGACGCTTGTCGCCAGGGAGAGTATCCCACTGCCAACCACCAACTGCACCAAGAAGTACAGAGTCGCTTGCCTTACAAACATCAATAGTGTGCTGTGGTAATGGTTCGCCGTACTTATCAATAGCACAACCACCACCTAAAACATATTCATAATTAAATGTATGACCAAACTTCTTGCCAATAGCATTTAATACATTAATATTCTGTTCCATTACTTCTGGGCCGATACCGTCACCGGCTACAACTGCTAAATTAAAATTCATTGTAACTTATCTCCTTTTGTTGTAAAAATTTAAGGGTGTCATTTCTGACGCTCTGTTACTTTATTTACTTTAAACCTAATTTTACCTTAGTCTGTTCTACAAGACCACCAACCTTGAACATTTCCTGCATAAATTCTGGGAATGGTTCAGCCTGATATGTCTTATTCTTAGTGTGATTAGTGATAACACCAGTTGTGAAATCTACTTCTACCTTATCGCCCATATCAATGTCGTTGGCAGCTTCTTCACATTCAAGAATAGGTAAACCAATATTAATAGCATTTCTGTAGAAAATTCTTGCAAAAGTCTTTGCAATTACACAAGAAATACCACTTGCCTTAATAGCAATAGGTGCGTGTTCTCTTGAAGAACCACAACCAAAGTTCTTTTCAGCAACAATAATGTCGCCGTCCTTAACATTTTCAGCAAACTTAACTGTTGAATGAATAGCATCTTCCATACAATGCTGTGCAAGTTCCTTAGGGTCAGATGAATTAAGGTATCTAGCAGGAATAATTACATCTGTATCAATATTATCACCATATTTAAAAACTGTTCCACAAGCTTTCATTATTTATTTCCTCCTTATACTTCCTCTGGGTCAGTAATCTTACCTGTAATTGCAGATGCAGCAGCTACTGCTGGGCTTGCAAGGTAAACTTCTGATTCTGGGTGACCCATACGACCGATAAAGTTTCTGTTAGTAGTAGATAAAGCTCTTTCGCCCTTAGCTAAGATACCCATATGACCACCTAAGCAAGGTCCACAAGTTGGAGTTGAGAATACGCAACCAGCTTCAACGAAAATCTGAGCAAGACCTTCTTCAACACACTGTAACCAAACTTTCTGAGTACCTGGAAGAATAATAGCTCTGATGTTAGGATTAATCTTCTTACCCTTTAATACCTGAGCAGCAATTCTCATATCGCTAATTCTACCATTTGTACATGAACCAATAACAACCTGGTCCATTTCAAGACCCTTAGCTTCATCAACTGTCTTAGTATTTTCTGGAAGATGAGGGAATGCAATAGTTGGTCTTAACTTAGAAAGGTCAATTTCATAAACTGCATCGTATTCAGCATCTTCATCAGCTTCAAACTTAGTCCATTCCTTGTTAGAATGTTCCTTAACATATTCAATAGTCTTATCGTCAACAGGGAAGATACCGTTCTTACCACCTGCTTCAATAGCCATATTTGCAATAGTAAATCTATCGTCCATTGTAAGGTACTGTAAGCCGTCGCCAGCAAATTCCATAGACTTGTATAATGCACCGTCTACACCAATCATACCGATAATATGAAGAATAATATCCTTACCACTTACCCACTTAGCTGGCTTGTTCTTTAAAACAAACTTTAATGCACTAGGAACTTTGAACCAAGCAACACCTCTTGCCATACCAACAGCCATATCAGTTGAACCAACACCTGTTGAGAAAGCACCTAAAGCACCATATGTACAAGTATGAGAGTCAGCACCAATAACAACATCACCAGGTACTACAAGACCTTTTTCTGGAAGAAGGCAATGTTCAATACCCATCTGCCCTACTTCGAAATAGTTTGTAACTTCTTTACAATGAGCAAATTCTCTAACGAGCTTGCAGTGTTCAGCAGACTTAATATCCTTGTTTGGTGTAAAGTGGTCAGGTACAATAGCTACCTTATCCTTATCAAAAACCTTATCAACACCAATCTTATTAAATTCCTTAATAGCAACTGGAGTTGTTACATCATTACCAAGTACAAGGTCAAGCTTTGCCTCAATAAGCTGACCTGCCTTAACAGACTCAAGACCTGCATGAGCTGCTAAAATTTTCTGAGTCATTGTCATACCCATAGTTGTTTTCCTCCTATAAATAATCTCTAAATTTTGTTTCAATATCTTTTATTAATTTATATTCAATTGAGTCCACCAGAGCAATCCAGCTTGCCTCAATAATATCTTTCGATACACCTACTGTAGTCCAGCTATCCACACCGTCAGAAGACTCTATAAGAACTCTTACCTTAGATGCTGTAGCTGAATTTGAGTCCAAAACTCTAACTTTATAATCTGTCAAATGAACCTTTGCCAGGTCTGGGTAAAATACCTCTAAAGCCTTTCTAAGAGCTTTATCAAGGGCGTTTACAGGACCTTGTCCCTCAGCTGCTGTTATTTCATAGGCATCGCCTACTTTTATTTTAATAGCAGCTGTAGCTGTTGGCACACTTGAATTAACGGAATGTTCGCCAATGATTTTAAAGTTTTCAAGTTCAAAAAGTGGTTTATATTTACCAAGGATTTTTCTGATAAGAAGTTCAAAAGCACCGTCAGCACCTTCAAACTGATAACCTTGATATTCAAGTTCTTTAAGTTTTTCAATTACCTTGCCAGTTTCCGGAGAATGTTTTTCAATTCTCGGGTCAATTTTCTGCATTACAGAAAGTACAGTAGTTCTGCCAGCAACTTCAGAAGTAAGGAATTTTCTTTCATTACCTACAATTTCTGGGTTAATATGTTCAAAACTTCTGCTATCCTTGCTTACACCATCAATGTGCATACCACCCTTATGGGCAAAAGCACATTTTCCAACAAAAGGTTCTCTTATAGAAAGCTGGAAGTTAGCTATTTCACAGACTTCCCTTGCTGTATGGGTCAACATTTTAATATTTTCATCAGGTATACATTTATAGTCCAATTTTACCTGTAAATCAGGAATAATTGTAGAAAGACAGGCGTTACCACATCTTTCCCCAAAGCCTGTAAATGTACCTTGAACATGGTCTGCACCGGCTTGCACCGCCATAATAGAATTGGCAACAGCCATACCACAGTCATTGTGAGCGTGAATACCCACACTTACTGGGAAAGTATCCTTTACTTTCTTAGTAATTTCAAAAACTTCATTAGGGAATGTACCCCCATTTGTATCACATAGACAAATACAGTCAGCACCGGCTTGTACTGCACTATCTAATGTTTTCATAGCATATTCGGCATTACTTTTGTAGCCGTCAAAGAAATGCTCGGCATCAAAAACAACCTCTTTGCCATTTTCCTTCAAATAGGCAATAGTGTCATAAATCATTTCCAGATTTTCTTGCAACGCAGCATTAATTATATCTGTAACATGGAAATCCCACGATTTTCCAAAAACAGCAACAGTCTTTGTATCAGCACTTAAAAGTGCCTGCAAATTTCCGTCTTCTGAAGGTGAAATACCGCGTCGTCTTGTACTTCCGAAGGCAGCAATAATAGTATTTTTAAGGTCAACAGACTTAATTCTTTCAAAAAAATCCAAGTCCTTAGGATTAGAACCGGGATTGCCAGCCTCAATATAGCCTACACCCAATTCGTCTAAAGCCTTAACAATCTTTATTTTGTCCTCTACACTAAAGGATACACCTTCAGCTTGAGCTCCATCCCTTAATGTAGAGTCAAAAATAGTTACCTTTTTCACTATAACCCTCTCCCAAGTATTAAAAAAATATGCCAACAGAAAAGATGAGTTATGAACAGCTCATCCATAACTGTTGGCATTAAACAAATTACATAAATAAATTAATCAAATAGGAAAAACCTATCTTCTTTTAAAAGTTCAACAAATATATTAGTTGTTGATTAACTTATCTTCGTCACTCCAGCTGTAAAGCTTTCTGATTTCAGCACCTACAGTTTCAGACTGATGTTCAGAAGCAAGCTTTCTCATAGCCTTGAAGTGAGCCTGACCACCTGCTGAAGACATATCTAATAAGAAGTCCTTAGCAAATGTACCATCCTGAATGTCAGAAAGAACTTTCTTCATAGCCTTCTTAGTATCTTCAGTAATAATCTTAGGACCAGTGATGTAGTCACCATATTCAGCAGTATTAGAAATAGAGTATCTCATACCTGCAAAACCACTCTGGTAGATTAAGTCAACGATAAGCTTCATTTCGTGGATACATTCGAAGTAAGCATTTCTTGGGTCATAGCCAGCTTCTACAAGTGTTTCAAAACCAGCCTGCATTAATGCACAAACACCACCACAAAGAACAGCCTGTTCACCGAATAAGTCAGTTTCAGTTTCAGTTCTGAAAGTAGTTTCAAGAACACCAGCTCTTGCACCACCAATAGCTAAAGCGTAAGCAAGTGCAATATCCTTAGCCTGACCAGTAGCATCCTGTTCTACAGCGATTAAGCAAGGAGTACCCTTACCAGCCTGATATTCGCTTCTTACAGTATGACCTGGAGCCTTTGGTGCAATCATTGTTACATCAACATCCTTAGGTGGTACAATCTGGTTGAAGTGAATGTTGAAACCATGAGCAAACATTAACATATTGCCTGGTTCAAGGTTTGGTTCAATACTTTCCTTGTAAAGCTTAGCCTGTAATTCATCATGGATAAGAATCATAATGATGTCAGCCTTCTTTGCAGCTTCTGCAGAAGTGTAAACTTTGAAACCCTGTTCTTCAGCTCTCTTCCAAGACTTGCTACCTTCGTATAAACCGATGATAACATCACAACCTGATTCCTTTGCATTTAATGCATGAGCATGACCCTGGCTACCGTAACCGATAATAGCTATAGTCTTACCATTTAATAAGTTTAAATCGCAATCTTCCTGATGATATAATTTTGCCATTTTAAATTTCCTCCTATTGAAAGTAAATATATGTAAATTAAAATTCACATCGTAATTAATTAATCTTCGGCCTTAACTTTTTTAATAGGTCTGCCACCACGGCAAAGACCAGTAAGACCAGTTCTAACAACCTCTCTGATGCCATAAGGTTTCATAAGTTCCTGGAAAGCCTCAATCTTTGACTTTTCTCCTGTCAATTCAATAGTAACTGATTCAGAAGAAACATCAATAATGTTAGCTCTAAATATATCAGCAATACTAATAATTTCTGAACGCATTTCGCCTAGGCAGCTGACCTTAATCAAAGCAAGTTCTCGGAACACGCCTCTTTCCTGACTTAATTCCACAACTCTGATAACATCAATCAACTTTTCTACTTGTTTAGTAATCTGTTCGCAGTCCGCATCGTCACAAAAAACAACAACTGTAATACGAGATACTTCTTCATTTTCTGTTACGCCTACACTAAGACTTGCTATGTTGTAACCTCGTCTTGAAAAAAGACCTGTCACTCGGCTTAAAACACCTGGCTGATTATCTACAAGTATTGATAAAACATGTCTATTCATGGCATTCCTTCCTTCTTTCCCGACTATCCAAATATAGAAAGTCGTAAAATAACCTGCGACATTATTATATAATATCTGAGAGGTTTTTTCAATACAATAATTACATCGCAAAAAAGATAAAAAAAAGTCCCTGACTTGTTATAGTCAGGGACGAAATATCGTGCTACCACCCTTTTTCAAGTTTGCATCACTACAAACTCCTCATCAGGTTCCATCAAACCTCTGCCTATAACGGGGCATTACCGTTCCACTCATACTAATAAAAATATCGTTCCGAGGGAAAGCTCCTGAGTGATAAATACTCTAAGTAATCTATTGTCTTTCAGCAAACGACAACTCTCTGGGAGGTTACGAATAAGAATATCTTTATCTCAATCATTGCTTAATGTAATCTTGAATTACCTAGTATAATATCAAACTAAAATATTATTGTCAATAGTTTTTATGCAAAAAACTTTTAATATTTCCACTTTTAACCTTTAAAGGCAATCTACCCATATATTTCACTTTTTTCTCCTAATAAAATTAAGTCATTATACATTTTTCAGCTTTTAAAACAAATAATTATTCAGCCATTTGTATATTTTTTCAGTAATTAAAGTCCTATCAAGTTGTAAAAAGCTATAAAATACACAATATTTGCATTATTTTCCTTTTAATACAGGTAATTTTATGCTATAATTTCATTGTATCTAAAAAAGGAAAGGAGATTTTTTATGAAGAAAAGATTTTTAGCTTTACTTCTTGCGATGACTATGGCAATGAGCGTTACAGCTTTTGCTCGTTTTGATAACGAAGAATTTAATTATCGCAAAACAACTAATGTAGAAGCTGAAGCCTTTGGCGAACAAATTTTGGTTACTTGGCCGGCCGTTGATAAAAGTGGTAATTTGATTAACGCCAATCCTCTCGCTTCAACTTCAACTTACGGCAATCCTACAGGTGGTTGGACAAATCCAACAAAGGGTATGATTATTCAATATCCTAACTGGAATATTGCCGGCAACACTACTAATCCAACACAGGTATCAAATGGCGAGGCAAAGGTTCTCTTTGGTCTTACTCAAGAAAAGACTACTGATTACCCTGTAGTAGTTAAAGATGCTAAAACAAATGAAGTTGTTGAGCAGGCTTATTTATCTGATGAAGTTGTAGCACAGAACTTTGCCACTCAGTACAACATCTACTATTCTAAAGACGGTTCTAACTGGACTTTAGACCACGAAACAAAAACTATCAACCATGGTAAGAAAATTTGCAGACCACAGGCAGACGGTACTTACAAAGACGATTCAAAAGTTACTTTCTTCCTTGAAGACCAGTTTGTTGACCCATTAACTGCAACTCTTGACCCTGGTACAAAATACTATATTAAGGTTGTAGCTACAAATGCTGCAAACACTAAAGAAAACTTTAAGGAATTTACAACTGACATAACAACTCCAGCAGCTGCTGAAAAGACACCTGCATTCCCTACTGTTGAAGGTGGCGGTACTTATTCTCAGGGTGGTAGAGGTACTAACTCTAAGCCTGGCGATGTATATGTTGTAACAAGTCTTGATGACAGCGTTTCAAATCCACAGCCTGGTACTCTCCGTTATGGTCTTTTAAGAAAAGACAGAAAAGACGGCAATATTTCTTATCCTAGAACTATTGTGTTTGCTGTAGGTGGTACAATCAATATTGACCCAACAGCATCAAAGAGTAACAGAAGATTAACTATTGCAGATAATACTACTGTTCTTGGTCAGACAGCTCCTGGCGAAGGTATTACTATTGCCGGTGCATCTACTAAGTTTAGTGGCGAAAATATTATTGTTCGTTATCTTCGTATTCGTTTAGGCGATGGCTATGACCAGGATGCTGCAACAGCAACTGGTAAAAATATTGTAATTGACCATTGTACATTTAACTGGGGTGTTGATGAAACATTTACAGCTAAGGAACTTATTAACACAAGTATTCAGTACAACATTATTGCAAACAGCCTTTCTATTGTAAATAAGAATGGCGACAACAACACAGACCCAGAACTTAATTCTGGCGAAAGTGAAGCTAAACATGGTATGGGTTCTATATTAAATGGTTTTGATACATCATTCACTCACAACCTTTGGGCTAACCATGGTACAAGAAATCCTCGTTTTGAAGGTGCATTCACTTACGGCGGTATTACATATCAGAATAAAGTAGATTTCGATAACAATGTTGTATTTAACTGGGGTCATAATTCTGGTTACGGTGGCGACAGAGGTAGTGGTAACACTAACTTAATTAACAATTACTACAAGCCAGGTCCTAACACTCTTGAAAAAACTAAGACAAGGATTTTCGATTGTGACGGTAGTGGCACAAGTAGCTGGTATGTAACAGGTAACTATATGTACGGTAGTGACGAAGTTACTGCTGACAATGCTCTTGGTGTAAAGGACTTTGGTACAGCTGGTAAGAAACTTTCTTCTCCAGTTGAACTTACTATTCCTTATAATGCTGAAAGTGCTACAGACGCTTACAATAGTGTTATAAATGGTGTTGGTGCATCTTGCTTCAGAGATTCTGTAGATGCAAAACTTGTAAATGCTGTCAAATCTGGCGAAAGTGCATTTATTAACACTCAGGCTGAAGAAGGTGGTTGGCAGACTCCTACTGTAGTTTCAACATTAGTTGATACAGATAAAGACGGTATGCCTGATACTTGGGAAGATGCTATGGGTCTTAACAAGAATGACGCCTCTGACGCTGGTCTTATTGTAGATGACCCTACAAAGAGCTACAACGGTTATTCTAATATTGAAGTATATGCTAACAGTCTTCTTGGAGAATGGGCAGAATTTTCAACAAAGCCTACTGTTACAAATACTGAAATTTCTATTGATTCTATTAACAACGGCACTGACAATGTATATGTAAAGTCTAACGATGTACAGGCTACTCTTGAGGCTGGCAAGACTTACAATGTTGAATACTCTTACACTTCTGATGCTAAGGATTACAACGGTCAGTTTGAATTATGGATTAACGACCAGAAAGTAAGCGATAACCAAAAGTCATTTACAGTTCCTAATACTTTAGGTAATTATAAGCTTGCTATTAAGGCAACAGGTACTGGAAATACTCTTTCTCAGCCTGTAAATATTGTTATTGTACCTGCAAACACTACAGGTCAGAACATTGAAGGCTTTACTTCAACAGATATTGGTTCAGTAAGAACAGCTGGTGCTGATTACTATGATGCACAGACAGGTACTCTTGTTACTACAGGTGCTGGTCGTGTTGGTATATTAAATACTACTTCAACTGAAGAACCTGATGCTTTCCACTTTAACTATGTTAAGGCTAACGGAAACATCGACTTTACTGCAAAGGTTGATAACCTTGCTAAGATTGATTATAACCAGAACTCAGGCTTAATGATAAGAAAGAGCCTTGACACATCAAGTCCTTTCTATATGACTTCTATTTCATTCTTAAAGGGCGAAGATTATGAAGGTTCAAATGACGCCTCTGGTGGTGCTGTAAGAGCTAAAAATATTAAAGCTGTTTACAGAAATCACGCTGGTGATTTAGTTGGTTACGGCAATATGTTAAGTATTCCACAAAAGAGAGTTTCTGAAGAACCAAATCATGGTTATATGCACATTAATGTAAATAACGGTGTTGTTACTTTATCAGCATCTTACGATAATGTAAATTGGTATACTCTTAACACATTTAATATTGATTGGACAGATGATTACTATGTAGGTTTTGCAACTGATGCTGCTCAGGATTATATGGACCTTACAAGATTTAACGCAACTAAGTTTGCTGATATAAATCTTTCAACAGCATCTTCTGCAGTTGTTGGCGATGCCGATATGAACGGTAGCATTACAGCTGATGACGCAGCCGCAACATTACAGTATGTATTAACAGCTACAGGTCTTTCTCCACAGGGTGTAGCAAATGTTAAGGCAGTTCTTCCTAATGAAAGTGAAGTTACTTCTGTTCACGCAGCATTAATTTTACAAAATGCTTTAGACAGTACATTCAAATTGCCACAGGCATAATGTTCATTATTAGAACAAATTAATAACTAAAAAGAGGTATTCCATTTCGGAACACCTCTTTTTTATAGTGAATCGGAAAGATAAATCCGATGGCTTGCTTGAAAAGCCACAAATTAACAAAGTTAATTTGTTCTGAATACCTATATTTATTTAAAGTAGAATGGTAAATCACTTCCACCATTTCCAAAAATGTCATTTTGCTGACTATA
>OLPY01001735.1_pt1 | contig 14680 bp, 9 predicted proteins | sample 1672481 | NCBI WGS metagenome assembly OLPY01 (sample SAMEA3136691, study PRJEB25190) | human gut metagenome | biome: human gut; feature: human-associated habitat; material: faeces | place: Austria | collected 2013 | reverse complement strand
TAAGGATCTTGTGAGCATTGCGCTCGTGTGGGTTCAAGTCCCATCTTCCGCATGAGAGAACTCCTGTTACATCAGGAGTTTTTTTGCGTTATTACAGAGTGCTTTCTATAACGCAGGAATGCCCTGCGAGGATACACTCAGATGTATGAGAAAGACATCTGCGAGATAAAAAAGAAATTTTTTTGAAAAAAAGAGGAATTTGAAACATTATGTAGAATATATTAATATAAGGAATTTTGTCGTTACTGTGAACCATTTGTACGGTAGAGGATATGCTTATGAATATCAGAGAGAAGATGGAACAGCAGGAACTGGAACTTTTGAATCCGTATGCGGCACACAGTGCTCATTCCAGAGGGAGAGAACGTGCAGAAGAAGAGTGTGATGTCAGGACTGTTTATCAGAGAGACCGTGACAGGATTCTTCACAGCAAGGCATTTCGCAGACTCAAGGATAAGACGCAGGTGTTTCTTGCACCGCATGGTGACCATTACAGGAATCGTCTTACGCATACTCTTGAGGTATCACAGATTGCCCGGACGATCGCCAAGGCTCTCCGGCTGAATGAGGATCTGGTTGAGGCAATCGCACTTGGACATGATCTTGGGCATACGCCGTTTGGCCATGCCGGTGAGCATGCATTAAATGAGATCCATCCGGGAGGTTTTGCCCATTACCGGCAGAGCATCCGGGTTGTACAGGTTCTGGAGAAGAACGGAGAAGGACTGAATCTTACGTGGGAAGTGCGGGATGGAATTCTGAACCACCGTCTCAGCGGGAAACCTGCGACTCTGGAGGGACAGATCGTTCGTTTTTCAGACAAGATCGCTTATATTCATCATGATATGGATGATGCCCAGAGAGCAGGCATCCTGACCGAGGACGATATACCGGTCACGCTTCGGATACTTCTTGGCTATACGACAAGAGAACGCCTGAATACATTCGTGCACGATATTATTGAGAACAGTCTTGGCAGGGATCATATAGAGATGTCGGGAGAGATCTTTGAGGCATTGATGAATCTTCGGTCGCTTATGTTCCAGAATGTATATATGCATCCGGAGGCAAAGAAAGAAGAGCAGAAAGCAATCAGAATGCTCACGAAATTATACGAATATTATATTGATAATCCGGAACAGATGTCCAGAGAATATCAGGAGCTCATAAAGAGAGGAGAACCTGTATCCCAGGCGGTCTGTGATTACCTGTCAGGTATGACAGATCAGTATTCTATGGAGAAGTTCCGGCAGATATACATACCGAAGTCCTGGGAGGGCTATTAAGCAGCAGAGGAGGATGGGCAATGCGTTATTCCGACGATATCATTGAAGAAGTACGTCAGAAGAATGATATTGTAGATGTGGTATCCCAATATGTGAAACTAACACGGAAGGGAAGTTCTTATTTCGGACTGTGTCCCTTTCATAATGAGAAAACACCTTCGTTTTCCGTGACGCCGGGAAAGCAGATGTATTATTGCTTTGGCTGCGGAGCCGGCGGAAATGTTTTTAATTTTATTATGGAATATGAGAATTATACATTTGGAGAGGCACTGAAGCATCTGGCTGACAGGGCAGGAGTAGAACTTCCAAAGATCGAATATTCCAGAGAAGTGAGAGAGAAGGTACAGGAGAGAACGGAACTTCTGGAGATCAATAAGCAGGCTGCACAGTATTTTTATTATCAGCTCCGCACAGAAAAGGGGGAGCAGGGATACCAGTATCTTACCGGCCGCGGTCTCAGCGAGGAGACCTTACGTAAGTTTGGACTCGGGTATTCAGATAAATTTGGCGGTGGCCTGTATCAGTTCCTCAAATCCAAAGGATACAGCGATGACCGGCTTCGGGAATCGGGTCTGTTCAATGTAGATGAACGCCATGGAATGTATGACAAGTTCTGGAACCGTGTGATCTTTCCGATCATGGATGTCAATAACCGTGTGATCGGTTTTGGCGGCCGTGTCATGGGAGATGGCAAACCGAAGTATCTGAACTCTCCGGAAACTAAGATTTTTGACAAGAGCAGAAATCTGTATGGATTGAATGTGGCAAGGACAACCAGGCAAAAGTATCTGATCCTCTGTGAGGGATATATGGATGTGATCTCCATGCACCAGGCAGGATTCACAAATGCCGTTGCTTCTCTTGGAACAGCGCTTACCTCGGGACATGCAAGCCTTCTGAAGCGTTACACGCAGGAGGTGCTGCTTCTTTATGACAGTGATGAAGCCGGTGTCCGTGCGGCACTTCGTGCGATCCCGATTCTTCGGGAAGCGGGGCTGAATTCCAGAGTCGTGAATCTGCGCCCATATAAAGATCCGGATGAATTCATCAAGAATCTTGGGGCGGAGGCTTTTGAAGAACGGCTTAAGCAGGCATCTGACAGCTTTATGTTCCGGGTCAGTGTGGCAGAGAGTGAGTTCCAGATGGAGGAACCGCAGGGGCAGAACCGCTTTTTTGAACGCTGTGCGGAGATGATCCTGGAACTGAAGGATGAACTGGAGCGGAATCTCTATATCGAGGCTGTTGTCAGGAAATACCGGGGACAGTACGGGATCAGTACCGAGGATTTAAAGAAGAGAGTCAACACACTGGCACTTAAGGGGACACCGGCAGAATACCGCGTGCAGCCAAAGAAAAGTCAGGATAGTACCGCTAAGAAAAAGAAAGAAAATGCATCTGAACAGGCGCAGAAACTGATGCTGACCTGGATCGTCACCTATCCGAAGATTTTTGATAAGGTGGCACAGTATCTGACACCGGAGGATTTTGTGGTCCCTCTGTATCGGGAAGTCGCAGGCATGCTGTTTGCACAGAGGGAGGAGGGAGATGTAAATCCCGCCAGACTTCTGAACAGCTTTACGGACAGTGAACAGCAGAGAGAGGTTGCCTCGTTGTTTAATGCGACGATCCATCTTGAGACGCCAAAGGAGCAGGATCAGGCATTTGCCGATACGCTTCTTCGGATCAAGACAGAGAGCCTTGCAGAAAAAAACCGGAACTGGAATCCTGCGGATATCGCGGGACTGCAGGAGATCATCAAAGCAAAAAAAGAATTAGAGGAACTCGGTCGAAAACGCCGGGAACTGCATATTTCTTTTGAATAAGGATAAAATATAAACACTATATGGAGGAATGAGCACCTATGGAAATGAATATGGGTAAATTCAGCGAGAAACTGGTTGAACTTCTGGAGCTTGCAAAAAAGAAAAAAAATGTACTGGAATACCAGGAGATCAGTGATTTCTTCAAAGATCAGCCCCTGGAAGTTGAACAGATGGAGAAGGTATACGATTTCCTGGAAGCCAGCGGAGTAGATGTTCTCCGTATTTCAGGGAATGACGATAGCCTGATGCTGGACGATGATGCAGATCTGGATAAGCTCGATGATGAGGAAGAGATCGAGCTCGATAAGATCGATCTCTCAGTGCCGGAAGGTGTCAGCATTGAGGATCCGGTCCGTATGTATCTCAAGGAGATCGGTAAAGTCAGCCTTCTTACAGCAGACGAGGAGATCGAGCTTGCGAAGCGTATGGAGCAGGGCGATGAGGAAGCCAAGAAACGTCTGGCAGAAGCCAACCTTCGTCTGGTAGTCAGCATTGCGAAGCGTTATGTGGGACGCGGAATGCTGTTTCTGGATCTGATCCAGGAAGGAAACCTCGGACTTATCAAGGCAGTTGAGAAATTTGACTACCGTAAAGGATATAAATTCAGTACCTATGCAACCTGGTGGATCCGTCAGGCGATCACAAGAGCAATCGCGGACCAGGCCAGAACTATCCGTATTCCGGTGCATATGGTAGAAACCATCAACAAACTGATCCGTGTTTCCCGTCAGTTACTGCAGGAGTTAGGCCGTGAACCTACTCCGGAAGAAATTGCAGAAGAGATGGATATGAATGTAGAGAGAGTCCGTGAGATCCTCAAGATCTCTCAGGAACCAGTATCTCTGGAAACTCCGATCGGTGAGGAGGAGGACAGCCATCTTGGAGACTTTATCCAGGACGACAATGTTCCGGTACCGGCAGATGCGGCAGCATTTACCCTGCTCAAGGAGCAGCTGATCGAAGTGCTTGGAACGCTGACAGAGAGAGAACAGAAAGTCTTAAGACTTCGTTTCGGACTGGATGACGGACGTGCACGTACTCTTGAAGAGGTTGGTAAGGAATTCAACGTCACCAGAGAGCGTATCCGTCAGATCGAGGCGAAGGCACTGCGCAAGCTGCGTCATCCGAGCCGCAGCCGCAAGCTGAAGGATTATCTGGACTGATGGGTGCTTCAGTACAGATATCCAGGAGGCTTTGTGCGATCGCCGATATGGTGACAGAGGGAAACCGACTGGTGGATGTGGGCTGCGATCATGGATATCTGCCGGTATACCTGAAGCTTCAGGGCAGGATCCCGGGAGCGATTGCAACAGATGTTGCAGAAGGACCATTATCCAGAGCGAGAGCACATATTGAACAGTATGGCTTGGGTTCTTACATAGAAACCAGACGCTGTGACGGACTGGCTGATATCGGACATGGAGAGGGAGATACTCTGGTTATCGCGGGAATGGGAGGACCTTTGATGGAGCGCATTCTCGCAGATGGCAGAAGTGTCTGGGAAGATTTTCAGGAAATGATCCTTCAGCCACAGTCGGATATTCCGCATTTTCGACATTTCCTTCTTGAAAACGGATTTCGCATTACAGAAGAAGAAATGATCCTTGAGGACGGAAAGTTTTACCCGATCCTCAAGGTGGATCGAAAAACAGAAGAGCAGACCTTGCCGTGGAGTATACAGGAAGAGATGTTTGGCAGATTTCTTCTGGAGAAGAGACATCCGGTTCTTAAGAAATATCTGAAACGGGAATTAAGGATTCACGAAGAGATTCTGGAAAGGCTGAAAGAAGCCACTGGAGAGAGTGCGGTTAAACGCAAAAAAGAAATCGAGGAGGAGAGGCAGCTTATCCTGGCTGCCCTGAATCATTATGAAAGTTAAGGAACTGACAGCATGGCTGGATCATGAATATCCGGCAGAGGCGGCAGAGAACTGGGACAACGTCGGACTTCTGGTCGGAGATGATGAGGAGGGTGTTTTTCATGTCTTTCTCGCATTGGACCTGACAGAGGAAACGCTTGAGGAGGCAGTGCAGAAAGGTGCAGATATGATCATCACGCATCATCCGATGATCTTTGGCGGAATCAAGAGGATTAATAATTATGACTCGTCCGGAAGAAAAATTATGCGTCTGATCAGGAATAATATTTCCTATTATGCCATGCACACCAACTATGATGTACTTGGTATGGCTGAACTGAGCGCGGATTATCTGAAGCTTACGGACAGAGAAGTCCTTTCTGTGACAGAGGAGACAAAGGACGGCTGTGAGGGATTTGGCCGTGTCGGAATGCTTCCGGAGCAGATGACGCTGAGAGAGTGCGGAGACTTTGTCAAAAAGGCTCTTGCACTTCATGATGTTAGAGTTTACGGTGATCCGGATCGTCTGGTGCAGAAGGCGGCAGTCTGTACGGGAAGCGGCAAGAGTATGATCCCGGATGCACTGGCAAAGGGAGCGCAGGTGTACGTTACCGGTGATATTGATCATCATACGGGAATTGATGCCGTAGCTGCCGGTCTTCCGATCATAGATGCCGGACATTATGGAACAGAATATATTTTTATGGAGGCCATGAAGAAAAAACTGAGTCAGAAATTTCCGAAGCTTCAGATTTCATGTGCAAAAATAAAAAGCCCGTATATAACATTGTGACATCAAGGGTAAACGGGAGGGTTTGTTATGGAACAAAAAATGGCAAAAGTAACTGTCAATGGTGAAACAAAAGAATATCCCTGTGGGACTTCCTACAGGGATATTGTCGATGAATATCAGAAAGATACAGAGTTTCCGATCATACTGGTTACAGCAGACGGAAGGCTCCGGGAGCTTCACAAGAAGGTAAAGCGTGACTGTACTGTGAGATTTGTGACGATCAGAGATCATATAGGATTTTCCACCTACAAAAGAAGTGCCTGCCTGGTGCTCCTTAAGGCGATTTATGATGTGGCAGGTAAGGAAACTGTGGAGAAGGTGGAAATCCATTATTCTGTCGGATCAGGATATTATTTTACAATAAACGGATTCCCGGGTCTGAATCAGGAATTTCTGGATCAGATAAGAGAAGAGATGCACAGAGTCGCGGATGCATGCCTGCCGATCGGCAAGAAATCTGTCAGTACAGCTGACGCGATTGCATTGTTTCATCAGCATCATATGTATGATAAGGAAAAACTCTTCCGTTACCGCCGTGTTTCCAGGGTAAATATCTATAATATCGAAAACTATGAAGATTATTTCTATGGATATATGGCAGATCATACAGGATATGTGAAATATTTTGACCTGAAGCTTTATGATGAGGGCTTTGTGTTAGAACTGCCGGAGCGCAGTGATCCATTTACGATCCCGCCGTTTGCCCCGGATGAAAAAATATTTAAGGTACAGAAGGAATCCCAGGAATGGGCAGAAAAGATGGATATCTCCTATGTCGGTGATCTGAATGACCGGATCACCAGAGAAGGGGTGCGGAACATCCTTCTGGTCCAGGAAGCACTTCAGGAGGCAAAAATTTCCAGGATCGCAGAGCAGATCGTAGCAGATGGAAGCAGAAAATTCATCATGATCGCAGGCCCGTCTTCATCAGGAAAGACCAGTTTTTCGCATCGGCTGTCAATCCAGCTCACAGCACATGGCATGAAGCCGCATCCGATCGCTGTAGACAACTATTTCAAAAACAGAGAAGATACACCGCTGGATGAATACGGTGAGAGAAATTATGAATGCCTGGAAGCACTGGACGTGGAGAAATTCAACGAAGATATGCTGGCTCTTCTTCGTGGCGAGCGCATTGAACTGCCGGTATTTAACTTTGTGACAGGCCACAGGGAATACCGGGGAGATTTCCTTAAGCTTGGGAAAGAGGATGTCCTCGTTATCGAGGGAATCCATGGACTTAATGACAAACTGAGTCATTCCCTCCCGAAAGAAAGCAAATTCAAGATCTATATCAGTGCGCTGACACAGCTGAATATCGACAAACACAACCGTATCCCGACCACGGATGGCAGACTGATCCGAAGGATTGTGCGTGATGCGAGAACGCGTGGAACGAGTGCAAAGGACACGATCGCCAGATGGCCGTCGGTAAGAAGAGGAGAGGAAGCAAACATCTTCCCGTATCAGGAAGAGGCAGATGTGATGTTCAACTCCGCACTTGTCTATGAACTGGCCTGCCTGAAGCTTTATGCAGAGCCGCTTCTGTTCGGGATCGGCAAGGACGAGCCGGAATATATCGAGGCGAAGCGCCTTCTCAAATTCTTTGACTATTTTGTCGCAGTACCGAGTGACGATATCCCACGGAATTCTCTTCTTCGGGAGTTTGTAGGGGGGAGCTGTTTTGATGTATGATTCTTTTTCCGCTCATCTTATGCCTTTGATAAACAGTTCCTTTGCTCCCGGACAGGCACAGGCTACTGTGGATGCTTTTCAGGATCCGGATCAACGGCAGATCGCACAGGCGGAGTTATATTATTTTTCAGGACGTGCGCAGGAATGCAGAAACATTGCGGAGCTTTATCTGCAGGACAAAGATCTCTGCCTGCGCCTGTCCGCAGGACTTTTGTATTCTTTTTCCAATCTTACGCTGGGAAATCCATCTGCTTCCAGGATGGGATTTCGAAACATCCAGGAATGCCTTCGTCTTGCAGAAGAAAACTCTGCATCAGAAGAAGTTATGGCTTCCTGTGTTTTTGCCGGCTATCTGGCAACGGTTCTGATGCATCTTCCGGCAGACGGACTTCCACCTCTCAAGGATTTTCTGCCGTATCTGCCGGCGGGTATTCGTGCTTATGCAATCTATATCCTCGCACACAATGCTTATCTGAATGAAGAATATGAGCGGGCACTGGGATTATGTCAGTCAGTTTTTCTGATGCTTGATGGCTGTTATCCCATTGCTATGGAATATCTCTACTGCGTGATCATCATGTGCCTGAATAACCAGAAGAAACACGAGGAAGCCAGGGAAATCCTGATGAAAGCATGGAACATGGCGAAACCGGATGGATTTCTGGAACCGTTCATCGAGCACCACGGACTGATGCTTGGCCAGATCGAAGCCTGTATCAAACCAACAGAACCGGAAAATTACAAACGGCTTTCACAGGCAGTCATTGCTTTCAGCCGCGGCTGGATGGATATTCATAATCCACAGCTTCAGAGCTCTGTTACAGATAAGCTGACACCTATGGAATTTTCCATAGCCATGCTTGCAAGCAAAGGCTGGACCAACCGGGAAATCGCAGATCACCTGTCCATGTCAGTCAATACGATCAAACATTATCTCTCCCGCATTTTTCAGACACTGGGTGTGGAAAAGCGCGAAGAGCTGAAACCCTTTGTAAATAAATAACAGACAAAGATACATACGGCGGTCAATTGCGACCGCCGTAATACTTTTTTCAGAAAAAAGGCACTTTTTTGGCTTCTGATGGGCATTACTTAATTTTGTTCTGTAAAGTATAATAATTTCATAAAATATAAAATGTGGAAGGAGGAACGGAACAAAATGAAGAAAAACGAATTAGCGAAAAAGAGCCGGAAACTGCTTTCTGCGATTCTGACAGGAACAGTGCTGATCACATCTGTGGTACCGGAATCCCTCATCTGGGCGGCTGATGTGGAAATGCAGGAATTCGAAGACGGCGAAGACAATGAGGATGTGATCTTTGAAACAGCAGAAGAACCTGCAGAAGAACCTGAGACAGAGGATATTGAGGAAAGTGGAGAAGTGGAGATCCAGGATCTTTCAGAATCCCAGGACGAAGATGATACTGAGGATGCCGTGGAAGTGGAAGAAGACTTTACGGATGGAGTTGCTCTTTTTAGCAGCGGCAGTGAGAGATGGCAGTGGGAACAGCGGCTGCGAATACGATTTCACCGGGGACGGGAGAGGTAACAATCACTTCTGGAGGAACGTATACGGTACAGGGCGGAACATATCAGCCTAGTAAGAGTGGAGTCATTACTATTGATACTACAGAGAAAGTTACTCTGGAGATTGCTGGAAAAATTAGTATGCCAGGGTATGATAAGGGCTATTTTATTAGTATAGAAAATGCTTGTAAAGAGTTAACGATTATTAATAAGTATACAGTGAATGTTGATAATAATATTTTTCTGATCAATAAAAATAAAGATGCAACAGTTACTTTTGAGGGTGGTACTTATGAGGCTTTAACGAAAGGGGAAGTTCCCATAATTGAAAACGGAGGAGTTATCAACCTTAAGTATGTTAAATTTAATGTAACTGATTCTGAAAAATATGGAAATGGAATGATTGTACGGAATTTTTGCTCCAATCTCGATCTTGATGGAACGATAAATATTCAGGATGGAACGATATTGGATAATAGAGGTGCCAAGGAACTGCCTTGTATTTGGAGAGGAACTGTCAATATGTATGGCGGAACCATTACATCGTCAGAGGAAGAAGGTTCTACCGGAATACAGGCACCAAACATTAAAGTTGTTGGCGGAAAAATCTCAAATTTTTCTGAGGCAGTCCATGGTTCTTATAAAAATACATCAATTACGATTGGAAATGTAACCTTTGAAAATAATAGTAACGAAATTTTGTTGGTAGAAAACAGCGAAAAACAACTTATCATACAAGATGACTTCCAAGGAACTGCAAGTATTTATCATCACATGACTCGTGTTGAATACCCATATATAATTACAATGCCAGGAACATCTCCGGAGATGCGCACAAGGATTACTTATGAGGATACAGAGGGTAATCCTCATTCAGTAAATTATGATACAACTGGAAAGTATCTGTATGCAAGTGATCATGTTCATTCATGGAGCTATTCAACAAGTGCTGATAAAATCATCGCAACATGCACAGCGAAGACAGATTGTGAATTTAATCCAGGTAAATTAGATTTAACCCTGGCAGCAGCTGATGCATATTATTCCGGCAATACTTATACCGGAGCAACCGTGACAAATGGCATTACTTATCAGACAGGTGATGAAGCGAGTATCGTATATTATCTGAAAGACGGCACGAAGACCAACAGCAGCAACAGCGGTGCTGCGAGTGAGGGAGCTGCACCGGTAAATTTAGGACAATATACGGTAAAAGTCACGCTTGGCGGTCAGACAATAAGTGCTGATTTTAAGATTAAAAAAATGGAAATTGATCCGACAGTGACTATGGATGACTGGATCTATGGACAGAAGGCGAACACACCAAGCATAACAGTTAAGTCAGGTGAAAGTGACATTACAACTTCTTATGATGCCTCCAGATTTACCTGTACATACTACACAGATGACGGCTGTACAGATATGACGACCGCAGCAGATGGTGCAGCCACAAATGGAGGAGTACCAAAGAATGCAGGTACTTACCATGTGAAAGCGGTTGTGCCGGAGAATGGAAACTATGCAGGGGCAGAAGCGGAAACTTCCTTCATGATCGCACCACTTCCGGCAGACTTAACCTGGTCAAAAACAGATCTGATTTATACAGGAAGTGAGCAGAGCGTATCGGCGACGGTTGCGAATGCACTGGAGGGCGATTCTTTTGCAATTGCCTATGAAGGCAATACACAGACAGAAGCAGGTGACAGCTATACGGCAACGGTAACAGACCTTGGAAATGATAACTATACACTTACCGGTGCCACGGGTGTTTCCCAGAACTGGAGCATCAGCTATCTGCAGAGTTCAGCGGCTGCGCAGGTTTCCGGAACGAAAGGTAACAATGACTGGTACATAAGCCCTGTGAAACTTGTACCGGACAGTGGATACCAGATATCGACGGACAAAACAGACTGGAAGGATTCGCTTGGGGATTACATGGATCAGGGAGAACAGTCTGCAGGATATTATCTGAAAGAGACTGCAACAGGTGCCGTTACCGATAAAAAAACAGTAACCTTCAAAATTGATACCGGAATGCCGTCAGGCAGTATCCGGATCGGGGAAAATACATTTGACAGTTCCCTGAAGGATATTACTTATGGTTACTGGTTCAAGGATAATGTTTCTGTTGATATCACAGGTGCAGATAGTGCCAGTGGAATTGCTTCTGTAGAATATCAGGCGGTCAGTGCGGAGGAATCCTATGATGCAAACGGCACATGGCTTCCATGGAATGCAGAGGAGAAACTTTCCCTGACAGAAAGCGGCAGGTATGTGGTCTATGCCCGTGTTACAGACAAGGCAGGAAACCAGACGATCGTCAATTCGGATGGGGTAGCTGTATTTAAAGATTCTGTAGTTGTGGATTCTTCCATCGACTACACAAGAACAACCAAAGCTTCCGTGGACGCGAAAGTAACATTAAATGGAAACACCGTAGCGTCTGTAAGAAACGGAGAAACCACTCTGACAGAGAGAAAGGATTATACAGTTTCCGCAGACAGGATCACATTCAGCGGAGAGTATCTGGATACTCTGGAAGCAGGCACTTATAAACTGACAGTTGCATATCATCTGCAGGGTGTGACAGAATACAAAGGCGGTGACAAACCTGCCGACAGTCAGATCGCAGTAAATGTCAGCCGTCAGACAGCAAATGTAAAAATCACAGGTACGCTGGATAAGGAATACGACGGACAGCCGGCAGATCTGGCATATACAACAAACAGCAATGCCAGCGTCAAAACAGAGTATAAAGTAAATGAAACCTGGCAGACAGAAGCCCCGATACACGCAGGAACTTATGAAGTCAGGGTCAGTGTATCCGAAAATGGTGATTTTACCGATGCTTCCGATACGAAGGCTTATACGATCCGGCAGCGGGAAGTTGTAGTCTCCGGAATCACTGCAAAAGGCAAGGTATATGACGGAACAGCGGATGCGGAACTGGATTACAGCAAAGCCGTGTTTGCAGGAGCAGTGAAAGGTGACAGCCTTACAGTAAGTGCAGAAGGTACTTTTGCAGACAGCAATGCAGCCAAAGGGAAAACTGTCACGATCACAAAGCCTGTGCTGGGCGGCGGATCGGCAGGGGATTATATCCTGGCAGATAACGGGCAGCAGACAAGTACCACGGCAGATATCAGCCCGAAAGAGATCACAGTTAAGATCACACCAAATGGCGGAACATATGAAGGAACGATCACTCCTGCGACCGCGGTTCTGGACGGACTGGTGGGAGAGGATGATCCGGAGATCATTCTGACTTATGCAGGCAGGGCAAACGACGGTACCGTAGCAGACGGGAAAGTGCCGTCCAAAGCCGGAACCTACACAGTGACTGCTTCCGTCAAAGATGGCAATTACAGTCTGAAAGAAGACGGCAGCTCTGCTGAGTTTACAATAAAGAGAGCAGATCCACAGTTGAGCGTATCCGCAGTCAAAGACAAAAAATATGGAGAAGAAGCCTTTAAGCTGGAAGTGAGCAACAAAGGCGATGGTGTGAAATCTTATGTAAGCAGTGACGACAAGGTTGTAACGGTGGACAATAACGGTGTGGTAACGATCATTGGAACTGGCACAGCAACGCTGACCGTTTCCCTTGCAGAGAGTGCAAACTATACAGCAGATCAGAAAGAAGTCACCATAGCTGTTGGAAAGATCGAACACAGCCTTGTGGTAGATAAGATTTCTTACAAGGTAACTTATGGAGATCCGGCATTTAAGATCACAGCGAAGGCAGGAGATAAAGAATCCGGTATCCAGTTTGTAAGTGATAATAAAGAGGTTGCCACAGTAAGCAAAGATGGAACTGTAAACATCGGAAATACAGGAATAGCGAAGATCACAGTTTCCATGGATGAGAGCCAGAATTACCTCGCAGTTTCCAGAGAAGTGACAGTGACGGTTGTTCCGAAAGAGATCAGTGCGAAGATCGCACCGAATGGCGGGATCTATGGAGAAATCATTGTCCCGGCAGTGGCAGCTCTGGACGGACTGGTGGGAAAAGATAACCCGGAGATTACCCTGACATACACAGGCAGGGCAAACGACGGAACAGAGGTAAATGGAACGAAGGTGCCATCTTTTGCAGGAATCTATACCGTGACAGCAACGATCAAAGATAAGAATTACAGCCTGAAACCAGAGGGTGCCTCTGCAGCATTTATTGTGGCAAAGGCGTATCCGGCACTCAGCGTATCCGCGGTCAAAGACAAAAAATATGGAGAAGAAGCCTTTAAGCTGGAAGTAAGCAACAAAGGTAATGGCGTGAAATCTTACGCAAGCAGTAACGACAAGGTTGTGACGGTGGACAAAAACGGTGTGGTAACGATCGTTGGGGCCGGCACCGCAACCCTGACCGTTTCCCTTGCAGAGACTGCAAACTATACAGCAGATCAGAAAGAAGTCACCATAACGGTCAGAAAAATCGAACACAGTCTTGTGGTAGATAAGATTTCTTACAAGGTAACTTACGGAGATCCGGCATTTAAGATCACAGCGAAGGCAGGAGATACAGAATCCGGCATCCAGTTTGCAAGTGATAATAAAGAGGTTGCCACAGTAAGCAAAGATGGAACCGTGACGATCGGAAATGCAGGAACAGCGAAGATCACAGTTTCCATGGATGAGAGCCAGAATTATCTCGCAGTTTCCAGAGAAGTGATTATAACGGTCGCTCCGAAAAATATCACGGTAACTGCTGACAATAAGAATAAAATTGTCGGTAAAGCAGATCCTGTCCTTACTTATACGGCGAAAGGCCTGGTGGGAAAAGACACTTTATCAGGAATTACAGTAAGACGAAAAGCCGGTGAAAAGGTGGGAATCTATCCGATCACAGTTTCTCAGGCTTCCGGTTCTAATCCAAATTACAGGATTACTTTCAGGAAAGGTATCTTCACGATTGAGCAGGCCGATCAGTCAAAACTGAGCGGAAAGGACGTTTATCGCCTGAAACTTCCGATATTTTTTGCAACGGGCAAGGCACAGAAGAACAGCATTGTCGTTTCCTGGAGAAAGTATCCTGGTGCAGCCGGTTATGATGTTTTCTGGTGCTACTGTAACGGAAGTATAAATTATAAAAAGGCCGGAACGGTTAAAAATGGAAAGCTTTCGATGACACATAAGAATCTGAAGTCGAACCGTGAGTATAAGTATTTTGTTGCTGCTTATAAAATGGTGAAAGGCAGAAAAATTTACATTGCCAAATCCAATGAAGTGCATGTTGCCATGAAAAAGGCGCGTACAACAAATGCTTTTTCGATTAAAGTAAACAGGACTACAGTTATCCTGAAACCTGGCAAAACCTTCAGGCTGAAGTGTCAGCTTACAAGTGAGAACCGTAAAAAGAAGCTGCTTTCCCACCCAAGTTCCTACCGCTATTACACTACCAACAGCAAAATTGCAACGGTAAGCCAAAACGGGGTGATCCGGGCAAAGGCGAAGGGAAGCTGCAGCATATATATTCTTGCCAGCAACGGTGTATATAAAAGAGTGACTGTAAAGGTTAAGTAAAGCAGCCGGTTATAATTTTTCAATTTACTTATTTATAGTACTTTACTTAAAGCGGGATTCGTGTTAGAATAGCATTCGTGCGAGCAGGCCAGGTGATCGCGGCTGTACAGACGAAAGGGTGCAGACGAGGAAAGTCCGGGCTTCAAAGGGCAGGATGCCGGATAACGTCCGGTGGAGGTGA